>Ga0114957_1001598_pt1 | contig 24111 bp, 21 predicted proteins | sample BantaG_FD_87175 | JGI IMG/M metagenome (GOLD analysis project Ga0114957, IMG submission 87175) | Marine algal microbial communities from Bantry Bay, Ireland - BantryBay_4 metaG | ecosystem: Host-associated > Algae > Red algae > Unclassified | place: Bantry Bay, Ireland | collected 2014-11-21 | reverse complement strand
CTCGAATGAGCTTTAAAGATGTCATAGATTCTAGATTCAAATCATCAATATACCATGATAAGTGCTACTATGAACTAGTCTTTACAAAAGACAATATTATCAGATTCTATTTCATACTGTTCAAAGTAGTTACTCACTGATTCAAGAAGAATTAGATTACCTGAATCATCTATGAGATGTGCCTTATAACCAAGGGATTTCAATTTGCTTTCTGCCTTGAGATGGGGATTATTAAATCTCTCTGCAGCTAGATACTCCATTATAACTATAGGTGAGTGTTTAGTGAGAGAGTTACTCATTCCATTAATTACGTAGAACTCAGCACCTTCTACATCGATTTTAATAATCTTAGGATTGATATTATGAGTAGATATGAAATCATCTAAGACCACACTTTTAACTTGGATCAAAGTAGGTTTATATTCTGAAAACCACTTTTCATTTTTAAATTGATCAATTTCCAAAGTATTATACTCTGAATACAAATTTGGAAATTCATAGAACTCTAACTCTCCTACTACATCTGAAACTGCAAGATGAAAGCATTGAATATTCTGGTGAGGCAAACAATTTTTACTTAATATTTGATAAGTGTTTGGCGAAGCTTCAAAGGAAAAGACTTCACCACCCTCACCTACTCTGTGAGAACCAAGTAGTGTGAAATAACCGTAGTGTCCACCTACATCGATAAATGTCTCATCTTTATTCAAATTCTGGATTAAATACTTAGCTAGTCTAATCTCAGAATGATGCGATTTACCACCAGTAAGATAAATATCTGTACTCGATGGCAGTAGGAGGTGCATACTGGAATTAAAAAAAGTATCACAAACTACTCGCTTCTCTTTTCTCTTCTTTTTGTAAATGATTTCTCGGAATACAATTGCAGAGATATATCTAAAAGGCATACTCAACATCCTCTTCAGTTTGGATGCAGATGCCAATCCTTCAACGACACTAAGCCTCTTTAATAATCCCTCTTTATCCACTCTTAATATGAAAAGTTTCGAATTAATCCACAATTAATAATCACTAACAAAATTCCAAGATAGAGACCATTTGGCAGGTTTTCATCATTCAACAACTTAGATTCTAATTAAATTAGACTTCTGTCTGGTTAGCATGAATTCATTCATGAAATTTTTAAGGCTTTTTAGATAATCACACCAAAGTCAGGTGCTACTTTCTTCTCAAGAATCGCATTGCAGATATGGTTACCTACTTCAGAACATTTCAGTGGATTCTCTTTATTGAGGTCTTCAGTGAGGAGGCCATGCTCTATACAATATTCTACTCCTGCTAGCACATCATCTGCTTCTTCTATCAGGTTATAGTCCCTAAGCATCATCTCGACTGATAAGATAGACGCCATTGGATTAGCGATATCCTTCCCTGCTGCTTGAGGGTATGAGCCATGTACTGGTTCATAGAGTCGAGTCCCTGACCCAGCACTAGATGAAGGTAACATGCCAAGTGAACCACCAAGGATGCTTGCTTCATCCGAAATGATATCACCAAACATATTAGAAGTAACGATGACATCAAACTGGGATGGATTGAGGATCATTTGCATTGCCGCATTATCTACAAAGAGATAGTTTACTTCGACTTCTGGATATTCAACTTTAATTTTATTTACTCTATCTCTCCAGAGTCTTGAAGTATCCAACACATTGGCTTTGTCGATAAGACAGAGCTTCCTTCTTCTCCTTCCTGCTTCTGCAAAAGCCAAGTGTACTATCCGATCTATTTCATACGCTTCATACTTACAAAGATCCGAAGCTACATTTCCTACACGTGACTTCTCACCAAAGTAAATACCACCAGTCAGCTCTCGATAAATCACCATATCTACATTTTCTAGGACATGAGGTTTCAAAACAGAAAGGTGACTCAATGCCTCAAAAAGCTTCACTGGTCTGACATTGGCAAATAATCCAAGTTCTTTACGGAGTCTCAGTAGTCCTTGCTCTGGTCTTACTGTTGCGTTAGGGTCATTGTCAAATCTAGGATCACCTATAGCACCAAGTAGTACCGCATCTCCTTGCAGACATGCATCTATTGTTTTATCTGGCAAGGGATCACCTGTAACATCTATCGCTGCTGCACCTATTAAATGCCTCGAAACTATAAATTTATGATGGTACTTCTTGCCTATCCTATCAAAGACTCTGAGAGCCTGAGTTATTACTTCTGGCCCAATTCCATCTCCTTCAAGAACAGTTATTTTTTTGAGTAAATTTGGCATGCTTGGTCTTATTATGTAACAATGGATAGTGTAATTAGTAAAGTACTTGCTTTGATTCGAATGCTTCAATTTCGGACTTTAAGCTTACAAGATAATCGATATCATCTTGACCCTTCAGCAAGCATTGTTTCTTATATTGATCAATGTCAAATCTGACAATTAAGTCATTTACCTGGAGTGTTTGCAGCTCAAGATTAAGAACAAACTGGGTTGAAGGATCAGACTCAATCATCAGGAATATCTGATTCAATTCTTGATCTGAGACTACTATTGGCAGGATTCCATTATTCAAAACATTTCCCTTGAATATATCAGCGAAGAAACTAGAAATTAAGACTCTAAATCCATAACCACCTAATGCCCAGGCTGCATGTTCTCTACTAGATCCACAACCAAAGTTTTTACCAGCTACAAGCACTTCACCTTTATAAGTTGGATTATTAAGTACAAAGTCAGAAATTGGCTGATCATTAGTATCAAACCTCCAGTCTCTAAATAAATTATCTCCAAATCCTTGCTTCGTCACTGCTTTGAGAAATCTCGCAGGAATGATCTGATCAGTATCCACATCCTCAATTGGTAATGGAATAGCAGTGCTGGTTAATGTATTTATAGGTTCCATTTTTATAAGGGCTTGTTGAAATTTTTAATTGAGATACTTTCTAACGTCAACTATTTTACCATAAATAGCTGTGGCTGCTGCTGTCAATGGACTTGCCAATAATGTCCTTGCTCCTTGACCTTGCCTTCCTTCAAAGTTACGATTGGATGTAGAGACACAGTATTCACCTGATGGAATCTTATCTTCATTCATTCCAAGGCATGCGGAACATCCAGGACTCCGCAGTTCAAATCCAGCTGAAACAAATACCTTATCAAGACCTTCGGCTCTAGCTTGAGACTCAACAGCCTTAGAGCCTGGCACAATCATGACTTTGATATCAGCCGCTCTATGTTTTCCTTTTACAAAATTGGCTACTTCTCTCAAATCTTCAATTCGAGCATTAGTACAACTCCCAATGAACACATGCTGTACTTTCTTACCCACTAGATATTCCCCTGATTTGAGACCCATATAATTAAGAGCCTTATCATCTTTCAATTCTGGCACCTTTGCATTGATTGGGATACCCATTCCAGGATTGGTTCCAAATGTAATCATAGGTGGAATTTCTTCAGCTTGATACTGATACTCTTTATCAAATTGAGCACCTTCATCTGAATATAATGTTGACCAATATGCTATCGCCTCATCCCATACTTCTTCACTCGGAGCATGCTCCCTCCCATTAATATAGGTATAGGTAATATCATCTGGTGCTATCATCCCACCTCTTGCTCCCATCTCAATACTCATATTACAAATTGTCATTCGAGCTTCCATTGATAGTGATCTAATTGCTTCACCTGCATATTCAACAAAATATCCTGTACCTCCAGATGTAGTCAATTTACTGATAATGTAAAGGATGACATCTTTAGCAGTAACTCCATCTCCAAGCTGTCCATCTACAGTAATCCTCATGGTCTTCGGTTTGTCAAGTATAAGACTTTGGCTCGCCATCACTTGCTCTACTTGTGATGTACCAATACCAAATGCGATTGAACCAAAAGCACCGTGTGTAGAAGTATGGCTATCTCCACAGACAATGGTCATTCCTGGTTTGGTAATTCCTTGCTCTGGACCGATAACATGGACGATACCTTGCTTATCATGTCCCATACCGTATAATGGAATATCGAAGTTTAAACAATTTTGAGTCAAAGTATCAACTTGCTTTCGCGAAAGTGGTTCTGTGATTGGAAGGTGTTGATTTTTCGTTGGTATATTGTGATCTGCCGTAGCTATTATCTTTTCTTTACGATAGAGTGGCAAACCTCTCTCTACAAGCCCAGCAAATGCTTGAGGGCTTGTCACTTCATGAATGAAATGTCGATCAATATATAGGACATGTCTCTCACCTGGAACTTCCTTTACAATATGTGCATCCCAAATCTTATCAAACAGTGTTTTCTGATTTTCCATTTAAATTATACAGTTACTGCAAACAGATTGCTTAAAAGTGTATTGAGGTCTTCATTGTTTACTTCTTTTTGACGATCCGCTAAGTTAATAAACTGGCCATATGCAATATCCAATTGCTCCTTATATAAATTAAATCCAATCTCCTTAGCTCTATAGGCTAGTGCTGCTCGTCCACTCCTAGCTGTTAATATAATAGATGATTGATCGATACCCACTTCACGAGGGTCGATAATCTCATAATTCTCTCTATTCTTAATCACACCATCTTGGTGTATACCTGAAGAATGGGCAAAAGCATTGTCTCCAACAATCGCCTTATTTGGCTGGACTGGCATACACATGCTCTCTGAGACGAGAGTACTCATTTGATTAAGCATTTGACTTTTTACGTTAGTTACAAACTGATTATTTAGCCGATGCTTTATTATCATTACGACTTCTTCGAGGGCAGTATTACCAGCTCTCTCACCTATTCCATTAATAGTACATTCGATTTGCCTTGCGCCATTTTGTATTCCTGCTATAGAGTTAGCTGTAGCTAATCCAAGATCATTATGACAGTGTGTTGCCAAGATAGCATTCTGGATACCACTTACATTTTCATAAAGGTATTTGATTTTTTCACCATACTCAGTTGGCAAACAATATCCTGTAGTATCAGGTAAATTCACAACTGTAGCACCAGCTTTAATGACTGCCTCGCAGACTCTAGCTAGATAAGCATTGTCAGTCCTACCAGCATCTTCAGCATAGAATTCTACATCTTCAACGTATCTCTTAGCATACTTCACAGCTGCAACTGCTCTCTCAAGTATCGCTTCACGATTAGAATTAAATTTATATTTGATGTGAGTATCTGATGTACCTATGCCCGTATGTATTCTAGGACGTACAGCTGTTTTTAATGCTTCAGCAGCACAGTCGATATCTTTTTCAACCGACCTACTTAATCCACACACTATCGCGTTTTTAGTTTGATCGGCAATAGCCTTTACAGATACGAAATCTCCTGGACTGGAAATCGGAAAACCAGCTTCGATTACATCGACTCCTAAGTCGTCGAGTGCCTTTGCAACTTTTAGCTTTTGCTTTTGATTGAGTTTACATCCTGGCACTTGTTCACCATCTCTTAGTGTTGTATCGAAAATGTGAATTTTTTCCATTCTTTGTAGTTATAAAATTTAACTCATTTAAATCTTATTAAATGTAAAACCTAGGTATCGTATCTCACAACTTAAAAATATTCCATTTACAATTGCCAAGCATAAGATATATTTACATACATTTGATTATCAATTATTTATATTAAATATCATACCAGTTGCCAAAATCAAAAACACTTTACCTTATTGACCTCATCCTATCTATGGACAAGAATGAGAAGAGGAACTTTAAGCTCATGGCGCAGAAGGTTGGAAAAGATTCTAAGAAGTATGTACAGCTCTTTGACCACATCAATAAGCATAAAACATATCTAGAAAGAAAAATCTTAAAAGAAATCCCTCAAATCAAAAAAACCCAACTCTCTAATATTAAAGCAAACCTCTACAAACAAATCTTGCGATCTATGAGGGATTACAATAAGGAGACTTACGCAGAAATTAAAGCAAGAGAGAAATTTGACTTCGCCAAAGTTTTATATGCCAAAGGACATTATTCTGCAAGTCTCAACATGCTCAACGAAGTAAAAAAAATCGCTATAAAAATTCAAAAAAAACCACTACTCTACCTCGCTATACATTTCGAAAAACAAATAGAAAGTCAACATGTGACAGGCAGTATGGAAAAACGAGCATCACAACTTGCACAGCAGTCAGAAAACATTGTCAAAGATCTCAAACTTACAAACAAACTCTCCAACTTAGCTCTAACTCTCTATAGTATATACCTGCAAAGAGGCATTGCTAAATCACAAGAAGACATAGACTTCCTCGAAGATTACATTTCAGACAAAGCTGTATTACTCCAAACGACAGACACGATGGATTTCTACCAAAGACTCTACCTTTATCAATCCTATGTTTGGCATTATCACATGCTCCAAGATTTTGAGAATTACTTGATCTATTCTACACTTTGGGTAGAGTTATTTACTGAGTATCCTGACATGCTCAAACCTGAGACAACGACCTATATTAAAGGACTCCATAACATCCTTAATGCACTCTTTGTCTCAGGCAAGTCAAAACAATTTGACATTGCACTTAATCAGCTACTTGACTTCCAATCACACCATAAACTTAACCTAAGTAGAAATGAAAAATCACAACTAGAAATTTTCACCTACACTCATGGTCTTAATCAGATATTTCTTAATACCCAATATCAAGCCGGTGTTCCATTTATAGAGCAGCTTTCAGATTTGCTTAACGATAATACCTATCCTTGGGATCTTAATAGACGGCTTGTCTTCTATTATAAAATAGCATGCGTTTACTATGGGGCAAATCAACTCCAAAAGTGTATTCACTATCTTAATCTGATTACAAATAACCACTATCCCGAATTTAAGGAAGACATCCAATGTTTTGCTCGAATACTCAACTTGATAGCACACTATGACCTTGGCAATGATCTCTTAGTAAGCTACCAAGTCAGATCAGTCTATCGTTATCTGTCACAGATGAAGGAGATGCAAGGAGTACAAAGAGAGGTCTTTAAGTTTATCAGAAGAATACCCAAAATACTTAAGAAAGATGTTAAAGAAGAATTTATTGGACTCAAGTCACGGCTTCTTGCCTTCAGAAGAGACAAGATCGAGAGGAGACCATTCATTTACTTAGACATCATTTCTTATCTTGATAGTAAGATCAATGATATCCCAATGGTAGATGCTATTAGACTCCGCAGAGGCATTAGCATATCATAGTGATTGCAACCACTTTGACTGTTACCCGTGAAGATTGCTCTATATTGAGTGCAATTCTGTAATTTGTGTTTATTATAATAGCATTCTATGCCCATCTCTCAATCGCTACAAGTCTACCAACTCGTCAAATCTCTCAACCAGAGCGAGAAAAGGAACTTTAGACTCCATGCCGGGCGGATTAGAGACTCTGAAGAAATGCTCTACATTAAACTCTTTGACATTCTAGAAGGTCAAAAAAAGTTTAATGATGAGGAAGTACTCAATAAGATGGATGGCATCTCAGCTACTCAATACTCCAATGTAAAACGTCACCTCTATTCCCAACTTCTGAAAAGTCTTAGACACCTTTACAGAGAGAAGAAAGCAGATATAAAGATACGTGAGTACATAGACATGGCAACAATTCTCTACAATAAAGGACTGTACATGGAGGCCTTGAAAATACTAGATAAGGCAAAAAAGATCTCATTTAGAAATCATACTGATTTTAATTCTTTGACTATAATTGAAATTGAAAAGACAATTCAATCAAGACATATTACTAGGACCAATACAGCGAGTATAGAGGCACTTGTAGAACAAGCTAGTAACATCTCACAATCAGTCTACAATAGAGCTAGTCTCAGTAATCTCAAAGTCTTACTTCACAGATACTATATTAAGAAAGGCCATGTAACCACAGCAGAAGAAGAGAATGAGTTAGATGATTTTTTCTATTCTTCATTAAACAGAGGTATCCCACCTGATGAAATGGGAATGGTAGAGAAAGTAAACCTCTATCAATGTTATGTGTGGTATCATTATATCAGAGGCGACTTTGAAAACTGTTACTCTTATGCAATAAAATGGATAAAGCTTTTAGAAAACTCGAAAGAGATGATGGAGAGGGATGTTGATCTTTATATGAGAGGCTTCCATTATGTACTTACATCAGCATTCAATACTCGGAATTTAGAAGGATATAAAATTCACTTAGAAAAATTCGAGAACTTTAGAAATTCTTACTACTCTAGCTTTAATGCAAACTCGAAAATATTTTCATTCCTTTTTGTGCATACTGGCAGACTCAACTTGCACTTTTTTCAAGGAACTTTCGAATCAGGTGTCAAAATTATACCAAGAACTCTCTCTCGAATCAAGAGGTATAAAGACAATCTAGATGAACATAAAATTATGATACTCTACTTCAAGATTGCGTACATGTATCTGGGGAATGGCAACTATAAAAAATCGAATCACCACTTGCTTAACATTATCAATCTGACGAATAAATCTCTGCGAACTGACATTCAGATCTACGCAAGACTCATGCACCTCATCGTTCACTATGAAATGGGAAGCTGGGATATCTTGCCCTATCTGCTAAAGAGGTACAATGCTTTTTTATCTAGTCAGACAGCAACAAATAAAATGGTGTCAATTGGCCTTGAACTTTTCAAAAAACTACACTCAACACCGGTCCTAGAGAGAAAGCAAGTAATGAAAGAATACCTCGATAAATTTATTGAACTTAAAAAACAAAAATACACACAAAAGGCATTTCTCTACCTTGACATCATCCCTTGGCTCCAATCAAAACAGAGTGACAAATCTATTGGACAGATTATTAAAGAAGCAAACAATAAATAGGTTGACAGACCAAACTGCATCTAATCTCGCCACTGAAATGACTCCAAAAGATGGTCGATATCCTCACGGACAAACGATAATAATGGAGCTATCGAATCAGCATTGACTTTATCATCAAAGTAAAGACTCCCTCTCATGAAGTGCCTTACGCTATCTGTCATAAAGAATTGAATCGGTGTAGCAACATCACCATTGATAGAAAAGAATAATCCTTCTACTCCAGCTGCGTTGACAAAAAGTGAGTCACGTCTTGCATCTGCCTTGACATTGTGTTCAGTCACCATTCTAAATGCATCGGAGACCAACTTGTCAAAGTGCTTACGATCATCTACTGGGATATAACTACAATGAATACTCGCATTAATATCACCCATTAAGATATCAAACCAACATGGATGAATTGGCTCTTTATCTTCAAAGTATTTATCTGTTTTAATCGTAGCATATGTTGGATACTCCAGAGTAAATGGACAGTCAGATAGATCAAAATCAGCATATCCCCTTTCTGGAAATGTGATCTTGGGGTAGAGTCGAGATTTGGGTATGGTAGCCTCATCATCTCCACAACTTACGATCATTAGCAATACCAATATACTCAATGCAAATGGTATTATTCTATTCTTCATGTTCCAGTATTATAGGTTCCATCACGACTTTTACAGATTCAATTCGCTTCTTAGTAACGTTAATTGCATGGAATGTGTAGCGGTTAAATGTTATCATTTCATTCTTTTTAGGAATGCTTCCAGAAATCTCTAGCATCAAACCAGCGAGAGAATCTGATCCACCTTTGACAGTATCAAACTCATCTAGATCAATGCCCAGTACTCTGCATGCATCATTTAAGAGCACCTTACCTCCGAAGATGTAGGTGTAATCATCAATCTTAGTATATTCTACTTCAAGATCATCATCAAACTCATCTTTGATCTCACCAATAATCTCTTCCATTATATCCTCTAAAGTCACAAGTCCTGACGTCCCACCGAACTCATCTACAGCGATAGCGAGGTGGAGTCTTTTGAATTGAAACTCTTTAAGAAGCTCATCAATCTTTTTTGTCTCCGGTACATAGATAATATTATCTCGAATCAAGTCTTGCCAAAAATAGTCTTTGTCATTTTGGGACTTACCAAGCAGATCTTTGACATAGAGTATCCCCTTGATATTATCCAATGACTCAGTATAAACAGGGAATCGAGAAAACCCACTTGTCCTAACAATATGAAGCAACTCAACATAGTTGATCTCAATATCCAATGCTACAATATCCATCCTTGACTTCATAATCTGTTTTACACTGACCTCTCCAAAGTTGATTATTCCCTTCAATAGATCTGCTTCATCAGTTTTATAGATATCCTTATCTACAGAAAATTCGATTGCTTGTTCGAGTTCATCCTTCTTATTACTATCAATTGTTCCTGCAGATTTATTAATCTTCGACTCTAGTCTATTCGTCCACTTTACCATCAAAGCACTCAATGGGGCAAAGATTCTGGTCAATAGATTCATTGGTCTTGCCATTCTCCTAGCAAGGTTCATGTGATGAACATTGGCATAGATTTTTGGCAAGAGCTCACCGAAGAGAACAAGAATAAATGTCACTCCAAATACAGAGATCAAAAAGTTAATTGCTCTAGCTCCTTGTTTTGCTGTAATTGGAATATACTCAGCCAAAATACTGCCGTAGCTCAGAAAAAAATCAACAGGGATTAAAATTCTCAACAAGTAATCTGAGAGGATAATGATCAGAATATTGATGAGGTTATTTGTGATAAGTATGGTAGCAAGTAGTCGTTTTGGCTTTTGTTTGAGTATGATTAGATAAGATCCAATCATTGATTTATCATCCTTAAGTTCCTTGATATCTGATGGAGTAATCGAAAAGAATGCTACCTCTGAACCAGAGATCAATGCTGAACAAAGTATCAACAGTATCAATCCAAATATTGTAATAGTAACAGGAGCTGTAATTATTACAGACCAGATGAGCTCTAAATATAAACTGGGAGGTTCAGGATCCAATATTACTGTTTAAAGTTTAATTTATAATTGATTAAAATGGTAAGTCGTCTTCAACTTTATTAGCTGGACTATCTGCAAGAGGCTTATCGACTACTGGACCTGAACCCGCAGGCTCTGATATAGGCATCGGTGGTATATTGATTCCTGAAGACTCTGATCTATCTAATATTCTAAAATAGTTGGATACTACATCGGTTGTATATCTATCATTGCCATCCTTGTCTTGCCACTTGCGAGTTGACAACTTTCCTTCAATATAGACCTTTGATCCCTTCTTGAGTGATCGTTCTGCTCGTTCTGCTTGGGCTCTCCACATCGTGATATTATGCCACTCAGTGATTTGCTGCCACTCACCTGATTTGTCCTTATAATTTTCATTAGTCGCTAATGAGAATGATGCAACCTTGGCACCTGATTCTAAATCTCTGACTTCAGGTTCTCTTCCGACATTTCCGATAAGGATTACTTTATTTACCATTCTTTACTTTTTAATATCATTAAATATAAACATATTATCAGCTATATACAAGCGAACTATCCCTGCAAATGGAAATTTATCCAAATCATCGATCGACATCCTCTGATCACATTGAACAAACTGACTAGATAGATTACAAAGATAAAATTTCCCTTTGATTATTCGATGAGTAAGGGTCTGCTCGTAGGATTGGATATCTATTATTTCAATTGATCCCGAAATATTGAAGTGGTTCTTTATGTCAGACACAGTAAACTCCTTAAGCTCATCTGTCTCGATCAATGGAAACTCATACATTTCCTGCCAAATATCGTTCTGCACGCGTTTGTTAATAGCAACTTTGCCGCTAGATGTAATCACTAGATAATGAAAGTGTCGAATCTTTCTAGGAACCTTAGCCTTAACTTTTGGAAATTCACTAATCTTTTGTTTTGCATAAGCATAGCAGGATTGAGTAAGTGGACACTCAGTACATTTTGGTGATTTAGCAGTACAAATAAGTGCTCCAAAGTCGATGTAAGATTGATTACATTCGCTTGGTGATGGATGTGCTTCTATTGAACCTTGAAGGAGAAATTTAACTTCTTTTTTGAGTTGTGGACTTGACTTATAGAGAGCGATACCATAGTAGCGGCTAACCCATCTCTCTACATTGCTATCAACAGCTACATGTGGTTGCTCGTAGGCAAATGAAGCAATAGCAGATGCTGTATAATCTCCAATACCAGGTAGACTGAGGATATCATCAAATCGCTCCGGGAAGTTACCTCCAAAATCCTTGACAATTCTCTGAGCTGCTTTATGGAGATTCCTAGCTCTACTATTATATCCAAGTCCCTCCCAAGCTTTGAGCAAAACTTCTTCGGTCGTGGCAGCGAGAGATTGTACAGTGGGATATTGATCGATAAACTTCTTATAATAGCGAAGCCCTTGCACTACCTGAGTCTGCTGAAGTATAATTTCAGACACCCAAATGGTGTAAGGGCTTGCATTTTCCTTCCAAGGAAGGTTGCGATCTATGTCTTTGTGCCAATCTATGACGACAGCACTTAGATTTGACGAATCCACGAGTTAGTTTTCGTCAAAGATACTATTAGATTCTATACAGCCAGACCATTTTTAAGAAAGGCATAACTACCGTAGCTTCGTTTGATTGCTTCTTTAAGTGCTTTTCTTGCGAAGAAAATTCTAGACTTCACAGTACCCAGTGGTAAATGTAGTTTGTCTGCAATTTCTTGATACTTATATCCAGTAAAGTGCATCATGAATGGATTCTTAATATCCCCATCTAAGTCATCAATCATTTGATTCAATTCCTTCATTAAAATATTAGATTCACCATCGTTAGACACTTTATTCTTCCCACTGTTGATATAGAAGTTATTGTCAGTTGAGTCCATTATCGTATTCATCTTCGACTTCCTTCTATAATTATTGATGAAGATGTTTTTCATAATCGTAAATAACCATGCTTTTAGATTAGTCCCAGGTCTAAACTTTTCTCTATTTGTATATGCTCTAAAGGCTGTTTCTTGGTAAAGATCTTCGGCCTCTTCTCTATTTTTCGTCAAATTGTAAGCGAACGAATTAAGTGAAGGAGTTAACGTATCGAATGACTGCTTAAATTCTTGAGTTGACATAAATAGTAATTTATTTGGTTAATATTGCATCACAGTTTCAAATATAATTGAAAGTTAAACAAAACGCAACTAAAAGTTAAACAATATTTCAATAAAGACTATTGAAACCCATATTAATATCTGAATATCAATTACTTATCTTAATTTCGAAATTGAAAATAATTTCTAATATAAAGGGGAAACAAAATACTCAGATTTAACTAATTAGATAGAAGCATGCAAATAACGACTGATTCCAGACTAGTTGTTGGTGTCAAAATAGAGCATAGAGTCCCACTTCATCACTCTATAAGGAAGGGCAAAATATAAACTATGAGTACTAAACTGTCTAATGAGCTTCAAGCCAGTTTTGTCCAATATCCATCCCTACGACTATTGGTACAGTCAGACTTGGCATCGCTGTACGCATACATTCCTCTACCATAACTTTTATCTCTTCCAACTCAGATTTATGGACATCAAAGACTAATTCATCGTGTACTTGCAAAATCATCTTGGTCTTGAACTTGCCATCTTTTAGTTTCTTATGTATCGCTATCATTGCAAGTTTGATCATATCAGCTGCACTTCCTTGTATTGGTGTATTAACAGCTATCCGTTCTGCATTGCTCCGAGTCAAACCATTACGAGAATTGATATCTCTCAAAGCACGCTTCCTTCCGACCAAGGTTTTGACATATCCATTGTCTCGAGCAAATTGAACTGTTTCATCCATGTAAGACTTGAGAGCTGGAAACTGAGTAAAGTAAGTTTCTATCAATTCCTTCGCATCTGCACGTTTGATTCCAAGCTGCCTTGATAGATTAGTAGCTCCAGCACCATACAAGATACTGAAGTTGACTGTCTTTGCATTCCTTCTTTGCTCAGGAGTGACTGCATCATAGTCTACAGCATAGACTTGCGCTGCAGTAGCTGTATGGAAGTCTTTTCCATCTATAAATGCACTCAGCATTACAGGATCCTTGCTGACATCTGCCACTATCCTGAGTTCAATCTGAGAATAATCCGCTGCAAGTAAGATATGGTCTTCATCTCGTGGTATAAAAGCCTTCCTAATCTCCCTCCCCTCTTCGTTTTTAATTGGGATATTTTGAAGATTTGGATTATCAGAACTGAGTCTGCCGGTAGCTGCTCTTGCTTGATTAAAATTAGAATGGACTCTACCTGTCTTTTCATTGATCATCAACGGAAGAGAATCTACGTAGGTTGATTTTAGTTTACTCAACTTCCTGAACTCAAGAATATCTTTTACAATTTCGTTCTCTACTGCTAGTTCAGAAAGCTTATCCACATCAGTCGAGTATGCACCTGTCTTAGTCATACGCCATCGATATGGGATTTCTAACTTATCAAACAAGACTTCACCTACTTGCTTAGGTGATCCAATATTAAATTTGACTCCAGCAGTTTTATAAATACTAGTCTCCTTTTCTCTAATCCACTTCTCTAGAGTTACTGAGTAGTCATTGAGAAAATCTCCATTAATTCTTACACCTTCGTATTCGATATCAGTAAGTACTTCTATGAGAGGTTGCTCTATCTTATAATAGACATCTTCTATTTCATTTTCTTTGAGTAAGTCTTCTAATATCGACTTCATCTGAAACGTGATATCTGCATCTTCACCAGCGTACTCTGCTGCCTTCTCTATTGGTACAGATCGCATCGTCAATTGATTTTTTCCTGCTTTCCCAATGAGGTCAGAGATTGGTACCATCTTATAATTGAGGTAACTCTCTGAGAGATAGTCAAGTCGATGTCTCAGATCAGGTTCACACAAGTAGTGAGCAATCATTGTATCAAAGTAAGGTCCTACCATCTCTACATCGTACCACTTCATTATTAACTTATCGTACTTAATATTCTGACCTATTAACAATATCGAATTATCTTCTAAAATGGTTTTGAATGGAATCACTCTTTTAAGTGCCTCTTCTCTCTCCTCTGGTATTGGCACATAGTAAGCCTTGCCTGGCTCTATCGACCAAGCTAGTCCCACTAAGCTTGCTTTATTTGCATCAATATTGGTTGTTTCAGTATCGAAACTAATGACTTTTGACTTTTGTAATACCTTAACTAGATCTGCAATCTCAGCATCGGTGTTTACTAGCTTATAATCGTGCTCAGTATTCATGATGTTAGTACTCGCGATACTATAATCACTTGCACTTGTATTGTTTGAACCAGAGCTATTTTTCTCTTGAGTATCGCTTGTACTGCCAAATAGAGAACCTTGTTGAGGTGTATTATCACCAAGGATATGCAGAGCCAATGTCCTAAATTCAAGTTCTTTAAAGATCTCAGCCAAGACATCCTTATTCATAGGATCAATAATATATTGACTTTCGTCAAAAGTAATTGGAGATTCGATATTGATTGTAGCTAATCGCTTAGAAAGCAACCCTTGTTCAGCAAAGTTGATCACATTCTCTTTTTGCTTCCCCTTGAGGTCATCTGTGTTAGCAATGAGATTTTCAACTGATCCATAGATCTTAAGTAATTTGACTGCAGTCTTGGCACCTATCCCAGGAATCCCTGGAATATTATCAACACTATCACCTTGTAGGCCGAGTACATCGATTACTTGATTCACATTTGCGATATCCCACTTTTCTAGCACTTCTTTTTCACCAAGTATCTCTATTCCATTCCCTTGTCGAGACGGCTTATACATATAGATATTATCAGAAACCAATTGGGCATAGTCCTTATCTGGTGTCACCATGTAGACTTGAAATCCTTCCTTCTCTGCTTGTTTAGCTACGGTGCCAATGATGTCATCTGCTTCATAATTATCGACCGTGATAATTGGAATATTAAATCCTTCAACTATCTTCTTGATATAGGGCAATGCAATGCTGATATCCTCTGGCTGAGCATCTCGATTAGCCTTATATGCTGGAAAATCTGTGTGTCGAAATACCTTACCATCTGGATCAAAGGCAACTGCAATATGAGTAGGCTTTTCTCTCTGCATCAAGTCCCACAATGTCCTTACAAATCCTGTAATGGCAGACGTATTAATTCCTTTAGAGTTAATTAATGGACGGCTGATAAAGGCAAAATGAGCTCTATAGACAAGAGCATGACCATCTAGGAGAAAAAGTTTTTTTTCTGACATGAGTTATTAGTATCTATTCATTCTCTAAGACATAGACTGATCGAGTGTTGGCCTATGCAGTATTCTGTGCCGAAGATACGATTCCAAAAATAAAAAAGCCCACTCACAATGTGAGTGGGCTGGAATATTATTTCATAGCAGATTAATGCTACATCATCAGTCTAACTGAATTGGCTTAGAATGTATAAGCTAATCCTAAAGTATAGTAAGACTGAAGTGGGTTTTCTGAAAAGTTAGGTAAGAATGAGTCATTAGATTCTTTGAGTAATGCTTGACCTAAATCAGCCTGCTGCTTATTTTGCTTTAAACCAACATTAAATGCTAATCCAACACCCTTCCAAATACTAGTTGAGAATCCATTGATCCACTCCCAGTTTACTAGGTCAGATTGCTCATACAATTGGGTACCTAAGACAGTTACCTCATCAGAACTAATTAATTTTACTGCTTCATCAGATCCACCGTAAGGAACAAATGCAGTTAAGTTAGATGTCCATGAAACATTCTTAATGATTTCTCCTGCGTAAGTCGCACCAATCTTAGCACCAGCAGAAGAGATAAATTCTCCAGGCCAGTTTTGTTGGTATCCTAATGGGTGAATAATAACAACTAAGTTATTAATTGGCAACCAAGTAAGACCAGCTGATATTGTAGCCTGTCCAGGTGAGTTAAGAGCAAACTCATACTCATCATCAAGCAAACTATTTAAATCATTAGGAGCAAACTTCAAAAGAGAAGTTGTATACCTTCCTTCAGCTGAAAGAGCCCATTTTGGAGCAATTTTGTAACCAAATAATGATGAAAGATTGAGACCGTTAGTTAATGCAACAGTTTTAGTATTGTTATTGTCTTTATCAGTAAATGCAGCAGATCTTGCAACATTTACATCAATAAGGTTTCTCCAAAAGTACTTTTCCAAATCAAGGTTAGCAAATCCGCCCACACCAATGCTGAGTGCCTGGTTAGAAGCGTTAGGAGTACCGAGTGCATACCAATCGTTGTTAGAGAGTGCATTGAATCCTGCAACCCCTACACCTCCAAACTTCCATCCTGGGAAAGTATAAATTTGTTTATCGAGACCATCAACTTCTGACTGAAGTGCGATAATTGCAGCTTCTTTGTCAGCCTTCATAGACTTTAGCTCTTCTAGACTTTGAGCTTGGATACCTGCGAAGCAGAATAACCCTAGTACTAATGTGAATATGTAATTTTTCATTGTAATAGTTTTTAAATAAATAGTTTAGTTATGAATTTCAATTTTTCCATTTGACACTTTACTGAGAGGCATAATTACTTTACTGCTCCCCGTATCTATAGTCAATGATGTTTTATCTATGTCAATTATAAGACCTGTAGTGTCTTCCAAAGTCACTCTATCTCCAATATTAAATCTATCTTTTGAATAAAAACTGGAGAGATAATTTGACATTGTATCTCTAGAACTCAGCCCATATCCAATTGCAAAAGCAAGTACAAGTCCTGCAATCAAGATTGAAATATTTGTTGATAAAAAGTCAGTATTAATTTCTGCCTGAGATAATGCACTAACCAAGATATTAATGAGTAAGAAATAAAAGATAAAATTGGAAATCAACTTAGCACTTGGAATACCTACACTATTACAAGCAGTGTAGACAACACTCTTAAGCGCATCGGCAAACAGTGTACCCAACACTAGGATAATTAGTGCAACCAATAACTTAGGAACAAACTCAAAAATACCTACCACCAGGTTAGAGACTGGCTCTAAATCCAAGATAGATGTGGCTATGATTAATACAAAGAGTATTACTACATAGTAAACAATAGTACTTAATACCTTGCTTATTTCAATCTTAATATTCGACTTGTCAACTATATCGATTGAATTGAGCTTTTCTCCAATTTTATCTATATTGATTTTTTTAAGTGCAACCAATATCATACTTCTCACTATCTTGGCGAGTAAAAAACCAAGTAGTAGAACGATGCAAGCTGTTAATATCTTAGGGAAAGCAGTGAGCATAGACTGTAATAATCCATCTAATTTGTCCGACAAACCCATCTCAAATAAAAACATATTGTATCTGTTTTATATATAACTCTCGCAAATATATGAAAAACTTTAATATTTGTAGTACTCTTAGGAAAATGGAATTTTGTATTTAACTCTCTTTATTATTTGAGTCAGATTTAGACTCTTCGTCGGTCGACGAAGTTAGCGTGAACATCACATCAAACATTTTTGTGAAGTACAGATCGACTATATTACCTATAAAAGAAAAGGTTGATACATTATTGTCAACACTTTTCTTTACTTTATTAGTAACATCAGCGTAATCTTTTGCTTGCTGAGCCTCTAATTCTTGAAAATTATTCTTTTTAGACATTAAAGTTCTAATCATTGTAGGTTTCGTGATAAATTGATTTAAACTTTTGTTTAGCTCTCTTTATCTTCATTTTAATTGCACTCTCTGACTTGTCGAGTACCATTCCAATATCTCTTATCGACATCTCATCTTGGTACTTCATTAGCAGAATCGCTTTGTCTCCTGTAGGAATTTCTTCTAGGATAACCTTCAATCTAGCAATATTTGTTTCAAGTAAAAATGCATCATCTACATCATCTACAACATCATTGCCATCAGCAAAGTTATCAATTAGCATACTTGGATCTTTCTTCTTTCTCCTTATAATATCTATACAGAAGTTATAGGTGATAGAGTAAATCCAGGTCGAAAACTTTGATTTGCCGCTAAACTTAGAAAGATTCAATAGAATCTTCATAAATATCTCTTGCATTGCATCCTCAGCCAAGCTTTCATACTTCAGCAGAGAAATACACTTCGCAAAGATCTTTCCACTATACCGTTCATACAGCTTATCGAAGTATGCAACGTTTTGAGACTTAAGATACTCAGCAACTAATTCCTCATCTGTCAGTATCTTAGTGATACTTTTAGACACCATCGGAAAAAGCAAATTAATCAAAGGTTCTTCTTTTAGGGTTAAGTTTTAGACTTTTGTCTGAAGCAAAAGTAACACATATTACCAACATTGAGTTTATTCAATTCATGTTACTCTTGTATCTTTATGGAATCTGTTACAATTAAACACTTATTACCCTCATAGATTTATGATATTTCGAACCAAAACCTTAACCTTCAAACCACTCATTATAATAAGTGTCTTTTTATCAAATATGTCACTCTCTCTAATGAGCCAATCAGATGATGCTGCTTTTTTTGTCAAGGATATCCATACCTTTGCTCTCTCTCAATCTAAGACCTACGACTACCTTACTACTCTCTGTACCACTGCAGGACCAAGACTTTCGGGATCAGAGGCCTCTTACGATGGACTTGCTTACTGCGAATCTATACTTAATCAGATAGGTATAGATACACTATTTAGAGTAGAGTGTGATGTACCTAGATGGGACAGAGGTGAGCTTGATTTATCACTTAAGGTAAATGGTAAACAAATACCTATCAGAGCAACGTCCTTAGGTAATAGTTTAGGCACTCAAGGTAAATCAATTACGGGCAACTTAATTGAAGTCAATCACTTAGATAGTTTACCATTTAGAGACATCGAGAATAAAATCGTCTTCTTCAATAGACCAATGGACCCCACACAAATTAGGACATTTAATGCCTACGGAGGTGCTGTAGACCAACGTGTATTTGGTGCTAGCAGATCCGCTAAATATGGTGCAATTGCAACTCTAGTAAGATCTATTGGTACTGATATCGATACTGTACCACATACTGGCGTCTCTGTCTATGAAGATGACACACCAAGTAAAATACCAAGTGTCGCAGTGTCCACTTTTGATGCCAATCAGATTAGCAAGGCACTCAAGCAAGGAAAGCAAGTAACGGCCTCTATCAATTCTACTTCTTCGCTCCGATCGGATACGGCATCGTATAGTGTAGTAGCAGAAATTAGAGGATCAGAGTTTCCAGATGAAATCATCTTAGTAGGTGGTCATATAGACTCTTGGGATCTCGGTCAAGGTGCACATGATGATGGAACAGGTTGCATGCAGTCTATTCAAGTCATCGAAACATTTAGAGCTCTGAATTATCAACCTAAACGTACGATTAGGTGTGTCCTATTTATCAATGAAGAAAATGGTCTTGCCGGTGGCAACTCCTATGCTGAATACTCTAATGATAATAATGAATATCACCTTGCAGCAATTGAATCAGATGCTGGAGGATTTTCACCTAGAGGATTTACTTGCACAGGTCATGAAGATATCTTCATCCCTATGCTCAAAAACCTCAAAGAATTTGAACAAATCCTTGAACCATACGACCTCTTCATTAAGAAAGGTGGGGCCGGTGCTGATATCAACCCTCTCAAATCACAAAAAGGAATTCTCATAGGCTTGAGTCCAGATAGTCAACGCTACTTTGACCTCCACCATACGAGTCAAGATGTAATTGAGAGTGTACACCCAAGAGAGTTCTTACTTGGTGGTGCCGCTATGACTAGCCTTGTATACCTGATTGATCAATATGGACTCTAATCCCGCTATATTTATACTATGAAGACCTTGAAAATTGGAGACTTGACATTTGAACCATTCATCAGTTCAGAGACAATACACTCGATCAACGTGAGACTGGCAAGTGATATCTCAAACTATTACACTTCTAAAGAAATTATTGCTGTCATTGTACTCAAGGGTGGCTACATCTTTGGTGGTGACCTTCTCAAGTTAGTAGAGAAAGATATTCCAGTTTACTTCATTCAACTCTCATCTTATGCTGATACAAGATCAACAGGTCATGTCAGTATGAACCTCACTAGCCTCCCCGACCTCACCAACAAACATGTATTGATTATAGAAGATATTGTAGAATCTGGTCTCAGTATGGCTACCCTACTCAAGCAACCTCAACTAGCAACTGCAGGCTCTATAGAAATCTGCTCTCTCCTTTTCAAACCAACTGAACTCAAGACTGAGCTTTTCCTTAAGTTTGTGGGTAAGGAGATCCCTCCAGCCTTTGTAGTTGGATATGGTCTTGACTACAATGAAATGGGCAGACACCTCCCAGATATCTATCAACTCAAAACTGATAACTGAGTAATTTCAGCGGTCAAAGGCATTAATAAATAGTGAGATCAAAAAAGAGTGAATAGAAATTTGCAGAATCCAAAAAACTATTATCTTTGCAGTCCAAAATGATCCATGGTGTAATTGGTAACACTACGGTTTTTGGTATCGTCATTCTAGGTTCGAGTCCTAGTGGATCAACAAGAAACCCTTCTAAGTCGCTGATTTAGAGGGGTTTGTGTTTTTTATATCCGATATTTGTCTAATAATAAAGGTATAAATTTCACATCGATTTCCAATAATTTCTTCCCTAGTCGTTAAAATCTATATCTAGCTAAGACATGGTACAATCTCCCACAACACACATGCTAACCACCTGTTGTCTGTAGTCCCCTGACTACAAACAGATATTGAATCTTATTACCAAATTGAAGCAACAATGTGGAAATGATATCAAGTTGTAGTCGGTGGACTACAATTAGCTGCTATAATAACATGCTCCAGAGGAGCAAAATATCATTAGACCAGAATGTTCATTATCTCATCAACCTTCAGAGAAGCGACATGTGAACCCGCTCCAAATCCCCTGTTGTTTGTAGTCCCCTGACTACAGACTAATATCACCACCTTACTCATCCTTCTCCTTCATAAAATCTGTCACCTGCAGTGATATGATGAAAACCAATTGATTTCTTAAGGTGACTTCCTCTTGATTATACGAAGACTGTGTTGTGGATATTTAATGTAGAAATTTATCTCACTGAAAAAGAGCTATTTGAGTTTTGCTTATTACATCAGCTATCGATATTCAGAGTTGATTTATTTTAAATTCACTAAGCTTTAGAGAAGTGGCATCGCTTGCATTTACAACCCTTCAAAGTACTCCTCAAGGCTCTGGTGCCTCATCTCTAAGTATTGATAAATAATATCCATTTCTTGCGATGGAGTGTTAGCATCTTGATAGATAGAATGAGAAAGTGACCAGACTTCAAAATTCTCCTCCCGCATCTTGTCGATTTGGTCTGAATAGCGCTTAAACTTTGACTTCAATCCAGCTAAACTCAATACTCCACTTGCAGTGTGGTTGCTCCATCTTGATTTGAGTTCATCTCGATACCAATCTTGATCCAATAGACGGCCGAAGAGCAATGACCGATGTATGTCTACTTCTTTATTGATTAAATTGAGTTCGTTATCTCCATCTCGTCCATATGAGTGGTCGTAATCCCAAGGAGCTATCCGATACTTGCTCCTGCTAGATTGCCTGTAGAGATAGAAATTTTTGAGTACTCCATCATTGTTATTACTTATCAGTAAAAGCAAGTGCCAATCTATAAGGCTTCGAAGATCAAACGTTGAAATAATTAATTGAGTAAATGCTGAGTCTGATAATGAAATAAATTCAGCGTGAAGACTATCTAGTGAATTATTAAGATCGTTATCGGCTATATCTGGAAATGTCTGTTGGTGGTAATTATCTGCGTACTGCGGAACAACCCCATCATAAGATTTTCTAAAAATGTGAGGCTCTTTGAAGATCACTCCATCATCCTCAATCTCAAGCGATGACTTGTCTAATTTCTCCATCAATACATAGAGTCCTGAAGGTACTCCATTTACAGTAAGTGACAGATAAACAAACTGCGAAGACAAGTGGCTCGAATCCATCACTCTAAAAAGTTGATAGGAGACCGTATGCCTCAAAAATGTCTTGTCTATACAATTTGCATTCAAAATCCAATCATCATCAGATGGAAGGCAGCCAAGACTATAATCTTCAAGCAAGTCTATCTCATAAGAGTGCTTTGGGAAACTGATAGAATAACCACCTCTTCTTTTGATTTTTCCTTCTATGAGCATGGTGTCTTGTCCAGCGACTTGAGTTAGCGACATTGAAGTCCATGATGTAGTAATATCCTGTGAATCTGTTTCAACCCAAATCGCAATCTCTTCTTTTGTCATCATCTCATCAGGCTTACATCCTACCAAAATTATCAGCGATAGGAAGAGACCAAACTTGGATAACAAATAGAAGTATCTCATCACAATTCATTAGAGTTAACAAAAAAGAATCCTTTTAAAGTTACAAATTAGTTCTAACAATCAAGAATAATGGCAGAGTTCATCAGCCTTGATTCTGGTATAGTAAGTCAAGGTGTGATTAAATTTCTAAAAGTAGATAATAAAATGGTATCTGCCGCTCAGCTGGCGCTAGTTTACTTGTTGTTGTACCTCCTACTAATATGTCGCCACTCTGTGGGTGCACCCTTTAATGTTTCACAAGCCTAATACTATCGAAGAATAACTGAAATATTATTCCGAATAATAACCCAAAACGGTCAAATACTCAATCGATCAAAATCTGCTTTAATCTTGTGCTATTTTGTGAAGCATATGAATGTCCTCTTTCACACAGCTACAGCAGTTGGACTCTTCAGTGCAGTCAACAACTCATCATTCAATTCCTTTGTCAAAGGAGGCATCTTCTTCTTTGGTGGAATTATTATCCATGGTATTTTGGATTATACTCCACATTGTTACCCACTTGATGCCAAGATGGATGTAATAATCAGTACTCTAGTGATCACTTTCTTATTGATTGGAGTCCAAAGAGAAAATCGAGTACTACTCTTCATTTCTATCTTGGGAAACACCTTTCCTGATCTGATTGACCTAGGACCAAGCATGTTCAATAAATATTTAGGGTTTAATATTCCAATCATTGATAAAGTATTTCCTTGGCATTGGAAGGAGTACTCAGGGTCTCTCTATTCTGGTGATTGTAGAGTGTCACACTTTAATCATTGTGCTGTGATTCTTGGAGTATTTATATCGGTCGTTTTGAATAAGTCTGACTGATTTCTCTCGAGCAAAAATTCTCTTGTTGTTTGTAGTCCCCTGACTACAAACTAATATCACCTGTTATTTGTAGTCCCCTGACTACAAACCGATATTGAATCTTATCACCAAATTGAATCAATTAATGTGGAATTGACATGAAGTTGTAGTCGGGGTACTACAGCTT
>Ga0114957_1001592_pt1 | contig 24167 bp, 18 predicted proteins | sample BantaG_FD_87175 | JGI IMG/M metagenome (GOLD analysis project Ga0114957, IMG submission 87175) | Marine algal microbial communities from Bantry Bay, Ireland - BantryBay_4 metaG | ecosystem: Host-associated > Algae > Red algae > Unclassified | place: Bantry Bay, Ireland | collected 2014-11-21 | reverse complement strand
TGGTAAATACTACAAATATTTTTACTTAACCGGCACATTATACAGGATAACGGTGCCGGTGCGCTGCACCTCGATAAAAGGGACTACCGTTTTTTTTACAAACGGTGCCGGTGCGCTGCACCTTTTTATAAAGGGGCTACCGTTTTTTTACTTACCTGCAAATGAGAATGAGTCCACAACTTATTAGGTATCGCTCCCGCGAAATGATTAATTTAAAAAACTCAAGTGCAAATACAAGCTCAAATTCAAAAGCGAACGCGAGCCTACGGTAGTGAGCAATTTGAGTTTGTACTTGAACTGTAACTAAAAATTAAAACGCTCATGGCGTATCTCACTCGTAACGAACAAGTTAACGGATTTTTATTTTAACTTTCCGGCCGGTTGGCAGGCGGGCATTTTAATTTGGCGAAGCACAAAACCCTGAGCTACTGATTTACTTATTACGGGATTTGTCCATAAATAGTTGAAACCAGTAGAAGATTTTAGTGGGTTGAAAGGGGAAGTTTTATCTTTATCGTATAAAAAGGTATCTGTTTCCTCTACCGTTCGGAGGTTCGACCCTGTCAGTCGATCCTTCCGGCGCCAGATAACACCAAAAGTTAAAGTCTTTACTTTTCATTTAATTGCGTAACAATTTATACAATGGCACAAAAAAAATTCAAAACGACTCCATTTGCACGATTTTTTGTTTTTCTGATATTCTTCACGCCGCTGGCTTATGTTGGCGCTTCCTATTATAATGGTCAGGACGGTATCCAAAATATCAAAAATCTGATAGGTATTGGAGCTACTGATACACAAGAACAGGTAATAAACGAAGCCCCCTCAAAAAAGAATGCTGACGTTTCAGAGGAATTTATCAATGGCAAAGTTGAGCGACTGTCTGCCTTGATCAAGCAATTGGAGGAAAAAAACAATGAACTTCATCTTGAAAATAAATCCCTAAGAGAAGAAATCAAAGCCAGTCAACAAGAGACACAGGCGATAAAGGATCAACTGAAGGCGATTAAAGATGCAGTGGGTGGGTGAAGTTAGACCACTTTGCTGTCCGATCGCTAGCGCTGTCAGATCCTCTTTGGCTTCGCCTCGACTGTCTGACGGCAAAGCGGTCTGTTTAGTTATTTTTTTTCAACAACTTTACTATATTGCGGAAAATTTATTGACCCTTCACTTTTGACTATTAACCATTGACTTCCCTTTAACGACTGGCAGAAGAGAGTTGGTTGTTAATCATCAATAGCTGAGTAATTAAACTCAACTTTAGTATGGAATTATTAATTGACATACCTCTATTGTTAACCCTGCCTTCTGGTAATTTTGTGGCAACTATTGTAGTCAGTACTTTGGCGTTCTTTATTGCCGCTCAATTTTTGGAAGGCGTTCAGATGAAAAGTCTGATGACTGCTGGTTTTGTAGCAATTATGGTAGCCATTCTAAATGCAGCCTTAGTAGAATATCTGGCCACTGATTATGGTATCAGTATTACAGGCCTTTTGACGTTTGTGACCACTGCAGTGGTGATCCTATTGGCTTCAGCTGTATTAACTGGCTTTAAAGTTAAAGGACTGAAATGGGCATTGATATTAGCCGTGGTTGTTTCTCTGCTCAATGGATTTTTATTTAAATTACTGGAACAGTTGCTCAACAGGTAACTGCTCAAAACATTAGATAAATCAAAAGCTCAAAATTTGCTTAATGGCAGGTTTGAGCTTTTTGATTTTATTGCAACTATTCAGCTCTTCTTTTACGAACGTCTGAATGGAATGATTTTAAGAATGCAATAGGGATGGATGTTAGATGTTGGATGTTATTTCGACCAGCCAGAGGCTGGCGAAGGCGGTTAGTACTCTTGTGAAAGGATGAATTTTATAGGTACTATTTATCTTCTGTGCAGAGGAATGCTTATCTAGCATGCACCATTCATTAGACGAGAACTAACACTTGTGTTGAGCGACCGCCACTGAGCGAAGCCGAAGTGAAGTCGAAATATCCTTTACGGACCGCGTGGCGCCCGCCGAAGCCTTTCTTAGGAGCCGAAGCCCTGGTGTAGGATCTGGCGTAGGATCTGGAGAAGGAGCAGGAAAGCGCCCATAAAAAAACATCCAACATCTAACATCCAACCCGAACTCATCAATAATGTCACTAAATAGTTACAATTCATTTTAAATATCAGGTATACTTCCTCAAAATCTCTTACTTTTGCGCTTTCTTAACCAAGTAATAATTGTTTTACAAATTTATTTAAAACCATACAAACATGGCTAAAATATTAATCAACGACGGTATTCACCCTGATGGGAAAACAGCATTAGAAGCAGCTGGGCATGAAGTAATAACTGATAAGATTGCCCAGGATGATCTATCTGCTCAATTACCAGCCTTTGACGCTATCGTGGTGCGTAGTGCTACTAAGGTTAGAAAAGACTTAATTGACAGCTGCCCCAACCTAAAAGTGATTGCACGTGGTGGTGTTGGGTTAGACAACATAGATGTAGACTACGCAAAAGGTAAAGGCAAACAGGTGATGAATACACCTGCCGCTTCCTCTGAATCCGTTGCGGAATTGGCATTTGCTCATTTCCTTGGACTTGCCAGATTTTTGCATCACGCCAATAGAGATATGCCTTCAAAAGGAAATACAGAATTTAAAGCCTTAAAAAAATCATATTCTAAAGGCCACCAACTGAGAGGTAAAACTTTGGGTGTGATCGGTATTGGTCGTATCGGACAGGAAACAGCAAAGATTGGTGTTGCTATGGGCATGAAGGTGCTTCCTGTTGATTTGTTTATCAAAGAGGTTAAGCTCGATATTGATATTGCCGGCCATACCGTTACGGTTAACTTGCCATCTGTATCAATGGATGAGATGTTGGCAAATGCGGATTACATTAGCTTGCACGTACCGTCAACTGGTCAGGCAATTATTGGTGCAGAAGAGTTTGCAAAAATGAAAGATGGTGTGATCATCGCGAATCCATCCAGAGGTGGAACGATTGATGAAGATGCACTTTTAGCTGCATTGAATAGTGGTAAGGTTGCCGGAGCTGGTCTTGATGTTTTTGTCAACGAGCCTACACCGCGTGCTGACTTGTTGAGTCATCCAAATGTTTCATCTACGCCACATATCGGTGGTTCTACTGTAGAAGCGCAGCGCAATATTGGGATGGAGTTGGCTGATCAGTTGAATACTTTTTTTGGCTAAGGGCTTCGTTTTGAATCCGGATATAAAAATCCCGAACCTGCATTGCGGGTTCGGGATTTTTTTTTGAGTTGTTTTAACTTTCGCGAATAAAAGATCGGTAAGCACTATCGCGAAGCAAAGGGATTGCCGAGCTGAGACGCAGGAAACTAGCGTGCGTCTCAGCTCGGCAATCCCTCCGATTTGATAAATCAAAGGGAGTGCTTACCGATCTTTTAGACATGATTTTATTGATCTTTAATCCCCAAAAGTTCAATTTCAAATTTCAGAATGGTGTTTGGCTCAATGAGTCCCGGGTAGCCGTTGCGACCATAAGCCAGGTGAGAAGGAATTATAAATGTTCCTTTATCTCCAACTTCCATCATTCGAATAGCTTCGCGCCAGCCGGGAATAACGGAACCCACTTCAAAAGAAAAAGGTCTCCCTCTATCTACTGAAGAATCAAAAACTTTCCCATCAAGAAAAGTCCCGTGATAATGCGCTATCACTTTTTCGGCAGAACCAAGTGCAGCATTTGTTTGCTTTGCTCCGTTGGTGATTTCGAAATGGATCCCCGACTTGGTGACACTCATGCGACTGCCGTTGTCGATTGTGTATTTCATGATAATGTCTTGCTCCGCTTTTTTCTGTTCTGCTGCTGTTAATGCAGGCGGCGGTGACTCATATTTAGTAGGTTCTGTGGGTTGATCACAGCTCAAGGAGGCGAAAATTAGGAGGAGGAAAAAGTAGTGTGTTAATTTCATGGTTTTGGTTTTTATTTTTTTTTGGAAAAAATAAAGGTGGGAAGTTGGAGGTTGGAAGTGGGAAGCTCCCTCGACCGCGGAGCCCGCGATCGAATGAAGCTTCCCACTTCCAACTTCCCACTTCCAACTCCCCCCCCTTCTACTTAGCAGCGCGAATCCTGGTTGTTTCCTGAATCCAGCAACCAACTTTATAGGTATCGCCTTCTTTTAGCGTTCTTAGAAATATATCTCCTTTGGTTGGCATGTACTTTTTATATCGACTGATCAATTTATTGGCTGTAGAAGCAACGCTTGAATCAACCTGCTTGGCTTTATTCCATTTGTCAATGGCTACCCAAGTGACCACCTGGCTGTCAAAACCAGTACCCGGCCCGCACAAGGGACCACTTGAGGCATATAATTTTCCGATCAAAATGTAGGGGTCGCCCCAACTTGGTTTTGCCTTAGATGCCAGGCGTGCGTACTTACGAGCGGAACTAAATTTCTTCAATTCACCGTAGTAGATTTTGGCAATGGTCAGATAGTATTGCGCTTTCTTTTCATTGTCCGTTGATGCTTCTGCCTTTTCTTCGTAACAACTGATTGCCTGTGAATAGTTTCCATTTTCAAGGTGATCCCTACATAACATAATTGGCTCATCATTAATTACCTTTGGCTTACAGTTAGCAACATAAGTCGCATTAACTTGTGCAACCTGAGGATCAGAAGGCGAACATTTCGCCCAGTTAAACTTACCTCTTACAGAACGCACTATATCACAATCACTCTTATTTCCTTCATACTCTGAGAAGTATTTATTTTTAAAATAAGTACAATCATAAAATCCTTCCATCCCTTCCAACTGCTCCAAGCGCGCAGGTGCATACCCTTCTACTACATCCCAACCTGCAGATTTCCATTTCGGATCATTCTTCGCTTTGTATTTTTTAGTAGCTTCCGCAATTGCGTCTATGATTTTTCCGGTATAGCGCTGTGCTTCGGCCATTTGTATTTTCTCATCCAACAATCCATTGACCAAAAGGGATGTAAAGGGATTGATTACATAAGCAGGTGAGTCTTTTCCTTTCAAGTCCACTACATCTTTAAACAACTGATAGACTTCTTCATCATCTGCTCTTCCCGGAAAGGTGTAAAACAAATCGTAGGCTTTCAAACTTTTATACATAGATTCCTTGGCAGGAAAACACTCCAAACCACGGTCATACAATGAAATGATTTCTTTGATGTAGGATTCTTTTTTGGCTTCATCTTTTTCTGTCTCCAATAATCCTTTGTATATTTTCACACCATCGGTGTATTGATAATCACGTCGGCCGTCAGCAGCAGGAGCTACATCAAATACCTTGCGCCAGTAGGTGTAGGCGCTGGTATAATTCTTTTGTTCTAATTCCTGACGGTATAGTACGTGATCTTCCATTGCTTGTGATTCGAAAGACTTCCCGGTCCATTTTACACAATTACCTTCATCAACGATAGCTATATTTCCTTCTACTTTAGGTTCTTCTACCGTTGTCTTCTCCCCTGTTTTTGGCGTACAGCCAATAGTGAACAAGGCTAACATTAAGATGCTTAAGAAATGATTCGTCTTCATATTTGTGTGCATTTATTATTCAAAAATCGATTAAAGCTCAAAAATACAAAAGAGCTTCGTCTTTTTCTTAAGACGAAGTGCTTCTCTTTAAAAGTTATAAGTTTATGTTGAAAAAGACGGAAGTCCGGAGACGGAAGACGGAAGTTCTCTTCTAATGCGAGAGCCCGCTATCGTAAAACTACGCTAGCGGGCTCTATATATCGAGGGAAAACTTCGGTCTTCAGACTTCCGCCTTCGGTCTTTTTCTTACTTAAACTTAACCGTCACCGTACCTCCAATCCAGCAACCAACACTCTCGCGATCGCCTTCTTTCACTTTTCTCATAAACCCTTCCTGCTTTGCAGGACGTGCGTCAAGGTAGCGGCCAATCTTTTTGTTGGCGTCATCTGTAACGGAAGAATCAGTTGATTTTGCTTTCTGGTACATTTCGATAGCAGCCAAAACTGCCATACGGTTGTTCCAGTCATCACCACAGCGGCTAGCAGAAGTTGCATATAAATCTCCAATCAACATATATGGGTCACCCCATCCCGGGCGTAAGCTGGCCGCTTCAAGCGCACTGCTTCTCGCCTTGCTGTATTGTTTCATTTTACGACCTTGGATAGAGGCGATGGAGAATTTGTATCCTGCTTTCTTTGAAGGATCTGTTTCTTGAGTTAGTGCCTCTTCATATTTTGCGATGGCTCCATTATAGTCACCAGCATCGTACATTTTCTTAGCCATGACGTTTGGGTTGTTTGCTTCAAATTCTGCTTTTCTACTTGCATTTTCAGCAGCAGCATACTTAGCCCATTTGCCTTCCAGTTCTTTCATGAAGTCATCTGACTCCTGACATCCCTGACGCTTTAGCGTACGAATCAAGTTTTCCAAAACGACAGGATCGTTTGGAGCAGCATCGTATTCCGGACGCATTTTAACTTTGAAGTATTCGCAATCGAAAATATGATTTTCAATTTTTGCGAAAGTCTGATTCATTGATTTTTTAGCTGCTGTAAAACGCTCTGCCTTAGCTGCGTTGTTTGCAATATTGTAATCTGCTACCGCATTAAGTTGCTCGTAGATTGCCCGTGCTTCTTCTTTGGTTACTTTTTCATTCGTAAACAAGTTCACAATCACACCAGCGTAAGGATCTAACAAAATATCTTCTACATCATTTCCACCTTTTTCAAAAGTAGTTTTCAGCTCCCCCCTGATAAGTCCGTAAGGGTCATCGCCCAAATATTTGGTGTAGTAGTAGTACATGTCATAAGCTTTACGGCCTCTCAAAAATACATCCTGACCTTTTGTGCCGTAACAGGTAATCTGACCATCGTATAAAGATAGAATTGTGTTTACGTATGCTTTCTTCTTAGCTTCATCTGTTTCACTCTCGAGAAGACTTTTGTATATTTTTCTTCCGTCTGAATAATGAAGGTGATTTTTTCCATTTGCTGCAGGAGCAATTTCGAAAGCTTTCTTCCAGTTTTCTAAAGCGCCGGCATAATCTTTTGCTTTCACTGCATCCCGATAAATGTTGTGTGCAACCATTCCGTCCTGTCCTTTTGGAGAGTCCGTAAAAATTCCGCACTGGGCATTTGAAGTGTAGCTGATGGCCAGCACTGCAAATAAGAATAATGTTGATTTGATCAATTGCATCTTGTTCTTCATGGTACTAATTAAATTTTCGTTTTTTAAACCAATTTTTATCATTAAAAGTAATTCCTAAAGTGAGTTTGCCATAAGTATCCTTGAGGCTTCCATCCGCATCTCCTTGCAAAGTTCCCAATTCGAGGGCGAAGTTTAGAAAAGAGTTGTCTCCTCCCTTCCTTATAATCGGTAAACCAAGGCCAAGTGTTATACCGTAGTTAGTTAAAGATTTGTTATTTCCTAGAGCCACACGGGGATCTTTAGCGTAAAACCCTCCAATTCTATAGCGAATTTTGCTGGCGTAGCTCTTTACGTACGCTGGAGAGTTGTCTGGCAAAAGCTCCGCGCCTAAGGCAAATCGGTACGAATTTTCAAATTTTTCATTAGGTCTGGCTCCGTTTTCAAAAGTACTCCAGGCAGCCGTAGAATAGTCCATTCCGAAGCGCCATTGGGTATTTTTGCCATCATCTGTTCGGTTTACAAACTGATACATAACCCCTATTCCAAATTCAGCAGGCAGCTTGGCTGAGAAGGTTCTATCACTAAAAGTACCGGCAAAAATGGTATCACTTGCTGAAACATTATTTGTACTATACGGACCATTGAAACGCCGTGCCAGACGGCTGGTTTGGATATCAATATTGTGACTGGAATGTCCCCAGGCACCTACTGTAAGTTGTGGAAGATTTCTTTCTCTTTCTTCTGCGTCTGTTCCTTTACGGAAAACATGATGGTATTGTGCTCCCAGATTCCAAATAAACCCACGAACGCTAGAGTCATCATTAAAAAAGTCAGCGTATGGTTCTTCTAAGTTAGCAAAGCTGACCATCCGATCATTGTTAAATGTTCCAAAGACAAACCCGAGGTTAGCTCCCATTGCAAAATTCTTGTAACGCACACCATTGCCCCAAAGAATTTGGTAGGTCCCTCCGGTTCCCGTGTAGTTATAATTGATGGTATCCACAACAGGGTGCACTTCCAATGCATCAACATCATAACCTACCAGACTGTACGGACGCAGGTCAAAGCCCATTCCCCAAAAGAAAGGAGATTCGTCGCGATCCAGAATTCTACTTTCTGTATTTTTCATTGGGAAGCCGAGGCTGAGGTAAGCGAGGTTTCCGCTCCATCCCTTTTGGATGGCATCTCCTGATTCCAATTTTCCATATCGTGCATTCAATCCTACTTCAAATGCCGTTACCTTCAAAAAGCTGAGGGAAGCCGGGTTCTGAAAATTAAGGTGAAAGGGATCGTGAAATGCAGATGAAATATCAGCCATCCCGTTAATGCCCCCAAAGTTTTTGTTGGTCAAATCCCCAATTCCTATTCTGGAATAGGGCGAATTGATCTTAGGTTGTGCAAAACTCCAGGTAGCTCCCACCATCAGGCAGATCAATAAAACAACTGTATTTTTATATGGCATTATGGTCCAATATTTTGTTTAGTCCGATCAGGACTAAGTTTTGATTTACAAATATCTTAGTTTTCAATCGATTCTCAAAAAAATCTGCGTCTCCTCCTGTTATAATTACTTTCAGAGGACTAAATTCTTTTCTATAAGCTTTGATAAAACCCTCCATTTCAAGGACTGCTCCGAGCGCTCCTCCGGTTTGAAGAGCTGTATTGGTGGTGTTTCCTATCAGGGTTTTATAATTCATCTGCTTCATTTCTGGCAATTTTGCCGTAAAGTGATGCATCGCTTTAAAACGCATCTTTACGCCGGGGGCTATGTTTCCGCCAAGGTAATTCGCCTCCTTTGTAATAAGGTCATAGGTAATACATGTTCCCGCATCAATCACCAGACAGCTTTTTCCAGGATATAAATGATGCGCCCCAACAACACCTGCCAGCCGGTCTCTACCCAGCGTTTTAGGTGTCTTGTAGGAATTTTTAATGGGCAGTGGGGTTTTAGCACTCAGATAAAGCAGTTGATGGTTTTTTTTCAAAAACCGTTCGACCACTGGTGAAAGACCTGCGGTGGAAGAAACAGCTACCTGATTGATCTTATACCTGGTCAATAGTACTTTTAGTCGTTTTAAGTCCAGTTGCTTCCAAATTAGTTTTTTCTGTATTTGGAACTTGTCGAAAACACCCATTTTCACCCGGGTATTACCAATGTCTATTATAAGATTCACCATAGTCTTCTATTACTGTAGATGCAATTTATTAACCTCATGGCGTCTGTTTGCCTCAATTTGTTTAAGGAATTTTGAATGGGTGTCCCGATGCATTGGGATTGAATAGGCCCACTGTTGCGGATCGCTTGCGCGGTCTTTTTTTGATGGGACACGGATCTTCGCGGATCTCGACGGAAGAAGGACGGATTTTTTCGCGTAATACGTGTCCACGATCGCGCAAAAAAATCCGTCTAATCTGTTCGATCCGTTTAATCCGTGTCCCATCGTCCGCCGCCATAGGGCTTTGTCCGACGGAGGCCACGTTAGAAAGCCTATTCAAAATTCCACCACTTAATGCTTAAAATGCCTTGTCCCCGTCATCACCATTGGCAAATCATTATTGTCGCAATAGTCGATGCTCAGTTGATCTTTTATAGAACCACCTGGCTGTATCACTGCCTTTACTCCTGCTTCACCTGCAATTTGCACACAATCAGGAAAAGGGAAGAAAGCGTCTGAGGCCATTACCGCATCCCTGACATCAAAGTTGAAACTTTGTGCCTTGTGAATCGCCTGCTTCAGTGCGTCAACCCTTGACGTTTGACCGCAGCCCATACCAATCAACTGCTTATTTTTAATGAGTACAATTGTATTTGACTTTAAGTGCTTTACACATTTATTGGCAAACAAAAGATCAGTCATCTGCTCCTTGGTTGGTGCGGCACGGGTGGCTACTTTCAAGTCATCTGTTGACTGCTGTTTCAAATCTGTATCTTGTTCCACCACCCCATTCAACAAACTCTTGAAGCTGCGTTTTTGGGTATGAAAATCTTTGATGCGGAGGATGACCCTTTTTGTCTTTTTGGTCAACAAGTCCAATGCTTCCTGTGTAAAAGCCGGTGCGATTACCACTTCATAAAACAGTTTATTTATTTCTTCGGCTGTCGCCAAATCCAATTCTGAATTACAAATCAGGATGCCTCCAAAAGCAGAAACATTGTCGCCTGCCAGTGCAGCCTTCCAGGCTTCCAGTACCGTTGGTCGAGTAGCAATACCACAAGCATTGGTGTGCTTGAGGACTGCGAATGTTGGCGCGTCGTTTTTAAATTCTGCCATCAAATTTACCGCAGCATCAATATCGACCAGGTTGTTATATGAAATAGATTTTCCGGAAATTTTTTCGAACATTGCTTCGAAGTCACCATAAAAAACGCCTTGCTGATGTGGATTTTCGCCATAGCGCAACACCGTGGATTGATGAATACTGTGTTTGAAAGCCAGGTCTTCCGAATCTTGGTTAAAATAATTATAAATAGCAGTATCGTAGTTGGAAGAAGTTTTGAAAGCTCTTCGAGCTAGTTCTTTGCGGTCTTCCAGGTCAGTGGCTCCCTCCCTGGATTTTAGCAAATCCAGCAAAAATTCATAAGACTCTTTAGATGCTACACAAGCTACATCTTTGTAATTTTTGGCGGCCGCCCGAATTAAAGCAATACCTCCAATGTCTATTTTTTCGATAATGGTGGTTTCATCATTGGTTTCTGCTACCGTTTTTTCAAAAGGATAGAGGTCTACGATAGCCAGATCGATCTCCGGGATGTCATACTCTGCCAGTTGAGCCAAATGACCTTCCTCACGGCGAGCCAGCAAGCCACCAAAAACTTTGGGATGCAGGGTTTTGACTCTTCCATCAAGAATTGACGGGTATGAAGTCAGGGTTTCCACTGCTTCAATAGGGGCATTCAGTTGATTTTCAATGAATTTTTGAGTTCCACCAGTAGAATAGATGGTTACTCCCAATCGCTGCAATTCGTCAATAATTGGCTCCAGGCCTTCTTTTGAGAAAACAGAGATTAATGCGGACTTGATTTTTTTAGAGGCCATAGAATTGTTTGTTCAAGCTAAAAAGATGCGCAAAGGTAAGGATTAATCAGGAAGTTGTTCAAACTTTCACGATAGAAACAGAAACCTGACTAAAGTGTGAAAATCGGTTCTGGTTTCGGGATAATCTACTTTAAATTTGAGAATAGAGGAGCATCTAAAGTATAAAGCTAAATCAGGAGGTGGATGGGCTGCTCTATGTTGACTGAGCTGGGAGGCCTGCTCCAGGACCATTGATCCCAACGGTCAAGCCGGGGGATCAATGGTCCTGGTACCTACGACGTCGGAGTCTCATATATTGGCTATTCATCTATAAGGATAACGGATGTTATCGCTCAGGCTTTGAGAGCGAATCAGCTTGATGTTCAATTGGAAAGTGGATCAATTAAAGCTTTGGTCTTTTTCTCAATCCACTCATTTCCTGCAAAATAACTATCAGCAATTGGGATTTTCTGAAGAGGAAGCATTGAGTCGGGAGGAGTTGTTTAATGAGGCGGAGTGTCGGTGAGGGAATTGGAATTGAAAGGGGGATATTTCACTCGACTACGGAGCCTGCTATCGTAATGGGACACGGATTTTCGCGGGTTGGACGAATGAGGACGGATTTTGCTTGCAGGCTCGCCGAACGCGTTTAAAAGATCGGTAAGCACTTTTACGCGAAGCAAAAGGGATTGACGAGCTGTGTCACACTGTCGGAGGTGAATAGGAATTTTTCACTCGAGAGGCACACTTGTCTGCAGTAGTAATACCAAAGCAGAGATTGGTGCAGATTTAAGAAAGTATCCTATCATCCTCTAACCCTAATCCTGACAGGGATGCACTCGGAGACGCTTGTCTGCCGAACCTTAAAGCGTAGGCATGGATGGGGCACGTTAAAGCGAAACATTCCCATTCCCATTCATTGCTTTTCCTCCCCGTTAGCCTTTGCGGGATTACTTTTCACCTGTAAATTAAGAATATTGCCCATGTGGTAGCAGGTACGGCAACGGGCTTCGTAGGTATCCTTTTCACCCAGAAGTACCTGACCTGCATCAGCAGAAAGTCGGAAGGAATGTGTAGCCAGATTCCCGCAATGGCTACAAATCGCATGTACTTTAGTAATATATTCCGCTACAGCTAGAAGGTCGGGCATAGGCCCAAATGGCATTCCTTTATAATCCATATCAAGTCCGGCCGCTATTACACGGATACCTCTCAGGGCCAATTGCTGGCAAACGTTTGGCAATCCATCATCAAAAAACTGTGCTTCATCCACCCCTACAACTCCTACTCCATCAGATAAATCCAATAACTTGGAAGAATGAGCTACAGGCGTAGAAAGAATGGAATTTTCATCGTGAGAAACCACTTTGACAGAATCGTATCGGGTATCAATTTTTGGCTTGAAAATTTCTACTTTTTGGTTGGCAATCTTAGCTCGTTTAAGTCTACGAATTAATTCTTCCGTTTTTCCGGAAAACATAGAGCCGCAGATCACTTCGATCCATCCACTGCGCTGACCCTTAAAATGTGGTTCTAAAAACATTACTTGAGCGATTATTGTTGAAGTTCTTCGGCAAATCCTCTTAATTTAGTAGAATTCGTATTGAACTTGAATTGTTTACTACACTCAAAAGTAGTAATTTCGCAATCGAATAGTGACACAGAAACTAGTAATCCTATTATTTTCGAGAAAATAATAATTGATTCTTTACAGTTCTAAAGGTTACTCTGGTTGCACAAACCTACTTTTCTTCAACAAATGCCAACTAATAATGAATTTGCAGCAAGGTAAAATAATACTGGAAAAAATCAATCGCCTCTATCAGAGCATGACACTTGATAGCAAAATTGATTCTTTTGAGCAAGAGTTAATGTTGAGTTACATTGAAAAATTCTATCAGGCTTTTTCAACCGATGATAAAAGTCTGTCTGGAAGTAAGGCCAAGACTGTGGTCAACAAACCTATGGTTGTACGGAAAGACCATGAGGTGAGTAAGCCTGTTCCTAAAGTAATCCAGGAAGAGCAGCCTCAGGCGGCAGCACCGCCTTCACCACCTCCGGCACCTGCCAGAGAGAAGGCGCCACTGCCACCTTCTCCGCCGGCAGTGGTGGAAAAGCCAAAGCCACCACAGGTAGAAGAAATAGAAGTAGAATTGCCCCCTGTAACTGCGACGCATAAAGTTGATGATGAGTTTGAAGTTTTATTCGACCACAGTGAAGGAAAAGAACTCTCCGATAAATTAAGTTCAATGCCTATCCAGGATTTGACTAAGGCAATGGGGCTGAACGAACGAATTCTGACTATCAATGAATTGTTTGGTAAAGATACGGATGCATTTAACGCAGCCTTGAAAGATTTAAACGGACTGCCAAATTTTGAAGCAGCTAAATTGCTATTGGCTTCCTTTGCAGAAAAGTACAACTGGACAGCAAAAGGCAAAAAGAAGAAGGCTCAGATTTTCATTAAACTGGTTCAGCGAAAGTTTAAGTAAAACAAATCCCAGTAGATAAGTATTCCTATTAAAACGTCCGCATTATAGATCAGATGAGAAACGACAAGAATGGATTCAAGATCACAAAAAGTAATTGATGTTATAAAACTCCCGTTGCTATTTATTGCAGTAATCTGGGTGATACATCTGGTTCAATTCGGATTCGAATTACATCTTGGATATCTCGGACTTTTACCACGTGATTTTTCCGGGATCAGAGGAATTCTGCTGGCACCACTCCTCCACGCAGACTTTGCACATCTTACTCACAATAGTATTCCGCTATTTGTCCTCAGTAGTCTTATCTTATATTTTTACCCACGCGTTGCTATGCGTAGTTTCACTGCGATCTACTTATTGACGGGGTTGATGGTATGGTTAATTGGTAATTATTTTTTCTGCGGATTGGAATATGGGCATCAATGCAAAAGCTACCACATTGGGGCAAGTGGTGTAGTATATGGACTGGCGACTTTTATTATGGGCAACGGTATTTTTAGAAAAAACATAAAGTCAGTTGCTCTGGCATTAATTATACTTTTTTATTACAGTGGCATGTTTGTCGGAATACTTCCGGTGGAGGAAGGAGTTTCCTGGGAAAGCCATTTGTATGGTGCAATTGTTGGTTTTTTTGTTGCATACTATTTCAAGCATGAGTTAGAAGAAGATGAAAAACCTGTGCCCCCTTCCTGGGCAAGTGAGGATCCGGCGAATACCAACTATTTTTTTGCGCGGGATACTTTTGAGAAAACGAAATTGCAGCGGAAGCTAGAAGAAGAGGCGCGGCTACGGAATGAGAATGGGGAGGATTGGGTTTCTGACCGGACGTAGTAAATTGTACTGGCCGTTTCAATAGCAATAACTATTCAGTGTTAGAGATTAATGAAACCCTGTTGTGCGATATAATGTTGTAGCTGTAAAAGCAACAAATAAGTTGTATCTTTTCTGAGTTCAACTGGCGTATGTTTTTTGCACGGCCCGCAAGACTTCAGTAGAAAGATTGGGAAATAGTAAAAGACACAACTGTTTGCCGATTTAAGAGACACAACATTACAGCGCATGACAGTATTTAATCCTTTATCAAATTTAATTTCTGATGCGTGATTAACGAATTCTTATCACTAATCGTCAGGTAATAATGACCAGCATCTAATTTTAGCCTGGAAAAGTCAACATAGACTTGACGTTCATATTCAACATGTAGTGTTTGTTGTACCACCTGTCGTCCAAAAGCATTGGTAATACTCAACTGTACTTTTTCTACTCCAAAATCTCCGTTCCACCTAATGCTAATCCCCCCAGTTACAACTGCAGGATTGGGGTACACGTTGATTTTCGTTTCTTCCATTTTGATAACTGCAATGACAATCTTGGAGTATTCAAACTGACCATCAAAGTCTACTTGCTTTAGTCGATAGTAGTTTTCACCAAAAAATGGTTCATCATGCCGGAATTGATAGGTCTGTCTTTCTGATGTCGTTCCTTTTCCCTTGATGTGAGCAACTGGTGTATAATCTTTCCCATCCGTGCTATGCTCTACAATAAAATGATCATTGTTTAACTCAGAGGCTGTTTGCCAATCCAGAGAGACTTCTTCATTGTTAATGACTTCAGGAGTAAATGCAACCAGATCTACCGGTAGTGCCGTGGGTTGAATGGTTGCCATTTCAAAACGACCACCATCACTATTATCATACCCATACATTCTCAAATAGATGTATTGGTTAGACAGTTCGGGATCATTGATTTCAATTTTTGCCCCAAAAGCATTTGTAGTGGATCCGAAAAAATCGCAGGCGTATTGCACAAGGTTCTCACAAGATCCGGTGTAGGCTGTAAGAACTGGCTTTATTCCGTAAGCCGAATCAACTTTAGTATCAATCACTAAATTACCATTTGATGGAACCCGAATAAGAAACCAAATATCTTTTTCAGTAAAGACTCCGCAAGTTGGTTCTGATCCATCTACGGTTGCATACTGATTGGTATAGCCTACATAGTTTTCTATGAGCGAGACTTCACTTATCTTAATGGCATCTGCACAAACATCTTGTTGTGGTTCCAAAACTGCAATACTAAAGGTTCCGCCACCACTCTGTACGCTAATGGCACGAATAAAAATCGCTTTTCCTGCTAAGTCTAAATCGTTAATTTTTATTTCTCCTCCATTATCACGTGTTCCTGTTTTGCTAAAAGCATATTCATTCAATTCATCACATGCATCGGTGTACACCATTATTGCTGGTGTAATAGTTCCCGGATTTGTTTCAATAATTAGCTTTCCGCTCATAGGTACTTCAGACTTGAACCAAATATCTTTTTTATCGCAACCAGAACAACCCGAAGGTATTTGCAAGCCGTTCGTTGCAGCTGCGTTTTCTGTATTAAAGGACTGGAATTCGAAGGTTCCATTATTATTTGTCAATTCATGTGCCTGACTACAAACGTCATTCAGAACAGCAGGTCCATTTTGCAAATAGGCACTAATCTGAAAGGATCCGTATGAGGTAGATCCGTAGCGAAATACTCTTACATAAATTTCATCTCCTGCTTCTGCCTTTTCACTGTCGGCTATAGGATTAAATGTTATCCGACTACCTACAGCTGGATCAGATGGTGCACCATAGGAAGAGCAACTAAATTCTTCTAATTGACCGCTATTCTTTGTATAGAGTGCAACGACAAATTTGAGGCTGGAAGTGTTCGCCAAATCAATTTTAATTTTAGCGTCGGGTAAGATCAGTTTAAACCAAACGTCCGAACCTTCATACGATCCGCAATCAGGCGGTGAAACGTCAGAGCCGCTCGCCAATTGGTTAGAATAGTTCGCATATTGACGATTTGGTGTAACCGGAATTGTGATCGCTCCAGTGTAATCATCATTAATAGGTTGTGCATAAGTCGCCGAAACTCCTGTGCACCAAATTAAAAGGATCCATGTAATACCTCGAATTAATTTTGTCATCAAGTTATTTTTTAGGTCATTCAAATAAAAAGATTTCCTTTTTACGGTTGTGTCGTTTGTACTTTTTTTGCTCATGATAAAACGTCTGGTAATTTTTTGGATAAAAAAGGGGAGCAATAAGTTGTTTAAAAAGGGAGGTATTATGGTGGGAGTAAAACAATCGTGCCATTGATCATGACACAAGTAGTTTTGTACTTTAGTGATAGCTAAAATAATGCCAAGCAAGTAACCTAGAATAATAAATGTGACAAAGAAAGTTGCCTAAAAAAGGCTTGGGGTCCAACAAAAACAGGATGTTTTGACTTGAGATCAAAACATCCTGTTATATGTTAAAATTGGGTGGGAAGCGGGAAGTTGGAGGTGGGAAGCTTCCACCCCTATCTACTTCAAATCTTTCAGCGCCCGAAGAAAGCCTTTTACGCCTTTATCTAACATTCCTTTTTGTAAGGCCTGGGCTGCCGTTTTACTTGAGAAGGCACCTACTACTATTTTATAAACGGTCCGGCCATCCAATTCATTGATACTTACAATAATGGGTTGGCTAAACATAGCTTGCAATTTTTCCGCCTGAATTAAGACATTGCCGTATTCAGCAAAGGCACCTATTTGTATACCGAAGCCTTCCGCATCTTGTTTTGTTACATTAAATCTAAAAATACCCCGTCCGGTAGAAATAGTTTCTTCTACTTCAGGCTCCGGGTCCGGGACACCATCTTTTATGCGCATGGCTTCGGCCACAGCCCGATCTGCGTTGATGCGTCCGTAGCCATATTTTTTAGAGTGACCATTGACATATTCTGTGGGTGAACCAATTCTGTCCGCCGTTTTTGTGAGGATCTTTTTTACTTGTGCTGCAGTCAGTTCCGGATTTACCGAAAGGATAAGTGCACAAATTCCAGCTACCAATGGACAGGCACTAGAGGTTCCACCAAAATGTTTGTAGCGGTCACCACGGGATTTTCCATCACGCCAATAGCGGAAATCTCCGGTTTCCCAGGAGACACCTTCGTCCCACCAGGCACGGGCGGCAGTGATTGGCCAATCGCCATTGGAAGGCGCACAAATTGTAACCTCTCTTCCGCGGTTAGAATAGGAAGCGTGTTCGTCTTTGCTTGTGCAAGCCGCTACTGCAATCACATCCGGATGTGCAGAATAGAAACTCACGAAATCGAGGTCATCATTTCCAACAGCATATATAATGACACAGCCTTTTCCATTTCGTCCTTCCCGGGCTGCTTTTGATATGGCTTCTTCTTTTAGGGGGCTAAGGGCAAATGCCGGATCCGTTGTTCCCCAACTGCAACTGATTACATCTGCTCCGTTTTTGATGCAATAGTCAAACATCTCTTCTGTAGCACGGAGGCTAAATGAAGTACCACTGACCGGCATAAACTTGGCGTTAGGTGCTGCCCCAACAATGCCCGTACCGTTACTCGCAGCCACCGCCACACTAGCGCAGGGCGTACCATGCGTAAAGCGGGAGTCACCTTGTTCCAGTTCACTGGACTGAGTCCAAAGGTCATAGGGTTTATGAACTTTATTTTTGAGGTCGGGATGAGAAAGGTCAAATCCATTGTCTACAACTGCCACAACTATGGCAGGCGAGCCGAGATGGCCGAGCCGTTTCCAGGCATTGACAACTTTTGCATCTGCTCCTTTTTTAATGGGCCAGTTGGCATCTATGATGTTGCCGTTATTTTCAAGATGCCATTGGTGGTGGAGTAAGTTGTCATTTGGTTCATCAAAATCATATTCGTCCACAAAGGTGTCAATATCAGGTTCTGCAGTTTTAACAAGAGAAGTATTTTGAAGCCAGTTGGCAGCTTTGAGTGGATTGGGAGAATTCTCGCTGACGCGGGCAACTATCTGGGTGTCGCTGCGTCGTTCTGCCAATTCCAGTTTATACTCATCCAGCGCCATGTGTTGTTCTTCTTTGCTGGTACCATTCTGAAAAGTGATGTAGATTTCACCGGTGGGAACTAAAGGTCTGCGGCTGGCGCCTTCGATGTAATAGACGTGTGTGCCTACGTCCACTTCTTTTTTCTTACGGACTTCATCCAGTTTATTATCTAATGACTTGGGGCCTTGGTCGAGGGTGACAATGTTGAATCCTCCGAGGTTTTTGAAAACTTCTTTCTCGACATAATTTCTGTCTACTACCGGATTGGCAGATTTTAGGCCTACAAACCGGCTGCTTTTTTCTAAGGTGACTTCCCCTTTGCCGCTTCTGACTTTAATTTTGCTCATAGTGTTCGGTTGAAAAAGTTAATTGGGTTAGGAATCAAAATTAAATTCCATAAATCTTATGCAAGATAATAAAGAAATATTGGCATATCCAAATGATTGAAAAAATCAATAGTTCCTCCCATTTTCAGGCATCTATCACCCAACAAAGTGTTGTTCGTCTTGTAATTAATTATTTTTATACATTGAATAAATTGACATATGTCTTTAAATCGCGTATATTGACAATGATCTAAAATTTTCACCAAGCATCTGATGCTGTGAAAATGCTTATTTTACACTATCACTGTGAACACATATGAAACATCAAAACAACCCGGTGCAGCTGCCAGAGCTAAGTCCTCAACTTATTATTAAAGACGTCTATTCCATCATCGATTCTCGTATTCAATACATTGAATATCAAGCACATTGTCGACTAAGAAATAGTATTAAAAATAATAGCCATCAGGATTTGTCAAGTGAAAATTCTGCCTCTCCAAGTTGCAGCACTTCTATTATACTTGCCAATAATTTGGATCAAATGCTCAGTTTTGTCAGTGGCCTTGAAAGGCCTTTAAAGCTTTTGCAAATACTACGAATCTGGCTAAGAGAAGACAATCTGGCATTGATCATGAGTTTGCTTTATAACAACACCTATCTAAAATATTCAGGGGATCACCTGGAAGAAATGTTAAAAGAAGAAGCGATCAATGCTCTTGCTTAAATGCTGAGCAAAAAAAATTGATCCGGTAAACGCCACGGTTTCCCAAGTTAATTTGGAATTCATATTTTCCGGCTATGTTAATTTATGCATCCGCTGTAACTGCTGGCCGTTTGTATCGTATCAATCTATAATTGAGATCAATCATCCAAAATTCCAAATACCACTTATACCCATAACATTGCGCTATCGGTCACAAACCTAAGAAATCAAATCATGCAGAAATCTATACTTTTTAAAACTCAGACCCGACGATTTGAGGATGACCTGGAAGACAAGATCCGAGCGCTAGAGAAAGACACAGAACAACTGTCCCAGCTCAACACCAATGTACATGACATTGTGAATTCTGCTGCTCATAACCTTAGGACTTCATTGGTGGTCATAAAGGCCTACTCTAATTTACTTATGCACTACGATGGAGAAGAAAAACGAGAAGCCCTTAACCACATGAAGGATTCCGCCCTGAAGATGGAGCGAATTGTCAATCGAATGATTGAGCTCACTGATGTACAACGGAATGAGGAATTTACCGAGCAAATGCTCCATTTCGACGAAATTTTTGAAGAAGTAAAACTACATCTGGCAGATGATATTGAAATGGCAGAACCTGTATTTTCTGATTCGTTTGACATTGAAAATATTCATTACAATAAAATAAGCTTGTTCAGTATTATGTTCAATTTAATTAGCAATTCGATTATGTATCGGGATAATGCTAAAAAACTTCATATTAATATAAAGACCAGAAAAGAAAATGGTTTTGTTGTATTGAGTGTGACGGACAATGGAGAAGGAATTGATTTGAATCGCGACTTAAAACGTCTGTTTAAACCATTTTCAAGGTTAGCTATGGAGAATGAAGGGCTTGGCACAGGATTATTTCTAATTAGATCAATTGTAGAAAAGAATGGTGGAAAAATCCGAATTGATTCAACACCTGATTCGGGAACAACCGTCCGTATTTTTTTAAAACCTTCTGTTGAATTTTAAACTAAAAAAAACAACTCGCACTTAAATCTTACAAATATTCTCTAAATAATAGAGTTTAATCAGGACAACAGTTTTAGTACTAAAAGGTGGTACAGTCTGTGCTCAATAGTACTGTGGCCATTATTTCCTAATGATTAAACAATTGTCTCATGAACGATCATTTTAGTTGTCTTTTCGTAGTTCCTCAAAACCAAACCAAACAAGATTATTTTACGCCTTCAAAGTACTTTCCGATGGATGCTCACTTTGAGCATGGACATGAATCTGCTTTAACTTATTTGAGGAATTGCACCAGTGAAGACTTTCCTTCTTTGATTGTTCTTGAAGAAGCATTTGGCTTTAAACAAAACCTTAGGTTCATTGAGGAATACCGATCGTACTTCTATCTGGTTTTTATGGATACACTCCTATTCACTTGTAACCGCCATTCTAAACATCAAACTAGTCAGTATCCAGCTATTGTTTCCGATTCACTGACGGTACCATTTAGCAAACAAGTATTCATGAAAAAGGTGTTCCCTTTACTTACCGTTTACATGGTTTAACCATTTGTACGCCTACTTAAAACTATCATTTATGTCACATTTCTTATTCTAACGCACTGCTGAATAAGAAATGTGACTTCTAAGCCATCGCTCCACTTTCTTACTTTCCAGAATACTCGTCGCAAATAATAGGATAACCGGGCTTAAACCTCAGGTAGCCCTATCGTTTAGTGTAGTTTGAAAATGGATGCCCATTTTCAAAACTCGCATTTTGGTTAGTCACAAGAATTAAAACAAGGTTTTTATGATGGCTCAATTGTTGCACTTTGGACTTTTAGAGTCATCTGAAGCCTTACCATTGCTGGTAAATTTTCACCAAGGTCACTCTCACTAAAAGAACGACACACCACACCTGTTTAACCACCTATTTTATACTACTATGAGATATTTAAAAACTATTAAGGCGCTAGCCTTTATATTGGCAATTTGTGTCTTTTTTGCTTCCTGTAAAAATTTCGAAGATTTTAATGAGATTGAAGAGATAGAGTTGGAAGGCTCTTATGCTATTCCATTGATTAATTCTTCTGCCAACTTACAGGACATTCTTGACGAAACCAGTACACAAAACGATTTATCCGGTTTGATCATTGATAATGATGGCAGCATGAAAGTTGCGTATAAAAACGAAGCAATCACACAGCATATGTCTGATTTCTTTGAAGAAATTCCTTCTTTCCCAATTGTGATTCCTTCTAATTCCAATCAAATTCCATTTGACCTATTTGAAGGTGTTGACGTTGAGCAAATGAACCTCAAAAGCGGAACGCTCTCTTTCGAATTAGAATCTTATCATGAGGAAACTGTTAATGTGCTCATTACTATTCCTAATCTGATAAAAGACGGAGTCGCATTTAATGTCACCCAGACGATTAACTACAACGGCAATGCTCCTGCCACGGCCAGTATTCCTCCTGTTGACCTCACAGGTTACTCTTTCCATCTACCAAACGGCCAATTAGAAGTTTACTATCAGGCTAACAATACCAATGGCGACAATCTACAGATCAGTCCAATTTTTGGAATGGCTGAAAACTGGGATTACGAATACATGCAGGGTATCTGGGAAAAAGATACGATTAGTCTTTCTACTGATACGCTGGACATTGATATTTTCGACAATTGGGTAGACGGTACCATCAATTTTGCTAACCCAAGCTTGACAATACTTATTGAAAACTCATTTGGCTTTCCAACCATGGCTCAGGTTGAAGTATTAAAAGTGGTCACGGCGACTGGAGAGGAAATGTTTTTACAAAGTACGCTTTTCGATGATCCGATGTATTTGAACTATCCGGCAATTACGGAACCTAATACATCGAAGCTAACGACATTGAGTTTTAATAACACCAACTCCAACATAGCAGATATTTTAAACTCAAAACCAACTCAGATTATATACAGCATCACTGCAGTGATCAACCCGGATGAGAGTTCCTCTACAAGTGGGTTCATGACCGATGAGAGCGCCATGTCGATTGCTTTGGAAACAGAACTTCCAATGCACGGATCAGCTAGTGGTTTTGAACTTGAAGAGCCACTCGAAAGTGATTTATCTGATCTGGACAACATCGAGTGGGCAGAGTTTAAGGTCATTACCAACAACGGGCTACCTGTTGACTTAGGTATTCAACTTTACTTTACCAATGATGCCGGCGAAAAAATAGATTCTCTTTACAATGGATTTGAAAGGCTCACAGAATCAGCTGTCGTAAACAATACTGGAGATGTAGTCAGTTCTACTGAAAAAGTAACACTGATTGATGTTTCAGCAGATCGAATGGAAAATATAAGACAAAGTAATCACCTGGTGGTGGGAGTAACTTTCTCAACTGTAGATGATGGTAATACCGCGGTTAAAATATTGACAAGCCACCAACTCGACTTAAAAGTAGGATTAAAAGTGGGGCTTAAAAATTAAGGCTTCGGAGCTTTTACTTTGTTAACCATGAAGCTGATTAAAGTTATTTCCTATGACTGCATATAAGTCATTGACACCGTGGATCTTCAGCTATTCCCCGTCCCGTCCCGAGTACTCGGGACGAAACTCAGAAGAGGCTTCGACCACAGTATCAAGCACTTATGTTCGCCTCTAGAAGACAACTTTAAACAACTTCAACAAAAAATTAATCTAATGTTTAAGAAAACAATATTAAGCTTATCGCTTTGTCTGATTGCCTCCATGGCTATAAATGCACAACAATTAGGTTTGTACTTTTTGGATGGCCTCATACAGGCCAATCATTTAAACCCTGCTTTTGCACCAACGCAAAAAGTAGCTTACTCATTCCCTGGTCTTAATGCCGGATTTTCTAATTCGATGGGAGCCTACAATGATTTTGTCACGGTCAACTCAGAAGGCGTAGGAGTATTAAATGGCGATGTGCTCCTGCAACAATTGTCTGACAATAATTTCGTTCGCGGCGGATTCGACTTGCACACTTACCACAGTGTGATTGGTAAAAAGAACTGGCGAATTATTTTAAGTAATACGATCAAATTTGACACTTACGTAAATATTCCACGTGATCTGTTCAGTTTGGGTTTGGAAGGAAATGCTGCAGCGGTAGGTGAAACTTTCAATATTGGACCAGACCTCAACATGAGTGCGTATAGCGAAACCGGGTTGGGTTTCATGTGGAAATTTGGCGAAGTGAGCGTAGGTGGTAAAATAAAACTTCTAAGTGGTATCGCCAACGTATCTACCGATAAGACGACTGCCTCAGTTACAACAGACGAAGAATATTACCAACTCGATGCCATGACCGACTACCGAATCAATGCAGCAGGTTTGGTGGATATTAAAAATCCGGATGACCTCAGTCAATTTGATATGGATTGGAAATTGGATGAGTTTTCAGTCAGCGACATGTTCAACAATCTGAGCGTTGGGCTTGACCTGGGAGGATCTGTTAAGTTGATGGACAAGAAACTAACTTTATCCGCTTCGGTCATTGATATTGGTAAAGTAAAGTGGAAAAACCCATACAACTTCCACAGTAAGGGTGCCTATACTTTTGAAGGGATAGACGCCAGGGATTTAGTAGAAGATGATGAACTGACATTTGAAGGAACACTGGATACACTGGATC
>Ga0114957_1001590_pt1 | contig 24179 bp, 15 predicted proteins | sample BantaG_FD_87175 | JGI IMG/M metagenome (GOLD analysis project Ga0114957, IMG submission 87175) | Marine algal microbial communities from Bantry Bay, Ireland - BantryBay_4 metaG | ecosystem: Host-associated > Algae > Red algae > Unclassified | place: Bantry Bay, Ireland | collected 2014-11-21 | reverse complement strand
TGCCGGTGCGCTGCACCTTGATAAGACTCTATGCATTGACTATTACAAACGGTGTCGGTGCGCTGCACCTAAAAAAATGCCGCAACTTTAAATCGTCAAATTGTACATCCTACCTCAGAGAGGTCGCATTATGTTAGTATCTCAGTGATAGGAGTTTTTACGACCCCGTAGGGAGTCGCATGACGCCTAAAACAAATGAACATTGAATAGTTACGTTACATTTTTAATTTTGATTGGACACTTATATTAAGTTGCTTTACATTTTGAATAGGTTATTGTTTGTGCGTACGAGTCAATTTTTTTAAGAATAGCCTTAGCTATTTGAGGAAAAATTGGCGAAGTAATCGCGAAAAAGAAGCATTCAAAAATGTAAATGAATTTATTATACGGTGTACTTAGTACACCGTGTATTAAGTTGCTTTATATTTTGAATAGGTTATTTTTTGTGCGTACGAGTCAATTTTTTTGAGAATAGCCTTAGCTATTTGAAGAAAAATTGGCGAAGTAATCGCGAAAAAGAAGCATTCAAAAATGTAAATGAATTTATTATACGGTGTACTTAGCTAAAACTTGATATTTTTGTGCTCTTAAAAAAGAACCAACCATGACAGAAGCCTATATATACAGCGCCTTGCGAACCGTGCGGGGAAAAGGAAAAGCCACAGGAGCCCTTTATGAAGTACGCCCCTTGAACTTATTATCGACTTGTCTGAGTACGCTTCAGCAAAAATATAATTTGGATACCGCACAAGTCGATGATTGTGTAATTGGTTGCGTGACACCTATAGGAGATCAGGGAGCAGTAATTGCCCGTACTGCCTTGTTGCATGCTGGTTGGGATGAAGGAGTCGCTGGCGTACAAATCAATCGTTTTTGTGGCTCGGGCTTGGAAGCAGTGAATCTGGCGGCGATGAAAGTCCGTTCCGGTTGGGAAAGTATGATCGTAGCAGGCGGCGTTGAAAGTATGAGTCGCACCCAAATGGGTAGTGACGGAGGAGCACTGGGGTTTGATCCGGATATAATCAATCAGGTAGGTTACGTTCCACAAGGCATATCGGCAGACTTGATCGCAACCATTGAAGATTTTAATAGGGAAACCCTGGATGCTTATGCACTGCGTTCACAAACACGCGCAGCCCATGCCTGGGAACAAGGCTATTTTGCAGATTCCGTTTTGTCTATCACAGATGTCAATGGCTTAGTTATTTTAGAAAAAGATGAAATAATCCGACCAAATACAACACTGGAAGGTTTGGCAACTTTAAATCCCGCTTTTGCAAAAGTAGGATCAATGGGCTTCGATACCATCGCCTTAAAAAAATACCCATTTCTGGAAAAGATACAACACGTACATACCGCTGGTAACTCTTCTGGAATTGTTGATGGCGCAGCTGTCGTCCTAATCGGAAACGAAGCCAAAGGAAAAGAACTAGGACTGAAAGCTCGCGCCAAAATTCGTAGTATTGCCACCGTCGGAGATGAACCCACCATCATGCTCCAGGGCCCAACACCCACTGTCAAAAAAGCACTGAAAGTGGCGGGCATGGAAGCGAAAGATATTGACCTTTGGGAAATGAATGAAGCTTTCGCCTCTCCCGTCTTAAAACTACAACGAGATATGGAAATCGATGATGAAATTTTAAATGTAAACGGTGGGGCTATCGCAATGGGTCATCCCTTAGGTGCCACTGGCGCCATGCTAATCGGCACGATACTAGATGAACTGGAACGCCGAAACTTGAACATTGGCCTGGTGACTTTGTGTGTCGGCGGTGGCATGGGTGTGGCGACTATTATTGAACGGGTGTAACGTCAAATAGTAATGGCTCAGCGTATGAATAAATATTGGATCTTAGATGTTGGATGTTTTTTACGTGCGCTTTGCGCCGTAAAGGATGTTGGTGCTCGTCTATCGGTGAACCCGTCTGGCGCGACAGGCTCACCAGTAGACGAGCACTAACATCCGTCACGCTTGCGCTAGCAAGCCGTGACTAACATCCAACATCCAATATCCAACATCATCCGCTGAACAGAAAAACAAAAGAAAATGATTCGATATAAAAAAGACAAAGACAACATAGTAACCCTCACACTAAATATGGAGGGCCGTAATCTCAATATCATCAACCACCATGTCAGTCAATCCATGGTGCCTATCTTTAAGCATCTGGAAGCGGAAAAATCCAAGCGAAAATTAAAAGGCATTATCATTACCTCCGCCAAGAAAAATTTTCTGGTCGGGGGAGATTTGGACTACCTGTATCAATCCAAAGATGCAGCGGCTATTTTTGAGCTTTCGCAAAATTTACAAAAGTTATACCGTCAATTAGAACAGCCAGGTGTGCCAGTTGTTGCTGCCATTAATGGAACAGCACTTGGATCTGGTTTTGGTTTGGCATTGGCCTGTCATCATCGAGTTGTCATTGACCGACCCAGTATACGCCTAGGACATCCGGAAGTGAAACTTGGAATCATGCCCGGTGGGGGAGAAATAATTCGATTGATGTGGTTGTTGGGAGTTGAAAAAGCATTTCATGTCTTGAATGACGGACAGCTGTTTTCACCAAAAGAAGCACTCAGAATTGGTATCGTTAGCGCATTAGCTACGGATAAAAATGATTTGATCGATCAGGCAAAAAAATGGATAAATGAAAATCAAAAGTACTCCAGGCCATGGGATACAAAAGAAGGTGAAATTCCCGGAGGTACGGCTCAGGATATGCGGATTGCAACGACCCTGCAAAAATTAGCTGCAGGGTTAGCGGCACATGATTACAACAATTTTCCTGCACCACAGACGATTTTAAATACCTTATCGGAAGGATCAAAAGTTGATTTCGATACAGCTTGCCGAATTGAGAGCCGCAATTTCACACAATTGATCATTTCAAATAGTTCAAAAAATATGATCAAAGCTTTTTGGTTTGATCTGAATACCATTCGGGAAGGAATTAGCCGGCCAAAAGGATTTGGAAAATTCCGCCCCAAGAAAGTGGGCGTCATCGGAGCTGGACAAATGGGCTCTGGTATTGGACTCACTTGCTTGAAATCCGGAATCGAAGTAGTGCTCAAAGATGTTTCAAAAGCCATTGCCGAAAGGGGAAAAGAATATATTGCAAGTCGTCTAACTCAATTGTTGGATGATGGGCGAATTACCGATGAGGAAAAATCCACAATGCTTGGCCGCTTAAAAACAACAGGAGACGCTGCCGATTTTGCAACCTGTGATTTGGTGATCGAAGCTGTTTTTGAAAATGAAGCACTAAAAGTGAAAGTGGCACACGAAGCAGAACAACATCTGGATGAATATGCATTTTTGGCGTCCAACACTATCTCAATTCCTATCACCAAATTGTCAAAATCTTGCGCGAATCCTGCCAACTATGTGGGACTCCATTTTTTTCCACCAGCAGAGAAAGTACCTTTGGTAGAAATCGTAAGAGGTAAAAATACATCAGAAGAAACGGTTGCGCGTGCTTTCGATTTTGTGAAAGCAATTAAGAAAATTCCAATTGTAGCAAAAGACAACTGGGGCTTTTACGTAGCTCGGGTGCAAAATACCTTTATCCTCGAAGGAATCACCATGTTGCAGGAAGGCCACATTCCCGCCTTAATCGAACAGATTAGCGTACAGTCGGGAATGCCAATGGGAGCACTGGCGCTGGCCGATGAATTATCGCTGCCTATTACCTTGAAATATGAAGGACAAGCAGCAGAGCATTACGGCAATAAATACATCGAACATCCGGCCACAGCAATCCTAAATAAAATGACAAAAGAGCTGGACCGAAAAGGAAAAGCTAAAAAAGCAGGTTTCTATAATTACGATGACTCAAAAAAAGCTACCGGACTTTGGGAAAACCTAACCGAGCATTTCCCAACCAAAATAGCACAATACACCAAAGAAGAAATCTCCGAACGCCTGCTCTTTGTGCAGGTGATTGAAGCGGTCTGGTGCTTGCAGGAAGGGATTATACAAACTGTTGCAGAAGCCAATTTGGGCAGTATTTATGGTTGGGGGTTTCCGGCTTTCCGTGGAGGGGTGATTCAGTATATCAACGATTATGGGATGAAAGCATTTGTAGAACGTTGTGCTTACTATGAGCAGGTGCATGGCCCTCGTTTTAAAGTGCCGAAGTTGTTGAAGAAGAAAGTGGCAGCGGGGGAGGGGTTTTGAAGGTAAAGTTAAAATTAAAGTCAACGTCAACGTTTTCCCGTGATCGCGAGGAGATTCGTTTGATGTATAAACTCAACTTTCAAATAAAAACGCATTTCAGGCTTAGGAAAAACAGGAGACTTCGGTTGGCCTGTAGCTCGTAAATGTAAGCCATCTTTTTCGTGAGTGACTACTATTTGAAAATTCAGCAGCCAAATAGTATTGAAAAAAGTACCGGTCGAATAGACAAAATTCGGGTCGCTTTCGTTATCCTTCCATAACGAACAAATAAGATCATGAAAAAAAACTTAACTGTACTAGTATTATTCCTCCTTTGTACCCTCGTTCTTACTCAGTCCTGTAAAAAAGACGATGAAGGCGAAGAACCATCAGAGCCACCCGCCGGAACAAGCTTCCTCGAACCCTCTGCCCAACGAATGGGTGACGCCACAGCAGGCTACAACTACCTCATCAATGGTGACTACGTAGATGCCGGCATTCCATATGATTTGTATCTAACGGTTTTCGGTACAGACAATGACAACCTGCTAAACCGTACCGGAGATAACGCCGTTTTAAGCCCCGACTATACAGCTATTGATGCACCTAATGGCGTACGTGTTGTCACCACAAATTGCTTGCAGTGTCATGCTCAAAAAATAAACGGCGAGTTAATTGTTGGACTTGGCAATTCCACAGGTGACTTTACGGTAGACCAAAGTGCATCAGTTGCTAACTTAAACCTGGCCGTCCAGTTTACTTACGGAGCGGGATCTCCGGAAGATATTGCTTACCAGCCTTTTGGACGGGCGTTAACGGCGATTGGACCACACGTAATTGCTCCAATGAGAGGCCTCAATCCTGCTGCAAAACTTTCGGTTGTATTAGCGGCTCATCGCGACATCAATGACCTCACCTGGCAAGATGACCCACTAGCTCCAATTCCTGATGAAACCATCACCTCGGACGTACCGCCATGGTGGCATCTCAAAAAGAAAAACGCCATGTTTTACTCCGGCGGAGGTAAAGGTGATTTTGCCAAAATCATGATGGCTTCCAGCTTGTTGACCTTGAAAGATTCAACCAAAGCCCGCATCGTCGACCAAAAGTTTATAGATGTGTTGGCTTACATCAATAGCCTGGAAGCACCAGTCTATACGGAAGCAACGAATCCAGACAAAGTAGCGAGCGGATGGGCGATTTTTGAAAATAATTGTATGGCTTGTCATGGTACCTATGGGGCTGATGAGACCTATCCGAATTTACTGGTTTCACTCGATAAGGTGGGAACAGACCCCTTACTCGCGTCCAGCAATTACACAGATGGTGATTTCCAAAACTGGTACAACAATAGTTGGTTTAGCCTTTTCCCTGCGGCGGCAAGCTTTACGCCGGAAGACGGTTATGTAGCACCACCATTAGATGGGATTTGGGCGACAGCCCCATACCTCCATAATGGCTCTGTTCCTAATCTGGAAACATTATTAAACAGTACTCAGCGTCCCGTTTATTGGGAACGTACTTTTAGTACCTCTGACTATGATGTTGAAAAAGTAGGTTGGAATTATGAAGTAAGAACGGAAGCTAATTCAACGAATGTGTACGACACCACGATCCCCGGCTACAGCAATTCCGGACATACTTTCGGCGACGGACTGACCAATGAAGAGCGTAGTGACTTGTTGGAGTATTTGAAGACGATATAGTATAGTGAGGTATAAGGTATCAAAGGTATAAGGTCCGCTTACACGTTCAAAAGACAGGTAAGCACTTTTCCGCAAAGCAAAGGGATTGCTGAGCTGACAAAGTATCGTCCTTGTCTCTGGAAGTGGCGCAAATAGCCAGTTGTGAAACAGCCTCCCTAGTAACAAAAAACCCTCTAACGCAATATTTACGTTAGAGGGTTCTGCGTTATTAAAAAAATCCGTCCTCATTCGTCCAGTCCGCGTAAATCTGTGTCCCATTACGTTAGAGAAAGCTTCCCACTTCCCACTTCCCACTTCCAACCTCCCACCTACCTCTCCAACGATTTCAAAAACTGAGCAACCGTTACATTCGAATTCTTTACAGCAAACTGAAAAGCATTAATGCCGGATTGGTCTTTAATGTCAGCTCGGGCACCGTGTTTAACTAACTGCTTGGCCAGGGTTGCATTCCCATAACGGCCTACATAAAACAGGGCAGTTTGCTTGCGATGATTTTGAATATTTACATCAACGTTGCTTTCCAGCAAAAGCGTAATAGATTTGTTTTTCTTGTGTTTGATGGCATGCATCAACGCGGTCTTTCCGTCAAAATACTGATCCGGATCAGCTCCGGCGTTCAGTAATATACCTACTGCTTCGAGACTACCAAACTCGATGGTGTAATGAAGCAGTGGGTATTTTTTAGAGGAATACAAACCATTTACATCGTTGCCATTTTTAATAAAAGTTTTTAGCAAGAGTAAATTATTATCGCGAATCGCTTTGAAAGCAATCGTAGAACGATCTGGTTTTTTTCCTCCGGCTTCTTCAATAGGTTGAGCCGAACCTTTATAGTTTACTTTATAAAACCGTCCGTCTTCCATGTACAAAGCGTTTGGACGAGCATTGGCGACATGTTCTGAGTGTTTGACATCAATGGCTACCACACGGCCATTGTGTAGTGTTGCAATTTCATCGACAATGGTATGCCCCACCACAACATGCTTGGCGCCAAAGTGATCAAGAATAGTGGCAACAGTAGCCTCTTCCAGTTTCTCTCCAAAAAAACCACGATACCATAGCGGACCTGTTTTGGCGAAGACCAAAGAAATAGACGCGCCTTTGGTTTGTAGTTCATCTTGTTTTTTACCAATGTGTGCATGGCAAATTTCATTGATCTCCTCTAGTGAAAGTTGGCAACCTGCCATTTGTGGACTCAGCCCTGCATGTACGTAAATAGTTTCACCAATTTTCTCTATCATATTTTTACTTCTCAACCAACGTCCCAGCTCGGTATTGTTGTCAAACATTTCACCATAAGAACATTCCAGCTTTTTGGCAACAGTCCGATATTTGCTTCTAACATAGCGATAATCACCACTTAGGTTCATTTCTTCATGGTTACCCAAAATGAAGTGTACCATACCACCTGCCTTAGCAGCCTGCGCTTCTAATTCGTAAATCAACCAAAGGCAGGCAGTTACATTCAGGCCTCTGTCAAAAAAATCTCCAACAAGTACTAAATGACCATCACCATAAGACCATTGAAATTCTTCATCTATCACACCATTACCTATCAGCGTTTTTACAAAAGCATGAAAATTGCCTTCAATGTCAGATATGGCAAATAATTTAGATGGTTGCGGGTATTCAGAAGGAGGAGAAATGATTTTTTCATGGAGATTGATGTCAAAATTTCGCTTGCTATCAATAACACACTTAAGGGTAGGAACCTCATCCCTGCTAGGATATTCATTAGCGACCATCTTATATTCTGCATTTTCTACTTCGATAGACTTAACGATCACCTTATTTTTTTTATAGAAGATATAAGGGCCGTCAATGGAAAGGTCAGAATTGTCAGGACCTGTATCCTCAGGGGCAACACAAGGAGAGCTGGCTTCCAAAGGGGAAAAGAACCCGGCAATGAGAAGGAATAGAGCAAATTGTATGACTTTGATTGATAGGCCCATTTGTTTCATTTTGCATTAAACGACCAAAAATAGGCCATGGTATATAATATACAAACAAACTGCCGTTATTTCTTTTTCTTCTGATAAATTTAAGAGTAAGCATGGCTTCCTTAACTAAGATTAACAGATCGCAGCGAGGCCACGCATGGCAATTGCAATTGCAATGCGCTATTGTTTGACTTTTTCGTAGCCTAAAAGTTTGTTTTCCGCCTCTGATTCTTTGGGACTGTCCCGCTAAGTGTGCTTTAATTAAAATAAAAAGTAAAATAAAAATTAACTATTCAGCCTGCTTTGATCTGAGGGCTCCTGCGAACTGCGGGCATTTGAACTTGCACTTGAATTTTAAAAAGTGCAAGTTCAAGTGTCAAGTGCAAACTCAAATGCCCCCTATCGTAGGTAACACTGAACAGTTACAATAAAAATTAAAAGACCCTCGGTTTGTAGCCCCATAGATAACTGATAATCAAGAAATAAGATACTCCCTTGTTTTTGAGTTAGAAGGGAGTTTTTTATTTTCATTTTCGTTTTCATTTTCATTTTCATTGAAACACCCTTAATGGGGCACTCCCACGTTAGATGCCGCTTCCCACTTCCCGCTTCCCACTTCCCACTTCCCGCTTCCCACTTCCCACTTCCCACTTCCCACTTCCCGCTTCCCACTTCCCACTTCCCACTTCCCACTTCCCACTCCCAACCCTCTAACTAATCAAACTCCAGCCCTTTACCGGCTTCACGTGCTCAGCCAAATACTTTTTTAGTCCCTGATGTTCTGGTTTTTCCAGCTTGGGGTCAGCGTCCAGTATGCGAGCCGCTATTTCACGTGCGGCTTGTAGGACCCGGCCATCCCGGGCGAGGTCGGCAATCCGGAAGTTGAGAAGGCCACTTTGTTGGGTACCCTCAATGCTACCCGGGCCTCTAAGTTTGAGGTCAGCTTCTGCAATTTCAAATCCATTATTGGTACGAACCATCGTTTGAATTCGTTGTTTGGCTTCTTTGCTAAGTTTGAAACTCGACATGAGTATACAAAAGGACTGTTCTGCTCCACGTCCCACCCGTCCACGCAACTGATGCAATTGTGAAAGTCCAAATCGCTCCGTATTTTCAATAATCATAACTGAAGCATTGGGAACATTGACACCCACTTCTATCACGGTGGTCGCCACCATGATCTGCGTTTCACCTTTAACAAATCGCTGCATTTCAAAATCTTTGTCCTTTGCTTTCATGCGGCCATGCACGACACTGATTTGGTAGTCCGGCATCGGAAAGTCCCGGAGCAATAATTCATAGCCTTGTTCAAGGTTTTGTAAATCCAGTTTAGCTGATTCTTCAATCAAAGGAAAAACGATATAGACCTGACGGCCTTTTTTGATTTCCTCTTTCATGAAGCCAATCACCCGCAAACGATTGCTGTCCGTCTTGTGTAAGGTTTCAATAGATTTTCTTCCCGGTGGCAACTCATCAATGACAGAAACATCAAGATCGCCATACAGGGTCATGGCAAGTGTACGGGGAATAGGGGTGGCAGTCATGACCAAAACATGCGGCGGATACTCTATCCCTTTTCTCCAAAGTTTTGCACGTTGCGCCACACCAAAGCGGTGTTGTTCATCTACGATGGATAGTCCAAGGTTTTTGAAAACAACCCAGTCTTCAATCAGTGCGTGTGTACCAATGAGGATGTGAATTTCGCCCGCTTCTAATTTTTCCAGTAAGGTGGCTCTTTTTTTACCTTTTACAGAACCGGAAAGGAAGCCAACGTGGATGTCAAGTCCTTCTACATGTTTTGAAATGGAAGTGAAATGTTGTTGCGCCAAAATTTCAGTGGGGGCCATGAGGCAGGCTTGAAAACCATTGTCGAGTGCAAGCAACATGCTCATGAGTCCTACGATCGTTTTTCCACTTCCCACATCTCCTTGTAAAAGACGGTTCATTTGAACGCCAACTTTAAAATCCCGTCTGATTTCTTTGAGCACTCTTTTTTGAGCGCCCGTTAATTCAAAGGGAAGTTTTTCTTTAAAAAAACGATTGAAGTAATCACCTACGTTGGCAAAAACGTGTCCCCTGATCGCACTTTTTCGACGTCGTCTTATTTGCAGCAAGCGCATCTGTAGAAAAAACAATTCTTCAAATGTGAGTCTCGCCTTTGCGGCATCAAGTTCTAGCTGCGACTTTGGAAAGTGAATGTTTTTTAAAGCCGTAAAGTGTGAAGGGAATTTGAATTTTTTTATGATGTACTCCGGTAGATTTTCGGGTAGTTCGTGCGGGCTTATTTTTTCAAAAAGTGCCGACATCGCTTTTCCGCGTGCCTTGGAGTCCAGCCCTTTTGTATTGAGTTTATCCGTGCTCGGATATACGGGGGCAAAGGTATTGGCCTTGCTCGTGTTCGCTTCCGTGACGGCTTCAATTTCAGGATGCGGAATACTGAGATTTCCTCTAAAATTATTGACCTTGCCATAGACAATGTATTCGCCACCAATGTTCAGATTTTTTTCCAGCCAGGAAATTCCTTTAAACCAAACCAATTCGATGACACCGGTTTCATCCCGGAAATTTCCTACCAGTCTTTTCTTATGGCCATCTCCTGCAAGAGAGAGCCGACGTAAGATGCCGCGCAATTGTATTTGCTGGGTCTGAAAATTGATGTCCCGGACTTTATGAAACTGTGTTTTGTCAACATACCGAAAAGGAAACTGCATGAGCAAATCGCGAAATTTGAAAATACTCATTTCCTTTTTCAAAAGTTCACCACGGGTAGGACCGATCCCTTTGAGGAATTCGATGGGGCTTTCAAGTATGTTTTTCTCCTGACTCATTTGTTTAACAAATGTATTGACGATTTTGTAATTAGTGTAATTTGCTGTACGTCTTTTTTTATTTTTTGGAACTAATTTTTAACTTTTGACGGTTAATGATTCATCGTTGACTTCCTTCTAGCGTATACGATAAAGGGAAGTCAACGGTTAACGGTCAAAAGTCAACAGGTAATAGCAGCGCTTTAAATTACAATAAAGGTGAACATTTGTTTGCTATTTGGACTATCTTTGCGTTAATTCAATTAAAGAAGTTCGTCATGGAATCAAAAAGACAAAAACAAGTTGCAGAAACGATACGACGTAATTTTAGCGTCATTCTGCAAGAAGAAGGGGGATATATCTACGGGCCGGGCGTTATGGTGACGGTTACTTCAGTACTCGTTTCACCTGATTTGGCTTTGGCCAAAATTTACCTCAGCGTGTATAACACTGAAAATAAACAAGCTGTTTTATTACAGCTTCAGGAGCACATCCACAAACTCCGTCAGGGATTGGCACACCGAATCCGAAAGCATGTACGACGTATCCCTGTGATCAATCTCTATGAAGATGATACACTAGATGAAATGTACCGCTTAAATAGTCTTTTCAATAAGCTTGATGAGATCAAGGAGAAGGGAGAGGGGAATCCGGATGATTTGCCTGCTGTGGAAGGAGAAGGTTAGAATGGGAATGTGAATTGGAATATGAATTGGAATTTTTATTCGCATTCGCATTCGCATTTTAATTCGTCTGTTCTAATTCGCACTCACATTTATCTTTTTGGCCAGATTATTGGGGATACGCACCTCCTTATTTTTAATCAACAAACCTACCTGTTTCGGACTTTTATCTGCTATGGAAAAAATAGTACCCGGTGTAAGTCCATATCTCCAAAGTTGAGAGCTGACATGTTCGTTGAGTTGCTGAGAGGCAATCTTGGCTTCCTGCAATAAGTTGAGGTTGATCAGTGGCGAAATACTAAAACCTCGTTCTTTTGAAGGAATCGGCGAACCGTGTGGGTCCATAGTTGGAAAACCCAATTCGGAGTCTACATCATCCAGTAATTCGTCTGTTAGTAAATGCTCGTATTTTTCTGCTTCCTCATGTATTTGATCTTCAGTCATTCCCATTTCCTGTACCATATAAGTTTCCCACAATCGATGCGCTCTTACCAGGCGATTGGCTTCAGAGGTGCCACTTACCGTTAGCGCTAATCCTTGTCTTTGGTTTTCAAAAAAACCTTTAGCAGAAAGTGTTTTGAGATGTTGTTTTAGTTTAGTTTGACTAAAGCCAAGTCGCTCACTTAAATTATCAAAAGTCAATAAGCCTTTTTCCTGAAGTCGGCTCGCTTGTTTCATGGTATCTTCCAATTGAATTTTGATTTTCAATTTTCTATTTTGGAAAAACCTAAAAACCAAACCTTTCTTTGGAGAGAAGAAAACAGCGAATATGTAAATGAGCGTTGCTGTAATGGTCATGGCAGGCCCCGGAGTAGTTTCCAGAGTGATCGCCATAAAGAAACCAAGCACCGCAGAAAGCAAGCCAATAACCGCAGCTATGAAAACAACGGTACTGAGTTTATCCGAGAGGAGTAAAGCAGTAGCAGCAGGAGTAACCAACATAGCCACCACTAAAATAACACCCACTGTTTGCAAAGAAGCAACCACCGCAAAGGACAACAACAACATCAAAAAATAATGCACCATCGAAGTTGAAATACCCATGGTAGCAGCAATCACCGACTGGAATGTGGTGATAAACAGATAGCGGTAAAAAACAATCACACTAAGCAAAACATAAAATGTAGTAGCAGCAGTGATATATAAATCTTCGTCCGACACGCCCAGTATATTTCCGAAAAGGAAATCGTGTAAATCAAGGTGAACACCAGGCTGACTGCTGATCGCAGAAATTCCCATGACCCCAATGGCAAACATAGCCGTAAAAACAATTCCTATGGCCGCATCATTTTTTGTTTTTACATTCTGTTGAATCCAGGTGATGCCGATCGCCGTCACCAGACCAGCAAGTACCGCTCCGGCAAAAAATCCCAATGAGTTATGACCAATTAATATGAACGCCACCACTACACCCGGCAAAATAGCATGCGATAGTGCATCGCCAATCAAAGCCATATTTCTCAATACGATAAAACAGCCGAGGACGCCACACATGATACCTACCAGCGAAGAGGCGATTAAGGCCCGGATGGCCCATTCCTGTTGGAGTGTAAATATGAATTCTTCCATTAGGGCAAAGTTAATGGAATTTTTACAATGGGCAAAATATATTTTTAGGGTCGTCTAAAAATGGGGCTTGTCTTCGACTCCGCTGCTCCTCGTACGCCGCCAAAGGCTATGTCCGACGGAGGCCGCTAAAGCTTCGGCGGCACGCGGGCAGACGGCGTTACTCTAGCTCTACACTAATTAGCACGCGCCAAAGCAAGCAGGGGAGGCGGTTGTAAGAGATACGACAAGTTTTTAAATTTGTCGTATCTTGTTAGTTCAAGATTAAGGTCGTTAAAAATCTTTGAATGAAATCCAGTGCATTAATACTTTTAATACTTATCTTCTCAACCAATTTATCCAGTCAGATGAATTTGGTTCACAATCATAGTTTTGAATTATATGACGGTTCTTCCATAAGTATAATAGATGGCCTTTCTTTCGGTTCTGTTGAAGGGTGGTACGTATACCAGACGGTTGACTATCATGGATTTGGATATGGTGGAACAGATCCTTCAATTGATCTTGGGGGTATCAGGTGCCGTATGATGGCGCTGCTATGGCTGGGATTAGAGCCTATCATTCCAGCGAAGAAGAGTGGCATGAGTTTATTTATACTGAGTTCGATTCTCCTTTGGATTCGAACTGGCTCTATAAAGTATCTTTTCAAGCTAGCCCAGGAGAATATGCACTTTATTCAACAGATGATATTGGATTATGTTTATCGGAGGTAGAACCAATTAGTTACCCTGGTTCAAGCTGGACCCCAGGATCTGTACACGAATACTATAAGTATAACCCACAAATTCAAAACCCAGAAGGAGATTTTTTAGATGATGCTAACATATGGTATGAAATAGGAGGAATGTATAAAGCAGATGGCTCAGAGAGGTTTTTAATAATTGGGAATTTTAAACCAGATGAAAAAACTACTTATCAAATAACTTGGGAAAATGAGTTTAGTCAAAATGATCCATCTGCTTATCTATTTATCGACGAAATTGTGGTAGAGCCATGCCCTATAAATATTGAACTTGATTTTATGAAAGATACGCTACTTTGTTTGGGGGAAAGACTTGATTTAGATGCGACACATCAAGGAGCAACTTATTTATGGCAAGACGGTACCACATCTCCTAATTACATGATTCAGGACACCGGCTACTATTCGGTTGAAGTATCAACTAGTGGATGCACATATTCAAAATCTATGCACGTTAGTTATTTCCCAGAAGTGAATTTTGGTCAAGATGTATTCTCATGTGATCGTCAAAAAATAAATCTTACCTTACCTACATCAAATATCTTTGACACAGAGGCTGATTATCTGTGGAGCACAGGTTCTAACGAAACTTCAATATCAGTTAATCAATCAGATTATTATTGGGGAGAAATTTCGTTTGAGCATTGCACAGTTCGAGATACTATTACTGTGGATTTTGTGGAGGAGGCTACTTCTGTTTTCCCAAATCCGAGTTCTGGTGATTTCACGATTAATTCTTCTTTAGGATCAATTACTCACTATCGTCTTTTTAATTCTATTGGGCAGTTGCTTGTAGATGAGCTAACTAATAGTTCTGTTATTGATTTTTCTTTTAATAAAAAGCATAATGGAGGGCTATATCTTTTGGAAATTGAGACAAATGGCTGTCATGTCGAGAAGAAAATTATAATTTATTGAGAAGCTTACTCTTTAGACGATTGACTATACCACTCATAAATTTCTAACTATCACAAAAAAAGAAGCTCAGCATCATGCTGAATTTTTTTGTGTCCCAGGAGCAGGAGAAGTTTATCGGCCGGAGTGCTAACGTAGGTGGAAGTCTTTATAAGATCACTATTGACAATTCATCTTATGTTCACAGTCAAGCTTTCTTCTGTATTTGTCTCACTTGTGGGTTTGAATGTTTCGCCGGATTTAAAGCATGTCCGACAGGGCAAGGTTTTCTGAAAAATAAACTAGAGTGAGTAATTCTAGGTTCCCTTCATCTCTCCTTTTCTCTGGTATTTATTTTTTTGAAAGACCTTTCGTAAGCAAGAGCTTAATTCACGATTCTTCCATAAAAAAAGAGGCTTTTAATCCTGCTGATCAATTAAAGCGATCATTTCATATGTTCAAATGCATATTACATGTATTTTGTTATAACAATGTGTCAAATTGTTTTGATATATGAGTTCTAAGTGTTATGTTTATGTGCGTTACTTAAAAAGTCACCCGGGACTGGTCTGTTTTAAACAAATAACGAACTGTCTCAAACAGTTCCAGAATCCGATTGGCAACAGAAATCTATGTTTTGTTGTTTTTACCTCATTTGTAGTCTGAACCAAATAGTTAACGTCTACCCATCTGTTTGATGACGATTACCTAAATCAAAAAAGTCATGAAAAAACAGTTCAACTTCACAACACACTCAAAGTTTAGTTTAATCGCCTACTTATTCCTATTGATGTATTTCAATCCCTCAATTATTAAAGCACAAAGTCTCGAATATCTATAGGACTGGGTGCAAATCACCCCCGCACCAGATAACTTCTTTAACAATACTGCATCTGTGCTGGATGATAATAATAATTTGATCACCGCAAGCTCTACAGCTAATTCTAATGATCATTATGATCTTTTAGTCGTAAAAACAGATAAATATGGAAACACCGTCTGGTCACAAACATTCAATGTCGGCACACAGGGCGACGCTATTGCAGGAGGGATTACACTCGACGGTTCTGGGAATGTATATGTGTGTGGCACTGTCTACAATGGAAACAACAATTACGACGCTGTGGTCATAAAATACAATAGTGCAGGAACTCAGCAGTGGTATGAGCTCCACAATGGATCTCAATCATTATATGATGCCCTACGAAGTATTGTTTGGGATAGTGGCACCGGAAATATTTATGCTTCAGGTTCTACTTTTGAAAGTGTTTTGGGAGATACTGATTTTCTGACCATGGCATATAATAGTAGTGGTACCCTATTGTGGAATAAAACCTATGATAATTCAGGTGTTGGACTCAATGATCTGGCAGGTACCAATTACATTAAAAGCGGAACGCTAACGGTCAATGGTCCCGTCCAGATTAGCAACAATGGTTGGGAATACGCTTCTGTCACATACCAACTGAGCAATGGTACACTCGTCGGATCATCAGTGACAAAATATAATGCATCAGGTGTAGAGCAGTGGGTTGATGTGCATGATGGAGGAGGGGAAGATGAAGGACAAGCTATACTTACGGATGCGGCAGGAAATATTTTTGCTTCTGGTTATTCAGATAAGTTGGGGAATAGTGATTTCCTTACACAAGTATTTGATACAGGTGGAGCACTTTTGTGGAGTGGTCGATATAATGGGATGTTTAATAAGGATGATAAGGCGACTAAACTGCTGCTTGATACGGATGGTGATTTGTTGGTGACTGGAAGGAGCGTTGATTTGCAGGCGGAGTTTTGGAAGACGGTTAAGTATAATCGGCATGAATGGCAGAATCCCCACGAGAATACTGGTTTTGGAGCACATCCTTATATGAGTAATAATGGCCAGTTACTTCATACAGATCAAAGCATAGCTTCAGAAATTGTTTATTACTCAGATCAGCAGTATCCAGCTGTTTATTTTGCAAATGATAAAGTTAGTATGGTTATAGCTAGTCTAGATACAATTGCGACCACACAAGATACAATGAGACGAGTAGATATGCATTTCATAAATAAATCACCTGGTTCGGTTAAGCGTGTCGCTGCTTCTGCAATGCGGGATGATTATATAAATTATTATTTGGGACATATTCCTGAAGGTCGTGAGCGAGTGAGCCTATATAATGAAGTTCTATATACAGATGCATTTCCGGATATTGATGTATTGTTCGGACAGGAAGGGAGTGGGCAAAGTATTTATTTTATTTGTAAACCTGGAGCAAATCCGCTTGATATTCAAATGTTGTTTAGTGGGGAAAGTAGCTTGAATATTAATCAGTTAGGTGAACTAATAATTGGAACCTCATTGAAGGACATAGTGTTACCAGAACCGCTTGCTTATCAGTTAGATGCTCAAAATAATGTAGTTGCTTTGAATTGGTCGCCTGATTTTAGTTTGGTAAGTGGAAAGGTCGGTTTTTCGACCGGAAGTTATGATTCAGGAAAAACATTGGTATTCGAAATAAGTGGGAGTACAGACTGTGAGCCTGGTACAGTTGATATGGATAATAATGATTGGACAACCTATTACTCTGGAGGTACTGCGCAATTTGCCTCAGATGAAATAAAAGGAATAGAAACAGATCAAGAGAACAATGTGGTTTATGCAGGTTATACTTTTCATAGTGATTTACCATTGCAGAATGAGGAGTATTTATATTCAGGTCAAAACGATGGGTTTATTGTGAAATTCAATAATGATGCAGAGCGAATGTGGGCAACTTACTTTGGAAGTTCTAACTTTGATTTTGTGAATGGATTGGCTGTAGACAACAATAATAACATTTTCATAGCAGGGCAGACTGATGGTATGATACCTTTATTAGATAATGGAGTTGCTTATCATGATGGTGTAGAGGAATGTGGCCCGCCAACACCATTGTGTATTACAGGGTTTGTTGCTAATTTCGATCCTGATGGTATGAACGAATTTGCTACATTTTATGGAGAAGGGTACAATCAATTTACATCTATTCGTGATATAGGTATCAACAACCAAGGTGAAATATTTATAATAGGGAATGGGGATGTAATACATCAAGATAATGAAAATAACATAATGAATGATATCGTGGGGGAGGGGTTCATAGCAAAATTTTCCTCTGATTTTAAACTTATTTGGTCTACACAAATTGCTGATACTGAGGGTTTTTATGTTCCTGAAGCTCTTGGTTTTGACAGTGAAGATAATATCTTTTTCACAGGTCGAACAAAAGATGAATCAATAATGCCTTATGGTCCAAGTGGGGCGTATTTAGCTCCTGCATTTGGTAGCCCGGGAGAGTCAGATATACTTGTTGGGAAAATTACAGCTCATCCTCATGACTTAGTTTGGTTAACCAATTATGGGGGAGATGATTCAGACTTCGCTTACGATATTGAGGTTGATAAAAACAATGATGTCTATATTTGTGGTCGAACTGAAAGTACGAATCTAAATTGTTTTGATCCGCAATTATCTAATATTATTTACAACACAACATATACCACTGGTGGTTATTTCGGGTATGATATGATCTTAGCTAAATTTGGGAATGATGGCGAACCACTCTGGGCCAGTTATTTTGGGGGGTCTAAGGATGACGAGGCCTATGATATTTCTATTGATTCAGACAATAATGTTTTTTTTATTGGCTATACAATTAATGCTGATATCCCAATAATGCCTCCCCCTCAAAGTAATTTAGGGACTAATTATTATTTACAAACGTCACCTATTAGGACAGATGCTATAATAATAATGATGAGTGAATCATTTGCTCCTTTATGGATTACTCCATTTGGAGGTGAAGGGGCTGATTGGGGACAAAAAATCCATGTCTCAAATGATAAGTTGTATATTGGAGGCCTAGCTGGGAAATTTCAAGGTACAGGAGACGAAAGTGGCTTCCCATTGGAAGATTTAGGTGAGGCTACAATGAATAGTGATGTTTATTACCAGTGTGATTATGGGGATCTCGGAATAATTTATGGCAACTTCATCGCTAGGTTTGATCTTAACTATATAACTGAAGTTTCTGAAAAAAATGATAGACCCAAAAACGAAATTACTATTTTCCCAAACCCAACAAATGGAGTATTTACTATTTGTAGTAAAGCTCAATTAAATGAAGAATTAGAAATTAATATAGTAGATTACCTCGGACGTCTTGTGAAGAAAGAAGCTTTTACAGCTCAATCTTCGGATAATTGTTATGAAGTTGATATACAGAATTTGCCGGCCGGAACCTATTTTGTTAATTTAAGTACTTCTGAACAACATCTAAGTGCGAAAATAATTTTGTTTTAGATTTAAGATAAATGAGTGTGTCTAGGATTCAATGAAGAGAGGAGAATGATAGCAAGGTTATTTATTCCTCAAGCTCAATTGGAAATCCTAGACGCATTCTTATAATCTAATCCTTTCTAAGTAGTTAAATAGTTAAAATGAATAATTCAAGAAAAATAATCTTCTTAATTCTATCAATATGTCTCGCTACTATTGTCGGAAAAACACAGGAGATTAGAGGTGCGGACATGGACTTTGTTCATACATCAACTCTTAGTTATCAAATCAATGTAGACCTATATTTTAGTACAAATCAAGAAGTTGATCGACCTTTTATTACCCTATTTTTTGGAGATGGATTCCAAGATACAGCTTGGTTAAATAACCAGGAAAACATATATTTGGACATTTGGAAACTGAGCTATGATGTTGAGCATGAATACCTAGGTGCGGGTAATTTTTCAATATGGTTGTTGGATAGTATTCCGATGCCAGAGGTAAATAATTATGATTATCAAGAAGGTGACCTCTTTCTTTTTTATGGCGATTTACTAGTCCATACTACTCCCATTGGACAAAATGGTTCCCCATATTTTACAAATGATCAATCTGACGTCTCCTTCAATGACGGCATATGGCGGCATCAAATGGAACTGGAAAACCCTGATGGAGAGAACATGTTAGCTGGTTTTACTGATTTTCCATATTTTGCTTATCCGGGTTTTACTTTGCCAAATACTACGGACACTTTTTCTCTTGATACTGCTACTTTCGAAGTGGTTTGGGACCGACCTTATCAGCCAGGTAAATATTTATTGCCAATATTTGTATTAGATTATCTTCCAACAGGGCCTAGTAGTCTTATTCCACTTACTAAGGCACATCGTTTTATAATTATTGATATTAAAGAAGAGGATATTGTCGCTTCCAATATTAGTCAATCGGAACCTGAAACTTATTTTTCACTTTCTCCCAATCCTGCTAATAATGGCACTGTCGTACAGTTTTTCTCTTATGATCAATCACAAGTTCAGTTGAACTTGTTGGATGTCAATGGTAGGAGTCTTCGCTCGTACATTACTTTTGCTAAAGAAGGTTTAAATCAAAAAGAGATTGATTTAATTGGAATTCCTCCAGGCATCTATCTCTTAAGCCTGCAAACAGAAAAAGGAAATTTAAAAACAAAAAAAATAGTCGTTTTATAAAAACTCTGCTATGAGGAAATGCCTATTTCTTGTTTTCTTTTTCATCGTTTTCTTTTTTGAGGCAAGCTCTTCACAGTCCATAAGAGGAGCAGAATTTATTAAGCACACAACAGTAGACCAAGAGCTAGTTATTCAATTAAAAGTCTATCGAGAAAACGATTCTAAGGACACAATTACGATAGATTGGGGGGATGGCCAAAAGGAGCCTGTACCTCTTGCTTATTTTGATATTGGCCCTTCTGGATATAGAGTTGACACTTATGGTGCGATACATCCATATGATACTGCTGGTTATTATGAGTTAGTTTATACTGATAGTTTTTTGATTGCCAATGTTGTAAACATCGAAAACTCAGGGCAAAAGACCATTAGTCTTCGAGATTCGGTTCTTATATTTGATGAAGACCATCCCTTTAGCGGTAACTATATGCCTGAATTCTTGCCAACACAATTTGCTATTGATTTTGAAGAAAACGGAACAGTAACTCATTGGGCTTTCTTTGTTCCAAACGATATAGGTATGCCCGATCAGCACCTGCTAAGTTTAGTCCCCTTTCCCTCTGAAGGCTATACGCCCGCTGAAGCAACTAATTCCGTCCACATGGATAATGCGCTTTTAGTATGGGATCGACCAGTTAGCCCCGGAACCTATGCCTTTTGCATTAAGGTTAAAGAAATGAGAGAAGATTTTTTTGACGAATTTCCAGAAGATTCCATCCTAATGTCCACCACACACCGAGCCATGATGATTGACGTAGATTCTTCTATGCTCGTTTCATCGTTCAGCCCCTGGGTGGAAGGAGTAGTTAGTGTTTTTCCTAATCCAGCGAGGGAGCGTATTACTATTCAGTTAGCTGCATTTGATCGTGATCCCACGGTTACTATCTTTAGTTTAAATGGACAGAAGATGTTTATAGAAAAAGTATCTGCTTCTTCCCAACTGAAGACTATTGATGTTCAGGTTGATGATTGGCCGAGGGGCTTGTATTCTGTGCAGATAGAAGCAAGTGATCAGATTGTTGTACGGAAGATAGTAGTGCAATGGTTGCCTTTTGAGAACGATAGAAGGCATTTGAGTTTGAACTTGCACTTGAGTTTGCACTTTTTAAAAACCCAAGTTTAAATGCAAACTCAAACTGCTCATTATATGCAAAGTATATGGAGCAGCACCGTCTGACTTATGTGTCCGTAGCTTTAGCGAAGGCATAGCGTAGCCGAAGACAAGCTATCGCGATTCGGCAAATTCCTGAAGCATCCCCTCCTTCATAGCATAGTCCGAAACCACTATCTCCTCCACACCAGTAAGCTCAAGAATATAACGAATCAGCAACAGCGCCACTACAATCATATCTGCTCTTGAGGCCGGAAGTTTATCTTTTTGTAGGCGTTCTTCCAGGGTCATTTTGACGATTTCTTCGTGAAGTGGAAAGAAAAAGGCTACAGGAAAAGCCACCATGTGTGTATGTTGTTTTTCTTTTACCAGGTTATCTGCCAATACATCGAAAGTGCCAGAAGCACCTATTAATTTTGTGACTGGAAATTCTCTCAAGATATTTGAAAGTGAGGTTAGCGTAGTTTTGAGATGAGACTTCAGCGTTTCAATTTCGATAGAGCTGATCGGTTCATTTTTATGAAACTGATGATGAAGTACGGCCACTCCAATCGGAAAGCTTTCGGCCCATTGCACCCCATCTTCGTTGGCAATAATAAACTCTACACTACCACCTCCGATGTCCATAATGAGGTCGTGCCCCTGATGGAAATTGACGACTTGTTTGACGCCCAGATAAATTAGACGTGCTTCTTCCTGACCGGGAATGATGTCGATTTGTATGCCTGTGGTGGCCTTTACTTTAGAGATGAATTCGCTGGCATTACTAGCGGTGCGCAGTGCTGCTGTACCAAATGCCTTGATGGTGGTGACGGAATTTGCTGAAAGTATTTTGTGAAATTTCTGCATGGCGTCTAAGGCACGTTGAAAAGGAGCTGCTCCAATTTTTGCGATCCCTTCTTCAGCGAGCCGGACATATATTCTTTCGCGATGCACTTCAGTCAATTGGCCCGCTGTATTTTGTTGTACAATAACCAAATGAAAAGTATTGGTACCTAGGTCTATAACCGCAAATCGTTTCATAATCTTATTTTAAACTACAGCGAATTGAAATTGCGATTGCCATTGCAATTGCCATTTATTGCTGCGGTGGTCCGGCTCCAACAGCCTTTAAAGCTTGTGCAATGTTGTTGCTAAAAAACTGTTTACCCGCATCAGACATGTCATTGGCATAAGTAGCTTTGCCATCTTTAAAGAAAACAAAAAAGGTACAGCCATTTGTAAAATAGAATTCAGCTTCGAGCATATAATCTCCTTTGCTTTGATAAAAAATTCTTCCCGACGGTTTGCAAGTTGGAACAGTTGGAGCAGGTAAGCCCTGAGAGACGTGTCCGAAAGTTTGACGGATACTAGGTAGCTCATTTAGACTAATACTCATAGGTAATCTTGGGTCGTAAAAAGTATAATCAATGAAGTCGCAGTTGACATTTAAGTTTTCCATTTCTGCTGAAGTAATGCTTGGTAGATTGACCTGATGTATTGCAGGTGCCGTAGTGACAGCAGCTGGAGGTGGTGGAGGTGCTGGTTTGTCGTCTTTACAGGCGACGAAAAAAAATAGAATTGTTATAGAAAAAATATAGCGAAGCATAATGGTGAAAGTTAGTTGAGTTTAAAATTTATAAATACCGCTAAAAGTAAGATGTTTGTTGAATAGAGAATTGTGATTCGGATTGGTGTCATCGTTTTTATATAAAAATGTAATGCTTCGATTAAAGCGAACAGTAGCTCCGAATTTCTCATTAATAAAATAAGTAAAACCTACTAGGTAGCCAAAATAATTATCATTAAAGAAGTCTAGCAATTCAGTAAAGGAAGAACTCTCCGGATTCTTGATATTGGTGCTGATAAGTCGCCCATAAGTAAGTCCGCCATGAAAATGGATGCGGTAATAATCTTCGTCTTCTATATGCCAGTCTTTGTAGATGAGCGTTACCGGAATTTCGGCATAGTTGAAGGAGGCATTAAATGGATTAATTGTATTTTGATTATTAGGAACGGACCGACTCCCAATTTGGCTATATCGTAGTTCTATTCCTACATCTACCTTTTCTTTTATCTTTACCAATCCCTGAAGCCCGCCGACCAAACCAACTTTGTGATAGCCGGCATAAAAATCACCATCAATCTGAGAAAAATTAAGTCCAAGGATGAGACCCGCACTAAAGCGCTGCTGCGCATGGCTTGTTCCAAGCACAAGAAGACATAGGGACAGACAAAAAATGTATTTTTTTAAAAGGAGTGGCATTTGATTAAGTATTAGGTTTAACAAACAAAAAGAGATTTATCTTGTGAAGTTGTTTGAAGTTATCTCCTAAAGGCGAACATAAGTGCTTGATTCTGTGGTCGAAGTTCATTTTGAGTTTCGTCCCGAGTACTCGGGACGGGACGATGAATAGCTGAAGATCCACGGGATCAATGACTTATGTGTAGCCATAGGAAATAACTTTAAACAACTTCGGTTAAAAGCGGTATATTTTTGCGATATTGGGAGCTCATTTAGTACAACTTAGAAACGCTAAGATAGGTGTTTCAGTGCATAGAAACACTTTCTGGACTCATCAAACCTATAACATGATTAAGTATACCAAACATTTTTTGAAAAAAATAGAAGACCTGTTTAAGGAATTGGAATACACCATCCGCTATGAAAGAGGCAATTTCAAGTCGGGATATTGTATAGTGGAAGATAAACAAATTGCCGTGATCAACCGTTTTTTTGAAGTAGAAGCTCGGATCAATGTACTGCTGGAAATTTTAGGAAACGTAGAAATGGATGCTTCGAATCTTGATGAAAAGAACGCTGCATTATTCAAGCAATTGAAAGCACTTGCCGGCGCCAATTCCGAAGATGCTGCGGCAGCTGCGCTTGAAGTTGAAAAAGAACTGGCTGAAACAACGACAGCAGAATCAACAGAACAGCAGATCCACACCAATACAGAAGAAAAGCCTACAACGGTTGATGCTGATACTGCCAAAACCGTGGTTGCCACTGAGCCATAAGTAGAGCCAGGGGGCTAGTTTGTAATTACTAACGCGGATCGCAAGCGATCAGGGGATGGA
>Ga0114957_1001589_pt1 | contig 24187 bp, 22 predicted proteins | sample BantaG_FD_87175 | JGI IMG/M metagenome (GOLD analysis project Ga0114957, IMG submission 87175) | Marine algal microbial communities from Bantry Bay, Ireland - BantryBay_4 metaG | ecosystem: Host-associated > Algae > Red algae > Unclassified | place: Bantry Bay, Ireland | collected 2014-11-21 | reverse complement strand
TGAGCCGATTAGAAAAAAAAGCATTAACAGATAAGTTTAATAATTTAGATCCATTCTTTTTAAAAAGAGAATTAGATAAAAAGCTAAAGATTTTAATGAAAAAAATCGAAGAGAGCAATAGGAAAATAAATGACAGAGTAGCTTAATGACACTTAGCTCCTTAGGGACATTTAACCGTGAGGCATTACGGGTAGCCTATTTAGCTGTGGTGAATAGAGTTGAGCTAATGTGATTCAACTTGAGTGCCCAAAACTAAAAGCCTTTGAACCATAATTAGGGACAGTGGCTTTATGAGAATATTTTTTTTCTAATAAATCTATATAGTTATAGAATTTTACCATTGGTGTTTAACACTTTTCAATGCTGGGTTAGATTTAAATAACTTTATATTTTACCAAAGCCATACAGCCGTTCTGTACAAGACCAGCATAAGCCACAGTGGTTTTCCCCAGTTGATGTTATTTTATTACAAGTGATTGTTTTTGGAAATAAAGAGTTCATTAAATTATACTCAATATAATATTCTGCAATTTGCTTCTTATCGTAATTAATGAAAGGTGTATAATAAGGCCCCTTCCAATGGAGGGGAAATGGTCCCACTCTGTTTTCATCAGGGCCAGAGCCTTCTGGTGGAGAAAAGTCCTCTCCTTTAGGGTAGTGAATAGCTCCAGAAACAATTAGGTCAACTTTTTGGCTGCTAAGTAATAGGCTTTCCATTTCTCTCATTTTACCTATTAATAAGTACTCATCTTTTACAGAGCTCTCGTATGAATTATTAAACCTGAAATGAGTTTCTCTTTCAATGAAATTAATTATTTCTTGAACTGCTTTTTTCTGAAACGGCTTTTTTTCTATAGTGATTACGATGGGGTAGATTTTAATTTTTAGAAGTGAAGATAGTCTTGCTAATGCATATGCAACTAGTGCACTATCAGCACCTCCGCTTATTTTTAGGCCAATATTTCTTGCCTCATATGGGAATGAAATATTAATAAATTCTAGCATTTTACCCTTATCTTTTAATCTGAAACCACTTTTTAATTAAATATTAGTGAAATACCACTACGACAATAATACCTTTCTGATGACCAAAGAAAATAAGTAAATAAAAAATGTTTGACTTCTATTCGGCCCATAAAAATTCTTTTGAGAAGAGAAGTGTGGGTGTGCCGGCAAGTAAAATCAGCTATCAATTTTTTTTAGTTTCGTAATTTAAGTCTAACATATAAACATTTATTGTCATCAACAATGAGGTTGTTACAAGCAAATACTTCATAAAGTGCTGTTTAAAATTTGTTCTCGATTAAATTACCAAGATTTAATAGCCAAACTATGCTTTTTACGAAAGGCAAGCTTTCAAAAAAAACATATAATTTCAACTTATAGATAGAAATGAATGATCAGTCCGCAATTATAGAGTATTTAACAATTCAAGTTAGGCTTATGGCAATTCAACGATAGGGAGTATTAGCTAACAGAGCTGAATGTTAAAGCTGGGCGGCTGTTAGAAAATTCCAAATAGAATTAAATGCTCATAGTTCGTGAGGGTTAGCTGAAAATAAAAAAACAATAATTAGATTTTTTTTTCTAATTCAAATTTTATATCTGATTGAATCATATTAAATTTACTATATAAGTATTCAGAATTTTGTCCACTAACTAAAAGTTGGATGGAGCGTGGCTTAGACTGTAGTGTTGGCTGGCGAGGAAGTTTATCTCCTAGTTTAAAAGAACCAGCTTCAGCAGGTATATATTTACTATATAGTTCTATCCACTTGGTGTTTGTTATGGTATTTTTATTTAGATTAACAACTTTCCATAATGCTTGTAGGTAATCTCTGGTAATTTTTCCATTCCAGGTATCTTCGAATAAGAGTCCGTTATTAGCCTGATCAATAAGGTTGAAAAAATGTCCTAAGCGAGGGTTAAAATCTATGGCATAAAATTTATTGGATAAAGGGTAAAAATCAGGGCCTGCAAAGAAAAGTTCTTTAACATTTAGTTGAGTAAGTAAAGTGTTAATGTAGTGTTTGGAATGGTTTACTATGTCCTGTGGAACTTCATCTGGGGGAATAGAGATAACTTCAGAGTTTCCAACCTCCCCGAAGCTGGAGTTTACTTGGGTAAATACGAGTTCTGTTTTCAGGTAAAAGGAGACATTAGCTTTTCCCTTTCTAAAAATACCACACGGAGCATAAACTGCTGACGATGGATTTATATACTCCTGAGCCATCATGCGGCAAGGTTTATAGTTAAAGCGTTTAGTTTTTATAGACTTCTTATTGAGTTCGAAAAAAGTCTTTTTAAGACCTTTAAGGTTTAAGTAGTTCATTAGTGAAGTAGTATTTGACCAAACTTTATACTCGATATTTGTGAGCTCTGGTGGGAGAAATTTGTTACTGCCTGTTCCGATATCGGGCTTAATTATAATTGGACCATTAAGAAGGGAAAAGGATTTCTCGTCATTTGGTATAATAGTTGTAGGGCGATAATTTCCAAGCTGATTTGAAAGACAAAATTTATGTAACTCAAACTTATTTGATAAAATATCACCGGCTTTTTTTGAGAGGTTTTCGATACTATAAAAGACCTCCAAAAGGTGCTGTAAAGGGAGTAAGTTCTCACTTACACAAATTATTTTATCGCATTTTGAAAGTTTTTTTTTAATTACGTTTAAATCATAGTTCGGTGCAATAATAATTTGATTACAGCTTGAAGTGTAGTTTTTAGAATTTTTAATTTCTTGTTCAACAACAAGAGATAAATTATGCTTTTTATGGAGACTGTTAATAATAGACTTAGTCTTATTTAATGACCTCTCATGTGATATTATTAAAATATTCATTTGGTTTTTATTTACAGACATAATTTTCTAGAATTACTTTAAATAGTTCTTCGTCAAACTTTAATGTTACTACTAGTAGTATCGCTTCATCACTCATAGAGAAAACAGAGTGTCTTTTATTCGCATTGAAGTAGAATAAGTCGCCGTCACTGTAATTATGAAGAAGGTTATCCTCGTAACAAAACTTTAAGTGTTGCGAAGAGGTATTCTTAACAAAACCAATGAGTCGGATTTCATCATCATCATAATTAGTCTTATTGATGTCGTAATGCTCAGGAAAAAAACCACCTTTATTTATCTTTAGAAAATGTGAGCGACCTAGCCAAGGTAGAAATGGTTTTAAGATACTTTGTAATGATCGACACTTTTTATATACAGAAGTAATTTTTTTGAAAGATTGATTATCGAGGTTTGTTGCGTTTTCTTTATTATATTCATATAAACTATCTAAGTCTGGTATACCGCTTAGGCCCCCATCGATGCTCGTAATACTTAGGCCGAATCTATTACTAGTTTTTCTGTTATTGTATTGCTTCCAGTCGTCATTAAAAATTTCCAGTTCTCTACTTAATAAGTTTTTATCAAATTTTTGTAAACGAAGCCAATCACCCATCATAGATAACCTCTGCATTGCAATATTCTTATTATCCACTCGTTACCTCATTGATTATGTTATTTAGAACTATTTTTATTCCATTTTGGTCAGTCTTATTTTTACTAATAATTTTTTTAGAAGTTCCATTTTTTGCAAGAGAAGAGTGCTTGAGTTGAATTTTAGAGAGCGTTTCTTCACATACAAGTAGCTCTTTGAACTTATAACTATATACTTCACAATTTTTATTTTTATTAAAACTCATAAAGCTATGGTAGGCTTGGGGTATACTGTAAACTTGGCCGAGTTTAAATAATTTTCTTAAGTATGGAGGTAGCTTTGTCCACATATCATTTGTTCCCTCAAAAATACGAATTCTATTTATGTTAACCATAAACTGTGCTTTCAAAATAGGTAAGATACCAGGGTAGCAGCAAAATATTCTTTCAAATAAATTAGTATTATTAAGCCCTATGTACCCTCCAAGACTAAGTCCAAGGTGATATTTACTAAGGCATTGTTCCGCATCAATCGTCCTAACTAAATTTAACAGAGATACGTCATGATTATCAATAAGCCCCCTTGAATAGCCCCAGTTAAGCTTTTTAATGCGGAGCGAAGAAAAGTGATCGAAGATTTGCACTTGGAATCCTTTTTCTATAAAAAATTCAGAAATTTTTACTTCAGTTTTTGAAATCCCACCACTGCCATGGCTTATAGCAATAGTTTTATGGTAAGATTGTTTGTTGTATTTATTGGTCACAATAAATGAATTTTTAAATGGATAAACCAATATGTTTGAGCTAGAAAAAGTAGATTTTGATATCATGGGTGACCTTATAGAAGAGTTCTATCATCAATGTTATTTAGATGGAAGTGTTAATAACTCTTCAAAACAGGCTATGAAAGTAGGGGTGTTTGATGATGATCATTGGTGGGCTTATTTATATAAAGGAAAAGTGATTTCCATGAGCGGCTGCTATAAGACTGACGATTTTGGCCAGGGTGGCTGGCGTCTTCTTTTTAGATCAGTCACTTTAAAAAAATATCGTGGGAAGGCGGGAACATTCTCTCGGGACTTAAACCATGATTTTTGTTTTGGTCATTTACTTAATGCTCAGAAAAATTTTATAAATAAAAAAAAAACTAGATTAATGTTTTTTACGACAAACTCTAGTAATGATGGTGATGCTGGGAGTTTAAAAGCTAACAGGTATGTGGAAAAAATTCTTTATCCCAGGGGGCGAGTTAAATTGTTAAAATCTGATTATTCATATTTTTATTGTAAACAGAATATTTGGCAAATTTTATAATTTATGAAAGCAGAAGATATTCAGCTACTATTTAATATTGCAGATGAGTCTTTTAGGGCTAATGAGAAACTAATAGATTCTTTTTTATTGGACTGGTTAGGTTGTTTAATTGTGGGCTTAAATTCATGTAAAATTAAGCCGCTATCAAGTTCGTTAACACTTGGTCAAAATATTTTTAAAAAACAAAAGGTAGCAAATACTGACTTAGCACTATTATTGGGTTTTGCAAGCCATTGTCTTGAACTTGATGATTCGGAATTTATCGGAGAGACTCACCCTAGCGGTGTGCTATTTAGCGCATTGCTTTCTGAAGCTAATGAAAAATTTCTCATGCGAGATTTATTTATTGCAGCTTCAGTTGGCTATTTATCTTTAATTTCTTTGGGCAAGCTTTTTAATCCAAGTCACTATGATAGTGGTTGGCATGCAACGGGAACTGTTGGTTCATTAGCGACTAGCTTAGCTTTGAGTTATTTAAAGGGGTTTACGAATGATGAGGCTAGTATAAGCCTGGGAGTAACAACAAATTTATTTTCTGGTGTTCAACAATGTTTTGGCACAGAGGTAAAATTTCTAGCTGCGGGGAGAGCTGCACAAAATGCTGTGTTAGCTAGTCGTTTAGTTCAAAATGGGATTGAAGGAAAATCGATTACGTATGATGGGGACATCGGCTTAATTAAAATTTTTAATGCTAATAAAGGTGTGATAATTGAACCAGAGATAATTGATTTTACATTTGTAAAAGCTAAACAGTACCCTGTTTGTCATTGTTTAGACCCGATTATTATAAATTTAGATAATTTTTTTAAGACTGAGAATATATGTTATAAGGATGTAGAATCAGTAACTATAACAGTATCGGATTACTCCAGAAATATTTTAAGGTTTGATGATCCAGGTAATATTGAGGAGGCTCAATTTAGTATTCCATGGGCACTTGGAGTATTGGCTTCAAGTTCATTTGATCGTACAGAGTTTTGTAATAAAAATATAAACAAAGAGTTTCCCCTAGTAAGAAATATACAAGTTAGTGTTGATGAAAAAATGTTTGCTATGGATCACAAAATAGCAGTGAAGTGCTTTGGTGAAAGTAGTATTAAAAAAATATTTTCATTCGATCGATTGTATGGAAAGCAAGATCGAAGTTTTGTTCCGGATAAAGCAAAGAACTTAATGTGTCCGTTTATGCGAGGAGATGACAAACTTAGTCTATTTAATAAGCTTCAATCAGGCGTAAGCGATTATACAGTTGGTGAGTTTAAGGAACTTTTGTGTGATAATATAATTCTACCGAAATTTTTAAACTAGTATTCTTATAAAAACAATTTATTTGGTTTAGAAAAAAATAATTCATTATCAACTTTTTCAAAAACATGGCCGGGCCATTCAAAAATATCCATCATTAGCGTGACTCTTTCTGTCTTTGGCGGGCGGGCGTAGGAGACTGAGTGCGTCATTCTGGTGTTAATTATAAATGGTTCATGTATCTTGTTTGCTGACTCATTAAAATCTAGTATTTCAACAATTTGGTTAAATGGGTCATGAAAATTTATTTTTGTTCCGGTAAAGTCACCTGTAAGGGGAAACCCTAGATTCCCCCACTTTCGATGGTCAATATGGTTACTTAAGCCACCAGATAAAACTTTACTTAAGAAGAATGATGGTCGTTTAAATTCTAAATTAATGGAGCCAAAAACTTTATGTAGAATGGAAAAATCATTATAGTTAAGTTGAAGCTCTTCGACATTCCAGGAAAGGCCATTCTGGTCATGCCCTGATTTCCATTTTGCATTTTTAGAGTTTGCAAACTCTATGAGCTCTTCAAAGATAGAGGTTTTATATTTATACTTGGATAGCTTTCTATGATAAAACATCTACGTAGGATTACTTTTTATTAGAAGGTTTTCAAGATGAAAAAAATAGGTGAAAATATTGAGAATAAAAAAAGGAGTTGTCCTTATCCCTTTGCTCAATTAACAACAACACCAACCGGGCAGTATAAACTATGTTGTTCTTCCTCTGAGGCCTATGGCCCGACATCAGAGTTCTCAGGCAAATTCAAATTTAACGCTTTAAGTCATAGCATTCAAGATTTTTGGACAAGTCCATATATGAATTGGGTTAGAGAAAAACATAATAAAGGTGAACCTATAAAGGAATGCGAAGCTTGTTATAAATACGAGAGTAATGGTTCAGAGAGTTATCGTCAGCGGGCCATACGTGAGCTAGGTTCCTACGATAAAGCACAATTACAGCCCATTAGTTTAGACTTAAAGTTAGGAAACAAATGTAATGCAGCTTGTTTGTTCTGTGATCCAAGCTCATCTAGTCGTATTCTTAAAGAGTGGAAGGAGTTAGGTTGGGATAAAGAGGCGCCGTTTGAGACTGGACTAACTGGGCTTGTAGGCCCTGAACTGTTTGAAACTGACTATAGCTGGGCAGAGAACCCTAAGTTTTGGCAAGGGCTTAGTAAGATATCATCTAAAATTACTAATTTAAAATTCACTGGTGGTGAGCCGTTAATAAACCCTTATATGATGGATTATTTAGATACTATCATTGATTCAGGTCGCTCTAAGCAGGTACGTCTACAAGTTACAACAAATGGAATAGTCATACCAAAAAATTTTTTAGATATTCTTTCATGGTTTAAAGAAGTTGAAATTAATTTTAGCGTTGATGGTTATGGTAAACAAAATGAATACATTAGGTACCCTACTAAGTGGTCTTCTTGGTTGAGGAATGTAGAAAAAGTGAGGAGTATAGCTGGTTTAAATATAAAGTTATATTTTCAGCATAGTATAAGTGTTTATAGTGTTTGGGGGTTAGCAGAGTATTTTCGTTGGATGTGGCCATATAAAGAGTTTGGCTTTCACTTGTTTCAAGTGTTTCATCCAGAAATACAACAGCCAGATGTATTGTCTAGAAAAGAGTCTGAACTGGTTATAGGTGAATTGATAGAGCTACACGCTGAGCTTTCTCAAAAAGTGGAGTGTGACAGAGATTTTAAGCTACTTGATGAAATATCTGGTATAATAAGCCTTTTATCTAAAATGGAAGATAAGAGTTATTTAAAGCCAAAACTAAAAAAATATATTCAGAGACTAGATAAGCATCGTGGAATATTAATTAAAGAGTATTTGCCGCGGGCAGCTGAAAGTTTAAATATTTAACGTAAAGCTGAAGAGATGGAGGAGTTATGCGTGCAATTCGAACATTAAAGGTTGGTGAGCAATCACCGGAAGTTCCGTTTTATATAAAAAAAGGGGCTAAATTTGAAAAACACTTTTCAAACCAATTTTTTGCAGGAAAGAGAGTTCTTGTTCTTGGCGTTCCTGGAGCTTTTTGGACGGATTACCCATCACCAATGGTATCGGGCTACGATTATCACTTTCAAAGCTTTGCTGAGTTAGGTATACAAGATATTTTTGTCACTACTACAAACGACACATATGTTCTTAACTCTTGGTTTAATAGTTTAGAAGTCAAAAATTTAAAAGCTCTACCTGATTCTAACGGAGATTGGGCAGAGTCAGTTGGCTTGTATATTGACATGAGGGACGAAGGAATGGGGTTTAGGAGCCATCGTTATGCAATGATACTTGAAGATGGTGTTTTAAAAAAATTATTTTACGAGGATTTGACTCATGATCCACATACATGCTTTACAGAAACAAATGCTGAAAAAGTTTTATCTTTTATCAAAGAAAATCAGGATACTTGGTATCGCTTTTCAAGCGTACAAAATCTAGATGGTTAAGAGTTTAAATCAAAATGAATATTTTTATAAATTAGAAAATTTGGATTTTAACCAAGAATATTTAGCTAATTTTGTGAAGAATGAAATTTCACCAGAGAACTGGTATGTATTTGATTGTGGTAAAATACGTTGGACTGTTCAAGAAGATTACGGAACAGTAAGAAAAGAATGCACAGCCTTTCGCCGCAGTGATTGGTTTCAAGAGTTATATTCACTGTTTAATATTAAAATTAACTTCGGAGATGTGTTATTTACTATGACCCCGCCTCCAGGAATTCCTCCGCATGTTGATCGGAACCGTTCCGTTGCGCTTAACTTACCTGTCATAGGTAATTTTAAGAAATCTCCTATTTTATGGTATAAAGATTTTGATAAGAGTACTGAAGCAATACGTTTTTACCATTCAGAGTTAAGCAAGGTAACAAATAAGCCAACAGCATTACTATTCAATCCTAAAAAAATTCATGGTGTTATAAATGAAGAAGATTATAATCGATGCTTGTTAACTATATGGTGGCGTAATATAAGTTATGAGAAGTTTCTATGTGGTTGGCAGGATGGTTCTCTTATTAATTGGGGTGCTGCAAAGAAAAATAAATTTATAAAGATAATTAAGGATTAAATTATCATGTTAGATAAGAAAAATATTTACTTAATGCAGGTTCAAAATAAAATTTCAGGCAAATATTTCTTACCTTTGCCGCTTGGGTACCTTTGGGAGTATTGCCAAAACTTTCCAGAGATTCAAGAAGCTTACTCTCTATCAGGACTATTTATTTTTAGAGATAAAGTTGATGAATATATAGAAGAAATGGACAAACCCTTTCTTGTTGGGATTAGTACATATGTGTGGAATTGGGAGGTTTCTAAAAGGTTCGCTATTGAAGTTAAAAAAAAATGGCCAAAAGCTATTATTGTTATGGGAGGGCCTCATGTTCCTTATGAGCCTACTTTTTTTAATGAATTCTCTGCTGTTGATTACATAGTAACATACGAAGGTGAGGAACAGTTTTCGGAATTACTTATACAGTTGTTAGATGACAAGCCAAATATAAAAGCTATTGATGGCCTTTTATATAAAGGTAGTAATGTCATGAAAAAGCGTGCTTCACAAAAAAATATTGATAAATTCCCAAGCCCATATTTATCAGGATTTTATGATAAATTAATTGAAGAAAATGAACCGGGTATCTTTAATATGATTCTAGAGACAAATAGAGGGTGCCCCTATACATGTACTTTCTGTGATATGCAAGATAGCTACTATACGAGGCTAAGGTGTTTTCATTTGGATCGAGTAAAAGAGGAGCTGAGTTGGGCATCGAGAAATAAAATTGAATATATTGAATGTGCAGATTCTAACTTTGGAATTTTCAAAAGAGATGTAGAAATAATTCGTCATGTATGTAATCTACGTAAAGAAACAGGTAGTCCTAGTAGCTTTAATTTTACTTCAGCTAAGAATCAGCCTAAAAATGTTGAAATTATTCAATCACTACTAATTGAGAACAAGCTTAAAAGAGGTATATCTGTTTCACTTCAAAGCTTTAATCCTGACGTTCAAAAAGCTATTATGAGATGGAACGAAAAACCAAGTGCTTTACAAGAGAAATTGCAAAAATATTCTGGAAGAAATTATGAGAGTTATGTTGAATTAATTATAGGTTTACCAGGAGAATCTAAAAAAAGTTGGATTGATGGTATTAATTGGCTTCTTGATCAAAGCTACAAAGGAACACTTTTGATTCATCCACTATCAGTAGTCCCAAATACTCCATTTTCTAAAGCAAAGTATATTGAGAAATATGGTTTAAAATATACAGAGACTAAAAGTCCAGCACAGGGGTTTTGTTTTGGTACAGAGTCTCCAGAAGAGCGCGAACAAATTTGTTATTCAAGCTTCACAATGCCTGTAGAAGATTGGTTAGATAGTTATTACTATGGGAAGACAATTGTTGGATCTTATTATTATCACAGACTATGCTACCATCTTGTTGAGTATTTCAATAAAAAAGGTGTTGTCAGTAGAGGGGTATTTTTCGAAAGATTACTTGATTATATTAAATCATCGAACTACTTCTTAAACAGCGAATACGAAAAGGCATCACAGTGTCTCAGAGAAACATTATTTAATTTAAGGCCATGGGGTAGAAAGGTTTTTGGTGATGAGGATATGTATTGGTCAGATCAAGCAGCTTCTGCTATGGCAGCACTCAAACATTACCCTGAGTTTAAAGAGGATATATTGCGTTTTTGTGAGAAGCAAGGCTGGGCTCCAGATAAGAAGTTATTGATCGAGTTAATAGATTTTAATTATTTTTTATTGGAAAAGCCAAAAACTACGGGTGATGAAGAGCAATCTTTTGAATATGATTGGTTTAATTTTTTTGATTCAACAACAGAGCTTAGCAAACAGAAAACTAAGTACAAGGTTAAGAGAAAAGAATATCAAGATTACAGAGATCATGCGCTGAATGTGTATTGGTATGGTAGAAAAAGCCAAAGAGCTTTAGTTGAGGAAGTTAGTTATGAATTATAAAAACCCATTAAATATGAAAATTTTTGAAGTTATTAGTTCAATTATTGGTTGGCCTTTGGAACCAAGTAGTGAGTTAAAAAACTTACCTATAGATGATAATTTTTACAAAATAATAGAGAAAGAGTTGTCGATGACGGTCAGAGGTAGAGTTTATAGTGTGAATGCCTCGAGACTAGCTGTAACAGTTGAAGAGTTAGTTCAAGAATTAGACTCTCAATATACTAAAAATTACTTTCAAAGTGAGAATGGAACTTATAATGGGCTCCTTGATGTGACTAATCATAAAGGTGAAAAAGTAAAAAGTATTGATCATAAATGGAAAATTAGAGGTAAGAATTTAATTAAAAAAATTAAGTTAAAACAAGAAGATAACCCTGGCCTTAGTGTTTTAGATCTTGGTTGTGGCTATAATTTATATAAAAAACATTTAAAAAATGTAACTGGTGTCGACCCATATATAAAAAATGCCGATTATGTATGTCGATTGGAAGATTTTGTTCCACAAAAAAAATACGATATTATTATATGTTTTGGTCCGATGAATTGGTACACATTTGATTTACAAGTTAAAAATATGAGAAAAATAAAAGAATGTCTCGCTAAGGATGGAGTTTGCTATTGGAGCCATGTTCATAATTATTACAAAGTTTATCAATTAGATGCCGGTAGAGCACATAAGTGGAAAGCAGACTCTTTAGAAGACGCATTTAGGAATAATGCTTTTTATTTTTATGACAAAGAGTGGAAGTATAATCAGTATTTTAACTGGACAGAGGAGGCTCTAGAGAAAATTTCTGAAATGGCTGGCCTAAGTACTGGGGCTATGTTGTATGATGATTGTGGCTGCTATCGACCTCCGATGTGGCGCTTATTCTCTGAGCTAAGTCATAAAAAGTTATAGTGCTAAGGGGGGTGTATTGAAAAATAAGAAACTTCCTATGAATTTAAATGAAGTCGGTTATTCAGTATCAGACCTATTTGACTTAAATGTAGATAGTGAAAATTTTAGTTGCGACGAATTATCAATTAAAGATGAATTGCTGGTAGCATTAGGAAATTACTGCTCTTTAAACTCTAAAAATATTACACTAACTTTAGGTGCAGACGGGGCTATTGATTTATGTTTTCAGCTATTTAAGGGTAAAGCTTTTTATGTTCCGTTCCCTTCTTACTCTGGTTTTCATGAGATTGCTAAGAAACGTCGAATAAATAAGAATAACTATAAAGAAACTGATTTATTATGGCTTTTAGATACATTAGATGAGAATTCAGTTATTCTTATTTGTCACCCTGAAAATCCTTCTGGAAAAATTAATAATAAAATACTAGCACATATTAATGAATCAAAGGCAATTATAATTGTAGATGAGGCATATATTGAGTGTTGTCCAGAGGAGAGCGTGCTTACCTCATTTAAGCTCAGCAAAAATATTTTTATAGTGCGAACATTCAGTAAGGCATTTGCTATCCCAGGTTTACGCTTAGGCTATTTAGTTTGTGATGAGCTGTGGAGTAAGAAAATTTTGAATATGAGTTTAGAGTTTCCAGTTTCAAACTTATCTATGTATGTAGGACTTCAGCTCTTAAAGAAAAAAGATATTATTGGTTTTCGTTTAAAAAAATTAACTTTAATTTGTAAAAGTGTAATGAATGAAATTAGTAAACTTCAATACAATGTATCAAATTCAAGCACATATTTCTTTTCGCTAACACTTAAGTCAGTTATTGAAGCTGAAGAGCTTTATAATTATTTATTAAGTAAAGGAATATTGAGTGGTGATTTTTGCTATGCCGCTAAGGTTAGGTTATGTGTGCTTGATGCAGTTTCTAACCGAAAATTGATAGATGCATTGACTAAGTTTAAGCAATGTAGAAGCTTGGTGGAAATGTGAGTTTACCTAAAATACATAACAAGAAAATTGAACTCGAAGATGATTCTTTGAGGGAGGGAGGGCAAAGCCTCCAGGGCAAAAGGTTAAGTCGAGAGGATTGCTTTTCTTTTATTGAAAAAATTGATAAACTTGGATTAGAGCATTGTATTTGTGGTTACCCTGCATCTTCACGTTATGAATATGAAAATGTGACTCATATAATTGAAAAAATTATTGAAAAGGAAATTAATATAATGCCTTGGGTTTTATCCCGTCTCAACAAGAGTGATACTGATATATGTCTTGAAATAGCAAAGACCAAACCTAAGAGAAGTTTTGGCATTGCTTATTTTGTTTCGGTTGATGAAGATAGGATGGCTATTGAAGGGTGGGACTTTCATGACGTTATAGAAAAAATAAATTTTTGCATTAAAGAGACTCGTAAATATGATATTCCTCTTTCCTTGAACCTCGAGGATATTACGAGGTCTTCTGATAAACATATTTCTAAAATAATTGATGTTCTTTCGCGCTATGAATTTTATAGCCTTGCTTTGTGTGATTCGGTGGGAGTAAGTTTACCTAATCAAACAGAAAAGCTAGTTCGGAAATTCAGGGAAAGTAGGCCAGGAAATGAAAAATTAATTTGGCATGGTCATAATGATTTTGGTTTAGCAACAGCAAACTCTCTCATGGCTTGGCTGTCAGGGGCAGACATAATTAGTGGTACATTTACTGGCATTGGTGAGAGGGCTGGAAATTTACCCCTTGAGCAAATAATACTAATACTTAGCGAAAAATATGATAAGGTTTACGACCTTGAACTTGCAATTGAATGTTGTCATTTCTTGATGGAGAAGTTTGGTTTTAAAGTTCAGAAATTTGCACCTTTAATAGGAGATAATTGTTATGGAACTCAGGTTGGAACACATGCTTCTGCCTTAATTAAAGCCAAAAGGTTCAGTGGAGAAGGTGGTTTAGTTTACTCACCATTTGATTATAGTAAAATAGGACGAGCAATAAAACTTATGATTGGTCCACAAAGTGGAAGAGCAATGTGTAAAGATAAGTTAATAGAGTTAGGGTTTTCTGTTGAAAACCCGTCTGTGATTGAAAATTTGCTCGAGTTTGCGAAGAAAAAAGGAAAGATTTTAGTTGATCAGGAAATTAAGAACTGGGCAAATAAAAGGATAAAAAAAGATGAATAAACAAGTACAAGGTAAAATATACTACTGTGATGACTATGTTAATACTGATGTGATGGCTCCAGGTAGGTACGATCCAATTTATGAAGATTCAAAGCTAGCTAAAATTGCTTTAATTGACTATCAAGGGATAGAGCCTTTTGTGGATCAAGTAAAAGGTGTTTCTAGCTTTAGTATAATTATTGCTGGTAAGGATTTTGGATGTGGTTCAAGTAGAGAAACTGCGCCTCTTGCATTATCTGCAGCAGGGGTTAAGGTAATAATAGCGAAGTCATTTGCAAGAATATTTTTTAGGAACTGTATTAATTTTGGAAAAATTTATCCATTAGAACTAGACCATACTTTTGATCAAAATATTCACGGAAGAAATTGTGCCGTGAATTTTGAGCTTAATAAGTTAAAAGTCGGTGATGTAGAAGAGGAATTTAAGGACTTAGGAATATTGAGCTCAATATTTAATGGTGGTGGATTGAGTGAGTATGTTTTAAAAAATAGAGGTTTTGGATGTCTTTAAAAATGAGTATGACGGAGAAAATCTTAGCTTCAAAATCAGGAGGAGGTAGTGTTCGTCCCGGTGAGTATATAATTGCTGATTTAGACTTAGCTTTTGCTCATGATCCTGTTATGGCAATTTTGACACAGAAATTTTTTGAAACATTTGGAGACGATGGTAAGGTTTGGGACCCTGGAAAAATCGCATTTTTTCAAGATCACCTAGTGCCGGCAAAGTCTGTAGAAGCGAATGATATGATTCAAATTATGAATAAGTTTGTGAAAGACCAAGGAATCAAGCACTATTTTCCTTATGGCAAGAATTATGGTGTTTGCCATATTATAATTACGGAAAATGCACTAGCTTTGCCTGGGCAGATTGTAGTAGGAACAGATTCACATACGGTAACTTGTGGATCATTTAATTGTTTTGCTACTGGTCTTGGTGTTTTTGATGTTGGTGTTGCGCTAGGAACTGGTAATGCCTGGTTTCGTGTACCGAATACAATTTTAATATCACTTTGTGGTAATTTTAAGCCAGGAGTTGGAGCTAAAGATTTAATTCTTTATTTAATTGGTGAGTTAAAGCTGGATGGAGCAAAGTATTGCTCGCTTGAGTGGGAGGGAGAGGTCTTAGAAAATATGAGTATTGATGAGCGTTCCACCCTTTGTAATATGTCAGTTGAAGCTGGAGCAACAAATAGTATTATGTCATTAAATAAAGAAACAAGGGCTTATCTTGATAAAACAACAGATAGCACTTTTGTTGAAGTTGAAACAGACAAAGGCTATATTTATGAAAAAGTAATAACAATTAACCTCGATAAGCTTGAGCCTATGATTGCAAAACCTCACAGGCCAGACAATGTGTGCAGTGTTTTGGAAGTTGAAGACATAGAGATTCATCAAGTTTATGTTGGGAGTTGTACTGGCGGTAAATTGGAAGACATTAAAGAATTTCATGCAGCATTAGGTAACAGGCATCTTCATAGTGATGTAACAACTATTGTTGTTCCTGCAACAATGAAAATTTACAAAGAGTTGTTTGAGTTAAAAATTGCGCAAAGCTTAATGGAGAAAGGTGCTGTTATTGAATCTCCAGGTTGTAAAGCCTGTTACGGAGTTCATGGAGGGGTGACTAGGTCGGGTGAAAATTGTTTAGCGACAATAAACAGAAATTTCATTGGTCGTATGGGGAACCCAAAGTCATCAATTTACCTTGCTTCCCCGACTACAGCTGCTCATACAGCTGTACAAGGGGTTATTAAGAGTTGTGAGTAGTTTTTATTATCTTATATTTCCTGAAAATTGAATACAGGGTAATACCTAAAAGAATGGCAAGAACATTCCATAATATATCTTTAAAAGAAAAATATCGTGTTGGACTAATTAACTGGAGTAACTCGCTAGAGACTCCAATGCTGCAATAGATTATAGAAGTTAGATAGTTATTTTTCTTAAGATTTTTTGTGTAAAAAAAATGTATATAAAATTGAAATAAAATAACTTGTGGAGTGAACTGTAAAATGTGACGAAGCTTTATATCTGATGATTGTGGAATCTTGGCTACCCATGCGACATAGTTTTGAAGCTGGCTCCATGGTTGAAGAGCCAAATTGTAATTAAAGAAGAAAAGTAAAAGAAAAAATGATGTAAATAGGATAAATTTAATAGAGCAAACCTCTTGAAAGTAAGCACAATATCATCATATAATGTTGATTCAAAATATTTATTATACTTTATCCTTCTTTGTAAAAAATGATATCCCAGTTATGTATAAAGTTAAATGCTTAGTTACTAATTTTTTTCAAAGACGTCTGAGTGTATGTTTATTTATTATTATTGTAATCTATTATAATTATAGTGGCTTATTGGGACTGGAGTTTTTTAATGGAGATAGCTATGTATTCCTCCCTACACGAGAAATGGTTGGGGACCAGTTAAGTTATTGGTGGTATATATTTACAAATTCAAATGGTTTTGGTATTCAATATCGTCCGTTGGGGTTTTTTGGTTTTTTTTATATAAGTGATTACTTATTTAACTCTGATCCAATGAATTTTAGAATTTTAGCTTTAATATTATTATTAACATCATCTTTTTTTCTACATGAGATTCTGAAATCACTAAAAATAAGCACTGTAAATAGGTATCTTGGCCTTTTTTTCTATATTCAACATTCAGCATTTTATTACTCTATTCTAGATGTGAGTTGTATTGCTAAATATTTTTTTCCTAGTTTGATACTTTCATTTGGTAGCTTTTTAATTATATCCTGTTCTAGATTTAGATTGAAGAAAACAATTATAGTTTTGATTTCATTTATTTCAATTCTTTTTCATGAAGGGTCTATGGTATTTCCAGTTATATTTTTAGTTTTATTAATATTAAAAGATAAAAAGATCAGTATACCTAATATATTTTATATATTAGCTCCTTCGATTGTATATATCCTTTTTCGAAGTACAGTGCTTGAGTGGCCTACTGAATCAAGTTTTATGGGGATTGGTGGTGATAAGTTTGTTGATTTATTTGTATTACTTAATTATGGGTTATGGACGGCAAGTCCTTTGTATCGATTATCTAATATCCAGTATATTATATTCATAATTTGTATCTTGCAGGTAATATACTCCTATTATTCTAATAAGAGTCATTTATATATGGCTAGTATATTTATGGTTTGTTCCTGGGTTTGTTTAACTCCATTTAGTATATTAAAAAATCATCATGAGGCTCACATTTTAATGAAAGGAATGACTTGGGGAGTATTATTCATTCCAATTAGCATTTGTCTTATCTTTTCTAATTCAAATAAATATAAAATTAGATATTTATATTGGCTGGTGATCCCACTCATATTTTTGTCTATCATTTCTTCTAATAACTATAAAGAGCATATGTTGGGAAAGTATAATGTATTTAGATTGAAAGTAGATAGAGTTTATTACACTCTTCTAGGGCCTTTAAGAGAGTTACCTGTGGAGAGTAAATATTTACAAATTAACTTAAACATAGATTTACTCAAAGCGAAAAAAAGTAATTTTTATTTTTATGGAGAAGTGTTTCCTGCAGTATTAGCTCACTATTTTCCTAAGAGAAAGTTTGTTATTTTTGATGTAAATGGTATGTATTCATTGGTTGATCAAGGTATTTCTTTTTCAGTTCTCAACAAAAAGAATGAAGAGGTTATTGTTAGTGATATATACGGAGTTGAATATAAAAAAGTGTACTATGGGGGGGGGGCTTCATTGGCTTACATGATAGACTGAAAAATGATTATTCTAGATACCTAAATAATATTATTTCTTAAAAGCATGCGGTCCTCTAATATTAAAGCATCAATTTTAGATTTATAGAAAAATGTAATAGCATTTTCTGGTGTTTCAACTATAGGCTCGTTAGAGTCATTTAAGCTGGTATTAAGTAGTATTGGAACCCCAGTCTTTAGATAAAATTTTTTAATTAGGCTATAAAACTTGGGGTTGGTTTTGTAATCTAAAGTCTGAATTCTTGAAGACCCATCAATATGTGTTACCGCTGGTATTTTTTTTGGTTTAATTACTTTATAAGTTTTTAACATATATGGACTCTCATCGGAGTTAATTTTAAACCAATTTTTTGCTTCATTTAGTAAAACAGTTGCGCCAAAAGGCCGAAACCATTCTCTTTTTTTAATATTTTTATTAAGGTGATCTCTCATTTGTTTACATCTTGGGTCAGCTAGGAGTGACCTGTTTCCAAGCGCGCGTGGACCAAATTCTGATTTTCCCTGGAAAAGACCAACGACTTTCCCTTTCATTATTAGGTCAATAATTATATCCTCGTCATAAGCTATGCCTATCGACGAACTATAGGCATAAGATGGGCCACTATACATGAGTTCTCTGTTTTTATGGTCAGTACGTGGCAGGTTAAGTATGGAGTGTGCAGTATATAATGCAGCTCCAACAGACAAGCCATCGTCACTGCTGGCAGGAGCAATATGAATATTTTTAAATTTAGTATTGTCTTTAAGCAAGCCATTAACTTTACAGTTAAGGAAGGTTCCACCTGATAAACATAAGTTATATTTGTTATTTTTTAAGATTTTTTCAGGAATATTATTTAGGTAGTTGATTATTTTTTTCTCAAATAAATATTGTAACGTTGAAGCGGTAAGAATATCGGTTGGGCTAATTTTTTCAGTTTTATATTCAACTTTAATGGGGTCTTTATTAGTTAATTTTCTCCAAGATAGTTCAATATGCTCTTGAGTAAACTGTTTAATATCTATAATATTTGACGGCTTGCCGTAGGCTGATAAACCCATCATAGAACCAGCTTTGAAAAGTGGGTTGCCTAAAGTGTAATAAGTTAACCAATCGTATACTAGGCTAACATCAATATCATTTACTCTTTGTGGATTAATTTTATTACCTGAGGCTAGTGCTAACAATGCATATTCTGCTGGGGAGCCGTCCATACTAAGACAGATTGATTTGCTGAACTTAGATGTAAACAGTGAATAAGCAATATGTCCTAAATGATGATTTATAAAAAAACATGGAATTTTCTGATTATTAATTTCTGTGTATAGTGATTGAAAAGTAGCAGTAGTTTGCAGGTCAGGACGAAGTTCCCCGTAAATATTACTTTTAGGCCTAACAATGCCATCTTCATCTTTACAGAGTAGATAAGCTTGTTGAGGATTTAAGTAATTATCACAAAAAGCAACATAATCAATTTCTTCAAGAGATCTTGAACAGCTTAATAAAAGTTGGTTGATGAGCAATTGATTATTTCCATCACTACATTTTTTAATTCTTGTTATGCGTTCACGGCTAATAGTCCCAAGAATTTTGCCCCCTTCAATGAGTGCTGCTGAGCCATCATGGCTTCCATTGAAGCCTAGGATTAATGGTGTTTTTTTATAATTTTTAATCATAACCATCGTTTAAATCTATTTTAAGTTGAGATCTAAATTTTTGTTTAAAGACGCCCTCAATTTTAAAGCTAAAGGACCAATATGGTAGAGGCTTGTGAGAGCCATGCCAGTTATGGTGATTGAAAAATGCAGATTTACTTTCTACTTTTATAGGAGTTCTCTTTTTATCTAGAATATAGAGATTTTTAGTATCAGTAACTTTAAGCCAGATAAACTCTTGTCTATGCGGGGTTGGTTTATAATCACAATCACTGATTCCTATATCCCTATGATATTGGGGGGCAATTCCAGGGCGAGTTATAAGTAAACTACTTCTGCCAACATGATCAAAGCAATCAAGATTTTGAAGCCATGTTATAAAGGGATCCCAAGACTTTGGGAGGTCGCTTCTAAACTTAATGTTTCTCCATTCATCAGGGCTGTTTATTAAGCTATCATAAAGGTTGGTGTCATTTTTATTGTTATCAATGGTTAAATCAAGTATCCACATTGGAGCGACTGTTTGGTTTTTCACTTCTATGCCGAAGTAATCGGAGGTACATTTAGCTCCAGATTCTTTAATATGCCAATTACAATTTGAAACATCTCCATTAAGTAGTGTCGTTTTTTGCCAAGTATTTTTTTTAATGAAATCATAACTCTCAGAGATTGCTTCAATTAAATTTTTTGGAATTGTGTCAAGAGGCAATTGAGAGTCGAGATTAATATAAGGTAGTTGATTAATGAGTAGCATGCTTAAACTCTTTTGATGGTCTGTTTTTCCCATCGTCTGTCAAATCTACCGGAAATATATATTTGTTTATAGTAGTCGTCCATTTTCATTTCTCTCTTGTCTGCAAAAAGCCATTTTTCAATTTTTTTTGATTTTACTATTTCAATTACCTCTTCCTCAGCTTTATTTAGCCATACTGAGTTTTTACAGAAAGTAATTAGGTTGGAAAATTCTGGAAACTTTTGAGATATATCGTTGTAAATTGGACCATTAAGGTAAAATTGGTGAGCAATAGAATACTCTGGAAAGAAATCTAAGTGATCTGATGTTAATATTTGGCCAAATTGAGTCTCTCCAGCAATAGCTGAAAAATAATGGTTCCGTTGCTCTGATTTAAAGCTGTTAAACCATGTTTTACTATGTAAATAATCATATAGATTAATAAAAAATGTGGATTTTTCTAATTTAAATTGAGTTTGTAAATTATCAACTAGTCTCCTTAGGATGCCATAAAAATAAAGAGGGATTATGAAGCTTTTAACATAAAAAAGCCCTTCGAAAACCTCCTCTTTAGTGATGTCTTTTGTAGAGATAGCAATTGTATCTTGTGAATTGTTTCCATAGTAGTGGCGTGTGAACCCGCGAACTTGTTTCCAGCTGATATCAAACTTTTTGGTTTGATCAGGAGAAGCTATTTGTGCGTTGTTATACCTACTAAGTTGGTTAACCTGAAACTTATCAAAGACATTTTCCATATCTAAGACAGAGTGTATACCATCTTTAAAACTCTTTAGTGACTCGCCAGGTAAAGGAAAGATGACTTCTGTGTATACAGGTACGTTATTTTTGTTTAAATCGTTTGTTATCTCGCTAAGTTCACTTAAGTTAAAAGCATTTTTTCTCTTAATGTTGATAAGTACCTTTTGAGATAACGATTGTAAGCTGAGACCAAAAACGCTATCAAGTTCATTTTGAATAATTTTTTTTGCAATTCTTAATACTCTGTCCCCTTTCACCTTGCTCCAGGTAGGAAGAAATCTTCCCTTCCAATTATGCTTAGTTTTAAGATCAACTAGTTTTTCTACAATTTTTTCATCACGTGGAAGAATGCCAAAATTAGCATCAGCAACATCTATTGCATCTATTTTGTTTATTACCATCCATTCAAGCTCTTTAAAGCTAATTTCAAGGTCAAATGCGTGTATTCTTGTATATTGTTTTGAGCCGATATCGCAAAAAGTGCATGAAAATGGGCAGCCACGGTTACTTTCAAAAACAGCTCTTATTGAAGTTGTTTCTGGGCGTTTACTCTTAATAAGTGTGTTGAAATAGCCATTGAGGTATGGGCTAATCATTTTACTGAAATTTGGCTTTGGAAAGATTGAGGGGCTATGATTTCGAGTAATTACTCCTGGAAGGTTTAAGTATGAACCACCATTGTTAAACTCGGTAAGTACATTCTCGAGGGCCTCTTCACCATAATAAGGGATTAAAATGTCAATCGCACCATGTTTTTCAAGCCATTTAGAGTTGTATTCTGGCTCAGGCCCGCCAACTATAATAAGACAATTGGGGTATTTATTGCGTATATGCTGAATAACTAGTTGTGTGCGATCCCAGTTCCAAACATAACAGCTACATAAAAGAACATCAGGCTGTTCTATTTCTGAAATCACCTGTTCAAAAGTCTCATTTTCCCAAAATGTGCGAGAAATTTCAAAATTCTCACTAATTGTTTTATTTTGAAACACATATCCTAATAAGCTGCCTATTGCTTGTGGCAATACAGCTGATGGGGCAAAATCTGAAAGTTGTAATGCAAAAACTTTTTTCATATCATAAATAGTGCTAGAATATAAGTTGATTGAGTGTAACCTAGTATCTAGTGCGTGGCAACTTGATTGAGTTGTATGATAGGGTTCTTCAACTGGCTAAAGAGGAGAGTAGTTTGGAAAGTAAAAGAGGAGTTTCCAGAAGATATGTTATAAAAAATATTTTATTTGGAACTATCCTGTGGTCCTTTTCAAGTAAATTTGATATTTTTAATAAGACATTTACTTCTGCTATTACTGTAGATACAAGTTTTTATTCTTTAAAATTTCCTCGTCGTTCTTTTGATAGTGTAGAAGAGTTTTGGAAGCATCACTCTTCTAGTAATTCTAACGAAGAAGACTTGGTAGAGATACCTTATGTTGCTTCTAGCAGGGAGAGAGTGTATTTGAAAATTTGTGAATCAACAGGAAATATTATATCTAGAGTGATTTACAGGGATATCTCTTCATACTTAGTTCATACTGAATATCTCAAAGAAAAATATAGTCTTAAAGTTTCAAGGAGAAGTGCTGAAGAGATAACTTATTGTTCTAAAGATTTTCTTGCTTTAGATAGTATTTATGATCATGTCACTTAATGTTTGAATCAACTTCTTTACTTTTGCTTGGGCAATAAATGTAATTATTTTTTTTAAGTACCACTTCTTTGAGGAGCTTTGTGTCTTTTTTGAGATAAGCTAAGAGAGGGTGTATTAGCGTTTGATATTTATGAGGCTCTCCTGTACGTGACATAACCCTTCCAACGAGTAGTATAGTTTGCTTAAGTGCTTCACTATTTTTTTGTTTGAATTCTAAAAAAGCTTGCTGATAATAATATTCGTAAAGATTCATAGGGTTGTTTATATAATTTTTTAAATAAAATTTTGCTTTGCTTAGCTCTGCTCTCGCAAGAGCATATTTTCCGATTTTTCTATAGAACTCAGCTCTTTTTATATTCGTAAAAAAGAGATTTTTTTTCCTTTTTCCAAGCTTATAGTTACTTTCGGACTGGGTTAATAAATCGTTAGAGGTTTTAAAATCTTTATTTATGCTGAACTCAAGCTGGGCTTTTTCAAAAAAAAGCCAGCCCCAAAGAGCCTTTTTACCTTTAATGGGCAGCTCTGACTGGGTCATAGATAGGTGTTTTTTTGACTCTTTGAATTTACCTAGTCTTGATAGTATAGAAGCATATTCAATTTTTACAATTAAACTTCTGTTATTGTAAGGAATAGATTCGTATATATGTTTACTTTTTTTTAATTGGCCTTGCAGTGAAAAAACTCTAGCCAAAAGTAATTTTAGTTTTAATCTTATTTCTTCAGGTGTTTTTTCTTTTTGAATTAAAGTACTTATTAATTTTTTAGAAAAATTAAAATTTCCTATTGGTATTGTAGTTTCAATTAATTTTTTTAAATAGCCAGAAAAAACAAGTTTAAAATTTTTAGGTCCGATATTTACTTCATCTATGCTAGCTAAAAACTTACGGTTAGCAATACTCAATGTATTGGTATTACTAGAATATATGTCATTTATTGCTTGTTGAAATGGTTTTTGGTAGCCAAGCAGACCATTTTTTAAAACTTCAGAAGCGAATTTAATTAGTGTTTTTTTATAATTAAAACTGTCTTTTGTATTAATTATAGCTTTGCCTGAGCAGAAAGTAATAAATTTTAATAAAAATTTTTGTTTTTGATAAATTATTGATGTATCAGAAACTGTTATAATTCTCTTAATCTCATGATCTAGTCTTTTGTTACAAATTTTAATAATCATTTTAGGGTTTTTATTAAAATTTTTCTCTAAATTTTTAAAAAAGTTTAGAGAGCCATGGGATTCAGTTGGCGCAAGGATAGAGTTTGAGATAATCATTAAAATAGTGAATAAGCACCTAATCATAAGTTATCATATCACTATTAATAGTTGGAAATTAGGTGTTTCTTGCAATCTGGACTATTTATTTTTAGGTTTTAATATTAAGTAAAAAAGTATTACAGTTATTAACCCGGTAGTTGCATAAAATAACGAATATTTAAATATAAAACTAAGCAAACCCTTTATGTATAGCTGTTTGGTGTTAAACACTGTGTAATTTTAAATTATTTTAAACATCACTTTTAGTG
>Ga0114957_1001588_pt1 | contig 24211 bp, 18 predicted proteins | sample BantaG_FD_87175 | JGI IMG/M metagenome (GOLD analysis project Ga0114957, IMG submission 87175) | Marine algal microbial communities from Bantry Bay, Ireland - BantryBay_4 metaG | ecosystem: Host-associated > Algae > Red algae > Unclassified | place: Bantry Bay, Ireland | collected 2014-11-21 | reverse complement strand
GATCCACGTTAAAAGGCCCGCATCTCACAAAAAAAAATCCGTCCTTATCCGTTCAATCCGTCAAATCCGTGTCCCATCACCCCTACCGCACCCGCAAGTCCAAATAAAACTACTACGCTAAAGGGCTTCACGTCCCACGGGAAAAAATCCGTCCGACCTCCCGTCCAAATCCGCGAAAATCCGTGTCGAATCAAAAAAAATCGCGCCAGCGATCCACGTTAAAAGGCCCGCATCTCACAAAAAAAATCCGTCCTTATCCGTTCAATCCGTCAAATCCGTGTCCCATCCACCCCTACCGCACCCGCAAGTCCAAATAAACCGGATAATGATCACTAATCCCACCATAATAATTAGGGCCACCATAAGTTCGTGAAGGCGTAGGGCCATATTTCTTATCATTATAATTCAACCATTCCTCCGTAAAAATAGCAGCATCCGTTGCACTCAAAGAGCAGGAGCCATCCAGCAAGGAAGCGGAGACAATAAACTGATCCAGCATGTTCCAGTTGCCTTTGTAATTGTAGGTTCCTTTGCCCATTTGGTCGAGGGTGTACGAGCAGTTGTATAGCTCTTGTCCTTTTATCGTTTCGGTTGTTGGTTTTGCGTTGAGGGTGTAGAGCAGACTGTTGTTGTCGGGCTCATCATTGAAGTCGCCAGTGATAATGATGTTGGCTTTAGGATCTTCTTTAAAAATTTTGTTTGTCTCTTTTCGAAGTTGTGTCGCCACATAAACGCGTTTAGGTTCGCTGGCTTCCAGTCCACCTCTTCTCGACGGCCAGTGGTTGATGAAGAAGTGAATTTTTTCTTTACCACGGAAGGTGCCTTCTACATGGAGAATATCCCGGGTCGTGTAGTCTTCTACGATTTCTTTTGGGAAGTTGATGCGGGTAATACTGGTTTCCTTTACAGAAAAAAGCGAACTCATGTAGAGCAATCCCACGTCGATTCCACGAAAATCAGGTGACTCCTCATGTGCATATTGGTACCCGAAATCTTTCATCGAAGTTTTGTTAATCAAATCTTCCAGTACCTTTGCATTTTCCACTTCACATACACCGATCACTGGCGGGTAGCCCATTGCCTGAAATACTTTTGCCAGGTCGTCCAGTTTTTTCTGGTAGCGTTCTGCAGTCCATTCTTTTTTTCCAGTTGGCGTAAATTCTTCATCTGCTTTGTCCGGAGCATCTTCCAGGTCAAACAGGTTTTCGACATTGTAAAAGGCGATGCGGTAAGCGCCGTCATTTTTGAATTCTTTTAGTTTGGTTTTTAGGGGAGTGGTGCAGGCACTGATGAGTAGGATACTTAGCAGTACAGGGAATACTTGTTTTATAAATTTCATATTAATTTTTTTTAAGATGCAGGTTACTGGATACTAGTTGCAGGATTTTATATGCTGGATACCATCGACCGAATCCTACGATCGCTACGTTCGAGTGATCCAGCAACTAGCAACCAGCATCTAGAATCCAGCATCCAGTATTTTACGCAAGCAAAATTAACCGAATTATCAAAACCATTTGTAAGTTGAGCACTAATTCTATCATTTCAAACGTATTTAGCTATGTCCCTCATCACAAAAGACTTCATATCCTGTTCGCCAGCACATTCAAAACAACCCGAAAGCCTTTACAAAAATACTAAAGAAGAAAGCCTTTGTTGAAAAATTCGGTGAGCTGAAAGGCGATAAAAATAAGCGAATTCCAAAAGAGTTTGCGGAAGCACATGCGGCGGAACCCCTGATTGCGAATAAGCAATTCTTTTTCATGGCAGAGATGCGCCCGAAAGAAATGTTGCGAGACGATTTGATAAAATTTATTTGCGATTATTTGAAGGCTGGTGCGGAAGTTAATCAGTTTTTGATTGCGGGTATGGGACGGGAGTGAACTTGAAAATGGTAATTGCAATAGCAATCGCAATTTCAATGGCTCGCCCATCGCGGGCACTAATTAACGCGTATTAAAGATCGGTAAGCACTATCGCGAAGCAAAGGGATTGCCGAGCTGAGATGCAGATGTATGCGTCATATTATTTCAATATTTCTTGCAACGTTTTACCTTCGTCCAAATCAATTCGCTCAATAAAAACATATTCAAACATATTATCAGCAGTTTCATAATTAGCTTTTAAGCAAGTAAAAAATATTCTTCTTACACCATTCTTTTTCAATTCATTGATAACTGGCATTAGGTCTTTAACAGGAAGGTTTTTGTCGGCTAGAATTCTAAAACTTATTCGATCTCTTATGGCTTCCTGGCGGCTGGATCTTGCGTGCTCCACCCATTTACTAATGTCATTTATTGTTGCAAACCTTCTACTTAACTCCAACATTAAAGTATCTCCATATTCTTTATTGTAAAGTTCTTTTGGAATGCCTAAACTGATGTTTTCCAGCAGTTCTTTATTCAGAACTTCAAAAGGTTTTAGCGTTTCTATGTTCGTTTTTACTTTTGGGAATGTGAGGTTGGTTCTGAGATCATGTTTAAAGTCTATTAGCTTGTTACAACAATTACTATCACACCTTTCAGCAATATGATCCTCCAAATAGTTTTTCAAATAAAGTTTGCCTCCTCGTAATTTGTATTCAAATTGAAAAGCTCCGCAATCACCCGGGAAGAAAATGATTTTTTCTTTTGAATTATAGAATCCTTCGGTTGTACCGTAGATGGAGTTTTTACCTAGAAATGCAATGCTGTCCTCGGATATATCCATAGTGATGTATTTGGCGTGTTCCGGATGTTTTGTCGACATATGCCAGTGACCAGAAATATCTTCTGAATGATTACAGCTGAGCAAGAGAAAGGGTAGGAGAAGTGTAACTGGAGCTTTCATTTTGTGAGGGAATTGGTACACTCTTTAGATGCGGATGTTGGAGAGTTGGGTGTGTCCGTTATTAAATTAACCCTTGTGTTTTTAAGAAATAAAACGAAAACAGAGTACCCCAAAATATTAAATTAGGGATTATAGTTTTTTTCTTTCTTAATTTATGTATTCGAATATTGGAAAATAAAAACCCTGAAAAACCAAAAAAAACTGATGCTTTTAAGATTCCTAAGTAGTCTAAATCAAATCCATTGTTGAAAAAGAAAACATTTTGGAAGACTAGGTATACGAATTCAATGGAAGCCAATATTAGGGCGGTATAGATTGCAATCTTATACTCGCCAAAAACAGGTTTTCCTTTATTTAAAATCCCTGGAATTACTCTGGCTAATAAAAAAAGAAGGATCAGCAAAAGTAATCCAAGCGTTTTAATTTGAACATCACCCCGTTCATATAAATTTTCTGGCAATGAGGGCCTAAGTTTTTCAAGACCAAACAAGATAAGTAGACTAATTACCGCAACTATAGCAATAGACTTTACACGACTACCATTATCATTCTCCAGCCCCTCCGGTTCGTCGAGGATTTCATCATTCATTGGTAGTTAAGTTTTTTTTATTCAGTATCTCAGTTCAGTAATCTCTCCCGCTTTGATAAAACAAAAGCAAGAAAAATACCATCAATTATTTAACCGAAGGGCGTTGTCCCACGCTATTGGTAAAAAATACCCCAACGGGGTTATACCAATAACGTGGGGCAACGCCCTTCGACCTAAAGAGGGAAAACAAAAAAAACACGACCACGCGTATTCCAATTCCCGTTCCAAATCCTCAAACCCGAGTCCCCAAATCCCGCAACCAATGATCCACCACCACCAAAGCCGCCATAGCCTCCACAATAGGCACCGCCCGCGGAACCACACAAGGATCATGTCGACCCCGCCCAGTCACCTTAGCCGCCGCACCACTCCTGTCCACACTATCCTGCTCCGGGATAATCGTCGCCACCGGCTTAAAAGCCGCCTTAAAATAAATATCCATTCCATTAGAAATTCCACCTTGCACACCACCCGAAAAATTAGTCTCCGTTCTGATCGCACCATCTACATTGATGAACTTATCATTATGCTCCGAGCCCTTCTTACGCACACCATCAAAACCAGAACCATATTCAAATCCCTTACAAGCATTGATACTCAAAATCGCTTTCCCCAAATCCGCGTGCAGCTTGTCAAATACCGGCTCACCCAACCCCGCAGGACATCCCTTCACCACACAGGTAATCACACCGCCAGTTGTATCGCCCGCCTTTTTTATTTTATTAATGTAGTCAATCATTTGCTCGGCATAGGCTGCATCCGGGCATCGGACCATGTTTGATTCTGTTTGACTCAAGTCCAATTCCTCGTACGTTTTCTCCAGGGCAATGGTACCCACCTGATTGACAAAAGCTTCTACCGTTATTCCATGCTTTCGCAAAAATGCCTGCGCAATCGCACCAGCTGCCACCCGCGCCGCCGTCTCCCTCGCGGACGAACGTCCACCGCCGCGATAATCCCGGTGCCCGTATTTCGCATCATACGTAAAGTCCGCATGCGGTGGCCGATACAAATCCTTGATGTGCGAATAGTCCTTGGAGCGCGCATCCTCATTAAACAAAACCAAGGTAATCGGCATCCCCGTAGTCTTCCCCTCAAAGATCCCCGACAAAATGTTGATCGTGTCTTTTTCCTTCCGCTGCGTTACAATTTTTGATTGTCCCGGACGACGACGATCCAACTCTTTTTGAATCATCTCCACCTCCACCTCCAGACCAGCAGGACAACCGTCGATAATGACACCAAGTGCCTCGCCGTGGGATTCCCCAAATGTCGTAATCCTGAATATTTGCCCAAATGAATTTCCTGGCATTAGCTGTAAATGTTATAAAAATTTTGAAAGGTCTAAAGGTAAGTAATAGTCGGAAGAAGAAGTCAAAATCAAAATCAAAGTTTGCCCGCTAACGTATGTTACCATAGAGCATGGAACAAATTCTCCGAAGTGGATACACCAATAACATAGGGATCCTTCCCTATGAAATAAAAAAACCATAAAGAGCACCGGTGAATTTAAGGAAATCACGCCCGGGTTCTTTATGGTTGTATATGGAATATTATAACAGCCTTGTTTGATTCGAATTCGGAATTCAGCGCTTTCGCCAAATATATTTCCAAACCCTCGATGCCGTCTCAAATTCATCTGATGACCGCTTCTGTTTGTACAGACAGGCTGATGTTCTAAAAAGGTTGGGTAAATTTGAAAAAAAAGGGCACTTTTTTACAATTTTACAAAGCGTAAAGGCAAATTCAGTTGCTCATTACAGACTTTTAACAGGTATGTTCCTTTTGGTAAATGACTGATATTCAAGCTATAAGGTGTTGTTAACTCACTTATTTCAATCGACTCAGAAGTCAATAGTTTACCAGTTATGTCATAAATCGCTAAAGCAGCATTTCCTCTAAAGAAATTAGCCGTATCCAATTGTAAAGACAGCTGATTGGTGGCTGGATTAGGGAAAGCAATGATCTCAGGGGACCTGCCCTCAAGGCTGGCACTCACCACCGGACTCACACTAAAGTTGCCATTCACATCCACTTGTCTCAACCGGTAATAGTAAATCACACCAGCAACTACATCCTTATCCTGATAGCTATAATTTTGAAGCGAATTCCCATTTCCATTTAAAGTTGGAACCCAGCTAATTTTCTCAAAACTAAGTCCGGAAGGATTGGAAGTTCGTTCCAACTCAAATCCGGCATTCCCTTCTTCACTCGCCGTTTGCCAGTCCAATACGATTACCTGATCACCCGGATTTGCTTTTAGTTTAACTAATTCAACAGGCAAAGCATCGGCTCTTAATTCAAAGGAATAAACAAGAGAGTTAGAAGTAACTAAACACTCATTCTTGGAAACGACTCTCCAGTAAACTTTAATCTCATTTTCAGTAAAGGTATAAGTCGTCGTTTCTCCAGTTATATCCGCAATGGTGTAATCAACAGAACCAAAAGCCGGATCAAATGAAATTTGCAAATCATAATTAGTTGTATTGGCGGAGGCTGTCCAGCTAAACGTTACTTCCTGATCTTCTACACCAGCTAAGTTAGCCGGTTCCAATGGTGTTGATGGCCCGGGAGTGCTTCCGGCAACGACGAAACTCAGAGAAATACGATTAACTGGAACTTCTGTCCCCGTCACCATAAAAGAATAATTCCCTTCGGGCAAACCATCCGTATCGCTGATTGTCAGCGTAGTAGAACTATTTGCTGGCATTGGGTTGGTTCCAAAAGTAGTGGTAACGCCAGACAATCCTGAAACGCTTAGGCTGTCACTACTCGTCGCTCCACCAAATGCATTGTTATTAATGGTGAAGACGGCATCTTCACCTGGGCATATCGTATCGACTCCGGTACCATCCATCGAGATCACATTGTGTGCTAACTGCGGATCAACTACAAAAAGCCCCTGCTCAATCCCATTAATCAAAACAGATCCACTATCAAAATATGGAAAGACACTCCAGGCGCCATTAAAACCTGGACCGTTGCTGCCAGGGTAGATGTCAAAATAAGCTGCTTCCGTAGGCATGGCATTATCCAAATTGCTGATATCCAAAATACGAAGTCCGGCTCTATAGTTTGCCTGGTAAAGGTAAGGACCTTTTACATACAGGTTGTGATCAATCGCGGTTTCCGAACTTTCGTAAATGTATTTAGAAACCGGATTGTCTAAATCAGAAATATCCCAAATGAATGTTTTGGTAGGGTTGCCCGTGGTACCTTCATCTAATTCATCATTAAATATAACGTATTTTTGATCGTCGGTTATCCAACCCTGGTGGGTGTAACTGGAGCCCGTATAAGTCTGTCGCTTAATGATATCTTCATTCTCCATATCGATTATCGTAAAACTATTGGTATTAAAACCAATACAAACCTCACGGCCCGTATAATCAGTATCCGGTCCCCGATAGATAAAGCACATCGCATCATGCGAATAACCGTCTGAGCTAAAACAATTTACATAAGCCGGATTTGTCGGATCAGAAACATCATAGGTGGTGATGCCGCCACCGCAAGTTCCGTTTGTTCCAACAGGATAAATTAAATTTTTTTCAGGAAGGGCAACAATATTATGTGCCTTTTCAGTAGTGCCGAAGAGGTCTATCCAGCCATCTTCTGAAAAATTGAGCGGCGAAGAAGGCGTCACATTAAGTTGACTTAGATCAAAGATTTGAACACCGTGCCCGCTTTGTTCGCTAACAATATAAGCATGATCGTTGGCTACTTTAATGTCCCGCCAAAGGCTGGTGCCATTATTATGGCTGGGTAAGAAACCAACATGGATGGTCGCAAGCGGATCAGTAATATCAATAAAAGTGACTCCGTTTGTGAGTCCGACGAGCGCATATTCTTTGCCCGTATCAGGATTGGTCCACCCCCAGACATCGTTTCCTTCTTGCCCGGTGGGTGCGCCAAGGTCATCTAGAGATAGATGGGTCAATAAGTTAATATTGTTACAAGGATATACGTCTGCAAGGCCGCCGGAACAAGGCGTTTGAGCGATTAAGCTGAGGCTAAGAGCACAAAGTAGAAGTGTGCAGAGTTGAGTTGAAAGTTTTGGTTGTAACATGTAGCGTTTGCTTTAAGTTAGGTGTATTACCTGCTTCAAGAGATGGTGCAGGTAAGTAAAAGGAACAATTTTAATTTATGGTCTACCAAAAATACGAAATAGAGTCGAATAAATAGAGTAGGTGAAATAAATTAAAATGCAAAGTAACTATTCAGCCGTCCCTTCATCCTTGAATCGTGCGACTCCCTACAGGATCGTAAAACACACGGTCTTATTTTTCTGACATAATGTGATCTCTCTGAGGTCAAAATGGACGAGCTCATAGAGGTCGCATTAGGTTAGTATCTCAGTGATAGGAGTTTTTACGACCCCGTAGGGAGTCGCATGACGCCTAAAACAAATCATTCCAAGCGAGCTTGCGAGTCGAGAAATGCGTTCCCATCAACGTCAGTGGGCAAAAAAAAATCCCGACTCAAAAATAAGCCAGGATTCCAGGGGTAAATACACTTTCAAAAACTTTAGCACTTTATCCGTTTAAGGCACAAAGCACCTGTTCAAATGGGAGAATTATTCGTTACGATAATATCGTATTATTGCTTGTACGTCTTTGTTTAATTTTAGTTCGGGAGCGAGCTCAAAAATGAAGGCATGCCCATCAAAATAGTCGAGTAATCCATCTTTTAAAAATTCGAGGGCCTCTGACCGTTGCTTTAACCTAAAGTGACAGACCGCATTGGTGTAGTGCATCTCCGGACTGATGGTATATTTATCCGCTTCTTCCAGCACACCAAGTGCTACCTGGGGCTGTCCTCTGTGTAAATAAACAGTCGCCATTCCTACCCAGCTTTCACTAAAATCCGGGATCAACTGAATCGCTCTTTTATACAAAGCGATGGCTTCATCCTCTTTACCAAGCATCTGCTCGTTTTTTGCCAAAGCATACAAAAAATCGTCGCGCTCAGGCATGAGCTTTACGGCTTGCCGATAAAAGTGAATCGCATTTTCCCATTTACCTGCTTTTGCGTAAGCTTGACCAATATGGAAGTAAACCTCTTCGTCCTTAGGGTTGTGTGACAAGGCGCGATATAGATATATTTTTGCTTTTTCGTATTGACCTATTTGTATGTAGCATTCCCCAATACGGGTCAGAACCTCTTCGTCTGCTTCGATCAAAGGCAAGGCGCTGAGATAACAGTCCAATGCTTTTTCCCACTTATGCAAAGAATAACAAAGCTCTGCGCAATCCAAATAAGCGATGTCATAGCTCTCATCAACCAGGTAAGAATATTCGAATGCTTCAATAGCATCTTCGTATTGAGACGTAGCATAATAGGCATGAGCTAGGTTGTACCAGGCAAGGTGGGAGTAAGGTTTTTCGTCAATCAAATGCAGGTGCAACTCTATACTTTCTCTATGCTTTCGCGAAAATTCCACGCACATGAACATACGGCGCAAAGCCTCCATATTTCCGGGATTTTCTAATAGAGCATCTTTTAGTGCAAGATACATTTGCTCGTAGTGCTCCTGTCGTTCGTACAACAGGGCTTCAATGCAGTACACGTCGCTCAACTTTTCAGAATACGGGAAGTATTTGATTTTGAGATTCGTCAATAAAGCATTCGCCGCATCAAAGTTTTTTTGATAACACAAAGCTCTCACACGGAGTATGTCTACTTCGAATGATTCTTCACCATAAATCTCTGCGCGATTGAGTGATTCAAGTGCTTTGTCGATGTCTTTTTTGTAAATTAAAAGGCGTGCCTTGCGGATGTGAAGCGCAGCGGAATCTTTAAAATGGAATAAAGCAGTGTCTAAAACGTCAAGCGCATCTTCTAAAAGATTTTCGTGCTCGAAGTGATTGGCCAGATTGATAAAATCCGGTTCCTTTAGTGTAATTTTTTTCCCTTTGGTTACTAAGCCCTCATACTCATTGATGAGCTGGTCAGCATCAAATGCCTGGTTGTTGTAATAGTGCTTCATGTGGCAGAAGTTGGATTATAATAGTTTCAAAGTGTGTTTAATTAAAAAATAGTGTTGTGCGCTTATAGGCAATAGTTTGTACAAATTATGAAAAATCACATAAGTCATACAAGTATAATGCTTAATTGCCTAATTAGCAATAACCTGTGTAGTTTCAATTAAGTTTTAGTGTAGTAGCCGTAACTGTGTGTAGATATGAACTGTGGGTCCCTTTTTCCAAGAGTTATTGTAAGATGGGGTTATTAGGTTGCGGATAAAACCCGCCAATAGCTAAAATAGAAATGAGCTTTTATCGCAAGCTCAATCTAAATACGGGACAGCCTTGTCTAAGTTGCAGGAAGTTTATTTTTTTTAGAAAAAAAGAGAAGAAAAAAACAGCTTATTTTGAAGCATAAAAGGACCTGTTATTTTTTGTGGTATTATTACCTTGGTAAGCGGTAGGATTTGTCTGTAAAACGGTTCCTTGATGTTATACACTCCTTTGATTTTGATTAACTAGTCGTCATCATCCTTCTCACCTTTCTCCAACTTCAAATCCCGATTGACGGCGATACTCGCATTTAGCTCAAAGCCAATCAGCAAATTGAACGCATTGATTTGAATCCAAAGCATGATCACAATGATAGTTCCAATATAACCGTAGAGTTGGTTGTAAGTATCAAATTCCTTAACGTAAAAAGAGAATACAAGAGAGGATAGAATTGAGAGAATGGTCGCAAGAGTAGCACCCGGCGAGATCAAACTGGTACGGCGAATCGTAGCAGATCCATAGCGGAAAATCACCGCAATGCCCATATAAAACAAACTCAAAACCACCAGCCAGCGGATGATCTGTAAAGAGGCCGAACCAAAACTTCCGGCATCAAGATAATTAAGTAAAAAGGTCATTAAATTTTGGCCCAAAATGACCAGGATTACTGAAACAATCAGCATCATAGAAATCAAGAAAGTCAGAAAAATAGCGACTATTCTTTTTCGGAAAACGGTTCGCTTACGAAAAGTAGATTTATATGATTTTTCAAAACCTCTCATCAATGCCATCATGCCGTTTGAACCAAAAAAGATGGCCAATATAAAACCTATAGATAGCAAACCCGGCCGTGGATTCATGGCCACATCTGCGATCGTATTGAAAATACCCTCAGGAATGAATTCCTGAAAATTCATTTTAAGTTGCTCCACAAGAGTTGCCACATCCGTATTCTCATAAAACAGGGCGTTTTTAAAAGGCAGATGACGGATGATATATTTTTGAAAATAGGGGAGTAAGGTAATCAGCGCAATAATAAAAGGAAATAAAGACAGGAAAAAACTAAATGCCATGGAGTTGGCGCGGGTCACCAATGCCTCTCGCTTGAGTTCATTAAAAATAAAAACGATGACATCATATATAGGTACGTCAAAAAAACCTGGAAGCGAACGCTCCTTCGACCATTGCAGTATTTGTGCAATGACAGGCAGATTTAGAATGAAGGCTTGGAATCGTTTATACATTCGGAAAGAAAGGGTTCAATTTTTCTACTAATACATCGGGAGCCAATCTGCTTTTACGACTATGCTTATCCAAAAAGCAAAGTTTTACGGATCCACCATTCACCAATTTACCTGCGTCATTAAATATTTCAACGTGGAAAGTGATAAAACGTTCCGGCATTTTACGCAAAGTAGTCTGGATAGTCAGCAATTCATCATATACCGCAGGACGTACAAAACGCTGGTTTAAGGACATTACCGGCATCATTACAGCACCTTTTTCCTCCATTTCCCGGTAGGAATAGCCCAAAGAGCGCAATGCTTCTACTCGCCCCAATTCATAATATTGGGCATAAACCCCATGATAGGTATAGCTCATCTGATCGGTCTCCCCATAGCGAACCCTGATTTGTGTCTTATGAATAAACATGTTGTCAATTTGGGACAAACATAAGGAAGAAGTGGCACTTTGGGAAAGCTTTGGATAAAAATTGGGTTTTAGCGGATAAAGGCTACTCGCTTTCGCTAAAAAGCAGCTTTTTCGTATCCGCCAATTTTAATTGGCTGGATGAACACATACTTCTGCAATCCAGCCAATTAAAATTGGCGGATACCTATAATTCTCAAGTCAAAATTCACTGTTTCCCCCCTTTAATCGATCGTCTAATCACTCTCGTAGCAAACAGTTGTTGAATTCCAGTCTATAATTGTAATTTTGACTCGAATTTTCTTTAATTTGCGTTGAAACAAAGAGGGATTTTTCACGGTTATAGATATATTAAGGCTCCTCTTTGGCCCCTTAACCCTATTATTACGGAATTTATAAGTTCAATTATGTTTGATAAGTTAAAATCACTTTTTGTTGAAGAAGATAAAAGGAGTAAAGGCAAAAAGAAAGCGGCAGCTAAAGAAACTACTAAAACTACAGCTCCGCAGAATGATGAATTAGTTCCTTCCACTCAACCCATACCGTCCTCCGGACCTGTCTCTACAAGCGGAAAGGCTAATGATAAATTCATGAACATTCTTTTCGGTGCCATGGATAAGGCCAACTTACCGGGTTTCGACTATCTGGAATACAAACAATCCCTTAAAAACCTGGCTAAAATGCCGATGGATGAGCAAACCCGCTATCAATCTGCTTTCGCTATGGCGAAAACGATGGGTGCTACACCACAAAATTTACTGGATGCAGCACAGCACTATATCAATATTCTAAAAGAGGAAGAAAAGAAATTCCAGATGGCACTGGTCAACCAGCGAAGTCGTCAGGTAGGAGATAAAGAAAAAGCGATTCAACAAACGACTGCCCTCGTTGAACAAAAGAAAAAGCAAATAGAACAACTGAAAAAAGAAATCGAAAAGGACCATGCAAAACTGGAGAAAATGAAAAGCGAAATCTCCGGAGCAACCAACAAGGTAGAAAAGACCAAAAATGATTTCGTGGCTTCTTTTAACACCATCATTGCTCAGATCGTAACGGATATGGATAAGATGAAGCAGTATCTGAAGTGATTCAGAAATTAAAATGAAAAGAGCGATCGAGTGTTTTTCATTTTAATTTGCATTTTCATTTTAATTGAGTTTCCTCAAAAGTATAAGTTAAACTAAATAACAACAGTCAACTAGTATGGATAATTTAGATAATTTCAAACCTAAATCATTTTGGAAAAGACCTGAAGGGGTAACCGGAGCGATATTCTTAGGTGGTTTGCTAATTGGTGGTGGATTTCTATTTATGGCGGCTTTGCCTTTTTTGATTGCAGCCACCAAGAGTATCATTGCCCTTAGTGCGATGTTGCTCGTACTGGCAGCTATCATCTATATGGTACTCGATCCCAAAATGCGGAACCTCGTAGGTTACATGTACAAAAGTGTGATGCGCTGGGTCACCGGACTATTCGTCCAAATTGATCCAATCGGTATCCTTAAATCTTATGTCGACGATTTGAAAAGTAATCTTCGTAAGATGAACAAGCAGATCAGCCAACTCCGCGGCCAAATGCACAAGATGCGCGAGATCATTGTCAACAACCAACGACAAATCAAAAGTAATCTTGACCTGGCTTCCAAAGCCAAAGAAGTAAACAAGAAAAATATCATGATCCTCAAATCAAGAAAAGCGGGTCGACTAAAAGAGTCGAACCTGCGCCTGGAGGATCTATATAAAAAAATGGAAGTGCTCTACCGTGTGCTCGTACGTATGTATGAAAACTCCGAAATCATGATGGAAGACATCAAAGACCAGGTAGAAGTAAAAGAACAGGAACGAAAAGCAATACGCGCATCGCACGGCGCCATGAAATCTGCCATGAACATCATCTCCGGTGATAAGGACAAACGCTACATGTTTGACATGGCGCTCGAAGCCATCGCCGATGATGTATCTCAGAAAGTAGGGGAGATGGAAAACTTCATGGAAATGTCTGCCAGCTTCATGGATTCTGTCGATTTACAAAATGGTGTCTTCGAAGAAGAAGGCATGAAGATGCTCGAAAAATGGGAAAAGGAGGGGGTCTCCCTCATCCTCGGTGATGAAAAGTCTAACCTGCTTAACCAAGCCAACAGCGATGGCGAAGTACTCGACCTAAATGAACCAATTAAAAAACCTATTCGTGTGGAAGGACAGGCGAATCAGTATGATAATCTTTTTGATTAATTGAGGTTGGAGGTGGGAAGCACACTCGATCGCGTGCTACACGTTAGATGGAAGCTTCCAACTTCCCACTTCCAACTTCCCACCAATTACATTATAAAACATTCACAATTAACTTAATTAAACAACATGGCTCAACGACTCACGACTTTTTCTAAATTTTTAATCACCCTACTAATCGTAGCTGTTATCTTTTTTGCTGGCCGTTACTTTTTGCAAAATACGGATGCCGGAAAAAATTTATCCGAGCAAGCTGGTCAAGTTGATGCTGGTTCATCAGATAGCGGCTCCTCTAACACTTCACCCAAAAGAAATACTTCCAGTAAAGCAGATGGGAATACGATCAAAATTGGTGTAGTAACCTGGGGTGGTTATGCAGGCGGACAATACTTCAACGAAGGTTTTGACGCCAACAAACAATCTCGCTTTTATCAGGATTATGGATTTACAGTAGAGTTTAAAATACTAGATGACTTTGATGCCTCAAGAGCAGCTTTCAAAAATGATGAAGTACATCTGCTATGGGCTACCATCGATGCATTTCCAACAGAAGTAGAAGCACTATCAGCTTACGACCCTAAAGTTGTCTTTCAGGCAGACTGGTCTCGTGGTGGTGATGCCATCGTTTCCCGTAGAGGAATCAACACCGTATCTGACCTGAAAGGAAAGAAAATCGCTGTGGCTGAATTAACACCATCGCACTCTTTTTTACTTTGGTTATTGGATGCAGGTGGACTTTCGATCAATGATGTAAAACTTGTAAAGCAAGCTTCTGCAATCGATGCTGCTGCTGCCTTTAAGGCAAAACAAGTGGACGCCGCAGTAGTGTGGTCGCCAGACGATGAAGATTGTGTAAGCTCTGTACCAGGTGCGAGAATTCTGGAAAACACCAAGTCTGCTTCACACATTATTGCCGATGTTTTCATTGCTAAAAATGCATACATCCAGGCAAATAAAGCAAAGCTGGCTCAACTCTACGAAGGTTGGATGAAAGGGGCCGCAGAGATCAACTCCAACGAAGGCAACAAACGCAAAGCCGCTAAAATTTTAGCAGAAGCTTTTGATGGTTTTGATGAGTCTATGACTTTGAATGCCATCAACAACGTACGGCTTTGTACCGACGGAGATAACAAGAACTTTTTTGGCTTGAACAAAAGTTACAAAAACGTAACGGGTGAAAGCTTATACACTAAAATGACAGACGTTTACCGCAAGCTTGGTTTTGCTGGAAATGATGTGCCTAACTGGCGGTTGATTCGCTACAGTGGCTTTGCGCAAAACTCAAATCTTTCCGGTGCAGCTCAGGCAGGGGAAGGAGCTAAGACATTTGCGAAAGTAACCGAGTCCGACAAGAAGAAGGCTTCGATTGCATCTAAAGCTGTTAGTATCAGCTTCCGTACCGGAGAATTTAAGTTAGATGAAAACAGCAAGTACATCATCGACAATGAATTTGTGGACATTGCAAAAGCATTTACTAACTCAAGAATTCGTATCGAAGGAAATACCGACAACACGGGGTCTTATGCTGGCAACAAAGCTTTGTCACTAAAGCGTGCGCAATCAGTTGCAAACTATCTAGTTTCAACTTATGGCATGCCTCGTAATCGCTTCATTGTAGTCGGTAACGGACCAGACAAGCCACTTGCCGACAACGCAACCGATGCTGGTAAAGCTAAGAACCGTCGTACGGATTTTGAATTGGTACCGGAGTAGGGTATACGTATTGCCTGCCCGCTAATGTTGATGGGACACAGATCTAACGGATTGAACGGATAAGGACGGATTTTTTTGTAGGACGGTGAGCCCTCTAACAGCGGTGAGCCGAAATTTTAATCAGAGCGCGATAAAACAAAAAAAATCCGTCCTTATCCGTTCAACCCATGTCCCATCTATCCAAAACCACATAACAAGCAACAAACCAACTCACCAATGTCTTTATTCAACCTTCGAGGAGAATTAAACAGTAAGCAAAGTGTACTTTTCGGGATCATCGGTTTCATTGTATTGATCGCTATTTGGTGGGCCATTGCAGAAGCCAAAGCTGTTGACGTTCCGGTAGGTTACCAAAAAAGCGTTTACCCGTCTTCTCTAAACGCAGATGCCAATATATTGGCGCTCATTGACTCATTAGCCACAGCCGATTCATTGGCAATTGTCAATGCCACTCAATTTGAAAAAAAATATCCAATCATTCCAAACCCTGCTATTGTAGTGACTGCTTTACCAGAAATGGTAAAAGAAGATAAACTGTTAGAAAATACAGGCTTGTCCATTTGGCGAAACGTACAGGGGTATATTTGGGCCATACTGATTTCGATTCCACTGGGATTTGTAATCGGTCTCTTTCCATTTTTTAAAGGCATGTTTAGTAAGCCAATTGATGCGATGCGCTTTTTACCCCTGACGGCATTGACGGGGGTTTTCATGCTCGCCTTTGGTACACAGGAAAAAATGAAAGTGACCTTCCTGGCCTTTGGTATTATCGTATATCTTTTGCCTTTAGTGGTGCAACGAATCAAGGAAGTCAATGATGTCTATTTAAAAACAACTTTTACGCTGGGAGCCTCAGACTGGCAAACTATAAAGACGGTTTACATCCCGTCCGTCATGTCAAAGCTGATTGATGACATTCGCGTTTTAACTGCCATTTCCTGGACCTATATCATCATAGCCGAACTACTAAACAAAGAGGGTGGTATCGGTGCCCTGATGTTTAATGCCGGTCGACAATCGCAATCGCAAAAAGTGTTTGCCGGATTAATCGTCATCATCTTCGTAGGTTTTGTGCAGGATTATATTTTCGTTTATTTGGAAAAGCGTTTATTTCCGTACAAACATTATCCAAATGCGATTTCAGGAATGACAGAATCGCAGGCAGGTATTTACGGATTCATGGGAGCTTTAGTCATCTTAGTCGTACTGGCTTTGGTTGCTCCGATATTTACATCCGGTATTATGATGTATTCGTGGATCGTCTTTGTGGCTTGTTTGGTTTTCATCGCTTTGGGTGAGTTTAAAATATTTAGAACACTTTCTGCTGCTAAATAATCTTGAGTTAGCAATAAGAATTAAGAGAGAACGAAGTTTTGCCATACATGTTCCGATGAATGACGGAATAGGTATGGAGAAATTTCACTTAAGGGCATAGAGACCGAATGACCTTTTTCTCTTTTCCCATTCAGGATAGTAAAAATAGAGCCTCCGTGCTCTATGTGAATACACTCCATGAACTATGTGGTAAAAAAACGATAGCGGGCCTATACGTTAGGGGGAAACTTCGGACCCCGAGATTTCGGGGCAGGCTTTCGGACTTCCGTCTCAAAAAAAATAAACTAATATTATGTTAGAATTTAAAGATACCGACCTACCAAATATCGTTGAACTTCGAGGAATAGGTCAGAGCTATAATAACGGAGAAATTGAAATCATAAGAGATCTCGATTTTTTAATTGAGGATAAACCGGCCCAAGGTCAGTTTATTGTTATCCTTGGCATGTCGGGTTCTGGTAAGTCTACTATCTTGCGTTATATCGCTGGATTACAGGAGCCCACCACCGGAAAGGTTTTGGTAAAAGGAAAACCTGTAGGGAAAGACAACAGAGTGAGTATGGTTTTTCAACAATACAGTTCACTTCCGTGGATGACGGTTTTGGATAACGTATCCTTGGCATTACGCTATAAAGGAGTTTCCAAAAAAGAACGCGAGGAAAAAGCAATGGAACTCATCGAATTGGTGGGCCTCGCTGGTCATGAACATAAGTACGCACAGTACCCAACCTTGTCGGGTGGGCAGTTGCAGCGTGTCGCCATTGCGCGAAGCCTTATCGCCAATGCTGAAATTTTATTGATGGACGAACCCTTCGGTGCACTTGATGTGAAAACACGTTTGCAGATGCAGGATTTGCTTTCCGGCATTTGGAATAAATTCCATCCAACAATTATTTTTGTCACACACGATATTTCTGAAGCCGTTTATTTGGCGGATGATATCTATATCATGAAGTCCGCTCCTTCCCAATTTGTGGAGCATATTAAAGTTGATCTGCCATTTATACGTGGTCGCCAGATTAAGCGTGATCCTCGTTTTGTGGAGTTGGTGCATGAGGTGGAAGACCGGATGATTGCGGTGTCGGAGATGAAGTGATGAGGGTCGGTTGAGTCGGGTGTCAGCTTCCTCACAGTCACGGTTATACAATGCACTAAACTATAGCACATTTTGATTTGCGGCTTTATTTGGCGCTAGACAGGTCCACCGCGATGTGTAATATACGGTTAAAAAAAACGTTACAAGTTTACCATAGATGTGAACTTCTGTTTTCTGCCTTTTTCAAAAACTCCTCATGTTCAAAAAATTAACCTTACTTGTTCTTTCATTCTTTCTGCTGCAAACCATTTTTGCGCAAAGCAAAGCCTGGAATCGCCATGATACCTTTGGGAAAGGAATGAATCTCTCCTGGTTAGAAAATTACTGGAACGGTACTGTAGAGAATGGATTCATGGACTACCTGAATATGAATTCCATTCCCTCCAAACATCATGACCTCGAAGTAATGAAAGAGATGGGAATCAATACCCTGAGACTACCTGTTTGCTTTGATGTGTGGGAGGAGGGTACATTTCCTTACGACATAGAGATGTCCCATTACTTTGAGGCCCTTGATTCCATCTTGGATTGGTCAGAGGCACTTGGCTTTAATGTATTGATCGAGTATCATCATGGTTCCCTTTCGGAAAATAATTTGGAGGAAGAAACGGAACGGATCATTGCTATTTGGAAACAGGTAGTTGCCCGTTATGGAAACAGAAATCCGGAGAAGGTATTTTTTGAAATCTATAATGAGCCGCATGGTATTGGTTTTGCGAACTGGCAAAGTGTGATGGAAACGATTGTTGATTCCCTTCGGGCTTTTGATGCCGATCAAACCTTTGTTGTTGGCGGTAGTGATTATAACAGCGTGCTTGGTCTAAGTAATTTGATTCCACTGGAGGATGACAACATTATTTACACATTTCATTACTATGAACCTTTTTTGTTTACACATCAAGGAGCCGAATGGGTAGGGGAGCCAGTGGCAACAACAGGAATTCCTTATCCATATAATAGTAGTGAAATGCCGGGTTTGCATTCGCAGGCAAAGGACACCTGGGGCGAGAATGCTTATAACGATTACGAAAAAAATGGGAATCTGGACACCCTGAGATCATGGGTAGCAGATGCAAAATTATGGTCAGAGATAAATAACCGACCTGTATTTTGTGGCGAATTTGGTTCGTATTATAAAGGCGATGATGATAGCCGCTGCCGCTATACCAAAGCTATTGGTGCAATCATGGAATGTAATGATTTGCCCTGGTGTTATTGGGAATGGGATCAGGGATTTGGGTTGTTTAATGGCGAACCAGCCCTTGAAAACTTATCCGCCTGTATGCTAGATGCCTGGGGAGTTGGTCCTTTGGATACTTTGCAGAGTGCTAACTATGGAGGCGACCCATGTCGCGTATATCCCAATCCCACAGAGCATTTACTTTATGTCGAGCGCACTGATTTGGATGTTCCAATGGTTTTAAATATTTGTGATACCAGCGGACGGGTGGTGCGTGGCATCACGCTTTGTGTTGGTCTTAATGAAATAAATATTAGTGATTTGTCTACTGGCGTTTATGGTTTATTGTTTCTGAATATGGATGGAGATCGTTTGTTTGGGCGTAAGTTGGTGAAGCATTGATCCCTAAATACTTGTAGTAAAAAAAGCACGTCAGCGGCAAAACTTTTACATTTAAAATTAGGGTGCTACATCTCCAATTAAAAACCGTCAGCAGGCAAAACATTGACTTACTCCATCTGACCCCGCACCAACTCAAACCACTTAGCCAAACGCTCCCGCTCCTCCTCAGAAATTCTGGCCTCAGGATGAGGAATAAGATAAGTAGCCAAGGGCATTTTCGTTTCCCGAACAAACTCAGCACACTCTTCCAGTTTATGTGATTTCTTCTTGGCAGGATACGCCGCCCAGGTAGAAAAATTAAGCTTCTTTCGGCCATGATCAATGTGCCCTTTGATCCAATAAGAGAAAGGCATCACATTGGTATACCAGGGATAATTGGTTTGGTGAGAATGACAATCATAGCAGGCGTCTTTTAAGATTTTTGCAATAGGAGCAGGCGGGTTTTCACTCAGAATAAAGTCCTTGGCTTCTACAACAGGTGGATTCGTTTTATCAATCCGATAAAATTGCATTAGAATGAAAATGACAAGTAACGCAGGAAGAATTTTCCGAAAGGGAATTTTTTTTAACATGATATTTGATTTGCAAATAACTGGGTCTCTGAAATTTTACTAACTTTAAACAACTTCACTTTAAATACAAGCTACAACCCAACTATTCTAGAGCATATTTCGTTGACGTAAATGTAGGTATTTTCTACTAGAAGTTGTAAATGTCGCGACCGCTTTGCACACCTAGGCCAAGGCTTCGGCGTACATGCGGTCTCAAGAATTTAAAAGTTTTGTAACTATTTAGCTGGCCTTTATTGAACGGTCGAATGGAATGACTTTAAACATCCACCCCGAACGCATCAATTGAGTCACTGAACAGTTACAAAGTTTTAAATATTGTGTAAATGAAAAAGGGTTACCTGTATCTAGCGTAGGCACAAACCAAGTCCTACTTCACCACCACATCTAATTTCTTGTGCTTACTATAATCCGTCATTACCAAAACCCAATCTCCCTTTGGTAGCATCAAGGCCGTCTTCTCTCGATTGTCTTTAAACTCCACCACATCCATCGGTACTGCAAAGTCAGGGTCTTCACCCGACTTGTAAGCCAATACCATACAAGGATAAGCCATGCCGTGTTTGTCGGGATTAAATAAATAAGGGGTTCTGGTTTGAGTCATCCATTGAGGACGATTGTAGACAGTAGAGGAGGAGGGATGAAAAACCTGCAGGTCAGTTGAGCTTGTCGTAAAGGGCAATTTTTTTGATAAAAATATGGTGGGCTCCTTAACCGTTCTGGCTGTGAAAAGCGGGTGCTTTGCCGATTCACATTTGTCCGTCATACTGGACTGCTCAATGGTGAATGGATTTTTGTTAGATAAAATTTTATACCAGGCGGCAACCGATCTTTCGGTTGGCTTATCCGCTGATTCATTCAGCGTTGGATCACTGGTGTAGACGAGCAATTTAGCATCAGGATATTTTTTGTAAATGCGGTAAATGTTCATGCCTTGCGCCCAACGGCGTGCCGTTTCTTTATCTACAGAACCAAACTTTTTTCCCAAAATTTGTTGTGCTTTATCCACCTCAGTTTTGGAAGGATTAAAAGAAAGAATTTCAAAACCCATGTCAATCGCCGTTCGGATCAACTCCCCAAATACGGGTTCACGTGTCAGATAACCACTGTTCAAAACTGGATAACCGCGTTCCTGCAGCTGTTTGTCTTTTCCGCTAAGGGCATCCAGGGCGATATAGTCAAAACCTTGCTCTTTCAAATCTCCCAACAAACTGATAAAGAAAATTCTGTTTTGTGGGTTCAGTGCATATTCATTGAAGAAGACTGTATTTTGCGCTTTCGTTTTATCCAGCATATGTTTTTTTGCATTGACGGGACTAGATTTTAGGAATAAATTTTTCTGCTCGGCGTCTACTTCAGGAGCGCCACTTTCACCCATGCAATTGTTTTTGAAGGCAGTTGGATGGGTAAACGAAAGCTGCAATGGTTTCTCAGGATCAGCATCTTTTGCAAAGCGGTATACATCTCCGGGGCCTTGCGGCAAATTGTCAGAAGTAATTTCACCACTCACTTTAAATTCGACTCGTCGGTTTTTCTTCCGTCCCTCATCGGTGTTGTTGCTGGCAACTGGTTTGGTGTATCCCAACCCCTGACTTCGCAATCGCTTTTCGGTAATACCTTTTCCAACTAAATAATTATAAACTGCTTTTGCGCGATTCTCAGACAAGGAAGCGTTGTGGCCTTCGTTGCCTTGATTGTCGGTGTGGCCTAAAATTTCAATGGCAATCGAAGGGTTTTTATTCATAATATTTACCAACTTATCCAACTCTTTTTCAGATTCCGTCAACAGTTCATACTTGTCAGTTTCGAAATAAATATTTTCCATAATCACCGAAGCGGTTGAACCTTTGATTCGATAATAGCTACTAGGTTCAAAATCAATGGCTGTACTGCTAAATGGTTCAACAAAAACATCGTCAATAAAAAAGTATCCAATCACAATATTGGGATCAATGTCCGGATTGAGAAACTGGCCAATGTATAAATAGTCAGCAGCTTCTGTAGCCGAGTATGTGCCAAAAATTTTCGTCCATTTTTTTGGTTCAATCAGCGTTTCCGAAGTAGCATGTATTTGTGGTTTTTCCGAAAGGATATTCTTATCATGATTGAAAATTTTGCCGCCAAAGAATACGCCAAAGTTAGCATTGAGGTAGGTGGATTTCATTTTTCTTTTAGAGTATTCTGGTGGCATGGCTATCCAAAATTCGACGTAATAGTTAGTACCAGGTTTCAAGGGCTTTTTCAACTTTATAGCCAGATACTCCGCCCAAAAATCACCGTTGATCACAATCCCCGCCATATTCTTTCCCGTATGAGCCGGAATGGTGGTGATGTTTTTATTTTTCATCCGGGGACTTACCAAATCGGTAGATGCCTGATTGGGAACCGTCCAGTACTTCACTTGCTTTTCAAAGTCGCGACCAGTAGTGTTGAGAAAACGAGAGGTGTAATCAAAAAATTCAAAGCTGGAATTATTGACTAAATTTTGAGCTGGCACCTTAATGGTGAAAAGGCTGCTAAAGATTATTAAAGTTAGAAGTCGGATCATATTGGATGATTAGCTGGAATACTAGTTTTGATTGAGCCTTCTAAGGTTGTGTCCCATCAACGAGAGAAGGTCCATTCGAAATTCGCCTTCAAAATACAGAGAACGCCCTGGATTAACAAATTTTCGGTCTTTCTTGGGGTTTTCTTAACTCAAAGCAGCCATTGAAAAGCCACACGGCGGTTTTGCTGTCGTCCTGATTCTGAGTTATTTGTGTCGATTGGTTCCAGCTCTCCGCGACCATCAGTTAGTAGTCGGTTTGCGGGTACACCTGCACGTATCAAAAAGTCAGCAACAGCTTTTGCTCTTTCTACGGATAACCGCTGATTAAAGTTGTCTCCTCCAATATTGTCGGTATGGCCAATGATCTGAAGGCGATAGCCAGGATTTGCCAAGGCTACGGCGGTGAACGAGGGGGTAGATTTGAACGCGGAGACGCGGAGGCGCTGAGTTTTCCCGCTAATGAGGTAAGAGGCGAGAGGCGCAGAGGTGTTTCGCTAAAGCAAAACCTTTAAAGAGATTAAAAATTTCTTTAACCCAAATTTGTGTGCCGCGATTGAAATTTTAAGCGAAGCAAAAATCTCTGCGTCTCCCGCTCCTCATTGCATCTCGAGGGCAACTCAGCGCCTCAGCGCCTCTGCGTTCAAATCTACGATAAAGGGAAACTTCCGTCTTCGGACTTCGGTCTTACTCCAGAAACTTCACTCAATATCTCGACCCTGATTCCGAAACAATTGCTTAACTTACACCCCGAAATCAAACAAACACTTAATGAGTAAATGGAAATTAAAACTAGTTGTCCAAAAGACAATTTCGTTTCTGCCTTACAAAAATAAAATTAATCTGCTCTTTCAAAAGTATGTGACGAAAGGTGTTGACCTTAATGATGAGCATTTTGGCAACAAGATAACACATGCACGCGATCACCTCAACTATCTTCTGAAATATAAACGCTCCACCAATCAACTTTGTTTAGAATTGGGGACAGGGTGGTATCCCATTGTACCCATTGCTTTATTTCTGAATGGCGTTCCCGAAATTCATACTATTGATATTTCTGCATTGTTGAATCAACAAACGTTTAAGGACACTTTGAAGAAATATATTGAGTGGGATAAGCAAGGAAAGTTGAGTGCCTTTTTACCTCAGTTGGTGGAAGACAATTGGACAACTTTATTGAAGACTTATGAGGAGATAGACAGCATGACTTTAGAGGAAGTACTTCAGGTTTTCAAAATCAAGTCAGCGGTAGGTGATGCCCGAAATATGGAATATCCGGATAACACCTTTGACTTTATTTGTTCTAACAATACCTTTGAACATGTTTACCCGGAAGTGTTGAAGGATATCTTAATTGAGTTCAAAAGGGTGGTGAAGACAGATGGTGGTTTGATGTCTCACTTCATTGATATGTCCGATCATTTTGCACATTACGACAAGAGTATCACGATTTACAATTTCTTGAAATACTCAGAGCGACAATGGAATTTAATGGACAATTCCATTCAACCACAAAACAGGTGGCGTTTGGTGCAGTTTAAAGATCTGTACAAGGAATTGGGAATTAAGATGGTCGAAGAAGTGATTTGGGAAACCAAAGCAGCCGCATTGGATACGATAAAAGTGGCGCCGATGTTTGAGAAGTATAGCCGGGCGGAACTGGCTGTTTGTCATGCTTATTTGATTAGTGGCTAGGGAATTAAAATTAAAATTAACTGTTCAGTGTTACCTACGATAGGGGGCATTTGAGTTTGCACTTGATACTTGAACTTGCACTTTTTAAAATTCAAGTGCAAGTATCAAGTGCAAGTTCAAATGCCCGCAGTTCGCAGGAG
>Ga0114957_1001587_pt1 | contig 24219 bp, 27 predicted proteins | sample BantaG_FD_87175 | JGI IMG/M metagenome (GOLD analysis project Ga0114957, IMG submission 87175) | Marine algal microbial communities from Bantry Bay, Ireland - BantryBay_4 metaG | ecosystem: Host-associated > Algae > Red algae > Unclassified | place: Bantry Bay, Ireland | collected 2014-11-21 | reverse complement strand
TGATTTTTAATCATAAATATATTTAAATTAAAACTTATTTAAAAATATATTTTTTGATTCAAGTTCCTGATAATCAAATAGTTATAATTTTAAGTCCTGATACTTGATACTTTTGTCCAAAGTCCAGTAGTATTAGATAGTAGGATGAAATTAATATTTACTACTTTACACGTTGTCTCCCCTACTTGATACCGAATACTCAATACCTCATACCAAGTCGTAAATATAGAAAAGAAAATTGTAATTATGATAATAGTAAGAAAAGCGAAAAAAAATGATCTCGCCGCCATTCATGCTCTCGTGACTGAATTGGCGGTCTATGAAAAAGAACCTAATGCGGTCACAGCGACTTTAAAGGATTACGAAAACGACTTTGAAGCCAGTATTTATGATGCACTTGTTGCTGAAAATGAAGAGGGTATCGTCGGAATGGCATTGTATTATATGGCGTATTCCACTTGGAAAGGACGGATGTTATTTTTGGAAGATTTTGTGGTGACAGAACGTTATCGTCGCAAGGGAGTCGGTAAATTAATCTTTGAAGCAGTGATAGAAGAAGCCAAAAAACGTAAAGCCAATCGTATGAAATGGCAGGTTTTGGATTGGAATGAACCCGCAATTAATTTTTACAAAAAATATGAAGCAAGAGTAGAAGGTGGTTGGTTGAATGTCGATTTTTCTAAAGAGCAATTGAATGGATAATAAGATATTGTCCGCAGTTTAATACGTAAATTATTCAGTCACTTGCTCGCTGATTTTTCCAAATCTACGCTCCCTATTTTGAAAATTTAAAATGGCTTCGTAGAGATGTTCTTTACGAAATTCGGGCCAAAAGAGCGGTGTAAAATACAATTCGGAGTAAGCGATTTGCCAGAGCAGAAAGTTGCTGATTCGGGTTTCTCCACTTGTGCGAATGAGGAGTTCCGGGTCAGGAATTCCTGTTGTATTGAGGTATTGTTCAAAATGAGCCTCTTGTATTTCGTTTGGTGCTAATATGCCGTTTTGTACATCCTTTGCTATACTATTTACGGCTTTCATGATTTCCCAACGTGCACTATAATTGAGTGCTAATACGAGCGTCATCCGCGTATTATTTTTGGTATAATCAATCGCTTCCAACAATTCTTTGTAGCATTTTTCCGGTAGGTTTTTGATGTCACCGATAGCTTGTAGGCGAATATTATTGTCGGTCAGCGTTTTGAGTTCCCTTCGAATGGTGGTGACAAGCAAGGTCATCAAAGCATTGACTTCGCTGGCGGGTCGCCCCCAGTTTTCGGTCGAAAAAGCATATAAAGTCAAATACTCTACGCCCAACTCGGCAGCAGCTTCGGTGGTTTCACGAACGGCTTTTACACCGTTTTTATGCCCAAAAATTCTCATCTTTCCGTGCTGCTTTGCCCACCGTCCGTTGCCATCCATGATAACAGCGACATGTCTGGGAAGTTTTAACAGATCAATTTGTGCTTTTAAGTCCATTTGTGTTGATATCGGGTTTAGGCAATTCGTAATAATAAATTCGTCATTTTAGGGTAGTCATTTTTTCTTGTAAGAAATTTTTAAAAACCGCGAATAGCCGAGCTATATAAGGCTTTTTGAAGGTTTCTTAGAGGGAAAAAGGGCAGCATAAAAGGCGAATTTATTGTTGTGAATTGCCTTTTATTTTATGCGGAAAAAGAAGTTCCGCACCCGCAAGTATCCGTAGCGTTCGGATTGGTGAACGTAAAACCGCGATTATTCAAGCCGTCGAGAAAGTCGATTTCCATACCGAGCAAATAAATGGCATGGGCTTTATTCATAAAAACCTTCATGCCACTGATCTCAAATACGTCGTCTTTTTCATCCTTCTCATCAAAGCCGAGTATATAGGTAAAACCCGAACAACCGCCACCTTTCACGCCTACACGAAGCCCGTGATCAGCAGGTAGATTTTTCTCTGTTCTGATACGCTCCAATTGCTTGATTGCGCCATCTGTTAAACTCACCGGAGTTGTTAATGTGTCTTTCATAAATAGAAATTTGAATACAAAAATACAAATTTTAAACCATTGATGCCTATACTGACAATTTTTCAGGTAATTTTGTTCTTATATTTCTCAATTTGCGGATAAACCGCCAAGTGAATAAATTTCAAAAAACAAGATACAAATACCAAATTCCAACAAAAATTAGAAACTGAATTGAAATTTGTTTTTTGGGATTTGGAGTTTGGAATTTGTTGTTGTTTTTTTGTTTTAAAAAAATAAATCATGTCGATACTTCTCGAATTACTCAAATATACAATACCCGCGCTCGTAGTTTTTCTGACAGTATATGTTATGTTGCGTCAATATTTTAATTTTGAAGCGAGAGCAAAAGAACTTGACTTCAAAGCCGGACATCGCAATATCACGCTTCCCTTGCGCTTGCAAGCTTATGAACGATTAACGGTGCTGTGCGAGCGGATTTCTTTGCCCAATCTCATTTTGCGTATTCGCACCAACAGCATGACAGCTTCCGATTTGCAAATTGCTCTACAAGTAGCTATCCAACAAGAACTTGACCACAATGTATCTCAGCAAACGTATGTGTCTCCCGAATTGTGGCAAATTATTTCTCTGGCAAAAAACGATGCAGTCAATACCCTCAATCACGTTGCCCAACAGATGCCCGACAATGCCTCCGGCTTAGATTATAGTCGTGAATTATTCAAATTTTTGAACGAAAAAGGCGGGACGGGATTAGATAAAGCCTTGCTGGCAATCAAAAAGGAAGTTAGCCTGATTCTTTGAGAAATTACAACTGATATTTCGTTGGAATTTGTTGCTTGAGATTTGGAATTTGCTCAGTTGAGTTACTTGCTACTCAACGTTTCATCACCATTCAAATACTGCTGTTGTGTATTGATTTCATTGACAATTGAATTGACAGAAACTGTCGCTCCTGAAATCGCGTCAATCTCTTGATTCACTTTCAGGTTGCCGCCACGTTTGCCAATAAATTGTTTGAGCCAGTTTTTTGCTGTTATTTCATAACCACGTTCAGAATTGTATTCGAGGACTTTTACATTGGCAATTTCTCCGGTGGCGTGGTACAAAGTAGAAAAGTAAAACTGTTCGTATTCGGCATTATCAGAATGTTGAATAGCATCGCAACCACCGATTTTACAACCATTCGTAAGGGTGACGATTCCATAGCCAATCATTTCATTTTCAGGGTTTTTTATTTCAAAAAAATCATAAGCATAGGAGTTGGAATCCGCTACGACCGACATCATCTCAAACTCGTCAAGGTCAAATGTTTTGCTAACCTGTTTCTTGATTTTCTTTTGTAAATACGATGGAAAAAAGAAGTCACCGTATTGTGTAAAACTCAAAAACCCAAAACTTGAAACCAACAAAACTAAAACAATAAGATTTTTCATTTTTTATAATGATTGGTGACTGGTGATTGGTGACTCGTATATCTGTAAACGGGTCACTAATCAACAATCACTGAATTTATCTAAACCAAATGCCGACACCGAGATTTAAAATATTATCCCAATCATCGCTACCTGCATTGTTAAGGAACTGATAATCAGCTTTTAGTGCTACACCGTCATTCAATTTCCAATCTATACCTGTTGTTACGACCATTCGATTATATACTTCATTTCGTGGTAGGTCGCCTGCTACTTTGGCGTGTGTATCCATTTTTTCAAAGCGAATAAAAGGGATAAGTTTTGTTTGATTTTGGGTATGACTAAATACGTTGTAGCCTGTTTCGATATAGTAGCCAAAAAGTTGACTTCCAAGATCTGCGCCTGTAAAATTATTATAGGCTTCGGTATTGCCGATGTTCGCAAAATTAACTTGTCCGCGAATGTGAAATGCTTTCAAATCGTAGCGGGCATCTAAGCCAATCATTGTCAGGTTGACTGCCGAACTGTCAGCTTGCGCTTTTGCAAAATCATCCGATTTATCTAAGCCATTGTATAAGGTCGATTGTGTTTTTCCGGTATAAAGCGATGCGCCGAGATTCAAACCGCGCAGACCATAATAATTGATTTTGGTCGCAAGGTTGGGCGACGAGATCACCGATTCTGCTCCTTTTTGTCTGCCCTTTCTGAAGCCGTCCGAACCGCGCAATTTCGCTTCTCCGTCGTAGCCCAAAAAGCCGTTCATCAGATAGGCTTGATACCGCAGGGAGACCTCCTGAATATTGCCCGAAATCCCTAAACCAATTTCGCGCCAAGTCGTTGGTACGATGACTTTATCAAGTATCGGACGCTCTACGCCGTAGAAGGTCGTTGGTTCGTGATATTCGTTGATAATGCCCATCGGCACGAGCAGCAAACCACCTTTGAGTGTGACGTAATTATTGATTTTATAATCAAAAAATGCTTGTTCGATGAAAACTTCGCTGACGTGTTCGTATTCGATTTCGGTATAAAAAGCGACTTTTTTATCGAATTTATAACCAAAAAGCATGACCATACGATGTACATCCAATTTACCGTTTTCGCGTGTAGTACTGCTCAAAGGCTGGTTGTAATGAATGCCTGCATAACCACCAATCATTGTCTTGCCACCACTTGTTGTTGACCATCCTCTGAGGGTATTGCCTTGGTTTGGATTGGTTTGAGCCATTGCATGCGTACATCCGCAAATTGCCAAAATCAAGAATGCAAATCTACTAATTTTCATCACTATTTTTATTTAGATTTAATGTAAATAGTTTTTCTATGACAAATGTATGCCCTATTTGGATTAAATCCAAATAAAAATAATGATTTTTTATTTTTGTTGGATACTAAGCAGTAGGAAGTATATGTCATTTTGGATAGGTATTTTCACGCTTCACTCAAAAGCAGTTTTTTAATCAAAACAATTTGTCCAAAATGATAATAAGTATGTTCAATAATGACGTGGAGATTTCTTTCGTAATCACCGTATTTTTCATCAACAAAAACTTCACTTAACTTTTCGTCAGACATGTCTTCTACCAGTGCTGAAAAATTTTCCGCATCGCTCCACATCTTGTCAAGCAAATTTTCCCAATCTTTTTGAGACTTGATGGAGGGAAAGTCGAAACTGTATTTATCTCTGATGGTGAGCGGTTCACCTTCTAAGACATTGGCTACGCCGACTACATAATAATTGATATGAAAGGCGAGGGCAGCTATGGTATTCAACGTGCCGATTTTTGTGGTGGCTTGTTCCCAAGTTATATCTGAAAGTTGGGCTTTTAGATTGGTCGTTGCTACCCAATCACCGTCCAGATAAACTTCTCGGAACTGTTTTGCAATTTGTGTCGTTCGGTTCATTTTTCTATCCAATTATTTTGCAACAAAAACTCACAATACGCCCAATCCAAAGGCGTATCAAGGTCGATAGAATGTAAGCCATCCATGACGTATTTTTTTACTTTCGTAAAATGAGAACGCGACTCCTTTCGGATAGATGTGGCATTGATGACATACACTGCACCATTATATTCATACACTGTCGGCACAGATTGTCGAGTCGAAAAATGCCCGTCCAATAATTTCTCCAGATGCCCCGCTTCATTCTCTGTAAAATGCACATAATACGGATTCGATTCAGCTTCTTTGACCGATACGACCATGTCCAATGAATCATCATACAGATTAAATGCTTCGCCTATATGTTGTGCAGTACGAAAGGGCGAAGTCGGTTGCAATAATATTATTTTATCATATTCCACACCTTGCTTCGCGTAATATTCCAAAGCATGAATCATCACACCTTGCATACCTGCGTGGTCATTCGATAGATTATCCGGTCGCACAAAAGGTACTTCCAAACCCGCTTGTCTCGCCACTTCAATGATTCTATCATCATCCGAACTGACGCATATATGCTCATCCGACACCAATTCTCTCGCTGCCTCAATTGCATAATGTATCAAAGGTTTTCCATTCAAAGGCTTGATATTTTTACCCGGAATACCCTTTGAGCCACCACGCGCCGGAATCAAAAAAAGTGTATTGTGCATGATTGTGAATTTGTAGAATTGTAAAATGGTGTGATTGAGAAATGATAGAATTGTGTGATTGTATTTGGCGAAGCCAAAAAAATATTATTACAATTTTTCAATCATACAATCACTCAATTTCACAATTAACCTTTCAATAATTCTCTGACTTTAAATACGCCTTTCAAGGCTCGGCATACATCGCCTTGTTGCTCTTCCGTCAAGCCAACCGACGAGGGCAAACTCAATCCCTGACGCGAGATGTAATCTGTATTTGGGTATTCACCTTTGGCGAAATTGACATAAGGTGGCATGACGTGCAAAGGAAAAAAAACAGGTCGCGCTTCTATCCCATTTTGCAATAACTTTTTAATAATTTCATCACGACTTAGGTTTGTTTTTTTATCATTGACCAACAAAGTATAAAGCCAATAGGTGTTCCGTACCTCACTCGAATGTGGTGGCAAAATCAACTCATTCACATCAGCCAACAATTCATTATATACCTTTCCTACTGTACATTTTTTATTTAAAATATCGTCAATGCGCTCCATTTGAGCTACGCCTATGGCAGCTTGTAGGTTGGTCATTCGATAATTGTAACCAACGTAATTGTGCCAATACTTTTTCGTTTTTGACATGCCGTGATCGCGTAGTACGGCAGCGTGTTCGTAATGTTTTTTATTTTTAAAAAATATCATTCCGCCCTCGCCCGTCGTCACCGTTTTATTACCAAAAAAACTGAAGGTGGCGGCATCACCGAATGTCGCGGTCAGTTGTCCGTTTAATGTCGTTCCAAGCCCTTCTGCGTTGTCCTCAATCACCAACAAATTATGCTCTCGCGCTATCGCCTCAATGCGGTGCATATCGCAAGGATAGCCGTACAAATGTACTGGCATAATCGCCTTAGTATGTGGCGTGATCGCTGCCCGTATCGCCTCTGTCGAAATCGACCAAGTATCATCCACGTCCACAATGACAGGCGTGGCTCCGGCATAAATAATCGAATTAATCGAAGCTGCAAAAGTCAGATTCGGAACAATGACTTCATCGCCTTCGCCTACACCGAGTGCGTCAAGTGCAAGGTGCAAAGCTACCGTACCATTACTCACTGCAAGTGCGTAAGGCATTCCATGAAATTCACCCATCATACGTTCAAAATCACGTACAAAACGCCCTTGCGATGAGATCCAATTGGTGCGGACACACTCGCTCACGTAGGCGAGTTCGTTGCCACCGAGTAGCGGCTCCATAATCGGGATGCGATGCAGACGAGTCCGTGAAGCATAATCGACGACTTTACCCGATTCATCTAACAAGGGAATGTGGCGGATTCTGTCAGACAATGAAGCATTAATCTCGTCGGGTGAAGTCGTAACAGGGTAGCTCGTAAATTGGGTTTGCATGACCTCAACGACAGGTGTTTCAAGCGTTTTTCCTTGATTGATAAAGGCGCGTCGAATATCGCCATCGGTGACTACACCAACGAGTTTTTGATCGTCATTAATGACGAAACCCGTGCCTTGTGCATTGGCATCAATGATGGCAAGCGCATCGCGTATATTTCCCGAATTAGGGATAAGCATATTTCGTATTTCCAATATTTTTTGTTTGAGTTTTTAAAGTTTAAAAACTCCATAAACTAATCACTAAATAAACTCAACTGTTGCCGAATCTCATCAGCATTTAAATCTTTTACTTCTAATACGTGTACAAGTTCACGATAATTGTTGAGATAGTCAAAAAACCAATAGTCGGAAGTGATTTTTTCGTTAGTATCTAGTAAGCCGTCATTATCGCTATGATGAATGCCTTTGATGTGCGGGCGAAGGGTTTGCATGGCTTTATTTAAATTAAAATCGAGCGTATTGGAGGAGACTTTTAGATGAGCCGTATCCAGCAAAATGCCTAATCTTGGATGTTGAATATCGGTCATCAAACGCGCCATTTCAAGTGCATCACCGCAAAAAAGTGGATTTTTATTTTCATGTATATTCATGGCAGCTACGACATTATTTTCAATCAAAAAATCGGTCTGTAATTCGTCTGCCGTTTTTAATATTTCTTTGATAGATTGTAAAAATAATTGCCAATGTTCCTCGCGTTGGTAAGGCACGTTTACGGGAAGTTGCTTGCCGAGTTCGTCAGGATTTGGGTCGATACAAAAGCCCGCATGTGCTGCATAAAAAAGCGCGTTGGCTTGTGCAGAAAGCCGCAAACCCAAGCGACAATGTTCGATAGAAGTACGGTGTATATCAGGATTTTTACTTGCCAAATTAAGAACAAAAGGCACTGCCGGGGCAGGAAAATAATTGTGTGGCATCCGCTCCAAATCACAGGCTTCATAGACTGCCACCATATCCGCACGATGAGGCATCCCGGAGCTAAATTCTAATGCCCAGTCATTTGCCGTACAAGTCTGAATGGCAGTCTCAATTGACTTGCCACGAAATGCCATTGTGCTGATGTAGAAGTTCATTATGTTGATATGTATTGGAAGAGGAGGTAGATTCGAGTGGCTGGAAGCACGTTCTACAATAGAGAAAATTCTCCACCAAGTGGTAGAGGATTCTAATATTTTTTGATTAAAAATGTATCATATCCTCCCCTTCAATATATCGTTAGCGTGTCTTTTTAGGTCAAGTGCGTAGAAGTTTTTGAAAGGTTGTGCATAAAATTGTTTGAAATCTCGCCCGTGATAATAGGACTCAAACAAAGTATTGACATAATATTTTTTCTCAAAAAGTGGTTTAATATTGATAGGAAGATTTTTGTGAAATCGTCTTTTCTTACCTTCCGTTTTAACATCAATTCCATATCTATCTATTAACTCTACAAATAATCTTATAGGGTTAGTTACATTACTATACACAGAATTTTCTTTTACTATCATTATAGAAGCAATGGCAATTTTAGAATCATGTTTTTTAACAACACCTGTAACTGTTCCTAATGAAGAAGAAAATTTTTCTAGCATTGTAAAAGAACCAAATCGCTCCGCACCTTTAGCATGAATTATAAAAATTCTATCTAAATTTTTATAATTCATTTTTGAGATAACGAAGTAATTTTCTATATCACTATTTTTTTCTTGATAAACTTTTACTTTAATTGTATTTTGAATTATTTTTTGAATCTTATTAGATGTTAATTTTAAATCATCAGAAAAGGCGAAATCTTCAATATCATCTAAATTTTTATTCTTAAATTTTTCAACAGGATAATCTCTTGCTCCTAACATCAAAGAAATTTCATCACCAATATTTCTACCTTTTAAAATATATTTATGATTAAAGTTCAATATATATTTACCCAATGCTATCTCATAATTAAGGTATTGCGATTCATCCTCAATATTAAAAGCATCAATGTCATATTGTTTTTTTATATTTTGATTAATAACCTCTGCACGTTCCCACACATCGCCAATACCACGTTCAGTTTTATTGACCAAATGATACCTTCTATCGGCACAATACTGATACAATTTACTGAAAGCTCTTATGTTTAAATCTATGTTTACCTGATTCATTTCGGTTAAAATTGAATGATGTCAAATTCTTTTTTTGTTAAATCCACGATTTGATATTCTTCACTCAGTGGATTTGCTTTGTCTCCAATCGGTACTGAAATTATACGTTTCTTTATTGATTCCGTTATGGGAATAACGTAAAGCATTGGCTCAAATTCTTTAGGAGTCGCATTTTCTACTATTTCTTCTATAGTTGCTTTTGTTTTAGCATCAATATCTTCTTTTACATACATTATGTTTGCACCTTTCTTCAATCCTGCTTTTGCACTTTCTATCTTAGCACTATGCTTATCATTGCGCTCAATATCTTTTTTAAAATCCTGATAAATTTCATAAGGCGACGAACTTGGAGGTGCATGGCTTTTTATATCTGTACTTGCCTGTTTAGTTGGGTCAAATGCAGGACCACACCACACAAAATGCTTGCCTTCATAATATTTTTCATTTATGAAATGAGCCAACTTTGTGTTCGTAGAATACAGTACAATATAATCCTTATTCATGGGTTTCGCAAGTGGTTTTGGTGCATCGCTGTTTGAATTATGTACAAATTTAACAAAAAAATGCCCGACACTTTAACAATGTTCGGCATTTTAATATTTAAAAAAGTGAAATTCAAAAGAATCCTTCACGCCATCTGTGTGATTGACAGTGACCGTCAGGTTTTTTCTCAACGAGAAGGTGCTTCCAACACTTTCTTCATCAAATTATATTTGTCTGTTTTTTTTATACTGGTAAAACCAAATTTTTCGTACAATCGCTGCGCGGAAATATTGTCTGTATCGACAGCAAGTTGAATAAAGGGTAATTGTAAATCTTGCGCTTTATCTACAAGATAATGCATCATTTTTTTGCCAAGTCCTTGTCCGGTTTGCCCTTCCACTACCGCAATGCCGAGCCATACTATGCTGTCCTCTTTGTCGAGATGACCATAACACAGAGGTTGTTGGTCTTCATTCAAATAGAGGTAAGTGCAGATGTGATTTTGAATAATAGCCAAAGGACGTTTATCAAAATAACGGAAGCTATTTAAAGAAGTTCCTGCTTGTGCAAGGAATTTCTCCAGTAAATGAATATTGCCTTGTTTGATTTCAACAAAAAACGTTTTATTCTCGGATTTTTCATTCATTTATAAAAATATATTTTTTTAAGATTTTAAGAAAGGATAAATTTCACCGATTACTATTTGATTGATTATCAGTTAGTTAATTTTTTATGAGAAAACCCTTGTGCTTTGATGATGAACTCATGTTGTTCTGGTGTGAATGTATCTTCTTTTATTTTTTATCTATATTTCTGTAAATTAATAGATTGCAAGTCTAAAAACACCTCATTTAAATGACCAAAATCTTTATCGGCAGTCAGTAATCGAAGTTTCATGGCGGAAGCTGTTGCTGCAATCCAAAGGTCATTTCTACCCATATTTCGCGCTGAAAAATTGACTGGTTTATCGCATAATTTTCCTTGACTGAAGGCATCAATCGTGGTGTATCTTTCGAGTAATTCGGCATTGTTCAAATCTATCACAAGAAAACGACACAACATACGCTGCATACGTTCCAATCTTCTTTCTCCCCAGTGAGTTTGTTCTGCAATAGACTTGATTTCTCCGATTGTAACCACTGAAATGATGAGATTATGTTCGCCTGAAAGTAAGCGTAAATCCTGTTCAAGTTTTTTGGCTTGTTCGTTATCGCGCAGATAGGTGAGGACGATATTGGTATCTAAAAGGTAGTTCGTGGTGTGAGCATGGCAAGAAGTTCATCTAAAGGTTCTTCAATATTCAACTCCGCGACTTCTTTGTAAAATTCTTCGGCTTTAATTGGTTTATAATTTTGTTCTTTAATCAATTCTTCTATCGTCACTGATTGTCTTATTGGTTTTACGGCAGACCAAAATTTATCCTTTTTTTGTTTTTTTAAATTGCCATTTTCATCCAGATATTTTTCATATAAATGTTTCAAATGAGTCTCTCTGTCAAAATTTTCCACTACCCCACTTTCTTCTCCTTCTATGATTGCTTGGATAATTGCCTGATGCTTCTTCTCTTCATTCTCCAACAAACGCAAGCCCGCCCGCACCACTTCACTCACATTATTATACTTACCTTCTGCGATAATTTCATTAATGAAATTTTCAAAATAAGTACCGAGCGATATTGATGTATTTTTTGCCATAATTAAATCATTTTTACAAAAATACCAATATTTGGTAACTTTTGCAAACTCGCCTTCAAACCTACCCACCCAATTTCCGATTCTTCCACATCGACCTCAACAATAAAAATAGAAACAAAATACTCGCTGTTGTAGTATAAGATTTGAATGGTACAATGTCATTTTGATAAAAAGTATGGGCAAAAACCAGCGAAGCAATTAACAATATGGTATATAAAAACTGCTGTCCCAAAATGTACATCATACGATTGCGCTCGGCGATGCCGGAAACTTTAATTTCCAATTCTCCTTTTTGTACTTTTTTAATTGTTTTTTTCAATTCAGAAGGTAGAGCGATGGCACTTGTGAGGTTGCCTTTGAGGAGGTCGGTGATGAATTTGACAAAATTACCTTCTTCACCGAGTATATATTTTTGCAGATAGGGTTGAACGACTGAGATAGGATTCATATTAGAATCTAATGTGTTGCATATACCGAGCAGAAGCGTGACCATGCGATTGAGTAAGACAAATTCTTTGGGAACTTGCACCGTATTAGTGATGCCTCTGATGCCCAATTCGCGAACAAGATTAAAGAGGCTCGTCTCAAATGGATTCACTTTGATGTCTTTGAAATTCAAGCCCTCGATTTGCACTTCATTTTGAATGAATTGACGTAAGGCATCAATAATTTTTTCAGCGATTTCACCGGAATCTTTACTGCCGGAAATAAAACCCATCGTGCTAAGTGCTGCGATTATTTTTTCATCATCATTTTTCACTGCGCCATCAATAAGCGATAAAAAACCCGTCCGCATAGCAGGTTGAAGGTGCGCCACTGCGCCAAAATCTAAGAAAATAATCGTTCCGTCGGCTTGCACCATAATATTGCCCGGATGTGGGTCGGCATGATAAAAACCGTCTTCAAAAACCATTTTACAATAAGCATGTACCAAACGATTCCCAAGGTCGGTTTGGTCGATATTCCATGCTTTGAGTTGTTCGGTATTGCTGATTTTTACGCCTTCACAATATTCACTGACGAGTATTTTGTGTGTAGAATATTCCGAAAATAATTGCGGAATACGCACAGCAGGTTCGTCTTTTAAATTGGTGGCAATGAGCTGCATCGACTCTGCTTCTTGCTCAAAGTCCAACTCCTCCTCAATCATCTTTCTCACTTGCGTATAGGCGTGTTCGATGCCTTTGATATTAAAAAAATACGCAGTCCATCCTACGATGCGTTCCATGACACGCAAATCAACTTCTGCAATGCTTTCGATATTGAAATGCTGTACTTTTACGGCAACTTCTTCTCCTGTTTTGAGCGTGGCGCGGTGGACTTGTCCGATAGAGGCAGAGGCAAGCGGTATTTCATTAAAATGTGCAAATACATTTTTCGGAATATCGCCCAATTCTGTCTTTATTTGTTGCTCGATTTCGGAAAAAGGACGTGCGGGAATTTGGTCTTGGAGAGCTTCGAGAGGTTCGTGGAAGGCTTTGGGCAAAAAATTGGTGAGGATAGAGAGTAATTGACCGACTTTGATAAACAGACCTTGCAAATGAAGTATCGTCTTTTTGATGCGCTCGGCATTGCGTAGATGCAAGGCAAAAATGCGTTTCTCTGCGTAGTGTTTGCCGAATATTTTGGCTTTAAAAAAGAACCAAATATAGCTCATCATTACGACAAATGTCGTCCAATAGGCTTTGCGAATACGATAGCCGGAGCGGAATGTTTTTGACGTTGGATGCTTGTGGTGTTCCATATTAATAGAACAATGAAATGAGAGAAGTGGTTTTATTAAGTCGGTAGTCGATAGTCAATGGTCGGTAGTCGATAGTCGATAGTCCGTAGGCAATTGTGATTTCACTTTTTCTACGGACTACCGACTATCGACTATTAAAACATCATTTGATATTTTACATTGTACAAACGTGGCGGACCGGGCTTGGCAGCACGCAAAGTGTATTCGCGATTGAGGGCATTGTTGACAGAGAAAGTAAGTTGATGATTATCATCAAAGCGATATGCTAACCGGAAATCAACGAGCCAATCGCCTTTACCCTCTCTGGCTTCACGAAATTCTCTAACCCTTTTCAAGGCAGGCACAAGCGCACTCACCAAAGAACCGTACTTTCCTCCACCTTCAAGTACATCATCTATGTTATAAACAAAACTTTTATAATTAGCAGCAATTCCTATAGTCAGGTTTTTATGCGGGTCTATTTCCCAATCCAATCTTGTGGTATGTAGGCTGCGATATTTGAGAATTCCACCGGATTCTGCCGAATCAATTTGCATGAAATTTTTAACGGCTCGATTCATAAAATTCCCAAGACCAACGAGGGTAGTATCCTGCCCCAGATCGCCCGGAAAGCTATAGGTATAACCCGCCCATAAACGGGTCGGTATATTTTTAATGTGACCTTCTCCAAATACAGTAAATTCCATTCCGGCGATACGCGCACGACTGATATTGACAGCTTTGAAACCGAGATAAGTTTGCAATGCAGTCAGTGGATCTACCTCTACACCGGCGGGGACATAGAGGTCAAACAAGAATTCGGTCATATCGCGATATTCCATCAAGAAAGCTGCTACATCAATGTAACCATTCCATTTTTTGCCTTTGTCAATGACTTTTTTGTAACCCAATTCGGTACTCCAACCACTTTCGGGTTTGAGTTCGGGATTCGGGAAGATAAAAACACCGTCGGTAATATCATCGTCAATAAATCGCTCGGCAAGGCTCGGAACACGATAGCCCTGCCCGAATGAAGCTCTGAGAAAATTGGTACGATTAATCGGATAATTCAAACCGAGACGAAAAACAGGCAATGCGGCAATAGATTCTCCACTTACATGAAATGCCTCCCAACGCATTCCCAATGTCGTATTGAGTTTGTCAAAAAGCTTTTTGTCCAATTGCGCGTAAGCGGCATAAGTATAACCGTTTTCGCTCGGAAAATTGCCAAGACTATCTTTGCCAAATAAAACACTTTTGGCATAAAAATACTGCGCTTGCCCGCCTGCTGTGAGGTTGAGTTTTTTAGCAAATTCTCGCTGATAGCGGTATTCCAGACTAAATATTTTGGCGAGTGCATTGTTGCCACCTCTCAATTTGGTGACATCAAAATAGCGCGTTTTGAAGGTGTGTTTATTAGAAAATTTGTCAAAATAAGTCAACCACGGGTCAAGCGACGACGTACTGTAAGCATCACCACTGATGGGGTCGTCGATATGAACATAATGTTGCGTAGAATCACTGCCCCAAAGGAAGAAATTTCCGATTTTGTGATACATGATATTGCCCGCTATACCATAAGAAAGGCGATCGTTTTTGGGCGGATTGTAACGCAAATTAAAATTGAATCGGGCGCGTTCTTCGTCTGCATCTTTGAGGTAGCCTTTCAGGAAATGAATGTTGCCACCAAGTACCAAGCCGAGATTTTTATTGAGCTTTTGGCGATGCGCCATATACACGCCCGTCTGATACGGACGCTCAATAGCAGACCCCCACCAAATTTGAGAAGTATCTCTAAAATTGTCATAAAGCCCGGAGTACATCGACAAATAGGTATAAGGTGTTTCGGTAGCACGAGCAAGGCGGACATTAATCACGCCATTCAATGCTGCCGAACCGTAGAGGACAGATGATGAGCCTTTGATGATTTCGACTTGTGCTGCATTTTCTATCGGAATAAAATTCCATTTTACATCACTATTGTCTGCCGCAAGCATCGGTTGGTCGTCCACGAGTATCACTACGCGACTACCCGCGCCGTAGGCGTAGCCACTACCACTTCTGATATTTGGTTGACCGTCGATAACTTCCACTCCCGGCACGCGCTGTATCGCATCCGAAAGTGAGGTATTGTTTTTACCTTGAATAAATTCAGGTGAAATCACGTCGATAGAAACCGTTTCTTCGGTAAATTTTTTCTCCACCTGACTACCCGTCACAGTTATTACATCCAAGATAGAGGTACTTTCGCCCATCTTGATATCGAATGTCATACGTGGGGTATTCGTCACAAGAACCTTTAGTGATAGATCATCATAGCCGATGTAGCTTAATACAAATTGGTAAGTGCCGGGTTGTAAGGACAACTCGTATCTGCCGTCAAAATCGGTGCTTATGCCTTTTCCTGTTTCTTGTACGAGTATGGTCGCGCCGATTAGCGATTCGCCTGAATTAGCATCCGTGACGATTCCGCTAACTAAGGTCTGAGCTTGTATCGTTAAAACAGAACAAATGACTATTAACCAGACATTTAAGGTATATTTAATTTTCTTCATGTTTGAGGATTCTAATGGAAAAATTTTGGGTAAATAATTAAACATAATTTTACGCTCCAAATATACAAAGGTAATGAAGTTACACAAACCTCGCATTATTTTTAGTTCTAAATTAAGCAAAGACATAATCTTATGATGCAAAAAAAGTTTCAAGTGTTTTAATGTTTTTCGTTTCTTTGTGCTTGCGTAATTGACTGATATCCGAAGTCCGTCATTCCTATGCGCTTAACTTGGAGAAAGCGGTGATTGGTGACTGGTGACTGGTCAATAGGTAATTTTGCGAAGCAAAATCTGTTAGAAACTAATCACTATTTTGCTCCGCAAATGAATTAGATAGAACAATATGTCCTCGATATTATACATTCACTTTAAGACACTTTTCAAAATCATTTACCTGAATTGTATTCGACATTTCAGCTGGAGGCGAGCATTGATAACGATAGTAGCCATTATTGCTTTATTGTTTATCTGTGTAATCATGTTAATATTCAGATTGTTGGATGAGATTTTATTTTTTTCTTATCGAAAAACGACTATCGAAAAACCCATTTTTATCATCAGCAATCCGCGTAGCGGTACGACTTTCATGCACCGCCTGATGTGTATGGACGAAGAACGATACGCGCCGATATTGCTGTATCACGGCATTATACCTTCGGTGACTTTTTATAAAATGGTCAAAGCTATTGGTGTGGTAGATAGGCGTATCGGGCGACCTTTTCGGCGGTTTTTTGATTGGGTGGACGGTTGGTTTTTTAAAGAATGGGCAGACATTCATCCGACGGGTTTTAATGAAAAAGAAGAGGACGAAGCCATGTATTTGTTTAGTTTTTTGACCGTCGCCGTGTCTCTGATTTGTCCGTATATGAAGGAGTTTGAATACCTGACCATCATAGATAAAATGCCAGAAAAAACGCGCCGAAAACTTCAGAAATACTTTCGCAGTTCACTCCAACGATTTATGTATTCTGAGGGAAAAGGAAAGATATTATTGTCCAAAAATGTCATTACGACGGGACGACTGCATACGATTTTGGAGATGTTTCCTGATGCACGGATTGTGTATTTGATGCGTGACCCGAAGTCGGCTGTACCTTCTTTTATTAGCATGTTTAGCGCGTCTTGGAAATTTATCGCGCCAGAGATACCCGAAGACAGCGAGGAGTATCGGGCTTTGGGACAGATTGCGATTGATTTTTATAATTATTTTCATCAAAATAAGAGCCTATTCAAGCCCGAAAACCTCTTTGTCGTGCCTTACAACGAACTCTCGGCAGACCCCAAAAAAGCCGTCGAAGAAGTATATGCTCATTTTAATATGAATATTTCTGATAATTTTAAAAATCGCTTAGAATCACATTTAAAAAATCAATCCAAATACCGCAGCAAACACAGTTATTCGTTGCAACAATATGGCTTTACGAAGGAGGAAATTGAGGAGAAATTGGGCGAAGTCATGCGTACTTATCAACTCGCCAACGTCGCAGAGATGGAAAAATTGTCAAAAACATGACATTTTATATGGACTGGCTTGATTATCCGCAGTAAAATTTGCATCTTAGCGACGGAAACGTTTGCTTAAACCCTAAATTATAGAATTATGGTAAGAAAATTACGACATACTTTTTTTATTCTCATCTTGAGTGCGAATCTGGCTTTCGCGCAAGAAACCATCCCTAATTTCACGATGGTAGATACAGATGGAAATGAATATAAATTACATGACGATTTTTTAGATAAAGGAAAAACTGTTGTATTTGATTTTTTCTGGGTTGGTTGTGGTCTATGCCAAAATCTTGCTCCTCATTTGCAAGACTTATACGTTGATTGGGGCGAAGGAGAAAATGATGTGGAGTTTTTTGGAATCACAATAAGAAGCGCAGATGACGATGCAGATGTGCAATGGTTCGACAATCAATTTGATATTACTTACCCCTCTATCAGCGCAGACGGTGGTGCGGTTGAGATTTATGAACCATTCAATGATGATGAATTTGGCTTCTCTGAACAGGCTGCACCTGCAATAGCTGTTATTTCACCAGATCGTACTGTACAATATGATATTTTTGGGGGTGTTCCGAGTTCTATCATTGAATTAATGGATGACCAAATAAGAGATACCGGAGCTACACATCCTTCTGAGATTACGAGTTTTGAAGAAGTTCCCGAATTATTCGATGAGCTTATCGTTACGCCCAATCCGGCAAGAGATTTTGCAACGGTCAATTTTAATCTAAACGAACCTGCAAATGTCAATATTCAGGTATATAATATGATTGGTCAACCTGTTGCGGAAGTATTCGATGGTACACAATATCCGGGCTACCATCAGTTAGAAGTAAATGCTGCGAAATTGAGACCCGGCATATATTTTATTAGAGTGACAGCCAACGACGAGGTAAGAACAATTCGATTTGCAAAAACATATCAAGGACCGTAAATCGGTTATTGATTTTTAAGATATTATAAAATACATTCATGGGAACATGAATGTATTTTTTTGCCCTTACGTAACACAGACACTCTTGTCTGTGCATCAAAACAGACAAGAATATCTGTGTTACATTAAAAATTACATTGCTCTCCGTTTTTCTTCAACCAGACTTCCTTCTCTTTATAATCAGGCATTACATCACTGACAACTTTCCAGAAAGCCGCCGAGTGGTTTTGCTCTACCGTATGTGCGAGTTCGTGTACGATTACGTAATCAATCACATCATCCGGTGCGAAGAGCAGACGGGTAGAAAGATTAATATTGCCGCGTGTCGAGCAACTGCCCCAATTCGATTGATTGAGTTTGAAACGAACGTTTTTGACAGGTTTGTTGAAATGATTATCATTCCAATATTGTACCCGCTCGGTGATGTCAGGGAGGCGATCATTGCCCACACATCGACTAATCAGTTGGCGGATACTTTTTTGTAAATGATGACCTTTATCCTTTGTGCTAATCGTAATATGAATTGTATCGCCTTCCATTCTGGCAGTGTGGTATTTGGCAGCTTCTTTTTCGGAAAGTCGAATCAGATAGTTCTTCTTTCCTACGGTCAAGTTCATTCCATCTTCATACACACGCCCACGAAACCGCTCGACCAATTCAGGTTTTTTTTGTGTGACTTCGCGTAGCCATTTTTCAAATTTGGCTTGTTGTACACTCGCTTCTTTTTCCGAAATTTGAATAGGCATACGAAGATACCCACCCGTACGAGTCAATGAAAACCGTACATCGCGTCGTCGCTCCCGATAAATTTTCACCGGAATTTCTTGACCATCAATAGTTATACTTGTTTTTGTCATAAACGTGTTGAAGTGTTAATGTTTGGACGTACTCATTATATGTATTAAGAGTTTTCGCGCAGCGAAAAAAATACGTCACCAAGTCAGCACGTCGTACGTCAGTACGTCCATACTTAAACCTCATCCATCCTTTCTGTAAGTTTTTGCACGACTTTAAATTCACTTAAAAATACACTGCCGATGACCCGCAAAATAGTATAAACCGGAATGGCGAGTACCATGCCGAGTATGCCACCGAGTTTGGCACCGAGGAGTATAATGATAAAAATTTCGAGCGGATGTGCCATGACGCTGTTAGAAAAAATAAACGGTTGAAGTATGAAATTATCAAGCATCTGCATCAGTGCAAATACGATGACTACCTTTGCTACCATCGGAACGATGACGGTCGTAAATTCGGCATCCAGATTGGAAGAAACCGCGATAAATATTCCAAAAACCGCCCCGATAGTCGGACCAATATAAGGAATGACATTAATAACAGCAGCAAAAAATGCAATCAAAAGCGCGTTTTGGATATTCAATAATCCGAGTAAAGTAGAGACAAAAATTGTCATAATAGTAATTTGAAATAAAATACCCCCGAAATAACGGGTCAGCAATTTGACGATCCTTTCAATGACATTAGTGACTTCCGATTGGTATTTGTTTGGCGTTAGTATGAGCAACATTCGCATAAATAATCCGTCTTCTTTCAAAAAGAAAAACGTAATGAAAATGATGGAAAATATGGCGATAAATAAATTGCCTGTAAAACCGATAACTGCGCTAAAAATATCCGTTACACGAGTAGGGCTGAAATTGGCAACAAGGCGCGTGCGGATGTATTTGGAGATACTTTCGTCGCTGGGTTCGATGAGTCCGCGTTCGATGAGTGTTTCGTTGATAGGTTGCCAAAAACCTTCTAAGCCCTCTACGACCGCAGCAGCATCCACGTCGGCAAGGTTGCGCGCTTGCTGAAGCACCAAAGGTACAAACAGGCTGAAAATCAAGCCGATAATCAAGAAAAAAGAAGCCAGTGTCATGACAGCTGCGATATTCGGGCCGACCTGAAATCGACCGATTTTGATGCGCCGAAACAAACGCATAAACGGACCACCCAACAAAGATAAGACCCATGCAATAATCAAATAAGCCACAATATCAGCAAAATACCAAACTATCAAACCCACCATAATAATGGTGACAATGGCAATGACATAACGAGTCAAATTATTTATTTTCATAGGTGTAATTTAATGCATGTGTGTGTGCTAAGGAATGACGGTATTCCAGTTTGTGGCGGCAAAAGATATTCAAAAATAAACATTTATTCTGTAATGCTGGTCAAAATCACTAAATTTACATCTGTAACACAGACATTCCTGTCTGTGCCTAATAGTGGTTTCCAACCTGTTTATTTTCAAAACTACAAACAGACAAGAATGTCTGTGTTATGATGACGAATGACGATTACAAACAACTCTCCCCTACACTACCCAAACAACCGGGTATCTATAAATTTATAGATGCCAAGGATGTAGTATTGTACGTGGGCAAGGCGAAAAATTTGAAGAATCGTTTGTCGTCTTATTTTGGTAATAAAAAACACCAAATTAAGAAAGTACGTGTATTGGTCAAAAACGCTTCGCGGATTGAATACACTATCGTCGAGACAGAACAGGATGCCTTACTCCTGGAGGCTACGCTAATTAAAAAATTTCAACCCCGATACAATGTCCAACTCAAAGACGGCAAAACTTACCCGTATATTTGCATCAAAAATGAGCGTTTTCCGCGTGTGTTTGTTACACGAAAAATATTTAAAGACGGTTCCAAATATTTCGGTCCATATACCTCTGCGCGGCGTGTACATGTCATCATTGAGATGATAAATAAATTGTTTCAATTACGGACTTGTTCACTCAATCTTTCACAAGAAAATATTGATAAAGGCAAGTACAAAGTTTGTCTGGAATATCATATCAAAAATTGTAAAGGTCCGTGCGTAGGCTACGAAAGCGAGGAAGAGTACGTCGAGAAAATTAACCAAATCAAAAATATGTTGAGCGGGAAATTCTCTGCTGTCAAACGACATTTGAAGGAGGAAATGCAAGTCTATGCGGAGGGGATGGAGTTTGAAAAAGCTCAAAAAATAAAGGAAAAACTCGCTGCATTTGAAGATTATCAAGGCAGGTCAACTGTCGTAAATCCGAGTGTGCGTGATGTGGATGTATTTACGCTTGATACAGATGAGGAATATGCTTATGTGAATTATTTGAAGGTGGCTAATGGGGCGATTATCAATACATTTACGTTAGAGTTGATGAAAAATCTGAATGAAGAAGAAAGCGATTTGCTCACCTATGGCGTGCGCGAGTTGCGCGAGAAGTTTTTCTCTTTTTCGGAAGAAATCGTAGTGCCGTTTGAGATTGTTTTGCCCGAAAAACCTGACCTGAAAGTGACCATTCCGAAGGTGGGCGATAAGCGCAAACTGTTAGACCTTTCGCAAAAAAATGCGACCTATTTTAAATTGCAAAAAAAGAAACAAGAAGCCACGCGACAAACCAAACAAACACCTACCGAGCGCATCCTCAACGAAATGAAAAAAGACCTTCAAATGGATGCGCTGCCTATTGCCATCGAATGTTTTGACAACTCGAATATGCAAGGCACTAATCCGGTTGCGTCGATGGTGCATTTCCGAAATACGAAGCCACTGAAACGCGAATATCGCCATTACAATATCAAGACGGTAGAAGGTCCGGATGATTTTGCGTCGATGGAAGAGGTCGTTTTCCGGCGGTATCGTCGCTTGTTGGAGGAGGAGCGTCCTTTGCCGCAATTGATTGTGATTGACGGGGGCAAAGGGCAACTGAGTTCTGCCTACAAATCGCTCGAAAAACTCGGTATTCAAGACCGCATCACCATCATCGGAATTGCGAAACGATTGGAGGAGATTTATTTTCCGAATGAATCTATTCCGCTACATCTTTCTAAACGCTCGGATACCTTGAAAGTAATACAACACATTCGTAATGAGGCACATAGGTTTGCTATCACCTTTCATCGTGACCAACGCTCGCGCGAGTTTGTACGAACTGAATTGACGGAAATTTCCGGTATCGGCGAGAAAACCGCGAATAAATTATTGTCTCATTTTGGCTCTGTAAAGAAAGTGAAATCTGCTAAAATTAAGGTGCTGATAGAAGTGGTAGGCAAAGCGAACGCGGAGAAGTTGATTCGATATTTTCGGGAGAAGGAGGGGAAGTGAGCTTGGGTTTAACCAATCACTAAACTCAAATTAAATTCCGATTTCAAATTCTTCACTCGCCTTTTAATTTTGGAGAATTTCTTATTCAGCTTAAAGAATGCCTTTATCAACAATTGAAATAAGTCCATTGGTTGTGTTTATGTCAATTTCAACCCAAGCTAATTGAATTTCAAAATCGGTTACCAATTTCAATCCTAAAAAATATGTTGAATGTTCAGTGGCAGAATTTATTTCCCATTTATTTGGCCATTCCCCTTCTGCATTAATTGTTGCAATTGTAACGATTGTACTGGAAAACGTATTTCTCCATTTGAGGGGTTCCGCCACATTTTCCTCTATTTCCTCTAAATCTCTTAAGAACAGATATTCTTCTTCTTTGTGCCGTAATATTTCATTCTTGCCATACGGCTGGAGTCTGCCACCTATACCGTATATACCGCCAGAAGGGCTAAGAGGTTCAATGTCTATTCCAGAGTATTTTATGGTGTAATCTGCGGTACCGTCCTCGTCTATATTAATTTCAATCGAATCGTGAATTTTCGGTATTTGATTACTGGATTCATCTTTAGAACAACTCGCGTAGATTAAAATACAAAAACTGATTAGTGGTATTATATATTTTTTTACCATATTTTATTTTTTTATTAAAACGACTGTTTTCGTTTTTTATATCTTTTAAGAAAACCTTTAGTTATTTGATTTAAGTACCAAGACAGAATTATCTTTAATCAATTTTGGCTTCTTTTTCTCGCTAATTTCGTTAAAAATACTCACCGTAGCTACGGCTATGCTTGCGTTTTTTGCCTCATTAGCAAAAAAAATAATTCCAAAATTTTAATTAAACCTAATTCTGTCTTGGTACTTATATTGATAGACGGCTTATTTTCAGTTTGCGTTGGGTGGAAGCTAACGGTTTTGCATAAATAGCGTATGCCCGCATAGGGCACATGAACATATTGATTTATTTGTTGTCCATAAAAAACCTGACGAGAACGGAGTCCCTATAAAATCAAAGATTGTGTCACTGATTGACGAACAGCATTATACGCCTATCAAAGCCGAAGAGTTTTATAAAGAAGTCGCGGAGTTAAACATTGAAGAACCTTTGGAGGAATTGCTCGCTATGCTTACGCCATGAATTACCCACAATATCAGATAATTACGCCACAGCAAAATCCGTATATTTCCGAAATGCAGGACTCTTCAAGCCTATCACAATTTCATCGGCAGCTACGCCTTTTTTAAGTAATTCAATTTCAATCTCGTAGGCAGTATTATTCCATTGAATCCATATTTTTTCGTCAATAATATCTAAATGGAACAGGCATTGAAAAGTGTAATCACCTTCATCCCAACCTTGCATAAGTAATTGAAAATGATTATTTTCCTTATCAGCAATCACTAATAAATTCAATGGATTAGTCGTGCCTTTATAGTAGTCGGCATTATCTTTTAGTATTGCGATGATAGTGTCTTGGAAAAATTTTATTCTATCCATTTTGTGATGTTTTAATGTTTCACAATTTACATATCATTTTGAAAAAATGCAAGAAAATCGACTTGCAAAAGTTACCAAATATTAATAACTTTACAAGAAAATAACTAAATTATGGTACAAGAAACATCAATATCACTGGGTTCTCATTTTGAAAATTTTGTAACCAGTGCCATCGCAGAAGGTAAGTATAATAATGTGAGTGAGGTTGTGCGTGCTGGTTTACGCCTGT
>Ga0114957_1001580_pt1 | contig 24265 bp, 15 predicted proteins | sample BantaG_FD_87175 | JGI IMG/M metagenome (GOLD analysis project Ga0114957, IMG submission 87175) | Marine algal microbial communities from Bantry Bay, Ireland - BantryBay_4 metaG | ecosystem: Host-associated > Algae > Red algae > Unclassified | place: Bantry Bay, Ireland | collected 2014-11-21 | reverse complement strand
TCTTTTTATAGTTCATTTTTTTGCAGAAAAAAAACGAAACAAAAAATCTGCCGCCTGTCGCATTTTTCGAATTCGGCACTTCTAATAAAAATTCAAAGCGAATAAACTCGCATTGTAAATCTTCTATTATTTAACATAGTTGGTTTATCGCACTTTGTGTTTTAATTAAATTTATCTATGCTCACACAGTATTCTCTTTAAGATTTTTTATTAATGCACCGAATGGAAAAAAGCTCAAGGTCGGAGGGGTTCGCTTAAAGCAAGAACTATTTCGTTCATCAAGTAAAGTTTAGAAAAAATACTAGTTTAAAAACATCATAACTTTTAATAATCATATTTCTAGCGCTTATTAATAGTTTAAATTTTAAATAAAAAACCAATTAACTACTTCCATTTTGTAGTAGTATTTTTAATGTTAAAGAACTAATAATCAACATTTTATTTTTTCAATGATGTAGTTTTCCTTTGTTTAATCTAGCTGCACAAAGTAGCAAAGTCAAGCAAAGATTCTAGTTAAAATTCAAATAACTTTCCAGTAACCAGCCAATCTGACCGTTTACATCCACCTTCACAAAACGGGTATTCTTGCCATCGAGGTGAATACTATTTTTAGAATATTCGATCACTTTGACCATCGAAGAATCTGCAACCCGTGTGTCCAGATGAGGAGCGCCCATATCTGGCTGCGTACGCATTGACAAACTTCCACCACCACTATTAGTCATCGCTAAAACCTGCTCTACTGCTGGCGTTCTCTTGGTTTCAACAGTGTCATAGTTATTAGTTGAAGGCGAAGTACCAGGAGCAGTAGTTGCTGGTGTGTTATTTTGCTGCGTAAATCTGGACTTTAATGCTTCCAGTTCTTTCTGCATATTTTCAAAAACAGAATGATCCGCCGTAGCTACGTTGGGGTTGTCCCGGTTTTCACGCTGCACATGATTGACGTTGCGTTTCATATCGTCAATAAAGCTACCAGAATCCTTTGGTTTAGCATTATTGACATGATCCTGAATCTTGTCAAAAACCGAAGGATCTGCCGTTTTTACATTAGGATCGCTTTGGTTTTTATTTTTTACGCTTTTGATTACTTCTTTGATAATATTGAAAAAAGGTAAGTTCATAATGATGTATGTTTTTTATAAAAAAATTAATTTCGATTCCCTGATAATTTAAAATATTTATTCCTTGCAATAATACTTATTTTTTTTGCTCAATAAAACTGAAAAGTGTAAAAAAAAAGACCGGTTCTAACCGATCTTCTCAGAAAATTCTTATTACAAAAAAAACTTTATGTATCGTTAAATTATTTTTGTCAATTCTAAAAAATCACGACTTTTCGTACGGCTGATCCTTTTGCTGTTTCTAATCGTAGTAGATAAGTTCCAGCCGCGAGGTCTGCTACTTCAATGATTTGCTGAATAGCTGTCCCGTTCGTATTTGCGGTCCAAACTGCCTGACCAATCAGGTTGACCAAACTAAGATTGACTGACTCACTTTCTAGTAAATTGGCTTGAATAAATAACTGTTCGCTTGCCGGATTTGGAAAGACATCCAGTGTTGCAAAGTTGGCAGGCATCTCGGTATTGGTCGGAATCAAATCCACGGTACATATTGAGCTACAGCCGTTCTGATCCGTTACGGTTACGTCAAAACTACCATTGGTGATTTCCTGAACAAAAGACCCCGTATCTCCTGTGCTCCAGATGTATTGATAAGGAGCAATTCCACCAGAAACGCTTACTTGCACAAAACCATCGACTCCGTTACTTTCCGGAGTTCCTGAACAATCTAAAAGGATTGGATCAGGAGCGGTTACCGTAAAAATCTGATTTTGTTGACATCCTGTCGCATCGGTTATTTCTACAGAATAAGTACCAGCCGCTAGATTTTCAATGCTATTTTCCGTACTTCCGGTACTCCAGTTATAATGGTAAGGCGTTGTTCCTCCAGCTACAGTTGCGGCGGCCAATCCATCATTATTATCTGCACAACTGGTATTTTCTGTACTTACTATCAGTTCCAAAGTTGTATCAACTATTGTCATGTCGATGGCGTCGGTCACGGTACATCCTGCTCCATCGGTAATCGTTACTTGATAGGTTCCACTTTGATTAACATTATTGGTAAACCCGGATGTTCCGTTACTCCAACTTACCTGATAACCACCGATTCCTCCTGTCGGGTCAACGGATACGGTTCCTCCTACACTGCAAGGATCACTATTTGAATGTAAATTCGCAAGCAGTGGAGTAGATTCGGTAATCTCTGTCGTTTCTACCACGGAACAACCATTGATATCGGTAATAGTTAACTGATAAATTCCAGCAGGTAAATCTACAATGTTAGCTGAATTCATTCCATTATTCCATTGGTAAATATATTCTGGCGATCCACCGGAAGCCGTCGCATGGATGAATCCATCTGCCATTCCGAAACAACTGATATTATTACTAGTAATTTCTAAATTTAAACTGCTACAATCGTTTACTTCCTCGGTAACTTCTACACTTCCCGTCCAGGTACACTGATTACTGTCATAAACACTAACGGAGTAAGTACCGACCGACAATTCAATAATGGTCGCAGTATTATCACCATTTGACCATTGGTAAGTATAATTTCCTGTTCCACCATTTGCGTTGACTGTGGCTGTACCAGTTGGAGGCGCACTAGCTGTCTGGCTTTCGGTGGCAGATATGGTAGCAGTTAAAGCCACTGGTGCGTTGACAATAGTCGTTTTGCTCAGCGTGCAACCCATTTGATCGGTGATCGTTAACTGATAAGTTCCGGATGATAAATTATTTATGTTTTGTGTAGACATGCCATTCGACCAGGCGTATTGGTAGCTACCGGATCCTCCCGTTGGAATGGCGTTGATACTTCCATTATTGCTATCCGCACAGCTGGCTGCCGTTGGCTGCAATGTTAGAGATAGCTGACTACAGTCTGCCTGACCCGGCAGAATGACGAAGCTTGCTTCTTGTGTACAACCATTTTCGTCGGTAACGGTAACCGTATAATCGTTTGGTACCAAGTTTGTGACCGAGGCAGTTGTTGCGTTATTGCTCCAGTTGAAACTATAATCAGATCCTGTACCACCGCTGACCAGGGTTGTTGCGGTACCATCGTTGGCACCCGCAGTTGTTTCATCAGTTTTGCTAAGATCAATATGTAGTAGTGTTGGTTCAAGTATTTCACCTGTAACGATAGCGGTACAATTGTTTGCGTCGGTTACGGTAACAGAAACGAATCCGGCCCCGGAAACAATCACAGGATCAGTCATCTGATTGTCCCATAGATAAGAAAAAGGTTCTGTTCCACCTTCTGGAAAAACTTCTGCCAACCCACTAGGATCCTGAAAACATAAAGCGTCGGTAATGACAATGTTAGCGATTAGATCGCAATTTGTGGATGCTGTAGAAATTGTGAAACTTTCTTCTAATGTACAACCATTTTGGTTAGTAACAGTAACAGAATAATCACCAGAAGCCAAGTTCTCTACAATTCTTGTAGTACCACCGTTACTCCAGTTATAACTAAAATCTGCTGGATCATGAAAGCCGTTAATATTTACAGTAGCCCTGCCATCGTTGGCACCTGAGACTGATTCCTGAGCTGTACCTAATATGAAACTGAATGTTTCGGGTTCTTCTATTGTAAGATTGCCAGAATGGGTGCAGCCAGTGGCGTCTGTTATAGTAAGAGAATAAGTTCCAGCTTCTGTAACTATTATGTTTTCCGTTGAATCATTGGACCACAAGTAGGTGTAAGGTGATATTCCATTACTTGGTGAAACTCCTAATAATCCATCTTGTCCAAAACATTCAGGATTTATTATAGTTGCATCAACATGTAAATCACAAATTACCTGGCCGGGTTGAATCACAAAACTAACTTCATTATTACAGCCATTAGCATCGGTGACGGTGACGTCATAATTGCCAGGTGCTAAGTTGGTGATGGTAGGTGTCGTTTCATTAGTACTCCAAAGAAATGAATAGCTTAGCGTTCCTCCGCTGACGACCGCATCTGCCGTACCGTCATTAGCGCCTGCACTTGTTTCGTCCGTTTTGTTGACGCCAAAACTAAGTGGTGCTGGTTCGAAAACTTCTACAGCATTGGTAGCGGTACAACCCGTTGCGTCAGTTATCGTTACTGAGTAAATACCTGATCCAGTGGAAAACGTCCGATCTGTAATTTGATTACTCCACAGATAGGTATAAGGTGCAGTTCCTCCTTGTGGATTAGCTTGAACAATGCCATCGGTTTCTCCAAAACAGGAAACGTCTAGATTGACTACATTGGCGGTTAATCCACAATTATTTTCGGCCTCAAGAATATTGATATTATCTAAAAATAAACGATTTCCCCATCCGGATACATTTACAAACGCGATGGATACAGAAGATTGTCCATCGTAGTTAGTTAGGTCAATAGTTCGATTTTCCCATTCGTTATTCGAAGGTGTAAAAGCGGATACTGTGGCTGTTCCGGTTTCGAGGGTCGCACCTCCTTCGTTAAAAACCAACTCGTTGTAGTTGCTACCACAATCGGTAGAAATCAAAATCCGCATACTGTCATTAAAAAATTCTCCATTATTTTCGTATCGTGCGTAAGCGACATCAAAAGTCAACGTAGTACTATTACTATTGGATAAGTCGAGGACTGGGCTAATAAAAGCGTCAATGGTTCCAAAAGGATTATTTCCACTATCTCCTTGATAGTTATCAAACAAAATAGATCCTCCGGCAGAACCGTTAGCCGAAGTAGGAACCCGTTGCCACGCAAAAACATCTGCATCTGGATTGAAAGTGTAAGAGCCCGCAGCGGTTGGATTAATTTGAATAGCGGTGAAGTCTTCTAACAGTGGTAATCCTTGTGGTGTAACAAGGACGGAAGAGACAACCGTCGTATCATTATCTGTTTGTGTATCGGTTACGCCGTTTGGATTTTGGGTATAAACGGTAAAATCATATGCATTGGCCGGTGGGGTGAAAATGGGAAGACTAACGGTAACCGTACCTCCGCTGGCGATGTTGTCAACGAAGTTTTCGCTCACCAGTGTTCCGTTGTCAATTTGATAGGAGACAGAAAAAGTAGTAACGGTTTCTGTTCCAAAATTGCCCACAGTAACCTGTGGAGTAACCGGACCCGGCGTACAGTTTGTTCCAGCGGTTGGCTGAGCAACGGATGTAATTCCGATATTATTAGCGGCCGAAGCACAAGCTGTATTACTATTGTTAATCAGCGCCAGTCGGCTACCATAATTAAATGGACGATCTCCTTCCAGGACACCCCGCATCACCGCGATTTGTCCTGCCGTAAAAGAGGTATAACAATAATCGGAGTTTACGTAATCCATGTAGTTGACATACATATGCTCATTGCCGCAAGAACTTGGTCCCGTTGGGAAATTGTCATTGCTACAACTTAAACCAGGAATTAAACTAGCGGTTGCGGCACTGATATTTGGTGTATCTTCAATGTTATCATCTCCGCTGCAATCCGTATCATTAAATGTATGTGGTAAACCCAGGTAATGTCCCGTTTCATGAGTCAGCGTTTTGTAACCGGACTGGTTAAAACCAGGACCACCAAACCATCTCCAGTCGACGACTGTTCCGTCAAAATCAGAACCGATGGTAAAATTATTAGGCAAGTAAGCATATCCGACGGTACCTCCGTTGGCCGAGGTACCGGGAATTGGTAAGGTCCAGATATTATAATATATGTTTGAATTCCACGTCGTTGGTGGTTTGATTTCATCTTCTATATTGCTATCGCTTGTGTTGGTTCCAGTGACGGTCAGATTGTGCCGTGTGATACCGTTGGACGGATTGCCCGCAGGATCAACGTTGGCCAGACAAAATTGAATATTGGGATTGCCAATCACGGAAGACCACTGAGCTGGAGTCTGGTTAAAGTTGTCATTTTGTGCACCAAAATCTTCGTTCAGTATATCTAACTGTGCCTGAATCTGAGCGACCGAAAGATTAGCACCGGTACCTACTGCCTCGCCGGTATGGATCACGTGTATCACGACCGGGATGCGGAGAATCTCTCCTGCTGTTAGTTGAGCTGGTGGCTGATTTTTGACTAGTTCAGGAATGACCCGTTGGTGAAAATCTTCCCATGCGTCTGCGTGTTCTGGAAATTTTTCTTTGATCAAATCCGTCATGTGGTCTGCGTCACAAGTCTTTGTGTGCTGTGCGTTGACAGAAAATCCTGTAAGGAAAAAAAAAGAAAAAATAATAGCTGTTCGTAGAAAAAAGTGCATCATACTTTAAGGTTTTTTAGGGCATTGGTGAACCAAGGAAATTATGTAATTTTGGTAATAAAGAGACCAATAATTAAAACGATATATTCTAAATATTGCGGGAGATTTAAGGTCAAGTGATTTATAATCATTAAAATATATATTTTAAATAATCACCATAAAAAAATGTGGTTATTGTAGGAAGGGGGGAGACGGTATGGTTAGTTGATTTGAAAGTTGCAAAAACCGTACTTTTTTTTGAGATAAACTGGTAAGAGTGGCTAAAATCAGGGTTTATTTATGGGGAATGGGGGTTTTCTACGAGGGGAGAGGCTATGGTCGCAAGCATTAGCGTCGTTATATATTTATAATTTACTACCTTTATCAGATACATGGACAAGATTAAATTAACGTTATTTCGGCTTCTTTGCGGTTCACAAGTTGGCATTTATCTCAATCTATTTAATCGCCATTTCTTAAAAATAATAAAATATGAAAAGAACAATTTTACTTTTATTCACTGCACTAATTTTTTTTGGCTGTAAAGAGGGTCAAAATAAAAGCGAGCGATCAAATTTGATTGAAACAATAGAACCCCAAGGAGTTGATAATGTCGCCTATAAGTGGGGATATATGGCATTAACTGCCCAGGCCAATGATACTGAAAAATTCAATCCAAGACCGACCGTCACTTCTCGGTATTTGGCTTTGATATTCGTTTCCATTTTTGACGCTTGGTCGATGTATGACGAAAAAGCAGTTCCTGTCTATCTTGAAGGTATTGATAGACGACCATTAAAAGACCAGACATTAAAAAACAAAGAAATTGCAATTAGTTATGCCGCATATCGCACAATGAATGAATATTATTTTTCAGATAAAGTCTTGTTTACAAATTTTATGAAAGAATTGGGTTTAGATCCAATGAATAAATCTTTAGATCCTAAAACGCCTGAAGGTATTGGTAATTTAGCTGCGAAAGCAGTAATTGAAGCTCGAAAAGGTGACGGCTCGAATCAATACGGTGAAGAGGAAGGCTCGAATGGTGAACCGTATTTTAATTATGTGGGATACGAACCTGTCAATTCAGCAGATAAAAATGTTGACCCTAATCGTTGGCAGCCTAAATATTTTTCTGACGGAAAGGGTGGGCAATATGCTCCAGGATGTTTGACTCCGTTTTGGGATAAAGTTAAACCTGTCGCATTAAAATCAGGGGACCAGTTTCGTCCGGGACCTCCACCCAGGATAGGTTCAAAACAATTGGAAAAGGAAGTTAAAGAGGTTATCGAATTACAGTTGAATCTGACGGATTATCAAAAGGCATTGGTAGAGTTTATGAGAGACGGTCCACAATCTGTGCAACAAGCAGGACATTGGTTAAAATTTGCTCAAGAGGTTTCTCGCCGAGATAACCATACGCTTGACGAAGATGTAAAAATGTATTTTTACAACCAGGTGGTTGCGATGGATGCCTTCATTGCCTCCTGGGATTCAAAAATGTTCTACGACTATGCCAGACCGTATGCGTTGGTACATCAATATTATGAAAAACAAAAAATTAAAGCCTGGGGAGGTGAAGGGAAAGGAATGATAGAAATAGATGGAAAAGAATGGAGACCATATTCCCCCGAAATATTTTTATGTCCTCCATTTCCAAGTTATACTTCAGGTCATAGTACCATCAGCGGAGGTTGCGCCGAAGCTTTAAAAATGTGGACAGGAAGTGAAGCATTTGGTTCGGAAGCGACATTGGTTGCAGGAGCTTTGACAGAGCCTGATAATTTAGGAGATACCATTATTTTAAAATTTCCAACCTTTACAGAAACTGCAGAAATGGCCGGCATTTCGAGAGTTTTGGGCGGTTATCATATACAAGCAGATAACGTCGCCGGATTGGAATTAGGAAGAAATGTGGCTAAAGAAGTTTGGAAATTTTATCAACACCATATTGGAGAAGACTAAATACATAAACTCATTCCTAAGACAAATTATCCTTGACTTTTTCTACTTCTGTAATTTTAGATAAATTAATAGCTGTTTCAATCAGGGCCAAATGCGAATATGCCTGTGGAAAGTTACCTAACAAACGTTTTGTTTCGAAATCTATATCTTCACTAAAGAGGCCCAGGTGATTGCTGTAGGACAAAAGTTTTTCGAAGTGGTAGACTGCTTTTTGTTGTTCCCCAATTTTATACAGGCTGTTAATAAACCAAAATGTACAAATGGTGAATGAAGAAGAAGGCAAACCAAAATCGTCCTGATTTTTGTATCGATATAGCAAACCATCGTTGGAAAGTTCCCTTTCAATTGCTTTGACGGTACTTACATATTTGGGATTCAAGGCATCAATAAAACCATAGGGTTCCATCAATAAAACAGAGGCATCTAAATCATTCGATCCGTAAGCCTGGGTAAAAGCTTGTACAGCATCGCTCCAGGCATATTTCATGATATCTTCTTTTATGGTGACTGCTAGAGATTGCCACTCTGCCAGTTTAGATGTCTTACCCAAAATTTTGGCGACCTTGGCAGCCTTATCTACCGCCGTCCAGCAAAGCACTTTTGAGAAAGTAAAATGTTGATCGCCTGACCTGAATTCCCAGATGCCTTTATCCGGTTCTTGCCAGTGTTTTTCGACCAACCAAACAATACTTTTGGTAATATTCCAAAGAGCTTCGCCATTTTCAATATCATTGTTGAATTTTAGTAAAAATTGATGAATCACATCCATTAAAATTCCATAAATATCATTTTGTTGCTGGCTAAAGGCCGCATTTCCAATTCTTACCGGACTAGAATTTTTATAGCCGGATAAGTGATCCAGAAATTCTTCTGTCAAATTTTTTTCTCCATTGATTCCATACATTATCTGAAAATTATCGGCTTTGTCCGAGACCAGATTAATGATAAATTCAATGTATCGTTTTGCAATACCTTTGTGTCCTAATTTTGACATGACTTTGATTACCATAGAAGCATCTCTAATCCAGCAAAATCGATAATCCCAATTTCTGACTTCTCCGATTGTTTCTGGTAGAGAAGTGGTGGCGGCAGCTAAAACGGCTCCTGTTTTATCATAGCTCAATAACTTTAAGGTCATCGCACTCCGCGCAATATAGTCGTCGTACTTCTTAAAACTGGCTGTCTTTTCCATCCAGTTCAACCAATAAACATTGGTTCGCTGGTATTCTAAATAGGCCATTTCCAGATCTGGTACAAAGATTTTTTCGTTGTATCCAACCAGAAAAAAATGATTTGATGTGACCGTTATCAAATCTCCGTTGACAACAGCTTCTTTGTTTAGGTCGGTGTATAAAAACAAAGAATCAAAAGTTTCCGTTTTTGTTAAACTAATTATATAATTTTTTTTAATAAAAGTATTGGTTTCCCCTTTGGCGTATTCCAGTTTGGGATCGTAAATGACTTTGAATTTTGGTTCTCCAGAGATATATTTAAGGTGTCTTATTATTTCTGGCGGGGAATGGTATTTTTTATTTTTCTTGGAATACCTGGGCATAAAGTCCCGAATTTCAAAAGCATCCGTACCATTACTAAAAGCGGTCACTAAAATGGCTGTATTGTCTTTGTAGAATTGACGGATGGTATAGCTGTCATCTACACTAAATCCAAAGGAACCCCCAATTTTTTCATCCAGAATCTTTCCAAAAACGGAAGGAGCATCAAACTGAGGAAGACAGCACCACTCAATAGCGCCTTTTTTTGAAATTAAAGCGGCGCTTCTACAATTTCCAACAATTCCGTAATCCAGGTTATTCATCATTTTATTTTTTATCAACATTCCGTAATTTTGGTATCTACAATTTTTTTGCTAAATTAACACATTCTATTTTATAATCAAACAACAGCATGAATAAAACAATTATAGTTTCCAATCGACTACCATTACAAATTTCTATTGATGAAGACCAATTGGTCGTAACCCCAAGTGTAGGTGGTTTAGCTACCGGAATGAATTCTGTGCATGGCGAGGGAAAAGGAGTATGGGTTGGGTGGACCGGCATTAGTGAAGACGAGTTAAGCCCGGAGCTCTCAAAAAAGGTAGAAAGCGAAATCCGCGCCAAAAGTTTTATTTCTGTACCCCAGCTAATCACGGATATAAAAGAATATTATGGAGGTTTTAGTAATAAGACTTTGTGGCCCTTATTCCATTATTTTATGGAATATTCCATTTTTCAAGAGCATGAATGGGAAGCATATAGGCAGGTTAATATTAAATTCGCCAAAGTAGTTCTGGACAACCTGGAAGATGGTGATACTGTGTGGGTGCATGATTATCAGTTGCTGCTATTGCCACAGCTCATAAAGGATCAAAGACCCGACACGAAAATTGGTTTCTTTTTGCACATACCTTTTCCTTCCTTCGAAATTTTTAGAACATTTCCGCGTCGGGAAGAAATTCTTAGAGGTATGTTAGGGGCGGATTTGATCGGGTTTCATACGTACGATTACGAGCGTCATTTTTTAAGTTCTATCAAACGTATCATCAGGTTAGATGTAAATTTTAATAATATAAATTTCCACGATCGGGTTGTATCGGTAGATTCTTTTCCCATGGGAATAGACTACGACAGATTTCACAATGCAGCTACAAAAAATAATAATGACAAAAAAGAACAAGCTGCTCCTCCTAGTCAGATGGAAGGTGAATCTACTGAGCATATAAAAATAATCTTATCGATTGATCGGATGGATTATACCAAAGGACTTCCTAATAGAATAAAGGCGTTTGAATATTTTTTGGATACCTACCCTGAATATAAAGGAAAGGTTCGATTTGTTATGTTGGTCGTACCTTCCCGATCGAATGTATCCCAGTACAAAAAATTAAAGCGACGGACCGATGAGCTGGTAGGTCGTATCAATAGCAAATTCGCTACCTTAAGCTGGATACCCATTTCGTATTTATACAGGGCGGTACCTTTTGATGACTTAATAGGTCTATATACCTCTTCTGATATTGCGCTGATCACTCCACTTAGAGATGGAATGAATCTGGTAGCGAAAGAATTTGTGGCTACCAGAACCAATCTGGACGGTGTCTTGATATTAAGTGAAATGGCTGGGGCAGCTAAAGAAATGAATGAAGCATTGTTAATTAATCCACTCAATTTTGAAGACGTTGCCAGGAATATAAATCGTGCACTGACCATGCCTTTGAAAGAACAACAAACCCGTATCGCGTTTATGCAAAAGCGATTAAAGCGCTACAATGTAGAAAAGTGGGCAACAGAATTTTTAACCTCACTAAAAGGTGTGGAAGATCTCAACAACAATACAACTACTACTAAAAAATTACTGAAAGAACAGGAAGATAATCTGGTAAATGATTTTCATAAAAAGAATAAACGGTTATTGCTATTGGATTATGATGGCACATTGGTGGGTTTTAAAGATAACCCACAGGATGCCGAGCCTAATGATGAACTCTACTCATTACTGGATTCATTGAGAGAAAAAGAAAATACAACCGTAGTACTAATCAGTGGCAGAGATAGAGAAACCTTTCAGAAATGGTTTGGCCATAAACATTATACTTTGGTAACGGATCACGGTGTATGGCTCTATCAGGATAAAGAATGGATTGAATTAGAAAGACTAAAGACGGATTGGATGGAAAATATAAGGCCAATTTTAGAGACTTTCGTGGATAGAACACCTGGAACCTTTATTGAAACCAAAAATTATTCTTTGGCATGGCATTACCGAACTGCCGATCCTGAACTCGCCACAAGACGGACCATTGAACTGAATACCGTATTAACCAGTATGGTATCAAATAATGACCTGTCAATTTTAATGGGAAACAAAGTAATTGAAATTAAAAGTAGTAATGTTAATAAAGGGAGAGCGGTAAGCCGTTTGTTGTTACAGGAAGATTATGATTTTATTACTGTAATCGGTGATGACTGGACAGATGAATACATGTTTGAAGAAGTTCCCGATTGGGCTTATTCGATAAAGGTAGGATTTGCCAAAACAAAAGCCAGGTTTAGAATAAAAAATACAGATAGCGTTCGACAAATACTAAAAAGGATTAATGAAGATGAGAATGTCTAGTCTTGGGGAGGTAGGTATAGTCAATTCTTATTTTGATAGATTTTGTTTCAGGTTCAATTTATAGCAAATTAAGTTATCTTTGTTCAAGTTTATATTAATTGCATATGAATAGCGCTGACAATAGACCTCATTTCATTATAAAACGGAACTTTCAAAAAAGAGACTACACATACGAAGATATTTTATCAGAAAATATTCTTTCCGAAATATGTAGATTGTCAACAGGAAGGAAGGTGTATTCTATAGAATGGGATGACAAGGATTATAATAAAGGGCGGTTGGTAAAATTGATTTATAAAGATAAAATACATTATATAACGCTATCGAATGAGGGGGGTGTTGCAGGAAGAAATTCTGCATTTCAGAGTGTTCCTAGTGCAATGAATCGATTCATTCTTGACGAAAGCAAGAATAAACAGCTCAGTTATTATTTTCTTCCAGATATAAGCGGAAGTTTCTCGACAACATACTTTATGTTTATGTATAGGTTGATGAAAACAGCGAATGTAAATTTTCTGAATGCAGCTGATTTCATTATTGAGTCCATTATTGGATTTGCATCACCTGCTGATATTATTGCGGCAAAAAATCAAACTCGAAGTAGGAATAGGTCAAATAAATCTACATATGTTACTGCTGGACCAGAAAATCAAATTCAAATATTTGGCAAGACATATGGTGCCAGCAAGTATGAAACTACTATTCTTTGTCATGCTATTTCCGCAATTGCACAAAGACGTGTAGAACTTTATGAAATAGAGGAAGGGGGACTTAACAAATTGCCAGCTAAATCTAAATCTGCGATTAAAAAATCAGGAAAAATTTCAATTTTCTCATCAAGCTTAACAATTGAAAGAGATGAGTTTGTAAGAAAAAATAGTTTAAGGTCAATTAGATACGTGTATAATTTGTTGGAGAAGCTAGGAGATAAGAGGTGTTCATTGTGTGATTGTAAAATTCCGCAAATAATTCAAGGCGCACATATCTGGCCAGTTGCAGAGATCAAAAAACAAAAGGATTTGTCAGATGATGAGAAATTGAGCCTTGCTATTGACGGTGATAACGGACTTTGGTTATGTCAAAACCATCACAAGTTGTTTGACGTTAACTTAATTGCTTTTAAACCCGATGGGTCAGTATTTATTCATTCATCGACTAGACAAGAAAACATCGACTATATCAAATCAATAACCAATAAAGCCCCATTATTCGCAGGCATTTTGAATGAACCGTTTATAAAAATGTTAGGTCGCCGAAATGTAGAGCTAGATTTTGACCACTATCAGAATTTATAAAGCATAAGATTTACAGCTTTTCCTCCTAAAATTGCGAATAGAGCTAAAAATAGTTATATTTAAAACTATTTGTTAAAAAAAAGGACAATGTATGAGATACTTAGGAAACAAATCGTCTTTAGTTCACGATATATATGGGGTGTTAAATGAAAAAGGATTGGCTTATGGTAAGCTGAAACTATTTGACGCATTCTGTGGTACAGGGTCGGTGGCTGCGAGTTTGAAGTCGATGTATAATATTATTATAAATGACAACTTACTTTGGTGTACTCAGTATGTAGAGGGTCGGTTATGTGGTGCTTCAGTTTCGTTTAATAATCTAGGGTTTGATCCATTTGAGTATTTTGAGCGGGACGAAATAGTAAAAGGCTTTTTTTTTAATACGTATTCTCCTGGTGGGTCAGAGCGAATGTATTTTACTGCGGATAATGCAGGGAAAATTGACTGGATTCGTCAGACAATACAGGAGTGGCGTGACTCTAAAAAAGTGGATCATAAAGAGTATTGTTATTTATTTTACTGTTTGGTAGAATCAGTGTCAAAAGTTTCAAATACTACTGGAGTGTATGGAGCTTTTTTAAAGCATTGGGATGCCAGAGCGCAAAAAAAAATGTCCTTTTTACGAGTTCAAGATAATAATGATCATACCAATAGTGTAAAAGTCTATAATGGTAAGGTAGAAGAAATAATTCAAAATGTTGAGTGTGACATTCTATATCTTGATCCACCTTATACTCAAAATCAATACGGAACTCAGTATCACTTGTTAGAAACACTTGCTAGATATGATGCTCCAGAAGTAAGCAAAGTTACAGGGTCAAGAAGCACATCACCAATGAGGTCGGACTGGTCGAAAGATAATGAATCTCATGTGCTCTTTGAAAAAGTAATTGCTACGACACAGGCCAAACACATTGTATTTAGCTATAGTAAGGATGGGTTTCTGAAAAAGGACTACATAGAAGCTGTACTAAAACGGTATGGTTATCCTGAAACATTTACCTGTAAGAAAATTGGCTATAAAAAATATAGGAATTTTAAAAACAGAAGTTCTGATGGCCATTTTGAGTATCTGTTTTACATTCATAAGAAACCTGAGAACCTGGTCGTTCATGAATCGCCACTAAATTACACTGGAAGTAAGTTTAGAATGATTTCACTGATTAGAAATAATATGCCAAATCAAGTCAACACCTTCTACGATTTATTTGGAGGAGGATTCAATGTTGGTGTTAATTTAATAAATGATCAAGTTAACAAAGTTGTATATAATGATATCAATTGTTATGTCAGCGGAATGATTGAAAGTTTTTGCAATGATCATCCATTGAGTGCTTTAAAAGCAATTTTGAAATATGTTAAGAAGTTTCAATTGCAACCAAAGGATAAGGATTCATATTATGCCATTCGGGAATATTATAATTCTCAACCAGCAAAATTAAAGAAGCCGCTATTACTCTTTACAATGATAATGTATGGTTTCCAACAGCAAATTAGATTTAACAATAGTCATGGATTTAACAATCCTGTAGGAATGAGATGGTTTAATAATAAGGTAAAAGAAAAAACAGTTTCGTTCTCTCGGAAATTATCTACGTTAAACTGTCAAATATCATGTAAAGATTACCTTGAATTCGAAAACGAAATTCAACAAGGGGATTTTGTATATTTGGATCCACCTTATCGTTTAACTACTGGAGCTTATAATGACGGTAAAAGAGGCTTTTCTGGATGGGGATATGAACAAGAGAAAGATTTATTTTCCTTTTTAGATCGCTTGAATAAAAGAAGTATTGAGTTTATGCTATCATATGTAGCTCAACATAACGGGGTGAAAAATGATCAATTAGAAACATGGTTGTCAATAAATAATTATAGGTGTATAAAGGTTGATGTACAATTTGCAAATTCTAAAAAACGAAATGAAATTCTTATAACAAACTATTGGCCTACTCTTTCAGATACAAAAAAAACGTCTAATATAGTAGCAAATAACAAACCACCAAAACCCGAAGGGACGGGTAGCATAAACTTATTTGTACAGTCTCGATATTATTAAATCCGTTACAAATTCAACTATTACGCTATTCTTATTAAAGTAATAATCTTGATGACCACCACAAATCAAAAACTTACCTCCCCTCCAACCACATCGCCCAATCACTCAACCGCCCCGGCGTCCGTCGTGCAAAATCCTCCACCTCTGCACTTGACTTGTTAAACCGGCGCGAAAACTGATTAAATAGCGCCGCAGATTTTTCTGGATTTTCCAAAAGTTGTTGCAGGTCGGCGGGGCGGAGCGTTTCGGCGGGTTGACCGCTGGTACTGGCAAAAACTTCCGCGACGGATTGATATGTAGTTCTGGCGGTTTTTAAAACCTGATACCAGTTTTTGGCGCGACCAATTTTATGCCCGTATGCTGCTTTCATCTGATCGTAGAATTCCATTTCATCTTCGGTTATACCTTCCTGTTGCAAAGCCCGATAATCCATATTCTTACCATTAGAAAACTGGGTAGCAATCTGCTCTAGTACCTGATCCACTGATTCCTTGCTCCCGGACTTATAGCTACGTCGCTGTTCTCCCCACGAATCTCCCGGATTATTGATCAGCTCCGTTGATTCGGTACGCTGCATCGGATGACAACCACCGTACCGAACCAGAATATAGCCAAAGATCAGCAATCCTGCTATCAGGGAAAACCACTCAAGTGGACCTATGATTTTTCTCTGTTTTTCCATGTTTTAGAAAGAATTTGAATAGACACCATAACCGGTTTCAAAATTCAATTAATATTCGACATTATTCTCTTCTCTAAAAATCAAACTTAAATCGTAAATTAATTCGTCGTGACGTCAAAAAATTAGGCACCGCATATTGCGTATTCGTAATCGTTTTAATCCATGTATTTGCCGCAACGTTGGCTACCTGTAACAAGTTAAATACTTCTAGACTCATCCAGGCGTTTTGTGTAAACCGCAATGGATGTTTTCCACGTTTTTCCCGCCACGAATCATTCCACAACAAAACCCCAAATCCAATATCTACCCGACGATAATCCGAGTAACGGAAAGTATTCCGATAGATAATATTATCATCCTTTGCACCGAATGCGATTCCTGTTCCGTAAACCAGATTCAGGTGCATTTTGAAGTTTTCATTTCTAGGTAAATAATCCTGAAAGAACATGGAGACCGTCATAAATTGATCCGTTGGCCTTGGTACAGTTTTAACCGATTGACCTTCCGCTTGTCCAACTTCCCGACGCAGATGATCTACTCCATCCAGTTTTTCACGGGTACTCAAAAAAGAAACGTTGATCCAGGATTCTGTACCCGGTACAAATTCTCCATTCAGTCGCATATCCAGGCCCATAGTGTAACCACGAGAATCGTTTTGCCCGGAGTAGCGGATGATCACATTGTCTACTTCGTAAGAAACCAGGTCCCATAATTTTTTATAATAAGCCTCGGTAATAAAACGGAATTTTTTGCCTCCTTTATTCTTGAAATCCAGGGTCAGTCCTCCCACTAGGTGAAAAGATTTTTGCGATTTTAAATCTCGGTTAATCGTTCCGTTCGGTCCCCGTAGTTCTCGGTAAAAGGCGGGTTGACTATAAAGGCCAGTGGCCAATCGAAAAGAGATATCGTTTTTAGCACCCAAAGGTTTGTAGAGCAATTGTGCGCGGGGAGAAATAATTAGCTCTTTATTCAGATCCCAATAATTGGCTCTTACTCCCGCTGAAATTTTTATTTCGTGCCGATTTTCCTGCTTGAAAGTATAGGTATCCTGGAAATAAGCACTGAAGCGATTGGAGGTGAGCGGTGCAAAATCCCGCTTGAGGACATTACCCAAAAGCACTTGTGAAGTATCGAATTGGAGGGAGTAACCAGCGGAGTCCAACCGTTCCCATTCGTTGATGCGATCGTCGATCCGTTCGTGTTGCCACTTACCGCTCCACTGTAAAAAATGGTTGGATGTTTTATTAGATTCGGTATGGTCTTTTTGTAGTTCCAGGCCACCTTTATGCTCCGCGTTGGTCACGTTGGTTACCAGAAAGTTCCGTGCATACTGATGCTGCGTACCTGTACCGAGCGTGGCAACCAGTTCGCCAAAGGCGTCGCTACCCAGCCCAGTTTCAATTTGTCCTAACAAATAATCTCCGATAATGTCAAATCGTTCATTTTCGTGACTCTGATAAGTAGATGCGAGGAATTTTAAAAATAAAGGATTTCTTTTTCTATCTGGAATATAGGTCAACGAAACACCGCCCATTTGCGTAGTAAAATCACTTACCTCTTGTCCTTCGAAGACCGTAGTCAATCGCAGTGCAAGGTCGATCAATCCAAGGGTAGTGGCCCGGCTTCGTGGTTGAAAATTATACTCGCTACTATTGTAATTTCCAAGCAAACCCAATTGCCAGTTTTTATTAAAATCATAGGTGACGTACGCTTGAAAATCCGCAAAATTAGGCGCGTATTCTCCGGTTACGTCCAGTGTTCCCAAAATATAGCGAGTCGTTTTGTAACGTGCACCCACTAAATACCGTACTTTGTTATAATTTTCTTTGCCTGCTTTAAAACTTCCTTCGATGTGCGCAGAAGCACCCAAAAAACTTAGTCCTACCGAGGCACGGGTAGAGTCAGGTCTCTTGTATTTAATATCCAAAACAGAAGATAATTTATCTCCATACCGCGCTTCGAAACCACCAGATGAAAAAGACAAATCTCTGATCAAATCAATATTGGGAAAACTCAATCCTTCCTGCTGTCCCGTTCTAATCAATTGTGGCCGATAGATTTCAAAATCATTGACATAGACCAGATTTTCATCGTAGTTACCGCCACGAACATTATGCTGAGAATACAATTCACCTCCCGTTCCTCCGCTCGTACCGAGTGCGATGTGTGGGAGCACACTTTCAAAATTTCCGGAAACGGTGGGTAATAATTTTAATTCTGTGACCTCTTCTTTAATCATCCCTGCTTCTTCCAGGCGACTTTCCGTTACCTCAATTTCTACCGCCGATTCGGAGGGGGCCATGGAGACATCGACTTTACGGGATTTTCCGGCGGCGGTCGGAGTGACGGTCGTGGAGAGTTCTTCGTAACCAATCCGGCTAAAGACAATGGTGACGGCTTCGTCGGCGGGCACCACGATAGAGTAGGTTCCTTGCGCATTGGAAGAAATTCCATTATTGGTTCCTTTGACAAAAACGGTCACAAACCCAACCGTTTCTTCACTGGTAACATCCGTAATGGCACCATAAATAGTTGCTTTGTTTTCTTGTCCTTGAAGCGCCATACTGGCCAATAAGAAAAGCAGGGGTAGAATATATTTCATAGGAATTTTAGAATTGTTGAAAATGTTGAAGCGCTTCGCTTGTTGAAATGTTGAGCCGTTGAAACCTGGGAAAAAGGCATTGTCTTGTTTCTACGGTTACCTGAGTTTTTGGTTACGCCGAATTATTTAAGACCACTTTATAATCTGTTGATTTTACGATTTAGGGAGCAAGAAGTCAGCAGCTCTACGGTCATGCTCCTGACGCACTTATGATTTCAGCGAGATCACCGTATGTATAGGTTAGCCTCCTTAGCAAATAACATTCTATAAACCAACGTCACTTACGCAAACAAAGTATCTTTTCCAATCCCTTTAAGACGGGAAATGGCGTCCATCGGCTTTTCTGCTTTAAAAACACTGCTACCAGCTACGAGTACCCGGGCACCAGCCTTGAGGCATTCTCCGGCATTTTGTAAACCTACGCCACCGTCTATTTCTATGATGGTAGAAAGATTACGGGTCGTGATTTTTTCCTGAAGTTTACGAATCTTGGCAAGGGTATTATAAATAAATTTTTGTCCACCAAAACCGGGATTGACCGACATGAGGAGTACCATATCTAAATCTTCCAGCACATCATCGAGCAGATCCACGGAGGTATGTGGGTTGAGGGCAACACCTGCTTTGGCACCCGTGGCCTTGATTTGCTGGACAGTACGGTGTAAATGAGGACATGCTTCGTAGTGGACGGTGATCACATCGGCACCCGCATCCCGAAAGGCAGTAATATATTTTTCTGGTTCGACGATCATCAGATGAACATCGAGTGGTTTGGTACATATCTTTTTGACGGCGGAGATAATCGGCATTCCGAAACTGATGTTGGGTACAAATACGCCATCCATCACGTCGAGGTGAAACCAGTCGGCTTCGCTGTCATTGATGAGTTGAACGGCATCGGCCAAGTGAAGAAAGTCAGCGGCTAGTAGGGAAGGGGCAATTAGATGTTTTGGATTCATGGTGCAAAAGTAAGCAATCTCGGCAAAACCTACCCCTCAACAAAAACAATCTGCTCCTCCGTCAAAATCGGTTGCCGTAAATATTTCAATAATAATTGCACCACTGCCAGTGTATCCTTTTCGCAGTACCGCGCAATTCGGTCCAAATCCTTTTCTACCCAATAAACCCCACCTACCTCACTGCCATCAATATCATCCTTGGGTGAAGGAAATCCAAAACAAGCGGCAAGTAGTTTAAGCGAAGTATAGTTTTTATAATCTCCAAATTTCCACATTTCTAAAGTATCCAGGAGGTGTTTGGTTTCCCAGGGCTTCTTGCCAGAGATGTCGAGTGTGGCGGGAAGTTCTAATTGATTGATCAACATTCGGCGACACATATAAGGTACATCGAATTCCCGTAGATTATGCCCACAGAAAAAATGCTTATTGGGATTATTATAATATTGATTGACCATTTGGGAGAAATCCCGGAGCAATTCCGCTTCGTCGTCGCTGGCAAAAGATTTAAGTCGTACCCCCAGTTGGCCTTTGGTACGCGTAACGATTCCTACCGAGATACAGACTATTTTTCCAAACTCTGCGTAAATTCCTGCTTTCTCAGGATAAGCAGCAACGGCTTGTTCTTCCGTAATCGGTTCATCATACTGCCGCAGGACCTGACGGGTTTTTAATTTCCATAAACCTTGAAAAGTTTCATCGAGGTGATCATAGGTAGCGTGTTCGGAAACGGTTTCAATATCGAGAAAGAGTACTTTGGTGAGGTCTAGGTTGTTGTACATAGTAGATTTATTTATTAGGCCAGTTGGCTTGTTTGCTGGTTAGTCAGTTGGCTGCTCTTTATCGCGAATTCTCTAAAAGGAAGCCAACCAACTCAAAGATAAAGGTAGGAAAAATTTTAAAGTCAGAATGGATAGTTATTTTTGAACCGTTCCTAAATGTTAACCAGCCAACAGCCAACCGGCGATCCCGCCAATAATACCTGGAAAAAGGATCAAAGTGTTTACCACTGATTCGAACATAGGGGTTTTCCATTAAAAGCTTTTTTCTGAAAACCGTATTAACACCCAATTTGACTGAAAATCAAGGATTTAAGGAAATAAAATTTGCTTCCAAACGCTTTAAGATGGTACATTTGCGATAATAAACTATTAAACTTTTATTCAAAACCTGAAAAGACCAAACAAGTCAGGATTTATTAAATCAATAATAAAAATACCAATTATGAGTTTTTCAAAAGATTCAAAACAACGATTAACGGCCATCGGAGCAGTAGCAATTGTGGCTTTATTAGGTATCTGTGCTTTTCTGATGTTTCAGAATGTCAACAACAATCAAACGATTTCTCAACAAGAAGTAAAGATCGACGAAGCGGAGAAATTAAAGCTTGAACTAGAAAAGCAATACTATGCTTCTCTTTCTGAATTAGAAGAAATGCGTGGTGGAAACGAAGAATTAAACGCGGTTATTGATCAGCAAAAAGTAGAATTAAAGGAGCAGAAAGACAAGATTGCCCGTTATATTCGTCAGGGAAAATCTACAAAGGCTGATTTAGCGAAAGCAAGAGAAGAGATGACCAACCTCCGTGTTCAGATGGACGGTTATATGTCTGAAAATAATAAGCTAAAACAAGACAACGAAATTCTCGTTCAGCAGAATGGAGAACTAAATGCAGTTAAAGTTTCACTGGAAGATGAGGTAGCTACTGCTCGGGTAATGAACGACGAACTGGTCACCGCAAAAGCAGCTTTGGTAAGCCAAAAAGAGTCATTGGAAACAGAAAATGCTTCTTTGGCTGATAAAGTAAATGTCGCTTCTGTAGTGAAGGTAATGTCTGTAAAAGGTGAAGGATTTAAAATCCGTAAAAGCGGAAAAGTAAAAGTTAAAAGCCGTGCGAGCTCTGTAGATCGTATTCGGATATGTTTTGATGCGACCGATAACGCAGTGGTAGAAGGTGGAGTAGAAAAATTTTACGTAAGAGTTATTAATCCAATGGGGGAAACTTTAGCAGTGGAGGATTTGGGTTCCGGGATTTTGACTTCTAACATGAGCGAGGATATTCGTTATACGAAAGTAAAAGAGATCGATTATAACAACGAAGAGACGCAGGCTTGTATGTTGTGGGAGCCAAACACAGAATTTCAGAAAGGAAAATACAACGTAGAAGTTTACAACAAAGGCTTTTTGGCTGGAAAAGGTAGCTTCGAATTAAAATAATATAGAGCGTCTTTAAAAAAATTAAGTTCCCAAATATACACATAACACCTTGTCACACCCTTTGGTGGAAGGCTGATTGTCTCTGGATAGTCAGCCTTTTTTCGTGAACCAAGTGGGAAGATATTCGTTAGGTTTTTGTTGTTTTAACTAGTTTTTCTAAAAGTTTATAAAATGTCTACGGTAATGGAAAGGAAAAGACGGGATATAACCGATGATCAAGAACCCAAGCTTTCAAAGAAAAATCCAATCGATAAAGATAAGATAGCAGAAAATCCACATATGCTACCATACGCGCATACGGTGGGTGGCGTCGTAATTCGCCCGATGGATCGGGGGCGTACCAAAGGGCTTGCGGTACAGGCGATGTACGAGCAGGCTGATACGCAAATGGATCAGATTCGTGAACAGATTGAATTGCTGGCACTCCAGGCTAAAAAAATTCAGGATCGGGTAAAGATTTCCGAGGATATTTATCTCGCAGAGATGAACTTTAAACCACTTATTAGTCATATTTACCACTTGTATGCCAAAGCTGATGAGACTACAAAAGTACTATCCATGATTGGGCCTGATCAATGGGGTAGAACCAAGCCGTATACTTTTATCGCGACGGTGAAGTTATTGTCGGATCATACGTGGGAGGTGATTGAGCAGGGGGAGTGAGTTATTTGCTTCGAGTGATCTAATCGCTTTTTATAAAAAAAGATAGCAAGATTAACAGGATTTGAAAAGACGGATAACCATATTAATTTTTATCATTACTGGAGTTGTACTTTTTACATACAATAAAAATACTGACACGGCTGTGGTTAGTAATAGGAAGGAAAAGGAAACGGTCAAATCCATTATAAATAAAATTCAAAGTGATGTTTGGGATAGACTTAAGAGAAATCTAAATTTAGCCGGTTACAAAATGGATTACCCTAAAGAAATTATCCTTATAGCTTTAAAACAAGAAAAAAAACTGCAAGTTTACGCTAAAGATTACAACGGAACTAAATTTATAAAAGAATATCCATTCACCGCAAACAGTGGAACATTAGGTCCAAAACTTAAAGAAGGAGACAAACAAATTCCGGAAGGAATATATGAGGTTGAATACCTAAATCCTAATAGTTCTTATCATCTGTCCATCAAAGTGAGTTACCCAAATCAATTTGATAAATCGAAAACCAAGTTCACAAATCAAGCTAAGATGGGTGGAGATATATTTATTCATGGAAAATCAGTAACCATTGGCTGTATACCGATCGGAGATGAAGCGATTGAAGAGGTGTTTTTGCTAACAAACAAAGCGATCAACAATGGAGTCAAAGTTATCATTAGTCCCAAAGATTTTAGAATAGATGCAAGTTACCCGGAAATTGAAGGTATTGAATGGGAGAACGAATTATATGACTTAATTAGTAAAGCGTTGATGACGCTAGATATCATTGATACATAATTCAGCGTTTTAGGAATGAGGTATTAATAAATTAAGAATTTTGGGTTAGAGATTTTTGTTGCTAGTAAGGCAAAAAACGTAGGGATAGCCGCGCTATCACGAGGCTTTTTAACGAAACTAGCAGCAAAAAGATCAAGCCAAAAACGTAAATTTGTTATTAACTCATTCCTTATACGTACAATCCTGTTTACTTTGAATTTAAAATTTATATTGTGAAATTATTATCATTGCTTTTTCTCCTCATCGCCTGTGCCTTCTCCCTCCCCGCCGACCCGCCCGTCATCCAATGGGAAACCACCACCGAGCACGACTTCGGCGACCTCCTCAGGGGCGAGTCCGTCACCGTCGATTTTAAATTTAAAAACATCAGCGATCAGCCCATCGTCATCGAAAGTGTCCGCCCCGACTGCGGCTGTACTGCTCCCAATTGGGAAAATATCCCCACCGAACCCGATTCTATCGGTCAATTATCCATCACCTTCGATGCGACCAAAAAAGGTTATTTCAACAAAAAAATCAAGGTATTCTTCAGCGGCCAGCGCAAAGGAGAAAAACTCTACGTAGAAGGTTTTGTGGAAGAGGAGTAATCCTGATTATGGCACCTGCTCGTAAGTAAACCAATCAAAAGTCCACCACCCAAAACGCAAATTTTATTCAATCCACGAAACATTTC
>Ga0114957_1001579_pt1 | contig 24281 bp, 39 predicted proteins | sample BantaG_FD_87175 | JGI IMG/M metagenome (GOLD analysis project Ga0114957, IMG submission 87175) | Marine algal microbial communities from Bantry Bay, Ireland - BantryBay_4 metaG | ecosystem: Host-associated > Algae > Red algae > Unclassified | place: Bantry Bay, Ireland | collected 2014-11-21 | reverse complement strand
GACTCGGCCCGCTTGCGATATCAGCAAAGTGTGACACGAGTTTCAGAACGGTCTATCTGACGACCGTTTACAAAAACGGCGGGGAACTGCCTGGACCGCGCCCGTTGGGGCGCACACATCAAAGTGAATATCACGTCGTTTTTGACATTCATTTAGCACTCAACAAGTGTCTGAATGGCTTCTTTCTCTTGCCCTAATTGTGCGGCCTGACGGACTTGTAGGAATATATTCGGATACGATAATCGTACTCAAATACGGATATAATCTACGCGATTATCCGGTTTCGGAGGCAGATATCCGCATCCGGATCTTAGTTAAGCGATTTATCCGTAATCAGATACACCGCATCGGCGTGTATCCGTATCCAATTTCGCCTCGAAATGCATATCCTGACAACCCCTGGTACATACCCATGAGCTGTCGGCCAAGCCGCATCACCCGCTGATGGAAAGCGCGCTCGCCTTCGTCTTGGCGTTGCTCCGCGGTACGGAGGGCCATTTTGGCGGTGTGCAGGGCGTCATCGGGTGCATAACGAGTCAACAGATAGTTGATCGTGTGCGGGAAGCTGGTACCGACGGCGCTGCCGTGTGGGCCATTTGGTTCCTGGACGAAGTCGTCGTTGGCCTCACCGCCAATGCGGTAGGCGAGGAGGTACGGGGCCTCGCCCAGAGTGACATCCATTTCGTCCGCGGCTGTGCGAAAGAGAGTGAGGAGCGCCAAAACGGCCAACGGATCCGAGCCATCGAAGAGCGCGACGCCGTGGAACGGACCGTCCAGCAGGCGATGGCGCCTGCGGAGCTGGCTTGCTTTCGACCGGCCGTACGTCGGATCCGCATTGCGGAAGAGGTAGCGGCGAAAGTCGAGCAGCGACGAGAACGGGCCATGCTTGGACGTCAAGGGAAGCGTCCAGGGAATGAACGCCATTGGCGTCTAAGCTGTCCGACCGGGGACCCGTCTGCGGGTGCGGCGCCGCGAGCAAACGCGGCGGCGCGAGGGGCCGGTGCTGTCGCTGCTGCTGCTGCTGCTGCTGCTGGGGTCTCGTGGCGGCTCGTCGTCATTGGCAGACCGCGAAGAGCGGGCGTCGGGATCCGATCGCACCCCCGCACTCCGCGAGGCCAACGGCGACGCTGAGGCGGCTGACTTGCGCGACCGGGACCGGTCGCGAGGGGCCAGGGTGTTTGCCGGTGTTGGGTCAGTAGGCCGGGGTCCACTGGCTGTCGACATCGGCAAAGTCCCAGTTGGGTCGCGCAACGTTGTCATGTCGGCGCGTAGCTCTGGGACGGACGCGGCCAACGTACGCTCAAGCGTCGTTAGCTCGGCGACCGCCGATTGCTCCGCGCGACGACTAGTATTGCCGAGGGAAGCGCCCGAGCCGCCCGAAGCGATAGCCGCTGCGGTTGGATCGGGAAGACCCGAGGCATTGTGGGGAAGAGGGGGAGTCGTCGCCGCCGGGGCTGACCCGTCGGCAGTGAGACGAGCGTCAGCGCCCGCATTATGAGGGGGAGCAAAGCGCGGGGGATCGGCACCCCCGCTCGCCATCGGGGATAGGCTGGCTTCTTGTCTCGAGATAGCACAAACCCGGACACGACGGCACCACGGCCCGTCTGGCACCGTGGAGCTACTCCCCCGGCCTGCAACAAAAGCCGCCAGGTGACCGGGACCACAGGGTGGTCACGTCATGTGAACCGTCAGTGGCGTCCGCACCGTTGTCGCCGGGGCTCGCGATAGGAGAGGCGTCCCTCAAAAGGGACGACGCCCTCTCCCCTGCTGCTCCTCCCAGTGTGGCAACAAAGAATGCGCGAACAAATACCTCATAACCACACTTACAGTACAAAAGAGAAGGACCCAAAGGGTCAACCTACCGAGAGGACCTACACGGCGCAAAGGCGCGCAAAGGCTAGGACTCGAGAGGGACGCCAAGATTCAGATGGTGAGCATGACGGGGCGGCGCGGAGCAAGGTCGGCGCCGTAATAACAAGACGAAAACAAACGAAAAGGAGAGACGAAAGAGTAACCCCTGGCCCGAATAGGGGGGCTACTGAGGGAGGGACAGCCGTCCCCCAGGCCGCAGTCCGAAGTATGAAGAGACGGGCGCAAGTCCCGGTAGGGGCATAAGTACTGGGCTTAGCCCCTGCCGAATGCAACAGTTGTATTGATGTGCTCCTCAAGTGCTGCGCCCGCCCGCCGGCGCCTCAGTGGCACTAAGCGGGCCACAAGCGGCTAGCGATGGCATTTACTCACAGAAAAGGCTATTGTCTTACCCTCGGGGGGTCATCGCTAACGACCGGAGACGCGTGCCGCGTAGTCACGTATGGATCTCAAAGCGCAGAATCGGCCCACACCGCCGCAGCGCTCATGCCGGCACGAAATGGCTAACGAGTCGAACGCTTCGGAGGCATTCGAGCGTAGCCCATTGATAGGTCAATACTTGAAATGGCACAGGCCGGTTCTCCGTGATGCTCTTCGTCGTGGCCATCGTGGGCACCCCCGGGATGCAGCCATCAAACTATGCAATTGTGGACGAGGAGAGAATGCAAGAAAAAATCAAGAACTAGAGCGAAAGAGGAGCGCGCAGAAAAGGGGGGTTAGACAAGAACAACTGTGACAACCAAGAAGGAATAACAAAGCATGCATGCCTGCCCACGTACGCAGGAGACTACCCGACACGCATATTCAGGCATACACGGTCACGGGCACGTTCGCTAACGTACCATGGATGGCCGGGTGCAGCACAAGAGGGGACAGCGGTGGCGCACGATGACCACAGCAGCTGAACCGTCCGATAACGCGGCGATCATCGGTTGCGGCGCGCTGCGGTCTGTTCCGGTAATAGACCAGGTCTAGCGGATCGCACAACCGCCGACTGCCGGCGCCAACGTGCTTCGTCGGTGGCCCTGTTGGAGATGTCGGATTGGCTGCGGACGCTGTCGACTTGCACGCAGAATGAGATCCATAAAGAGCGTTCCAGTGCCCGTTTTGGCAATTCGCTTGGTTTTTATCACGGGAGGATGCCCAGTGCTGATTCTGCAAATGCGAGTGATGGGCGGTGGTTTTTGCTCTCGTGAAGATTCGATGTTTATCACGAGTGGGGGGGTCGTCGTGTGGCCTTGAGACCTTGTGTTTGAGACCTGGGCATCATTGCGTGATAGAGTGCGCCAGTCGATCGGTTCGACTGTCATGACATGATTTAAGTCTACAATTCATCATCTAAGGACGAGTTCATGGTTATTGCTGTCCTCGCCGCTCTCCTTCCCTGCTCGCATGCAACCTCGTCGCGGAGCAACCATCATCATAGACGAGATGGACGCGCAGCTGTTCGTCGACCCTGTACAAGACGCGGAAAAGTACATTGAGGCCTGCACGACTCTGGATGATGTGAAAGACAGTTCCCGTCCTGACCGGGATGATCGTGACACAGAGTCGTTTCTTTTTTCCGCTGCCGCGACTCTCGTTCTTCTTCCCAATGGTGAGGGTGAGGCTGCCAACTTCTAGAGAAACAATGGCGTGGAGTGGTACCGCCGCATGCGCCGATCGGGTGTGTTCTTTAGGCGTGTCCGCACGACAGAGAGCTCATTTGACGTGTTGTTTACTCAAGTGAAGCCCTTCATGCGGTACCCAGGCAATGCGCGGGTGGGCCATCCTCCCGAGATTCACCCACGCATTCAAATGCTACGTGTTCTGTACTGGCTGGCACAGGGTGGCTATTTCCTGCTGACATGCGACACGGCAGACGTCTCCGAGTCGACGTTCAATCGTGTCCTGAGAGAGGTGCTGTCTGCCATTTAATGTGCACTGCCCACCCCCATGTTTCCATCTTCAGTCGAAGGACAGTCGAAAGTTGCCGTGGACTTCGTCAATCTGCTTGGCTGCCTGTTCAGGAAGGTAACCGGGGTGATCGATGATACCCTCATTCCAATTCGTACCCCTCCTGCTCGGATGAAAGTGTCGTACAACTGTCGTAAGTGTTTCTATGCGCTATCCCTCCTTGCCATTACTGACAGTCGGAAGCGCTTCTTGTGGTCGCGCTTAGATTTTCCTGGCTCCATCGGTTACTGTAGAGACTTCAAGGAGAGTCGCTTCTATCGCCAACATAAGTTTGGCACTCCCGTGCTCCACGCGGCATTCTCTCTTCTCGCTGACGGAGGATTCGCTCTGGAGACATGGCTATTGAAGCCATATCCTCGTGATCAGCTGAATGAGAAGGGTATGTACTTCAACTACGTGCTTGTGTCAACGCGTGTCATTGTTGAGAACGCTTTCGGTGCTTTGAAAGGGCGCTGGAGAGTGCTTCACCACGGCATATCCACAGATGTGGAAACAGCGCGACAGGTCTGTGCCGTTTGTGTGTTGCTGCACAACTTTTTGATTTAGTGAGGAGACAGTTGGACCGACAATGTCGATGTTCTTGACACAGATACGGACGTATCGGCTGAGGGCATGACATCCGACTGTGACTATGCCGACGCTCTGCGATTCAGAGATGAGCTCTGTGAGGCACTCTGGGCTGCGTAACATTGTTGAGTTGAGGAGCTCGCATTTTTTTTTGTATTTGAGACCCCAGGTGGGTTGGGATCGCGAGATGATTGTTGCGTGGGCAGCAAGAGGTGCGTCATGCAACTCGCTGCCGATGCAGACACATCTCCAACGGGGTGTTTGGGGTGGCGGACATCCGCGGGCGGTTATCTACGCGCCAGTGGGCCCTTCGGGGGCCGTGCCGACCGCAGTGGTGGGCGCCAGGCAATGTCAGCAGAGGGGACCGGTGCATGGTGACAATTGTCGCAGGACAGGCCGATGTGATGCTTGGCAGCGGACTGCTGTTTTCATCGTTTACATTGGGACACGCGAGACTGATGGATTAGACACCGACACACAAACAGGCTACTGTGAACGAACTGTAGCGAACATCGACCTTGCTCAACCGAGGCAACTAATCGGCGCTCGCGCCTCCCCCGGTCCCCACCTCCTTATTCCCAGAGGACCCCCCCGACCCCTCCCCTCCCCCCACAGTGGCATCAGCTTCAAAGCAGCAAACATCTCGGGCGTCATGCCCGCGTTCGTCATCCGGATGGCGCGGTCCACGAGAGCATCCTCCTCCTTCGAGGCAATTTCGAGTGCAATAGCGCGTTGCCGCAGGGCGCTTTCTTCCTCCTCAGACGCAAACGTGCACTCCAACAGTGCCAATCTGCTCTCGTCGTACTCTTTCTGCGACTCAGCCGAAACCATGCGGGGGCTCTCCTGGTCCGCCAGGGTCCTCACAAAGCCCTCCGCAGCTTGAGAAGCCGCGGGCTTGGCCCGAACCAGTTGGCAACCGGCGAGCCCGGGAACAGCAGGCCCTGCCATTGCCTTCCCCTGCGGCGTAACGGGCGGAACGCCACGGTCAGAGGCCGCGATCGGCTCCCGAGTGCGTGTCCCACCCCGATCAGCCGACCGAACACGAGGGAACGGGAAGTTCTGGCGGCGGGAGAACTTGAATCATCGTCGAAATCAGAATCGCCGGGTGACTTGTGGTGTGCTGCAGATCGGGCATCGCCATCTTCTTCGTCAACCTCCGCGTTGATCACACTTCCATATCGTCACGCGCGGGCGTCCAACGGCTCGTGCGTCGCTTGGTGGCGTCGATCGGCGGCGCGTGCACCAGAAAGAACGCGACTGCTGCCGTCTCGAGACGGCGACCTTGCTGAAGAGGCAGTTGCAAGATCAAAACTGGATTCCCGCGTACGCGCTTCCTCCCCCGCCGCAGTCGTACCCCAAAGATCTTGACCGAGCTCATAGTCTGGAAGCTTGGCTGTTTTGAGAGAAATAAACTGATGGGTACACAACAAAAGAACCAAGCACACGGAAAATAAAAAACAATGCATGGGCAACGGGGAAACATTGAGTTAGAGCCAAGCCAAAGTTATCCGGGCACACAAGTGGAGAGAGGCGTCAACAAGGAAAGAAGTAGAGCGAACGCACATTGTGTTGAAACGCAGTGGGGATAGGGGATGGGGGACCACGGCGAAGTGGTTGAGTGGCTTGGGCTTGTGTGTATGCGTGCAAACGTGCTTTGGTGGTTGTCTCTCCAAAGCGCCCCTCTTCCCATCAAGGGCACTCCTCAAGTAGTCCTAGTCGGAGCACTCAAGCCCACCACGCCGCTCAAGCAGCTCGCCCGCGCACGCGCCCGCCCACACACTAAATCAAAGCCCTCACCAAATCAAAGCATCAGGGATCAAAGCAAAGCCCACGCAAATCAAAGCATCAGAAGCGCAAGAACAGAAAATGTGCAATTGCCAGAATATCACACAAAATCGCACGGGTACAAATGTCGAATGCACCAGCGGTCACCAAACCGCGAGGAAGTCGCATGGGTAGCCTAGTGGGAAGTAGGGCTCCCACTCTCATAGGCGCGACCTTCGGGTCGCGTCCGGGAGTCGGGGGTTCGAACCTTGTCAATACCTACTTTCTTGAATTTTGCTTTTTACAGTAGCAGGGCTTACAGTGTTGTTGAGCATGACGTTCCAACACATTGCAGGGTTTCAATTCTCTCTGTACACGCCCCCTGGTTTCGCTCCGCGTTGATCACCTTTCGAAGGCTTTTCCATGGGGATTGTAGATACCGCGCCTTGCTCTTCACCCGAGCGTCCGTATACCCCGCATACTGAGGGAAACGACCAGCGAGGGGATCAGCAGCAGCCTGATACTGCGCATTCAAGCCCTTAACGTCGTTTCGCGCCTTAAGATTTGCACAATGGTCGGAAGTCTGCTGCAGCCACTTAAAGAGCTCATGGCACTCATCGCTTCTCCACCGCTTGACCGCTCTCTCGTCGCCGGCCGGCGTCGAGGCCGGACGGCGCCGCGCACGGCCTCGGCGGCGAGTCTCAAGGGAGGGTGAGGCATCAGCTCCCGTGGCCTCCTCCGAGCCTCGGGCGGGAGACGAAGGTGGGTCGGTATCTTCGGGGTTGCTCGTTGGGGTTGGCATGGTGTTGGTGGGTGGTGGTTCGGTACGACGCGCGGGTGGGAAAGTACGGGGATGGGATGAGTCTGGGGAAAAGCACGCGTCGATGGCGTGCGCTGTTTTTGAAGTGTCAACACTGTGTCTGCTGTGCGTTGTGCTGGTGCACTTTCACTGTTTACACAGTGAAAAATGTCCGGGTAATTGCAGACGCTTATTGCAATTGGAGTCCAGCAGCAGGCCCCAGAGTCGCTGTTCTCACGTGGACTGAAAACACTGACTCACGATCCGATCATCGGAGGTCGGTCGTGTGGCAGCCGGTGTCACGTGAAGATTGCCCCCGAATAGCGGAATCGGGTGCAGACAGCAAAGGCGCGCCAGACAACCGGCGCTGGCCTTCTGCAGCGTTAGGTGTGACGGGAGCCCTTCAAAATGTCATTCAGTGTATGGAAAGCACTTTAAACGCCTCAATAGCGTACATTCGCTACTTGTGGCCCCTCACTATCTTGAACAGGTCAACAGATTCCAAGGCGCAGAATTTAAGACACAGACGTGAATGTACGACGCAACTACGTGCTCTAGTTCCTGCTGACCATCTCCGCGGATAGAACGGGCACCACCTTGTGTGTGTGGACTGCATGCCCTCGATCGCGCCCCGACATGTCCAGCACGGGGCGGGGGGTCACTGTTGCCGCTGTGCCTGCGCATCCTGGCCATATGTGCTGGAGCAGTAGCGGAGAACAAAGAAAACCGCCGCTGCTTCTTTGCCATGTCGCTGGTACGTGCTGGTTTCGCTGTTGCTCTTGCTGTCAAACGCACGATGGACCTGCTGCTGTCGGCGCCGTCATTTTGGATCGCCGATGGGGACAGCTCGTGCTTCCGAGCAAGCATGTCTGCAGTGCAGAAAAACGTGAAGCACAAACCCGATCCCCGTCAGAGAAAAAAAGCAGAGGCCGCTAACTGAAAGCACATGGCGAGGCTTCCCGATCAAACAAACGGAGAGTAGTCGCGGTGCACAATCAGCATGCGCAACCATCGCTCGATCTTCCCACGACCCATCGATTTGGTTCTGGTCATCATAATGCTGTAGGCCGCGCGTTGAGCGCGTCCTTCCGCTACTCGTAGTCGCCAATGGCTCCATAGCCGCAACAACCACTTCCGAAGCGTCGTCGCCCGCGTCGCGAGACAAAGACGCTGCCGCGGTGGCGGCGGCGGCGGTGGTGGCGGCGGCGGCACGGCCGACGATGGGGCTCTGCGCTGACACGTCCAAGAATGCAGCGCTGGCGGCCCGCAAAACCAAATTGCAAGTCGCCACCGCCGGTGCGGCGGTTCGCAGCACAGCATCTGCCCTGCCCGATGCAGACTTGTGCATCTGGCTCGCACCCGGCATGTCTTCCACAGCGACGTATTCCGCCCCCCTGCCCTCACTCGTGTGTCCGGCCGACGATGCCGGCGCCGAGACGTGCTTGTCGTCGCGCTCCAGGCTAGCTAGTTGCTGTCGGCCGAGCCAAAGCCCGAGCCGCCACGAGCCGCGGGGCGACGGCCAAAGCAACAGCCGGAAGCGAGGCGGCCGACGCCGACGTGCCGCCGCCGAACGCGGATGTGCGTGCCTCCGCCGCTCCGACCTCCGCCGTCGCGTGTCCGGTGGGTTCATCAGGCAGTAGGTTGAGGCCCGTAGGAGCGGCGGCGGCCTTGTCCCTCACAATGCCCCCCGCGGACGGCTCCGGGTGAAAGATAGCCCGCCCGGCACCCCCGGACGTCGAAGTATCTGCGAGAACAGTGGTTGGTTTCGCGCATGGTACCGCCTTGCCACCAATGCCCCATACACGCCCGCCAGGCACCTCCTCAACAGCCGCGGCGGTCGATAGCGATGGCAGAACTGTGCATAAGACAGGAACGCCCGACGTCGACCTCGGTGTTGTCAAAATTGCAGGAGCCGCCAAAGTAGCAGCCGTCTCTGTCAGTGCCGCCGCCGCCTCGGACGCACCGACGAAGCACAAGGCGTCGACGAGGGCAATCTCATAGTCGGAATCGCTTTTGCTGCTGTCGCGGTCCACCCCTCGTCCCTGCGGCGAGCTGCCGAGTGCGGCAGAGCGGGAACCCGCCGCGGTTGTGACGAGGTTGGCCATGACACGTCCGCTCTATTTCGCAAGCGTGCCGCCGTGGTTTGGTGGATATATTGAGTTCGCAAGGGCGGCAGCAGCCGCCACAGCAGCCAATATGCCGGACGTGTGGCCTCCATCATGTGGCGACCGCTCGTTCAACGTGGCTCCATCCGCGCCGCCAGCAGGACCGCCAGATGGCACACGGCTCGTACCTAGCCACCCACCGTCCGCCCTTCCCCCTCGGTTGCCGAATACCATTCAGGTCCGCCCGGAACAGTACGTCCCTTGCCCTCCACGACTAGGCGCGCCGTCCGAGATGAGGTCGGCGGCGAAGATGGAGCCGCAACCGAGGTTGCGTACGACGGCGGAACGAAGTGTAAAGACGACCGCAGCTCCCTCCGTTAAAACACATGCAATTGCTTGAGGTTTTGGACCAGCATGAAAGGCGACCGGCGAGGCGAGGCCTGGCCATCATTCTCAACTTCTTTGAGAGAGCAGCCGATGGATGCGGGGCTCTTGATAGCAGCAGACAGCCGGGCCAAGACACCCTTTAGCGCATTTTCTGGCACACACATGGGTTGGTCCCCCAAGATGAGTCGCTTCCGTTGCCCCAGCACACGTCCAGTCCGCAGAGCCACCGTGACGGTTTTTCCAGTCGGGGGGCACGAGGAGATCCTCACGTCGCATTTGCTGCCAGGCATCTGGGGGCAGTCGGTTTCCCGTATCCACGAGCCTCGCAGGCTGAGGCTGCTGCGGCGCGCGAGTGAAATCGATTCCCAGAACCACCCGTCAGCGGCGATCGACGTGCAAAGATCTCCGACTTGCGGATTCCGCCACAGCGGTGCCTCCCTCTGGTCCTGCACCGCCCTGCCACAGGGACTGGGATTCGTCTGATCCGGTTCTGGACATTCTGGAGCCCCCTTGTGAGTCCAGCGAATCCTCCTGTACAGGCTAACAGCACCGACACCGTTGCTGGCTGGACCGGAAGTGTCATGACATTCGCGAAGTCAAATCGCCGCGAAGTCTCCTTTGTCACCTCGGTCGCAAAATGAAGAGCCAGCCGCGCTGACTCTTCGCTCGGCGACATGAGTACCGTTGTTCTGACGGTGCATGCAAACGGGGAAGGAGGCTTATGCCATCTTCACAGACGTCCAAGACGGTACGTGTCGAGTGGCTCTGACGCTGCCACCGCCGTTGCGCCGCACCTACCGCACCGAGACCGACGTTGCCAAACAAGGCGGCGGTGTCCGCGAATAGGACCTGTCGAGTCGCCGGCTTGTCGGTGTGGCCGTCCCCACGTGAAAAACGGCCCATATTGTGGTGGGAGTCGTTGCTGCCGCCGTGTGTCCGCCCATCGGCTTCGCGGGCATCAAGCATGTGACCTGACGGCGGCCACCGTCGTGCTGCCGAGTGCTGAGCAGCGTTTCTCTTTGTCGCCGTTCGAAGGAGCTCGGGTTCGCGAACCGACAGTGGGCGGCTTCGTGCCGCCCCCCCGGAGCGGCGACGGCGGCAGCGGAGATGACGTCGGATGCGGCGGCAGCGGCGGCGGCTGTGGCGGTGGCAGTGGAGGCGGCGGCGGCGAATCTACGAACCAAGACGGTTGCGGCAGGGGGAACCGGACCGCTGTGTCGAAAGTGCAGGCGGGATTCGTGTCTCTGTTCTTCGTATGCAACGGCGCTTCTTGTCTGCTTTTGTTTTGCACCCTCCCGCGTTCGTGCTCGACGCCCGGAATGTGGGTGGCACTGAGGACGTCGGCACAAGCACTTGCAAGCTTGTGTCGCCGCAGTGGGGCGGCCGGCCGGCGTCGGCGACAGCCCCGCGTGAGCGGCGCGGTTATCGCCGAGCGCGGGTCGTGCACGGCCCACGCGGCGGCGCAGACCGCCATGTCGCCGGTGCTGCGGGCCAGACGCGCGGCTGGTGCGGCGCGGACGCCGAGGTGAGCGCCTTTCGTGTCGGCGCGGAGGTAGTCTGGGAAAACAGGGCCAAGTCTCGTGGCAACTAGGACAGAGCCGTGCAATCAGACCCTCTACGGACAGTGGAACGAACCAAGGCCGTGCAATCAGACCTTGGCAGTGTTATTGTGAAGCGTCGTGCAGTCGTCGATACAGGAAACGGTGGAGAATACTCACAACCGCGTTCGAGCAAGCAGTGGGAGCAACCACCTGCGGCGGTCCTCCGACTAGTCATGTACCCTCGTGTGCATCATCCGTCGCAGGCCGGCGGGCCGACCATCTCGTGCCGCTCGCGCCGCCCAGCGGTGAAGGTCACTGGACCATATCAACGCTCGGTGTGTGATCACCATATTGAACAGCCAAATCTGTCACGCCTTGAACAGGTTGCTCCGTCCGCCGAAAGGTCACAAATCTCGCAGGTAGGCTGATGTGCTGGCGGCTTCACATTCGCCACACAGCCGCCGGCTGCAGCAGCAGCTGCGCGTTTGGCAGAAGTGGGCGGGGCAGGGGGTGAGGGCGACGCGCCGTCCGCTGTGGACGGCGGCGACGTGCCGGTCGTCGATGACATGAAAGGCCCGATGGCAGTCGTGGTCGCCGTGGCTGCCAACGTCCACTGCTCCGGTGTGGGCCATTACTGACCCGCCACGTTCTGCACCGACGACGCCCTGCGCAACGCGTCGGTCGAGCATGAGCCGGCGTCGGCGGGGACGCCACCCCCAACCGCTTGCCCATGTCGCCGCCTGAGGGCGTGCGGCGGGTTTCGGCGTCGGCAGCCCGTTGGTGGTGCGGAGCTCGCCGAGCGCGGGTCGCCAACGGCCGACGGTGCGACGGCGACCGCTATTTTACTGGAGCGGCCGGTCAGGCGCGCGGCCAGTGCAACATGCGCGGCAGGGGCAGCGTCTCCCACGTCAGTGGCGTTGGACAAGGCGTGCGCCTGCCACGAGAATGCTGTTGGCAAGGAGGACAATTGCGCGTCGGCGGCGCTCACCAGTGGCCGCAAGGCTGCGAAAACGGTGCAGCGTGCGTGCCTCGGCCTCTCCTCCCACTTTCCAGCGCCGCCGTCCTTGAGCTCATGGCCGCACGTTTGGTCTGTCTCGTTTTGTTGACGGGCGACGCTGCAACAGGGGCGACTGCACACTATTCGGTAGGAAAGAACAAGCTGTCGTACACAACGGCCTATGGCGACTTGACTGGCACTGTCTCTCACACAGGGCACACGAGTAGTGCGATGCTACATCTTGACTCACAAGACTGAGGTCCCTCCGGTCGCGCACCCTCTTCACCCAGAACAGACGCCGGCGGGCACTGAGCTGAGGTCTTGATTCCAGCCGCCGTTCCTGCAGCGGTAGCCGCATGATCGACGACTGTGGCCCCCGCCCGAGCCATTGAAGTCAACGTTGACGCCTGCATCGTGCCAGGCATTGCGGCGCACAGCCACTCAGAAGCCTGAGCGGCCAAAAGCGTCCAACCCGCGAGCGTGTAGCCACACGCCTGGCTCTTCACAGCACCCTTGACGACCATTCCCCCCAGCTCCTCGTCAACGTCGCCCATCGCACACTGGCACATGCTCTCAAGCATCATGTGCGCAATCTTGGCGGGAGGATTTGCCGCAAGGGTAGGGGAGAACAAGGCAGGTAGGGGGGTAGCGAATGCCCCGCGCGCGCCAGCCGGCCACGCATAACGATAGACTCGGGAGCAAGTGCCATCTATGTCGATCACACCATCGAACCCAGACCCCAAAGGCGCCGCTGGAGTACGCCCTTTTGCAACAGTGCCCTTGTCCAAACGGGGCTGTCTCGGCCGTAGCGCCCGGTTGCGGGCACGTCCCAGGGAGATGGCATGGGCGTTACGATCCGTCCGGTTCTTGCGCGCTTTCTCAATGGCTGAGATGGCCTTCAGCTTCTTCTACCAATTGTCACGCGCGTCCTTGAATGCCGCCGGCTTCTCCCCAGCGGCCTCATAGTTGCCCTCATCGCCGCTCGACTGCTCGTCCAGGCTGCTCTCGGTGACCTCGGCGGCCATGCGAGAGGCCTCAACTGCTCCCAAGTGGGCCCTCTTGGACAAATTTAAAAAGAGGTTCTTTTTTTGTCGCTGAGCAGGGCCGCTATGGTGCCCCTGTGCTCCAAAAGGCGGATCGCTTCGTCCAAATCGACGCCGCCGGCGTTGACATTGTCCAAAAGCCGAGCGGATGAAACAAGGCGCTCGCGGGCGTCGATGCCCTTGGCAGCCGCCTCGCTCTCCGTGTTCTTCATCAGGTTGGCGATCGCAGCATCGGTCATGAGGCAGCACATGAAGTGGTCGGTAGTCAGCGGGGCCCGGTTTTGCTTTCGCACGATGACGCCCTTCTTGTTAATCCTAAAGCGCGTGGCGTTGAGGGTCTGCGTCCCGAACAGGTGACCGGTCTTACCACAAAAAGTGCAAAACGCCTTGTGCATGCAAAATGCCTCGACGCATTTGCCCGGCTCGTACAATGGGTTGTCTTCGCGCAGTGTCCTCCGGCACTGAGCATGATAGAGTGAGAACGTACGCGCATTGTGCTGACGGCTATCGGATGGGCCCAAGTAAAGGCAGATCGAGCACCTCCCCATTGACGCGCGGGGGGGGTAGGAAGTACGTCGAAGGTACAGCGAGAAGGAGAGGGAAAGCTGCAGAGAGAAACGTAGACGAGGACGTGGTGTGCACGAAAGAGCCTGGTGCCGGTTGGACGACCATCTGGTAGCATCCTCGCCGCCGACCACCCGTCTTCTGACAGCGAGTTGTGGCCATTGTGGCCAAATAGCCACTGCGGCGAGATGGACAATTTTGCCAGATGGTCTCAGTTGAGGCCGCACCTGCCTGGTTGGCCTCTGAGAGGGGGACCTTCCTCAGTGGCTCCCCAGGACGACGCCCAGATCACCCCGAGACTGAAGTGAACGTCGGTCAGAAGGGCTCTTTTCTGGGGGTGGCGGTTGTCTGACTCCTTGGGACGGTAGCTATAGGATCTCGGCCGCCTGCTCGTGACCATTCGCGTTGCGGCAGGGGAAGGAAGAGGATGCATGGCGTTGCCTAACGAGCTGCAAAATTCATCCGTATTCACGGTGTCAAAGAGAACCTAGCATGTCAGTGTTCTCAATGTTCAGTGCTCCCATTGGCTGACAATGGCTTCGAGACAGCGTGTCACCTTCGAGACTTAGTGGTTAACATCTGACTGTCAAAAAACATGCACAAGTTTGCGTGGCCACATTATAGAAGAGCACCATAAGAGTACGTAAAATCGGCCTCGTTGTTTTCGAATATGAGTAGATCCGAGAATACCTATCCATAACATCATAGTGCCATTTGTTCATGAAAGCCCCTGGTCGACACCGGAGCCGGACCCACTGTGGTTTGGGAGGACATCCTCCCCAAAACCTGGCGTCAGCATGCGTGGCGTGCGCCAGCCGAGACCAGGATTGTGGATGCTGCGGCGCAGCCAGTCAAGGCCCTCGCTCGGCTCCCTATAACCCTGCATGTACGAGACAAACGTTTGCATTTTCCGTTTATTGTTGTTATCCGGCTCTCGGTACCCGTAATCGGCAGGTGTGACTTCCAGCGCGAGTACACGAAGGCCATCCTGCCTCATAACAGCCAGATTGCCTGGACCACGAACGCAGTGTCACTCATCCTGGGCTATTACCTCGGCGCCAGGGGACGGCAGTTCAAGAAACCGGGCAAGACCCGAACACGACCTAAAGAGATGACACTTCCGGGTCTCTCGGTCCTGCGCCCGGGATCCCAGAGGCCGGTCAAGGTCGTCACGCGACCAACCCAGCGTTGACTAAACAAGAGCCGGGCCCAGATGATGGCAAAGCACGGGTTGCACCCGGCACACGGCTACCACAAGAAGGTCCAGCCCCAGGAGCCCTTCTCAATGCAGTTGACCAACCTCTGCCGGACGACGAAGACATTCACCGAGGGTACCCTGGTCGGGGTGCCGGAGCCATACACTGGTAAGGCCCATCCTCTGTCCCAAGAAGCCTTCCTGTCGGTACAACAGGAGCGAGAATCGTGAGAGGGGCTGGATAAGGAAGCCCTTTCCGCTCCGGCAGGGGCAGAGCCCGAGGTGCCACTGGCGCCGCCGACCGAGGAACCAGAGACCCCAGAGGTGAACTGGGACGAATTACCAGAGGCGCTGCATGGAAACGTACGGCACGTCTTGGACGATCTCAAGGGAATGGGGTCGGGCCGCCTGGGTAAGCTCAAGGCGACAACGAAACGCATCCAGCTCCAGCAAAATGCTAAGCCCGTTTATTCGGCACCGCACCGGGCGGGGCCGCACCGGCGTGAAGAGATCGATACGCAGGTCAGGAAGATGCTGGAGCTCAGCGTCATCGAGCTGTCAGACGCGGAATGGTCTTCCTCATCGTAGTGGTCCCCAAGCCTGGTGGCCACTTCCGGATTTCTGTTCACTAGCGGCGCCTGATCGCGCGAACGGTCAAGGATGTGTAGATGCCGTACGTGACGAACGACGAAAGCCGACGAGCGAAGGCGAGGAGGGCCTTTCTCCGGCGGTGCTCGTCTTCGTGACGAAACGTTTCCCCGCGCTTTTCCGGGTCCCTGGTCCAAATGGAGCCGTCAGATGGCTGGGTCGACGAGTGGAGCACTTCTCTGGCGGCGTCACGCTGGTTCTGACGCGCCGTCTTGCTGCCACGGGGAAGTTCCCACGGACGCAAGGCGACATGTGACACGCCCGAACTGACCGCTGGCCGACACGACAAGTACCAAGGCGACTTCGAGACGCCGAATGCACATACCTGACTTGACCGGTGGGGCCAAGAGCGCGAAGGTAGCCACCCGGCAGGGTTATGCCGACTCGGCCGCTGTCAAGATCCCGTCACCTGATGCACAGGAGGACCAAATAGCCGGCAAGGCCCCGCCTGGGATCACACCGCCGGCAGTACATGCTCCGGTGAGGGACGTCCACCTCCTCAACGTTGATGCCGACACCGACCGTCGCACACACTTCGGACGCGGCCGACGACATGGGGAACTTGCCCTGGTATGCCCTGATTTTGTTCCCGCGTGGCATTGTTCTTGGACCCTTACGCCTTGACTTTGGCCCGGGACATCTCAACCTTGGTCAGGGACACCTTGACATCGTCCCGGTCCACCTTGGCCTTGCACCCGCCCCCGCCCCCCAACCGGCCCTCCCCTGGGAAATAAGGAGGGTGCTGGGACTGCTCGGTCTGATGGGGGTTCTCTAGGCCTTCAGGGGATCACGTGGGCACTACTGAGACAAGACAAGGTGGGGGTCCTCTCGGCCCCCAGGGGCTCCTGTAGGCACCAGACGCACAAGACAAGGTGGGAATGCGCACACTTGCAATCGCCAGCACGCGAATGTCTCTCCCGGGTGTTACCAGTTGATGCTGCACGGCAGTGCTGGTCAACGCGGAGAAGCAAGCGCACGCGCGGCACCGGATCTGCCCGGCCGCGCGGGGTAAGATCCCCATGCTTCTCTATCCAGTTACCCGTTCCCGGGTAAATTGGAAGGGGCCTGACGCGGCGGCGCTCGGTACACCAGATGGGACGGCCCGGGACGGATCAGGCTAAGAAAAGAGCAACGTCGCATGACGCGGCGCCGGGCCGCGCGCCCTGGCTGCAACGTACACCAGTGGTGGGACCGATCGCCGCGGGTGACATGGCGCACCCTAAACTGATCCGGTGGCTCTTTCCTCGCTGTCAGGGATCTTGATTGATGATTGGTAGTTTGCATTTTCGTATCCATTGCTTCATTTGTATGCTTGGCAGTAGAGGGGTCCACTGATATGGATCCCCTAATCTCCCCTTGGGGTGGCTTCTGTGTAGGGTTCGGGGCCTTTTTCAGCCTGCTTGCTGAGATAGTGTGAGGAGGCAGCGGGGCGCCCGTGGCCCGCTTTCCGCAGAAAAAAAAATTGCGTTCGTGCGACCCTACTCCCTCTTTGAGCCTTTGGGTGTCTTCTTGGGTGACCATGTCACCGGGCGGTAGTTGCGCACGGCGCGTGGGCGAGTTCCCTCTATCAAGCAGGTGTCCCTACATGCTTCTGTGGGCTGAAAAAACATGTAACCTCATGCGTCAGTACGGGGCGCGACAAATATTGGCGCTACAACCGTTCTTGGAGAGAAATAGCTGGGAACTAAAGCGTCTGCTAAAGACTCAAGATCAAACATGCACAGCTGGACTCATTTCTGATGTCAAAATTGCCATCCAACGAGCATTTTGACGAGCAGAGGTCATCCAAAACCGGCGTAAATTGACTCCTTGGGCATCAATTGATGCCCGTCATAGAAGAGAAAATCGTGCTATATGGCGTCGTAAGGGCGGTTTGGCTGCCTTATGGGCGTCAGTAAAGCTTCTTATCCGTCCCGCGCTCCTGACACTCCCCAAAAAATGGCGTCGGAGCCAACCCTTTGTTTGATGCCTTCCGCAGGGCAATTCTAGCCCGGAACCAATGGTGTGTGGCGCGCCATAAGGGCTTAAGCAGACTTGGAACGGGCCTGAACGCCCCTCCTCTCCAAAAGCTGTGCAGTCCAATCAGACGCCATGGGTCGGATGAAAACCCAACAGACAGCTCTGGGACGTTCTTAACAAAGGCGCAGCATGATAGTACCAGAGGTCATCAAGCGTACACGATTTGGCTACCCGTAAAAGTATATCTCATTTCCAGCTGGCGGGAAGAGTAGATTGATGTGAGGAATTGAGGCTCCGGGTACACAGTAGGGTCCTGGGACTGCCTCAATAGCCGCGATCGATTGCGCAAGTCAAAACGTCAGCGAGTGACCAGTTCTGGAACCAGTTACAAGTAATTCCGTCAAGTTACTGATCCAGTGTCAGAACTGGTCGACATCAGTTGGTTTTCTGACGAATTAAACCGCAGGGGTTACAACAAGAATATCACAATTGCTTCCAAACGGGCCGCACTGTCGGCACCATAGGAGGAGGTGGTCGCACCCATCCGCGGTCGCTTCTCTTCGATGATCACATGACCGATGAGTTCGGAGTTTACGACATCGAGGGCTCTTTTTCGATGGGAACGGGATGTCGCAAGATCTGGGCGTCTGCCGCGGTTTCGGATGAACATCGATGGGAAAGTCGATGAGCCATGGGGGATGACAGTAAAGCCATTGACGGAGCGAATCGAGGATGCATTTGTACTAAGTAGATGAAGTTATTTCAGTGTACTCTGTGACATCTCATTCAGTCTCCTCCTACGACGACGCGACGGTCGAAGTCACTTCTTCGAGGTCCGGGCACCGTCGCGTGGAACAATGCGCGTGCCATGTGCTGGCTGCGTTGGATGACGACTTCCCATGAGATACGGCCTGTCGACATGTTCATTGCACACACGATTGTTTTCTTGCATACTCACAGTCTTATTGCCTCTGCTTCGGGGTGCTCAGCGTGCGGCGGCGTGGTCATTTTCCTTCTCTACGGAGACCAAATCATTTGCTCACGGACTCAGACCTCCTGAAGAAGATGTGGTCACGACGACGGTGGAGCAATCATAGATTGATATGACGTGAACCCCAAGTACGAATGACTTGCAAATGGAGCAAGTACAGACTCTGTGATCCACAGGTAGGGTAATCGCCGCTGTCGAATCAGGGTCGTTCCGCACCGGGCGAAATCGTCGGTAGACCGGTACGCGGAATATATCGCGCACCAGAACAGAACGAACCGGACATACCGTTGTTTACCGGTCGTACCGACGATCCGGTGAAACGGAGCTGGACCAAATGACAGGCATTGGGGGCAGTTGGTCAGGGAGCTGTGTGGATCGGTTATGTTTAAATCTTGAGAGACTGTTCAACAAATCCCACAACTTGCCAGCTTCAGCCGTCGGCCTGCTTTTTCTGCCACCTCTTCCCAGCAGCCACAAACACAGCAAGTCTCCCACCACCGACATCGTAGCTATGGCGTCGTCTTCACCCTCCCGCCTACACCTCGGCGGCCGCCCTGACTCGGCCACGCGAATTGAGCGGCGCCGTCGGATACGGCAATGTGTTGTCTTGGCGCTTGTACTGACGCGATCGAAGCTGGGCCTGCATGTGCAGGTTCGCGAGCGCGATTTGGCGTATGAGCGCCTCATTTGGGCAGACAAAGTGGCTGCGCTGGGCGCGTCTTTTTACCGCAAGTACCGGACGTCGTACCCTGTCTTCAGGAAGCTACTATCGGTGCGACTAAGGAGTCTCGAGCGGAACGAGATTCAAGAACGGCGCCGACACGGGCGCGGCAGCGGAGCCGCCAGAGCAACATGCGCCAAGACGCAGGTGGCAGTGGCTCTGCGTTTTTTCGCAGGCGGTTCCTACCTAGATATTACGGTCTCTCACTAGATACAAGTATCAACTTTTTACGACATCGTGAAACGCGTCACCTCGGCCATCCAAGAGCACCTCGACTTTATGTCGGACCTAGAGACGGAGGAGCGTCGGGAGCGTCTGTCGAGGTCCCTCTCTGAGGCTCTCCCGCATAACCTGCTTGCGTGCTTTGTCCTCGGCGCAGTCGACGGCCTGGCGGTCCGCATCCGCAGTCCGTGGGCTCGGAAGACCAACGAGCCCGCCGGCGTCTGCGGGCTGCGTGCAGGTCTGCCATTCGGCACTGTCATGCAGAGTATTGGGGAATTCGATGAACGAAGCTCGTCGAATCGAGACATCCAGGTCACCGCAACACAGCAGCCTCCGGCATCAAACCAGACTAGAAAACAGACCCACGGAACGCGATCACGTCGAAGCTGACCGCCGCAATCGCGCCGCTTCCGCCCCCGCGGCATCGATTTCCACTGGTGGTGGAGGCTGGAACTGAAAGTGTTCTCCATGAGAGCGAATGGAATATTGCCGTTCTTGGCCGAATGGCCCTGTTCCCGACATCGTCACGCGGGTACGCGTCGTCACCGCGTGCCGTGCTCTGTCGCCTGCCTCCGTGGCTGCTGTAGCACGCAATTTTCGGCCACCCCGCCCAGAATGCCTGTGTGAGCCTCCTCCCGCAATCCGACCTGTCAGGCCACTGATTTTTCGACCGCGCCACATTAGCCGCGGTGCACCCACCCACCGCCCAATCCGCCCAGCCGGGCGACTGTTTTCCGACGCCGCGGTGCGCACCGCACCAGCAGGCTCCCACCGACTTGGAGGCGCCAAACGGGCCGCTGCTGTTTCTCCGTCTTGGTCGCACACGCCGCCTGTCCAGCCTCAACCGCACACATGCGCAACTGCTCTGGCCGTTACCTTCGTGCAACGATTTGAATTCCTCGCCGAAGCCAGTCGGCCTTTCCCTTCCTGTGTAGGTACGGTCGCCACTTCTTCTGGGGCCGGTTTCACAGTCTGGGTGCATGGAAGCGATTCTTGTCGTGTATCAGAGAGCGCATCCAGTGTGCTCTCCGGCCTTCTCTCACTCTGTCGGTTTTGTTATGTGTGTGGTCTTCCACGGACGATTTGCGATGCTCAGCAACAGACTCGGGGCTCGGCTCTAACGGGCACGTCTTTCGTCCAGGAATGAGCTAACAGAATGGTCTGATATCAGTGAGCCGCCCTGTGAACACACTTTGGCACAAGCGGCCGACTGCTTGCTTAGTAACGCGTACATGACCAGTCCGAGCGCCCCTCCTCCCGTGCTCCCTATCCGTGCCCATTTCCCTGTTGACTTTTCTTGTCCACTCTTCCTTCGTTTGTGTCAGCTACAACCTTACCGGCCTCTCCCCGATAAATCCTCGCTTCGTCTTGTTGCCACCACCACCCCTTTCTCTCTGTCTTGCGTACTGGTACAGTAACAGGGGAACTAAAGCACTTTTTACTCGCTCTGTGGCTGCTGTGTCTCTCTCTAGACAGGTTGCACATTAGGTTTTTCTGTTTGAGCGGCTCGCAGCCGCATGCATACGGTCAATGACGTCCAGGAAATGAGCGGAGTGAGCACGAAGCGGGCAGGGTCGTTGGCGGGGCGCAGGCGGGACGTGAGTAAGGCGTCGTCTGGGCGTCAACGAGGCGTCGGCGGGGTCTTGAGCGGGGCGCGGACGGGTGGTGGGCGGGGCGTGGTCGGGCTGCGGGCAAGTCGCGGTCCGGTTGCTGGTGGGGCGTGGTCGGGGCGCTGACGGCACATGGTTCGGTTGTGGGTAGGGCGTTGTCGGGGCGCGGACGGCTCGTGGGTGGGTTGTAGGTGGTGCGTGGTCGGGTTTCGGGCGAGACCTGGTCGGGGCGTTGACAGTGCGTGGGCGAGAGGGCCGGCGAAGGCATACTGCTGGTGGGAATGTAAGAAACAATGGCTTCATTTGTGACAAGCTGGTGCGTTATGCCCTTATGCCCTGACCAGTGCGCGGTGGGGCGCGGTACTGTCCAAATCTTGGATTCGCAGCGGCCTTTTTGTCCTTCTTGACAGTATGGGCAAGCATTCGCGGGTGTCAGTACGAAGTGTTGCATGACCTCACGGTTGCATATGCCGTGCGCCAAGCCATTAACTGCAACAACGAAGTCTCCTCACGCGAGGCGCTACGTCTCGGTAGCTCCACAGTACTCTTCCACGTCTTCATCAGTCCCATCTACTGGTGCCCCGCTCGTCTTCAGGGGCGTTGTGGCCTGCTGCTTGCAAATCTGATGCAGGAGCTTGGTGCTCTTCAAAGAGGGCGCCAGTTCGTCCATCTACTTCGCCACCTTGGTGAGGACGTCCAGCTGGTCGGCGTTTTGCTGTGCCTCGTTCATGTTGTCGCCCAAAATGGTCCCAAGGAGCCTGTCAATGCCGTCGAGGACCTGCTCGTGCGCCGGGGCAGCACGCTTGCGGCCCCACGCCGGCGGCGTCTTGTCGCTCCCCGACCCCCTCCCACCCCCGGACTTGAAGGCAGTATCGTCCGGCAGGTAACGAGGCCACTTGTCGAGCAGCTCGGGGTTGATTTGAAAGACGCAGCACGCTTACTCTGTGGTATGACGCAGCAGAGGTGACACATCATCAGGAATGCAGTCCTCAAACCCGCGCACCTGCTGTCCAATGGCAGGCTGGTTGTTGCCGGACTTGGTGTACCACTTGTACGCCCCGCGAAAAATGCGGCGGAGGTCGGCCCATTTGACCTTGAAGAAGGCCGGCGGCCGGTCGCGCGGCAGCACCGTCGGAACGGCAATCAAAATCGACATCGGCGCGTTGCCGACAGCGTCGGGCGCGTAGTCGTTGTCTTCGTACAGCTTTCCGACGTGGGAGATCCACGGGTCGGGCGGGGGCGCTTCCAGATCGGAGCGCGATCTGTGGTTTTTGTGTGCCGACAAGGCTTCTTGCACGCTCGACGAGCTGAGCACGTGCACCATCCAGGCGTACTCTTCGAAGTCGAGCGATGGTTGCGCGGGTGCCGCGCTCACGCTGCCTGCCACGCTGGCGCGGGTGGGGAGAACATGCAAGAAGTTGTTAGTAAGAAAAACTGGTGACGACGAAAAAAAATCCGCTGGAGAAAGCCTGCAAGTTGAATATAATATTGCAAAGGTTTTGCGCGGTCACGTCGCTTACTAAGCGCTCGGCAAGCGACAGCTGCACCCCGCCAACAGGAACATCGGCTGTCTTTCAAATCTCCTTGAGCTGCTCGCGGGTGTAGACGCGCAGTAGCGCGGCGTGGACATCCGCCGCAGAATCCTCAACATCCGCGAGCTGCGGCGGCTCGTCCGCAGCGGCCGTGACAGTAAAATGAAGGGGGTCAATCGGGGCCGCAACAGCGCCAGCCGCCAACGCGTTCTGGGACGCCATCGTTGTTGGCACATCGGCTGCCTGGCTGGAGGCAGATGAAGACACACTGAGGAGACCTAAACAGCTCGTGGTGAGCGCACACGGGGGCCAGGGATCTACGGGTCGCAGTCGGAGCGCCTCTCTTTTCGAGAACCGCCGCCGTTGTGCACCTTCCGGGGATCCCGGAATGGAATTCACTCAACAGAAAGCACTCAAGTCTTTTTTAATTACTTTTATGAAATCAATGGGGCTCCAAGCCGTATTATCTATGCGTATCTTCGATTGCGGGTTTAGTATCGGGCCGCCCACGCGTTTTCAACGTGGCCAGCTGCGGCCAATGGCTGAGCGAAACCATATACCGCATGCCGCGATACCGGTGCGGAACGACCCTCAGGTGGGTCGCGGTGCGGGCTCTTCATCTCCAATTGCACCGAATCGATTGGCGCGATGGGAACCTGGAATGCTCCCATCGAGACAACCGCACCGACTACCTCGACGCCCTCCGCGACGCGCTGTGCGGCACGTTTGGGTACCTCCCCTCGTTGGCGTCCAAGCTCATGGACGTCTTCCCCAAAGAGGAGGTCCAGGCGTTTATTGAAGCCCAAGAGTCCCCCCGCCCCGTGACGCTGCGGTCCAACAGCCTCCGCGTGCGGCGGCGAGAGGTTGCCGCCGCCCTCATTGCGCGGGGCGCCAACGTCGACGCGGTGCCCTGGTCCAAAGTCGCCCTCGTCGTCTACGAGGCGCCCGTGCCGCTCGGCGCAACGCCCGAGTACCTGGCCGGCCACTACATGCTCCAAGCGGCGTCGTCGCTTATGCCCGTCATGGCGCTCGCGCCCCGGGAGGCGGAGCACGTGTTGGAGATGGCCGCCGCGCCGGGGGGGAAAACCACCCACATCGCCGCCGTCATGCGCAACACGGGGGTGCTCGTGACCAACGACGCCAAGCGGGAGCGCCTCAAGGCCCTCGTCGCCAACGTGCATCGGCTGGGGGTGAAGAATGCGATTGTGAGCCACTATGACGGCCGCTCCCTGCCGGCGCTGTACGGGCCCTCCTTTGACCGCGTGCTCCTCGACGCGCCGTGTTCGGGGACAGGCATCATTTGCCACGACCCGTCGGTCAAGACGAGCCGCACCGACGCGGATATTGCGGCGAATGCGGTGTTGCAAAAGGAGCTCCTCCTCGCCGCCATTGACTGCGTCAATGCGTCGTCGCGCACCGGCGGCTACGTCGTCTACTCCACCTGCTCCGTGACCGTTGATGAAAACGAGGCGGTGGTGGATTACGCGCTGCGCAAGCGGGCGGTCAAGGTTGTTGACGCGGGGCTCCCGTTTGGCGTGCCGGGCTTTACGCGCATGCGCGAGGCGCGCTTCCACCCGTCCCTCGCCAACACCCGCCGCTTCCTCCCGCACGTGCACAATTTGGACGGCTTTTTTGTGGCCAAACTCCGCAAAGTGTCCAACGTGGCGCCGGCGGCGGCGGCGGCCAAGGCGCGGGCGGCGGCGGCGGCCAAGGCGCGGCGGCGGGACGCGGCGGATGGGATTTCCGACGCGTCGGGCGAGGAGGAGGGGGGGGGGAGCACCTCGGGGGGGGGGAGCACCGACGGTGGGAGG
>Ga0114957_1001577_pt1 | contig 24283 bp, 15 predicted proteins | sample BantaG_FD_87175 | JGI IMG/M metagenome (GOLD analysis project Ga0114957, IMG submission 87175) | Marine algal microbial communities from Bantry Bay, Ireland - BantryBay_4 metaG | ecosystem: Host-associated > Algae > Red algae > Unclassified | place: Bantry Bay, Ireland | collected 2014-11-21 | reverse complement strand
TTCTTGCAAATGAATTGTTAGAAAAAGAAGTACTTCTAAAATCTGATTTGGAAAAATTGATTGGCCCTCGACCTGCTGATGTTAAGGCTCAGGCTGAAAAATTAGCGAAGGAAGAAAGTAATCCTTTTACTGAAGAGCAAGGTACTTCTTCTACTGATTTGCCAGATGATGCTCCAACAGTTGAGTAAATCTAACCCCCGACCCCTAAAGGGGAGTTTTGGTTTTCCCTTTGTGGGGAATTCAATTGATTTTTAAACTGCTAAATTTATAAAAAAAAGTCAGGATTCTATTTCGAATAATAGGATTCTGACTTTTTTTTGAGTAAAATATAAAATTTTGCTAAAGAAAATTCTGAGGAAAGTTAATTGAAAATTCAGCTGATTATTAAATTACTAGATCTATAAAAGAAGTCAGGGTTCTATTTAATAATAGGATTCTGACTTTTTAGTTTGAGAACTATCTATAAAATTTAGTTAAAGAAAATTCCATGGAAAGGCAATGAAAAATTCAATTGATTTGAGTGTGAAACAAATTGGGTGTCATTTTTTTTGAATATTGAACGCTGTCGTTCCTCGCTCGGTATGACAAGGGGGGCAAGGAAAATGTGTGAACTTTTGAATAATATCTATGCCCCCAATTTGTTTCACACTCAATTGATTCTTAAATACTAGATTTATAAAAAAAGTCAGGATTCTATTTATTCGAAATAGAACCCTGACTTTCAATTTGAGAACAATTTATAAAAATCAAACTAAAGAAAATTCTAGGGAAAGCCAAAACTCCCCTTTAGGGGTCGGGGGTTTCCTACCGCTACAATTTTTAAAAATTTCTGATCAGATTTCAATTCCGTTTTTGACAAAGGCGGTTTTTGATAATACTTCATTAATAAATCGCCATGCTCTGTATTTAAAAAACGAACTACTTTTCCTCGGATATATCCTCTATTTCCATTGGCAGATTGAACATATAAATAAGGTGAAATTTTCTTTACGCCATTTTGCATAAATATTTTTTCAAAATGTTTAATGACTACAAAAGGAACATTAGGATTTAATTCTTCTATTTTATCGGATAAAAAAGAAGGTTCTGATTTTAGGAAAATTTTAGATTTAGTAACGATCCCTTTTAACGCATTTCGGTTTTCTTTATAAAATTGTTCAAAACGTTTTTTTCGTTTATCCCATGCGTAGGTGTAGGTGACAAATTCAAGGCATCGCTCTTGAGTTTGACTTCGCGTTTCATATTTATAAGGAAGACTAAATCTTTGGCAATTCACATAATCCACATACTCCACTCGAATACTTTGAGGACTCACTTCAATAGATTTAAACATCGCAGGTGAAATTAAATCATCATCATAAGTCAAGGTCATTCGTTCATCTAAAACTTTTCGAAGAGAACCTGATTGTATAGAAAAAATTTCAAGTGCTCGGTTTTCTAAATCACTTGAAGTGGTAAAACTTTTCGTTTGCACTAAAAATTCAGGAACCTCATCGTTAGTCAAATCTTTCATTTGTATCAACTGAATTTCAGTTCTACCCATAGCACTTTGACTTTCATAATTGATATGAACAGATTGTCCATGTTCATTTGTAATCACTAAATAATATTCATGATAGGTAGGATTTAAAAGATCATTGTCATGTAGGTTGTCTCGACCTTCGATACTTGCAATCCACGAAACAGATTTTTTAAAACCATTATTAAGTTCAATTTTTTCTTTGTGGTAAGATTTTAAAAGTGGGTTTATTTTTTCTTCGGTCATGATAACTGCAATCCCATCACCAAAAATCCATCCTTCTTGACCTGACGCAGTACGAACTCGATACCATTTGAATTTTTGATTTTGAGCATCATCCAAATGCTCCAAAGCAGACTCTTCTAAAATTTCTAACAATGCTCCTTCAGAAAATCGGATATTAGATTGGTCAAAATAATTACTGTCAGGATACATGGTCACGGTATTCAAAACCGTTGCTACTCGACTTTTGAAAATCAGATCAGAGCCTTTCATATTGAAAGATGCTACAAGAAAAAATACTAGCCATAAAAATCTAAACTTCATGTTTTCTGATTTGTTATAAAAAATTAGTCGTTTATCGCTCAGGTTAGTGTAGGTTGGTTAGAGTTGTGATAGGTTAGAAAGAAGACTTTTGTTATACAAAATTAAGCAAAATTCATGCTATTAATAATATATTTACCAACTTTGAAGTGTACCTTTTTCCAAAACTTAAATAAAACGAACTATGAATCAGCATTATTTCTTTTCGATTTGTCTTATTTTAACTTTCCTATTTTCTCAAAACAATACATTTGCGCAGCGTGATTTCTCAAAAGTAGAAATCAAAGCGGAACAGGTTTCTGATAATATTTATATGCTAGTGGGGAGTGGAGGAAATATTGGAGTATGTGTTGGAGATGATGGCGTATTTATGATTGATAGCCAATTTGGTCCATTGAGTGAAAAGATTTCTAAAGCCATTGCAGAACTTAGCACAAAACCAATAAAGATTCTTTTTAATACGCATTGGCATGGAGATCATACAGGAGGGAATGAAAATTTTGGAAAAAAAGATGCCATGATTATTGCTCATGATAATGTGATGGAAAGAATGAGCACGGAACAAAAACGTGCCTTTAGAAAACCTACTCCTGCTGCTCCTAAAGTAGCACAACCTATCATTACTTTTAATGATAAAATGTCTTTCCATTTGAATGGTGAGGATATTTTAATCTTTCATTTTCATCATGGACATACGGATGGAGATGCGATTGTATATTTTCCCAAAAGTAATGTTATACATATGGGCGATACTTATTTTAAAGGACGTTTTCCATATATTGATTTAGGTTCAGGTGGAGATGTCGAGGGTGTTTTAAAAACAATCAATGAAGTGCTTTTCTTAGCAGATGAGGATACTAAAATAATTCCTGGACATGGTGCATTATCTAATAAGGAAGAGCTGATGGAATATCGAGATGTCATTACGATTTGTAGAGATCGAGTTAAAAAGGCAATTGCTTCAGAGATGACTTTGGAAGAAATTAAAGCTTCAAACTTGACTAAAGAATATGATGAAGATTGGGGAGGAGGTTTTATTAATCCCGAGAAGTTTGTAGAAATTTTACATGCAGATTTGACGAAAGAAGAAAAGGAATAGTGATTAGTAAATTAAGAGTATTTAGAAAATAATTAGCGTTGTTTATTTGATTATGGATTCAAGATTAAGGATTAAGGATTTCGAAAATCGTGTTTATACAAGTGGATGTTTAAAATTATTCGACATCCATAATTTTGAATCCATAATCCATAATCTTTTTTCACCAATCACTAACTAGAATTCCATCTTAGGTAATTTCTTTTTAAGCGGTTGTCCATTTCTAGTTCTGAAATCTTTTACCTTCCCGATATTGACAGAAAGTGTGACACCTCCAAAGAAAAATAAATCATTATTATTAGAATCACCTCTTCCCGTTCCAGTTGGATCTTCTACTAAATCAGGATTGAATTCAAGTTTTCGATAAGATAGTGCTGCTGCAAAATCTCCTTTATTTTCTGCTAAAACTTTTAAATCAGGGTATGCTGTACTTACATCATCTAAGTAATCGGTAAGGGTATATCTCATCCCTAATTCTAATCCAATACTTGCCTTTTCATTAATATTAAATTTAACGCCAAGCCCTGCAGGTATTCCAATAGTAAATTGACTATAAGGTGCATCATATCCTGGAAGCCCTTGACCTTCTGTACCAATAGGTTGTAAGTCATACCATTGACCATTTAATTCCGCTTGTGGATTAAAAAACACACCTGAGATACCTGCAAAAATATAAGGAGTGGTGACATGATCTTTGGATGCAATATTATAATTTATCAAATTATATTCTGCCGTGATTCCAATTTCATAAATGTCAGTTTGGAAACTTAAGTTTCGTGCTCTATTTCCTTTATTTAATTGCGCATTATGATCAGAACCTTTTAAAAGACCTTTATAAAAATGTCCTTTAACAGCGAAATGACCTGTGAAATTATATCGACCAAATGCACCAAATGCAGGAGCATATTCTGACGCTTCCATGATATTTGGAGTTAAGTCTCCTTGATAATTAGAGACACCTGCAAATATACCTGCTTCAAAATATTGAGCCGAAAGAGAAATATGGAAAAGGGTTGAAAATATTAGAATTGAAAATACTTTTTTCATAAGCTTTCATTGATAAAAAGGTTTTGAAATCTAATCGACCTTTTTAGTGTGATTTAATATTTGAAAAATATCGAGGAGTTATCAGTTTATATCTATTTCTAAAACCATGCTTGAATTTTTTTTTTACTTTTAAAAAATGAAGATTGTGTGACAGGTTTTTTGACAAAAAAAATGTAATTGGTGATTGGTAACTCGTGATTCGTTGACTTGTAATTGACAATAGTTTAATAATTCAAAAGCATTTGAACTTTTCAAAGTTGTTCAATTACAAGTCAACCAATTACGAATTACCAATTACCAATCACGAATTTATCAACATATATTGTTTGTAACCATACCTTTATTTTGTACCTAAAATTCAATTATTAATTCCTATTTTGTCCATTATTTTTTAACAACCACATACTATAAATGCTCATAAAAACTTATGCTAGCCACGTTGAAGGGGTGGAAGCACAAACCATAACTGTAGAAGTCAATGCTGGTGGTCCTGCTGGCGATGGAAAAGATTTTTTGAGAATGGTAGGCCTGCCCGACAATGCAGTTAGAGAAGGTTTCTCCCGAATCCTTGCTGCCATTTCTAATATCAATATGCACTTGCCACGAGTCAAATTTGTAGTAAATTTGGCCCCTGCTGATTTACGAAAAGAAGGTTCCGCTTATGATTTACCGATTGCAGTTGGATTGCTCGCAAGCACTTCCAAGATGGGATTGGAAGATTTGGATAAATATATTTTTATGGGGGAGCTTTCATTGGATGGCGGTCTGCGTCCTATTAAAGGAGCATTGCCTATCGCTATCCAAGCAAGAAAAGAAGGTTATAAAGGTTTGATTTTACCCAAACAAAATGCGCGAGAAGCTGCGATTGTAAATAACCTTGAAGTGTATGGAATTGAAAATCTTCGAGAGGTAGTTGATTTTTTTGATAAAAAAATAACACTTACACAAACGATCGTTGATACCCGAACTATTTTTACAGATACTAAAAATATTTACTCCGTTGACTTCTCCGATGTCAAAGGTCAAGAAAATATAAAACGTGCTTTGGAGCTTGCCGCAGCAGGAGGTCATAATGTGATTTTGATTGGGCCACCAGGAGCTGGTAAAACGATGTTGGCAAGAAGACTGCCTACGATACTTCCACCATTGAGTTTGCATGAAGCATTGGAAACGACGAAAATCCATTCTGTCTCAGGCGCACTTCCAGCAGGATCTGCTTTGGTTTCTACTCGTCCGTTTCGATCACCTCATCATACGATTAGTGATGTTGCATTGGTAGGCGGAGGATCGAATCCCATGCCTGGAGAAATTTCAATGGCACATAATGGCGTTTTATTTTTAGATGAGTTACCAGAGTTTAAACGAACCGTTTTGGAAGTGATGCGGCAGCCAATGGAAGAACGAAGGGTGACGATTTCGAGAGCGAGAATTTCTGTAGATTACCCTGCGAGTTTTATGTTGGTGGCAAGTATGAATCCATGTCCTTGTGGTTTTTATAATCATCCTGATAAAGAATGTGTTTGTAGTCCTGGAGTCGTGAAAAGATATTTGAATAAAATTTCAGGGCCGCTTTTGGATCGAATTGATTTGCACGTGGAAGTAACGCCTGTGAGTTATGAGGAATTGGCAGATTATACGCCTTCAAAAGAAAATAGTGAAAGTATTGTTACAAGAGTAATTGAAGCGAGAGCAATTCAAACGGAACGATTTAAAGAATACAAAGATATTCATTGTAATGCACAGATGCCGAGTCGGTTGGTTCGAGAAGTTTGTCAATTAAATAAAGCCGGAATTGTATTGTTAAAAAAGGCGATGGAAAAGTTGCAACTTTCTGCTAGAGCGTATGATCGAATTTTAAAAGTGGCTCGGACAGCGGCAGATTTGGCAGCTAGTGAGGATATTAAAATTGAGCATTTGGCGGAGGCGATTCAGTATCGGAGTTTGGATAGAGAGGGGTGGGCTGGGTGATATTCCGTTGGTTTAAAAGGGAAGACTATTGACTAATCACATGATTTATTAAAAATAGTATTATTTTGCAAGAAATAATAATATTAAATGATTACACATATAAGAATAGATGGATTTAAGGCTTTTCGAAATTTTGAAATGTCTTTTACACCTTTAACTGTAATTGCAGGTGCAAATGCCTCAGGAAAAAGTAACCTTTTCGATGCCTTACAACTATTATCAGATCTTTCACACAAAGAATTAAAGGATTCATTTAGAAAACAACGTGGCGCAGCATTAGAATTATTTACCCAATTTGAAGATAATAAATATGCTCAAGAAATGTTTTTTGAAGTGGACATGTTAGTTGATAAAAATGTTAAAGATAGTTGGGGAGGAGAAGCTATGTTAAAATACACACGATTACGATATCAATTAAAAATAGCAAGAAGGAAAAATGGAAATGATATTGATAAATTAGTAATAGTTCACGAAAGTTTAGATCCTATAAGACCTCAAAAAGATGAATGGGTTAAAAATAATTTACCAAAAAGTACTGCAGACAACTGGCGACCGAAAGTGAAATCTGGAAGAAGAAGTAAACCTTATATCTACACAGAAAAAAGAAATGGAATTCCAACAATTAAGTTACCTCAGGATGGTAGACAAGGAGGAAAAGAGACTCCTGCTAACATTGTTTTGCGAACAGTCTTAAGTGGAATTGATAATATTGATTTTCCTCATGTTTTTGCAGCTAGGGAAGAAATAAAAAAATGGAAATTTTTACAGCTTAACCCAGAGGATTTAAGAGCTCCAACTCAAAAACAAATTGGGATGACTGATATTATTACACAGAGTGGGAAAAATTTAGCTGCAGCTCTTTTTAGAATAGCTCAAGAAGACAAATATTATTTAAAAGAAATATCTCGGCAGATGAATAAACTCTTGCCTAACATTGTCGAAGTCGAGATTTTCGATGATAAAATTCATAGTCAATATATAATAAAAGTTACAAATAATGATGGAAAAATTTACTCTTCAAGAGTCTTGTCAGAAGGTACGCTTAGAATCTTAACATTATGCATATTTCTATTTGATAACGAACACAAAGGATTATTATGTTACGAGGAGCCTGAAAATGGGATACATCCATTTAGAGTTAAATCTTTGACAGAATTACTAGTTGAGTTATGTATTGATTTTAATGATGAGGATGCTCTCCTAAGACAAATATTAGTCAATACTCATTCCCCTGTTTTGGTAGGAGAACTAATCAATTGGAAATCTGATAATCGGGTTTCTGTTTGGTTTTCTCAATTAAATACTCTTTTAACTGATTTTGATGGAGAAAAAGTGAAGATTAATATCACTAAAATGCTTCCTGTTTTAAAAGAAGATAGCTTTAAAAATCATCTTTCGCTCTTTCCTGAATTGACCGAATCAGAAAAAAAAATGACATTGACTAATGTGAAGAAATATTTACAAACAACTGAATTGAACAAGTAATAGAAAAACTATGACAAAACAACTTATAATTGGTCTAGTGGGGGAAGGAAAGACCGACTATCGTTTTTTAAATAGTGTAGTAAAAAGAACATTTGAGAAAGTTGCTTTTGAATGTAAAGGAGATATTGAAATATTAGAGGTTCAAGATATTGAAACACCAACTAAACCATTTATAGAATTTGTAAATGAATCTGCAAAAAATGCTGTTGGTTATTATGGGGTGATGATACTTTGTGTTCATACTGACGCAGATGATAGAGATGATCAAAAGATCTTTCAAACTAAAATACAACCTGCCTTCGATGCTGTGCTAAAATCTGAAGTTGAATTATGTGAGTTGGTTCCCATTGTTCCGATTGTGATGGTAGAATCTTGGATGTTGGCAGATCCAGAATTGTTTTGTGCAGAATTAGGCACTTCTTTGAGTTTTCCTAATCTCGGAATAAATCAATCTCCAGAAAATATAAGTAACCCTAAAGAAATAATTCGAAGTGCAATTCGAATAGCTTTTGAGAATCGATCTAAAAGAAGGTCTACATTAAAAATTGCAGAATTATACGCTCCTTTAGGGCAAAAAATTAAATTAGAAAAACTAGAAAATTTATCATCATATTTGAAATTTCAGGATGCAATTAGAGAGGTATTAGTGAAAATGAATTACATGTAGATTTAGGAAAAATTATTAGGTGATTACTAATGAAAAAATAGGATTATTCCACCACCACCAACTCACAAGATTCCCAGTTTTGTAAAACCTTGTAAGTATAATATTTTAGAAATTCATTCCTAGCAGAAGTTTCGCAAATCATGACCGTTTCTCCTTTTTTAAATAACAATTCTCCTTTTCCAAAAGTATGACTCACGCCTGTTGAAAATTCATGTTGCTGCTTAATCGTTATATCTTTATTCCTATTTGCTTTTTGATAAAAACGAACAGGTGCATTGTAACTTGGGAGTAAAATGGTATATTCTTTTGGGGATGAAACCTGTGTCATAAATTCTTGATACCTCAAATGTTCTGGTACATTCCATAATTTATTGACGGAATAACTTTCTGAAATTCTTGAAAAATACGGTTGTCCAAATATGGCAAGCAGAAATAAAAAAGTCAATAAAGAAATTTTTGTGATTGTCGTAAACATGAAATATTTAATACTTTCTAAAAGTCTTTCAATACCTACTGCCACCACAATTGCTAATAAAGGAAAAACGGGAGCGTCATACCAAATTAAACTTGTTTTGGAAAATGAAATAACGAGAAGGTAAAAAAAAGAAATACATAACAATATTTTTACAACTTTACTATTGATTCCTTTTTCATAAAAAGAAATTAATAAAGAGAAGGGAATAAAATATAACCAAGGTGTAAAACGACCTTCAAACATTTTTCGAAAATAAAAAGAAAACTCTTTTTCATTCCCTTCCAATGGGGCTAAATATCTCCCACCCAACTCATTCTCCCAAACGGCTTGTAAATATCCTGGATTGACTTGTTCTCGTAAAAAATAATATCCTCCTGCCAAAAAAAGAAAACAAAAGAATGCAAAATAGGCATGCTTATTTTTTAATAAAGGAATTAATTTTTTTTCTAATAATAAATAAATAAAAACCCCAGGTAGAATCATCAAACCTGCGATTCCTTTTGTCAATACCGCTAGTGCAAAACTGGTGGCAATAAAATAAAGGAGTTTGTTTTTTTCTACACTATCTTCTTTATTTGCCCAAATAAAAATAAGAAAACTAGAAAGTGTCATCCAAAAAATAAGAAATGCATCATAATCACCAGTACGAGTAACATGTTCTGTAACATAGCCAGAAGTCGTGACTAAAACTAATGAAGCAATGTATCCTAACGTTTTATTGTGGAGTATTTTTTTACAAAAAAAGAAGACGAGTAGAATCGTTCCTAATCCAGCTAGGGCAGAAGGCAGTCTAAGTGCTAATTCATTACAGCCCAATATTTTCATAAAAATAACTTGCACCCAAATCAAAAGTGGCGGTTTGGTATTCCACATGTCAGGTGCTCCTTCGAAGTGGGGGACTAACCAATTTCCATTTTGTAACATTTCAATTGCATTATTGGCAAGTCTTGATTCGTCCCATAATTTCATGGGCATGGTGTCGAGATGTAGGAATAATGGAAATGCACAAACAACTATAAATAAAATAAAATAAGAAGTGGATTTTGATAACATGCTTGTATAGTTGTTCAAAGTGATTGGACAAATATACTTGCTTATAAAAGAAAACTGAATTTTTGAAACACAAAAGGGAAAATAGAAGGACAAAAGTTTTTTTCACATAGTATTGTGAATCAATATATCGTGTATAAAAAACTTTTGTCCTTCTTTTATTTCTTTTGTGGTTCCAATGAGTTTTTTAATTTTAAGTATGATTTCAAAAAATACATCTTTATTTCCAATAGCGATACTTGTTATTTCATCCATGTTGATGATTTCGCTTGCATGGGTAAATGATGGTGCTGCTAATGATGATCATGTCGAGGTAGCGGAAATGATTTTTAATGAAAGAAAAATTCCAGAACCACAAAGATGTTGGCAATGTTATCATCCTAAGTTTTATCATTATTCTGTTGCACAACTCTCTCATTTTTTTGATTTAGATACAAGAGAAAAGCGTACTGTTTTGGCTCAAGTTATCAACGCCATTGCAGGAATGATTACACTTTTGATTTGTTGGATTTTTATAAAAAGGCAATCGTTTCGAGAAGCGGTTAAATTATTGTGTTTGGCAACAGTTGCATTTAATCCTCGGTTTCTAGCTATTCATGCTCAAGCTTCTAATGATGCTTTTCTAATTTTATTTGGGACGATAATGCTTTTTTCTCTTTATCAATTGATGGGTAAATTTGACAAAAAATATGTTTTGATTTTATTGATTGCAGGAATCCTTGCAGGCGTTACAAAAGGAAATTCTTTTATTTTAATGATAGGTGTCGGCGTAGTTTTTTTATTAAAAATAATGATTAGCCAAAAAGTAAGAAGGAAAAACTATGTTGGAAGTCTATTCTTTTTTTTAATGTTGACCATGATTTTAGTAGGATACTTTGGGGAGTATTTTAGTAACTATAAAAAACATGGAAAACCAGTAGTTTATAACACTCCAATTACGGAAGTACCAAGTTGGTTTAAAAAAAACACTTTTCGTCGTCCAGGAGTTCGATCAATAGCAGAAGGGTATTTTACGTTCAGGTGGGTTGACTTGATTCAAAATCCGATAATTTCCAATGATGCTGAAACGTATCCATTGCATCGAACATCGGTATGGTCGCAATTATATGGTCGTTCTAATTTTATTTATTTCGATAACTGGCCTCCAGGGAAATGGCAATCTAAAGATCCTTTAATGATGAATATTGGACGGATTGCTTTGGCGTTGGCAATCATTCCTACGCTATTATTTTTACTGGGATTATTTAAAGAAATAAAAAAGTGGGGTGTACTTTTTTTGAAAAGAAGATGGGAAGTATTCAATGATAATCAAGAATGGATATTCCCAATTTTTATTTTTGGATTTGGAGTGTTTATCATTTTATTTACTGCAACAGGTCGAGATTATAGTTTTATGAAAATTATTTATTTATATCCCTGTGTATTAGCAATATTGATTCCTTTGCTCAAAGGCTTCGAATGGATATGTAGTCATTTGAATAAAAACAGATCGGCGATTTTAGTTTTTTATTTCCTAATCATCATCTTGTATATTTCCTACCTCGTACCTGTTTTAAATTTGATTTCAAATTTGATGAATGGATGACAAGGTAATATCGAAGAAGATACAAGTAATGTGGAAGTTTGATATTCTCATTTTGTAAAATAAAAAAAGAGCCTAATCAAATGACTAAGCTCTCTTTTATATTTTTCAAATAGAAGAAAATTATTTTCTTAGAAAACGACCAAACGCTTTCATTCCCATATTTGCCAAATCATCCATGACACTACCATCACCATCTTGATCTAGGAATTTTCCAATGAAACCTAATTCTTTTTTCTTCTGTGTAGAAGATTGGACAGACTGATTTAAGATATCAGCTAAGCCACCTTGGTCAAGATTTTGTTCTTTCTTTTGCTTACCTAACATACCCATGATAACAGGAGCCAACATCATCATTAAGTTACCAGTTTTTCCGTTACCAAGTCCACTCATTTTACTAATTACTTCAATTGCATTAGCTTGTTTTCCACCCAAGATGTGTTTTAAAATTCCAGCACCATTTAACATGCTACTTTGAGTTTGTTGTTGCTGTTGTTGAGTATTTCCAGTAGCATACCCCATCAAGTCATCAAGGATACTACCATCATGATCTCTATCCAATGCGGAAGCTAATGCACCAGCACCTTCAGGAGTCGCCGCATTTTTTGCCAAAGCAGAAGTAATCATAGAAATAATTCCAGAAGCAGCATCAGCAGTTTGATTTTTATCAGCACCTCCGAGTTGACCAGCAAGTTGTTCTACCAATCCTTCAGAAAGTTGTCCGTCTAATAAATCAATTAAGTTTGCCATATTTTTTATTATAATTTTGGTAAATCTCGAATAATCGAGACATGTGAATAAATAAAAGTTTATATTAAGAATCACCCAATTTGGGTAATATATAATCATATTTTAGGCTAAAACATATTATAGCATAATTTATGTATTAGTATATAATAGTGAAAGGTAAGGTTGTTTAGAAATTTATTTAAAAGTTAATAATCCATGCACCCAATCAAGTTCTATATTTTTATATTAATTGTCCTTTTCTTTTCTTCTGGAGCAGTTGCTCAAAAGCTACATAGTCCAAAAGAAGTAGAACAATATATGAAAAAATCTTTAATCAATTATCAAATTGATTCTGTTGATATCATATTTGAATCAGTTTCTTTTCCAATAATAGAGACGGGACAGTTTTTAGTTAGTAACGAAGAAGAAATTCAAATCCAGCAAAAGAAATTTCATTTGTCAAGAAAGGCAAAAAAAGCGCGGAAAAAAGCACGTAAGGCGGCTCAGAAAAATAATTTTCCGAAAGCTCAAAAGTTATATGAAAAAGCGATTAAAAAAGCTCCTGACCATTCGGAACTGATTCAAGAATTTGCAGATTTTTATTGGGGAAATAATAAGATTGAAGAAATGATTTTATTAGAGGAAAAAGAGATTGAAGCAAATCCTATTGATTTTATAGCATATGCAAAATTAGCGTCTGCTTATCAAAGTTTAGGGAATAAAGAAAAAGCACTCGAATATATTATCACCGCTCATTTATATAATCGGAACAATATCAAAATAACTCAAAAACTAATAGATATTTTTAGAGAAAATAAAATGCATTATCAGAATCATACTTTCTATCCAGAATATAAAATTGAAAATACGGATGGAAAAATACTTATTCAAGCGAAAGATGCTCCATGGAGATCCTATGCAGGATGTAAAGCACTTTGGCAAAATGAGGAAACGTATCGAGAAGAGATGAAACATCTTGCAAATGTAAATATTGATAAAATAGAGCAAAAGGAATGTTTGCTTAATGCATTGATTAGTTATAATAAAATGAAAACGGGAAAAGAGAATTTTCCTTTACTGGAAATATTAGGTGCATCACTTAAAAAAGGAAGTGTCGATGATTTTATTTTATATGAAATTGAGTTACGACAAAATCCAAATCTCATTCATTTTTTATCCAAAGAAAAAATTGACCGAATCATTCATTACCTCAAAACAACAAGATTAACGGTGAACGAGGAGTTGTAAATAATGATTAATGATTAATGTTTAACGATTAACGATTAACGATTAATCAAAAATTGTGAGTTCTAAATATTTTGAGTCACCGTTATTAATTATTAATTATTAATTAATCATTAACCGTTAAACATTAATCATTAAAAACCTATTCTTGCATAATTGGTTCGATGATGTTTTCGAAGATACGTTCGAATACAGATTTATCTTGAGTAATGATTTCACCAAAGCCGTGCATCTCCTGTTCGAATTCTAAAGGTTTATTACTTACCGTAATTAATCCATTCGTTAGTTCGATTTTAACTGGCATCTTATCTTCTCTTGGTAAGCCAGGAAGACCAATAACTTTTGCTTCCACTTTTCCATATTCACGATGAGGATAATTTCTAAAACGGATTAAAACCCGTTGGTCAATATCAACTTTTCCAGAGCCTTCAATAGGAATATAGAGTTGCGTAAATAGATTGTTTTTATCTGCACCTTCAGGAAGGATTGCCATGATTTCAGTTCCTTGAGTGACATATTGTTGTTCACTCCAATTTTCAACCATAGATATTTTTCCATCAATAGCAGCAAGCAATAAATTTTGTTGATTCCAATCATCAATAGCACTTAAAAGATTATTTATACTACTTTTGAGTTGAATGTAATTATCGTTATTGACTTCACTTGAAGTACTTTGGATTTCATTAATTCGAGAATCAAGAGCTGAAGATTGCAAACTTTTATCATTGATTAAAGCATCGAAATCGTCAACACGAGTCTGTGCTCGAATTACTACAATATTTTGGTCAGCTAATTCTTGCTTAGGAATATCACCAGCTTCTGCCATAAGCCTAACGTTTTCATATTTATCTCTTTCTTGAATTAGTATCCTTTCAGCATCTTTTTTTTGCCGCTTTAGAATCTTTATCCCAGCATTAATTTCACCTATTTGTCTTCTTATAGTGGTTACTTGCTTTGCTCCAGCTTGGGTAAGTTCTTTATATTGAAATTCTTCAAAATCAGTTTGAAATTTGGAGTACAGCGGTTGTAAACTTCCTAACTCCAAACGAGGAAAATCTCTATAATCATATTCTAAGATTTCTGCCTTTTTCCAATCTTGAAATTCCTTCATCAATTCTTCCAAGTCATCAACATCCATGAATTCGGCAGAGTTCTGCATAACTGCTAAAAGGTCTCCTCTTTCTACTTTTTCATTGTCTTTATAAAAAATTCTTTCTAGGTAACCTGATTTTTGAGCATTCACTCTTACCGCAGCAACTTTGGAAGTTACGATTACTTGTCCTATAACTTTGTCTGGATATTTTACATAAAAAGTCATAGCAATCAATGTCAGTACAATGATAGAAACAATGACTGTTCCCCATCGCACGATCCATCGTGGTGGAGTTCCGATAATCTCTTGGACATCGTCACTTCTGAGTTCTATTCTTTCGTGTTCCTCCATTTTTAATGAATAATTAAGAATGAATAATTAATAATTTCGAAAATCGAAGATGAAGTTCAGCAATGAATAATTAAAAACTAATGCTTCGCTAATGAATAATTCCAAAAATCGTGTATGCAAAATACTAAGGAAATTATTCATTATACATTTTTAATTATTCATTAATTTAGGCGCCTAATTCTAATTGATTTCTTACTAGATAATAGTAGGCTCCTTTTAAATTTGTCAGTTCAGTATGTGTACCTTCTTCAATGATTTCACCATCTTCGAGTACGATAATTACATCTGCATTTTTAACGGTACTTAGTCGGTGTGCAACAATGACAACAGTTCTTCCTTGGAAAAATTCTTCTAAATTATCCATCACAATCATTTCATTGTAGGCATCCAATGCATTGGTCGCTTCATCCAAGAAAATAAATTCTGGATTTTTATAAACAGCTCTTGCAAGGAGTAATCTTTGTTTTTGCCCTTGGCTCATATCAATTCCATCTGCCCCAATTTTAGTATTATATCCTAAAGGCAATCCTTCAATAAAAGTTTGTGCGTTGGCTACTTTTACGGCATGTAATAATTTCTTTTTGTCTACAATTTCATCACCAAGTGCAATATTATTTGCAATGGTGTCAGAGAAAATATATCCACCTTGCATCACTACGCCACATTTTTCTCGCCATAATTTATTTCTAATATTTGCCAAATTCGCATCTCCCAATTTAATAGAACCTTGAGTGGGTTGATAAAAATTTAAAAGTAATTTTAGCAAGGTCGTTTTTCCACTTCCACTTGTTCCCACAATGGCTACTTTTTTCCCTTTAGGGATTTCCAAATTGATATTCTTTAAAATCATATTGGAATTAGGCCCACCGTATTGGAAAAATGTATTTTCAATAGTGAGCGTTTTATTACTTGGAAGCATATTGATTTTACCATCAATATTTTCCTCTCCTTCTTTTCCATGAATCTCATTCAACCGTTCCAAACTGATTCCTGCATCTTGATAGGATTTGATAAAATCAACCCATTCCGAAACAGGACCATTCAACTGACCGATGATATATTGTAAAGCCATCATTTGACCTAAAGACATATCGCCCATGATAACTGCACGAGCTGCGATAAAAGTAATGATGATATTTTTTAACTCATTAATAAAATTTGCACCTACACTTTGCATCTGTTCCAATCGTAAGTAGCTTACGCTGATTCGAAATAACTTGGCTTGGATGCGTTCCCATTTCCATCTTTTTTGACGCTCTGCGTTATGGAGTTTGATTTCTTGCATTCCATTAATAAGTTGGATAAGCGTACTTTGATTATCAGCCATTTGATCGAAACGACGATAATCTAATTCTTTTCGTTTTTTCAAAAAGAACAAAACCCACCCGATATATAATGCAGTAGCAAAAAAGAAAATGATAATAATCAAAGTGTTATAAAATGCCAAGATGATGGAAAAAATAACAAAGGTTACAAATGAGAATGCGGTGAACAATGCCGAAGAGGTTAAGAAATATTCGACCCTTCGATTGTCCTGAATTCTTTGCAATAAATCTCCAATCATTTTTGTATCAAAAAATCGAATAGGGAGTTTCATCATTTTTAGTAAAAAATCACTAATCATATTGATGTTGACCCTCGATCCAATGTAGAGCAAAATCCACGACCTCAAATATTGAATGGCGGTTTGGCTAAAATAAAGTACCAACTGTGCAATCAAGACTACATAGATAAAATCCAAATCTTGATTTTCGATTCCAGTATCCACTACCTGTTGCATCAAAAATGGAAATGCAACTTGTATCAATGCACCAACTAGTAATCCAATTACTAATTGCCAAATCAGTCCGTTATAATTTTTAAAATATTGAAACAGGTAAGAGAAGCTAATTTTGTTTTCCTTTTCACCTTCACGTTCATAAAATTTTGGAGTAGGTTCCAACATCAAAATCACGCCCACATCTTCTCCATTAACTGTATCGCTTGCCCAGCCATCCATAAATTCTGCTCTGGTAATTTTTACTTTACCATGCGCAGGATCGGCTACCCAAACATGTTTTTTGTTAATCTTATGAACTACGATAAAATGATTTTGTCGCCAATGGGCAACAAAGGGAATTGGGATCTCTTCAGGTAAAACATCAAAGGGGATTTTTACAGCCAAGGTGTGCATCCCAATGTGTTCGGCTGCATCACTAATATCCATTAAGGATACTCCTTCACGATCAGGATATGAAATAGATCGCAAATATTCTGCATTGTAATGTCGTCCATGATGACGTGCAATCATCCTTAACGACGCTACACCACAGTCCATGGCGTCCAATTGTTTGTAAAATGTAAAAGAAGAAGAAATCGGCATCTTGATTTGGCTGAAATTAGTTTAGCTCAAAGTGTATTTTTTAAGATATTACCCCTAAAAAATATGTTTGTTAAAAATAATATTGTCTTTTTAATTATTGTGTTTGTCTAATCGTTTGAGAATCAACGTATTACGAATTCTCTTAATGCCGTATGATAAGTGCCTTTTTTATACCAAAAATTATACCGAATATTTATAATATGAATGTATCAATCAATGTATCAATCAAAATCAAAATGTCAATCAAAATCAAAATATAGAATAGTGAGTCTAGGTTATTCGATTTTTGATTTTGATTGACATTTTGATTTTGATTACTAGAGTTATGGCATAATTTTTTCAAAAACATTAAATATTAACGTAGTTTTACAAATATTCTAAAAGTCGTATGATAAGTTTTGATTTTTAGAGTTCGTAAAAAACTAAATTAACTATTTCCCTTTCAACATATCCATACCTAATTACTTCCTATCTGCGGATTTATATGATTTTAAAATTTGAAATAAATTAAATTTTGAAGTCTCTTTTTATTTGATTAAATCTATGATTTTGCAAAAAATAATCTTAATTGTTTTTAGTGTCTTATTTTTTGGGAATGTGTCATTCGCACAGCGGGTTTGGTCATTGGAAAAATGTATCGAACATGTTGTCAATAATAATACGACTACGATGCGACGTGCTAACTTTGAGGTGGAAAAAAATAAAGTCATTCAACAAAGAGCAGAAGCGGAGCGTCAACCTAATTTAAATTTTGCAACTAACTTGGGATTGAATTTGGGACGAGCACTTGATCCTACGACTAGTAGTTTTGAGACTGCATCTATTCTTTATAATAATTTTGCATTGGAAAGTGATATGACATTGTACGATGGAGGGCAAACTAAAAAACGAATTAAAAGATCTAAACTAGATATCAGGGCTTCCCAAGCAGAAGCGGATCAACTTTCCAAAGATATTTCCCTAGATGTATTAAGAGCGTACTTACGAATTTTGATGGCGGAGGAGAATCTAGAAAATGTGAAAAAGAATCTTGCTCAAACAGAATCATGGTACCAACAAACTAAGAATCTGGTCAACGGAGGATTACGTTCTAATGCTGATTTGCGTGAAGTAGAAATTCAAAAAGCACGTGATGAGCAAAGAATTATTGAAACCCAAAATTTTATAGATCAAAGTTATGTTGCGCTAAAATTAATTTTAGAGATAGATCCTTCCCTTTCATTAAAAGTAGAGAAGCCTAAAAAAATAGCAGAACCTAGTAAGATATTAAAAGATCTTTCTTTTAAGAAAGTGTATGCTAAAGCATTGACCTCGCAACCAGGAGTAGAAGGAGGGGAGTTGCAATTGGAAAGTTTAGAATTGGCAGAAAAAATTGCACGAGGAACGAAGGCACCATACGTTAGTCTTTTTGGAGGTGTCTATACAAATTTCTCTTCATCTATGAAAGATTTTGATGCGCCTAATTTTTCTGACACTACTCAAATCACTCAAATTCAATCGGGCATAAATGTGGAAACAATGGAGCCTATTGAATTTCGGACAAAAGAAATTGATAATATAAAATTCCCTACAGTTAATTATTTTAACCAGTTGGGAAATAATTTAGGATTAGGATTTGGAGTAAGTTTAACGCTCCCTATTTTAGATCGAAAATCTTCTCAGCTCAACGGAGAAATAGCACGTCTTGATTTTTTACAAAAACAAGAAGACAATCTTCAGTTTAAACAACAACTTCGTACTGAAATTCAAAATTCAATTGCGGATGTCAAAGCTGCTGCTGCTAAATTAGAAGCGGTAGAAAAAACACATCAACTATTAGAAGCCCAAATCATTTCAATGAGAAATAGATTCAATCAAGGAAATGTCAATGCTTTTGAATATAAAACAACAATCAACGAAAGAGATACTGCGGAGATCGAGTTGGTAATAGCCAAATATGAATTTTTACTAAAAAAGATGGTTGTTGAATTTTACGAAGGAAAAAAGTTGTCGCTTCGCTCCAATTAATAATTTTTCATTATTCAAAAACGTAGAAAGCCGCAATGATTACGTCAATCATTGCGGCTTTCTACGTTTTAAGAATAACACGACTAAGCATATTATTAATTACCTGCCTGCCGGCAGGCAGGTTCATTCCTCATTATTAATTAAAAAAGGCTGCCCAGACTTTTCTGAGACAGCCCCTATTCCAAAAACCGATTATTATAAGAACTTTAAACCATATTCATTTTCCACATAAAAAAATGGTAAACATCTTATGATGACATAATAATTAGCTCTCAGAACTATTTTTTTTATAGATTGTTTCGTGGTACAAAATTATTCAAATGAGGTTTAGTTGAAGAATAATCTTTTTATTTAGGAGTATAATTTGCTGCTTTCTTAAGACAAAATTAAAATAAAATTTATAGAACAATATTATCGTAGTAAGGTTATTTTTAAAAATACCCTTTTTAGGGCATTTTACATATTACTACGTTTTCGAAAGTATTATTTTAATATTTATCTAATTTAGAAAAAAATGAATAGTAAAAACCGTTCATTTAATTTATCCCTTAATTTGGGCTGGTCAATATAGTGAAAAAAAATATTAAACTTACTTTTTTATTCAAAAAAAAGAACGTCTGTTACCAAACTATTAAATGACAATTCTATAAGTTATCCTCACTTTCTGCTTAAAATTATGATAAAGAAATAGTATTTTTGTGTCAAGTCAGATAATTGATATTGCAGATTTCTCTCTTTAGTATATCTTAGAAGTTTGCTTTGTATCTGTACTGGTTTTGAAATCATTTTTTAAAAAAATAAATCTTACAATGAAAAAATTATTGACCACTATTTTGATATTTGCTGTTTTGATGGTCACTAACAGCGCCATTGCACAAATTAATACACCTGCTGCTAGTCCTTCTTGTAAAACAGAACAGGTAGTCGGATTGACTACTGTTTCTTTAGATTATAGCCGTCCAAGCTTAAAAGGAAGAATTCCTTTTGTGGACGTAGAATCTTTTGGAAGTATCTGGAGAACTGGAGCGAACCGATCCACTAAAATCACTTTTAGTGATGATGTAAAATTAGAAGGTAATAAAGTACCTGCTGGAACTTATGCACTTTACAGTATTCCTGACCCAACTGATTGGACAATCATGTTATACAAAGATTTGACTTTAGGTGGAAATGTTAGCAAATACGACCGAAGTAAAGAACAAGTTAGATTTAAAGTAAGAGGTTATAAAAGATCTAGTGTTGTAGAATCTTTTACAATTGATATAGCAGACTTGAAAGATGATGGAGCTACTATCGCCCTTAAATGGGGTAACTATTATGTTCCTTTCAAAATTGGAGTTTCTTATGATGATAAAGTAATGAAGGACATTGATGCGGCTATCGGTGGTACGACTAGAGGAGAATATTATTCTGCTGCTAAATACTACCTAGATAATGGTAAAGATCTGAAAAAAGCGCATGAGTGGATTAAGATGGCTAACGCAAAAAGTGAGCGTTACTGGCAAATGCGAGTTCAGGCTCAAATCGAAGCAAAGTTGGGGATGAAAGATGCTGCAAAAGCAAGTATCCAAAAATCTTCTGCATTAGCTAAATCTGCTGGAAACGCAGGATATGCTAAAGCAAATGAAAAAATCATGGCTGGGTTTTAATTAACTTAACTATTATTGATTTTAATAAAAAAAAGAGTTGTTAGTTTAATTACTAACAACTCTTTTTTTGAATATCGAATAACGTGATTTAGAAAAAGGGAAGACGGATTTACGATTTACGATTTGAGAAGTTTTGACGAATAATCATGAAAGGTAGAATCACTAGTATTCGTCAAAACTTCTCAAATCATAAATCGTAAATCCGTCTTCCCTTTTTTCCCTTTCATCAATCGGATCTTACAGGATCATCTCCAAATATTGGCTGTAACAATACACTCACAATTACAACGACCATACATCCAATCATATTCAACCATAAATAAGCCAATTCAATTACTCCAGAATAATCCAAATAAAAAGTGGTCAGTACTACTAATTCTCCAATTACAGCACCTACAAATACAGCTTTTGATTTTACTTTCTTGAAGGAGAATGCAATAACAAATATTCCTAAAATAGTCCCATAAAACAATGATCCTACTATATTTACAAATTCGATTAAGTTTTCAAAAAGTGATGCGAATGTTGCAAAACTCAAAGCAATACCTCCCCAAATTAAAGTGAATACTTTTGCCGATTTTAGATAGTGTTGATCAGATTGATTCTTATTCCATGATCGTTTATAAAAATCGACCGTCGTACAGCTTGCCAAGGCATTTAACTCTGAAGCAATGGAAGACATCGCTGCCGAAAAAATAACTGCTAATAATAATCCAACCAAACCTCTAGGCAAATGCTGTGTAATAAATGAAATAAAAACATAATCGTTATCTTCTGTATCCATTTTTTCTCCGGTACGATCACTATAGTTTTGTAACAATGCATCTACATTTTCCCTGATTTCTGCATCTTGGTCATTTAAAGATTTAAGGGCAACTTGAGATTGATTGATTATTGCATCATTATCTGATTCAAGTGCAGCAACCATGGTTCTGATTTCAGTTTGTTTTTTTGCAAAAATATCATCGAATTGTAATTGTAATGTTTGTAAGTCTTCTCGTGACGAAGCATCCTGTTCGATCTTTGCTAAGTTGGAAGGATTAAAATGAATAGGTGGTTTTGTAAATTGATAAAACATAAAAACCATAATTCCTACAAACAAAACAAAGAACTGCATGGGCACTTTGAAAATCCCATTGAATAGTAATCCAAGACGACTCTCGGTCAATGTTTTTCCCGAAAGATAACGTGCTACTTGTGATTGGTCGGTACCAAAATAGGAGAGAAATAAAAATGTTCCACCAAATAATGCCGACCACATATTGTATTTATTTTTTAAATCAAATTCAAAATCTACAATATTAAGTTTTCCCATTTTCCCAGCTACACCCACAGCATCGCCAAAAGAAACATCGGTAGGCAATCGCATAATCAGAATGAAAAATGCAGCGAATAAACCTCCCATGATGATAATCATTTGTTGTTTTTGGGTTTGACTTACCGCAGTTGTTCCACCTGACATGGTGTAAAAGATTACTAAAAATCCCATCAACCCAATTGTCCAATTTAAATTCCATCCAAGCACTAATGATAAAATAATTGCAGGTGCATAAATAGTAATTCCTGCTGCCAGTCCACGCCCGATTAGAAAAAGTAATCCTGTAAATTGCCGCATTCTTACATCAAATCGTTGTTCTAAATATTCATATGCGGTATAAACTTTTAACCGATAAAATATAGGTAAAACATAAATGGCTAGAATTACCATCGCAATCGGCAATCCAAAATAGAATTGCGCAAATCGCATCCCATCATCAAATGCTTGTCCTGGAGTAGATAAAAAAGTAATGGCACTTGCCTGAGTTGCCATGATTGACAAACCAATTGTCCACCATTTTAACTCTCGATCACCGAGTAAATAACTTTCTGTACTATTTACTTTTCGGGTTTTCCAAAGTCCATAGGATACAATAAATAACAATGTACAGATTAAAACAACCCAGTCAATGGTATGCATGTGGGGGAAATTATAAAATTTAGGAATAAATTTTTGTTAGAATATAAAAAACTGTAAGTAAGAAAAAATGTAAAACCAATACAAAGGTGTACATCCGATTCCAAGTTTTAAAAACTGGAGGAGGTGGTTCTTCTTGTAGATTTTTTTTCATGATGGTATTTTAAAAAATAGAATGGGCAAATATAGGAAAAAGAAGATTAGTGGAAATAATATTGATGTTGATAACAAGTGTTTAACAGATGAAAGACATTGAACCACAAAAGAGACAAAAGAAGGACAAAAGGTTTTTGCACATGATTTTGTGAATCAAAAATCGTGTGCAAAAATCTTTTGTCCTTCTTTTGTCTCTTTTGTGGTGAAGAACTATTTCACAGACTGAATATAATCATTCACCAACTCCTCCAAAACAAACAACGGAACCGCCCCATTCAACAATACCACATCATGAAAATCTCGTAAATCAAATTTTTCTCCTAACTCCGTCTCTGCTTTTTTTCGTAATTCTCTAATCTTCAATTCCCCCATTTTATATGATAATGCTTGTCCTGGCCAACCGATATAACGATCAATTTCAGTATTCACTTCATGTAAAGAAAGAGCAGTATTTGAAGCTACAAATTCTACTGCTTGTTCTCTAGTCCAACCCTTTGCATGCAATCCAACATCGACCACTAATCGACAAGCTCGCCACATTTCGTAAGTCATTCTTCCGAAGTTTTCGTAAGGTGTTTCGTACATGCCAGCTTCGATGCCCAAGTATTCAGAATACAATCCCCAGCCTTCTCCATAACAACTTAAATACGTATTTTTTCTAAACTCAGGAAACCCTTCTAATTCTTGCGCTAAAGAGATTTGAAGATGATGTCCAGGGACGGCTTCGTGCAAAGTTAAAGCTGGTAATGCATACAACGGACGACTTTCTAATTTAAAAGTATTCACCCAATAATTTCCAGCACGATGATTTTTCAGAGAACCTCCTGAGTAGCGACCACTTGTATAATTTGGTGCAATCGAAGCAGGAACAGGTTGCACTCCATAGGAGTTTCTAGGAAGTGTATTGAAAAAAGTCGGAAGCTTACCATCCATTTTTTTTGCCAAATAAGAGGCTTCTTTTAGAATATCTTTTGGCGTCTTTGCATAGAATTGAGGATCCGTTCGGAGGAAGTTTAAAAAGTCTGCAAAACTACCTTGGAATTCAACATCTTTAATGACTTTTTCCATATCAGCTCTAATACGAGCGACCTCTTTTTTTCCTAATTCAAAAATATCATCAGAAGTGATAGGCAGGGTAGTAAAGAATTGAACCCGTTGTTCGTAATAAGCTTTTCCTTTTGGTAACTCGCTGGCTCCCAATGCTTTACGAGTTTTTGGCAAATACTCTTCTTGCATGAATTTATCAAATTTTTGATAAGCAGGAAGCACTTGCCGAGAGATCATTTCTTTTGCACGTTTTTGTAA
>Ga0114957_1001576_pt1 | contig 24283 bp, 10 predicted proteins | sample BantaG_FD_87175 | JGI IMG/M metagenome (GOLD analysis project Ga0114957, IMG submission 87175) | Marine algal microbial communities from Bantry Bay, Ireland - BantryBay_4 metaG | ecosystem: Host-associated > Algae > Red algae > Unclassified | place: Bantry Bay, Ireland | collected 2014-11-21 | reverse complement strand
TCTGTCAGTGCAGCAGATGCAGGATTAGCTAACTCATAATTGTATCCACTACAGATATCTAACATTAGATCATCACCAGGACATAAAGAAATCGGTCCATCAACATCTGCAAAATCAGGTGTAGGTGGTCCTTCATAAAGATAAGAACCTGAGTTACACTCACAATCTACGTCAAAAGTGAGATCTAAAAGTATCGGGCAAGAGAACTCCTCTAAAACTGTAGTTGTTCCAGTCACCATCGCTTCTTGACCTGCAGTAACATTTACATTATGCATCTGTGTATCCATGAGTACATCTATACCTGGATCTAAAACGCCATTTAAGTTAAGATCTCTATAGAAATCAACTGTAAGTGGTCCCACATAATCTAATACTGTCGCTTCTAAAGTTAAAGTATAATCGAAAAGAGCCATTGTAGGATCTTCATCACACTGTACTACCATTTCTATTTCAGTAGCTTCTACTGGAGCTTTTATGTTTACGACTAGCTGATCATTAATACTGTTATTGACAAACACATCGCAGATAGTGTCATCTGCATTACCTTCGATGTTATCATCACCTACACAGACTTGATCTTCTACGAGAGACTTGACATTGGCTCCCATCAGGAGTTCCTCACATCCTGCATCTGGATCAGGTGTAATCTCTGCCTCGAAGGCAAAAGATTCAAAAGGCTTAATACCATCTGGTAAGTCAAAGCACACTTCTGTAAACCCACCAGGTAAAGGCGTCTCATTTACGTAAGTAGGTGTCCAACTCGAAGGTGTCAAGAAATTAAAACTACTCGGAGTATATGCTAACTCCATCGGGAATTTAAAGCATGCTTCCGACATAAATGTCTCACCACCTGTTTCTGATAAGTTAGTTCCTGCAACCGTTAGTGGTACTGGACCACCACAGCTATAATCTAATGGATCAGCAACTATGAGAAATTGAGCATTGTCTGCTGGTATCGCATTTTCTACTAGTACTCCATCATTTTTAGTAAAACCTGTGCTAATACTTTCCTCACATGGTGTAGCAGCTGTAGTCTCAAAATAGATTGGAGTATTAGATACATATTCATCGCAGTCAGTTCGTGACTGGAATCTTATTTTCAGTCTGTTGGCATTAGGAGTCATATCCAATATACCTGGTAAGCCCATCGAATTAATATCTGCCACCATATCATCATCATTTAATGAAAATACAGTTCCAAATATATTATTACCATTAGGTGTTGGGTCACTTATCGTAGTCCAGTTACCTGCACCTTCGGGATATTCATACTCAAATGTTCCTGGTATAACAGATAACCCATTAGGAAAATTAAAGTTGAACTCTAAATCTACAAGTGTAGCGTCTTTCGTATTCTTAACTAATACAGAGTGCATAGCAATTCCACAGAGTGGTATTGGATTCATCTGTGGGTCCCATTCTGCTTGTACTTCTGACTCTCCTGCGATATATTCATATTGCTGGCCTGTAGACACACAAGCATCACCTCCTACTCCGAAAAGTTGAGAAGCAAACTCTAAATCTAAACAACTACTTGTAGTCTTAACAGATACTCTGGTCCCTACTCCTGGGTAAGGACATATTTTTAATTCTGTTTCTATTGTATATTCTACACAATCACCAGGTGCTAAATCATTAGCATGTGCTATCAAATATGTATTACCTAAAGCACTCTGATTAGTCAGTGTATAAGTAACTGATGCTCCCATATTGTCAGTGACATTAATCAAGTCGACTGTAGGCTCTAAGAATATAGTCGTCATGACATTCTCATGCGGTATAGCTCCTGAACCTGCACATACTTCGTATGTGTTAAACTCTGAAGCACCTGCTGCATCCGCCATTAAGCCACTTTCTATGGATGAGTTTAATGCAGGAAGAGGATTAGCCATATTATTAAAATCCAATGTAAAAGAAGTATCTTCTACAATATGGTAGTCTCTATCTGAGAATTGAGGTCTTGGATTACAAGGCAAACGAGAATTTAAGTCCGGAGCTGTTGCTTGGCCAAAGAAAGATAAATCTGGTCTTGTATCAAGTTGTGTTCTATTGCAGTAGTGTCCTCCTGGAACATAGTCACAAGTTTGACTATAGTCATAATAGATTGCAAAATCTTCAGGTGAAGCTATTGGCCCTGGACATATTCTTTCTAAATCGTATAACAATTTAAAGCTGCATTCTACACCCCCTAAACCAACTCCAAAATTAGGAATCTCGCTTACATCAAATGACATATATCCAGTACCTCCTGAGATGGATGTGCACTTATTCTGACCGTCACTGGCATCAAATGCACAGAATGTATTATTATCAAATGTAGGATCACTAATGGGTATAATTGTACCGTCAGCCATCATGATTCGCGGATTACCTGCATATACCATTGGCGAAGGAATAGGTACAAGAAGTGTATCAAATTCCAAGATATCTGACCTCCACTCGCCGACATACCAGTCATCTGGAGTATTAGTCATCACAAAACTATGCTCAACTGTAGCGTCACAATCTGTGACATTATATTCTGTCTCTGAGACTATAGGACCAGGGCAATGAGTTTCAATTGTAGTAGGTGTCGTACATGTGCCACCTACATAACCTCGCTTACCACCAGCGTATTTATACCAATAAGCATTAGGATGAAAGGCTACTACTGGAGGTGCAATTGCTTGTGCTTCCTCTAATAACAGTCTGAAGGGATTTTTTTGTAAAGGAATTTTCACTTTCAAGTGAAATTTATCACCTTTTTGAAGCCCACCCATTAAATCTTCTCTTAAATATTCCCAACAATTGCCTTCTATACCATGGGTAGCTCCTCCATCAGATACTTGACGGCCTCTGTCATGGATTCCAAAATTAAACTCTCTATTGTCTAAAACATCCCAAGTAGAATTGTATGTAGAAACCCCGTCAATAACCCCTGTTGGCAGAAATCCTTGAGCATCCAAATATCCATCATTAATATTTCTATAATAAAGTGATCTATTGTCTGTATTACAACCTGTAAAATCAATTGTATTCTCAACTCCACTACCTACCTTTTCGTAGGCAAAATCAACCATTTTTGAATTATGCATATCTGGCTCTAGTTCCCATGCAGGTCTTCCTGCCCATGGACCTCCACCACCAAGTGCATAGTTATATATTCTGAAGTATATCTCATCCAAGTCATTCATCGCTAATTCATCTAACACTTCGTACTCCACGTGCATATACACACTATCACATGGTAAATATCTGTTCCAATCTATGGTATTTACAGTTGATTCGTCATGTGCTGTTGCTTCTGATTTATCAGTATATCCAAATTCTACCCTTCTCTGTTCCACTACTTTAGAACTCATAGGACAGATACATTGACATGATCGTCTAGCTGCTAAAATGGTACTCTCACAAGCTCTAACTAACGTACAATCATTACCATCAGGACCCATACAATCACTACATGTCTCTACCACTCTCATGCTCGCTGCGAACAACTGCTTAGGATAACAAACACAAGAGTCTAACTCTAAGGTCCACTTATAACACTGGTCTATTGTCGCATCGTTACTGCCTGCCAATATTTTAAAAACAACTCCAGTACTATCCATATTAAAAGCTGTACTCACATTTCCTGAAGGAACTCCTGCACCATTAAAAGTTACAGAACTATCATTAATTACCATATCCTTTATAACAATAGGCGGTCCATCTACTGCTATCTCAAAATAAGGGTCATCACCAGCTGCACTACAAGCATCGATACCTTCTGCAAGATACTGATAGCAGAATTCCATTTCTACGGTGTTCGTACTGATATTACCATCATTACTTCCCGTGCTATTCATAAAATCGTAACCTAACAATGAACCATTCTGTGCACTGCTTATATCTCCTTCATCTATTGTTATATATTCCGAGCCATAAGAAAAACTCGGTGCAGGATCAATCTGAGGAGTGGATTGAAATGTTTGCCCACAATGTCTCAATCCTGAGACTGTAGCTTGACTAAACTCGCAATCAATAGAAGCACACCCAGCTATAGCTGCTGGATCTTGACACTTCACAGATACCTCGATTGTCATCGTAACTGTATTACCACCAGGAATTTCATCAAAGATACCATCACCATCTAAATCCTCAAATCCTCCTGGACCGTCGGGATCGAAATTGAATGTCGTTGCATCTACTACAAAGTCAAAATTTTCATAATAATAAGATCCTGCTGGCAGTGATTCTCCATTTATTTTTACATCAGCGGCATCAAAGACATCGCCTTCACAAATTTGGAATCCTATTTTTACTTCTTCCCACAAACCAAGTACTGGGTCTGGATTAGCACTATTCACTACTGCGTCGAATATTGCATTAGACCCACAGATACCTGGAGAAGCTACTTGTGTGATATCAACCACTGCATTAGCCCCAAAGTTTGGTGTATATTTTATGCTCCCATCAGTTGTTGATGGATCCACACATGGTGGTTCATCTGGACTACAACCGAATGATGCTCCGTAAGTCACTGTACTTATTGCTTGATCAGTATCACACACTAATGGTGCATCATAACAAACTCTAACATCTACAAATTCATCTTCACCTAATGCTCCACCAGGTAGATAACTCGCATCTACGAACGAACTTAACATCAGAGTACTCGCATCATAAACATATGGAATACTAACACCACCGATGCTTAATTCATTTAAACCAAAATTGCTTAAATTTAAACCATCGATAGTAAAATTAAAGCCAGCAACACTAGCTCCTATACCTGTCTGTTGCACTCTTACATCATTGCAGACTCTAGAGGCATTACTTATGACCACATTCTGGCGAGATTGTCGTGTGATATTTATTGTTGGTCTCTTGATGATTGGACTATAATCTGTCTGACCATTCATCATAGCCATACATTGTATAGGCAAGTTACTACCATCTGGCAAGAACAAGAAATTAAAATCTGCATCAAAGAAATACTGTTGTGTTGGGGAATTATCATAAATTTCACAATTCGCTATTACACAAATACTTACTATCTGCACACTATCAGCTCCGATACTCTCAAAGATGAATGTTGGATTTTGAAGATCCGATACATCTCCTTCCTTGATATCATAGGCCGGATCAAAGGCTTCTGCACACCCACCGTACTGCATACCAGATGGTATCTTCAATACTAATTCAGAGTTGAGTAGCGTCTGACCTGAGGTATTCAATACATAAAGGGAGATTGTGTCCGGTTTACCACAGACACTGAGATCATCGACCTCAGGATATCCTGGTGTTCCGTGTAGATCATCTACGAATAGTGTAGGACATTGACCATTAATGTTTGTCATTCCTACAATAGAAAATAACACTAAACAAAGTACCTGAAAAAGAATAGTTTTCTTTACAATTAACGGGGAGTTAAAACTACCTCGTTTTATCAATTTTTGAATAAAATTGATACGGAAATTTAATGATGAGATATTCATAATAGTAATTCTGAAGTCTTGAATAATAACTTATTAAAGAACTACTAAAATTCGCATGGCTGGTAATGGACACCTCTAATCAACTTAGAGATATTTCATTCGCCACAAACATACAACAAATAATTAAATTTCATAATACGTAATTGACTCTATTGTTACACTTTATATAACAAACAACTCAAAAGAGGCAATACAAATAAGATTAAATTCATAGTTAAAGCATCAAAACCAAATAGTTACATATTTGAAAAATCTGCTTTTGTTTTGAATTTTTTACATATTTTTTTTTATTATTCTAAATAATTTATTTTTATAAAAAACATCTACACTAATTAAATAGAAAAAAAGAGGTAAACTCCCAAATTCAGGTTACCTCATTTTGCTCGTTTGTGGTATTTATTGATCTTAAATCAATACGAACTTGCTCTCTATTGTAACTTCTAAGAGAGATTATCCCTTTCCTCACTTCAGAGTAGTCTTAGCTGCATACTATATCTTGACTGTAATACCTGAGTTAATGTAGTTATCAGCTTCAAATCCTTGAAGCTCACTCTTTATCTCTCTAACATCTTAATCAAATAGGAGCTCTAATTGGAGGCAACATAAGTCCATTTCTTCAATAGCTGTCAAGTTAAGAGTGCTTGAGCTACAGCTCTATCCAAGACTGATTGGTGCACCTCCTTGATTTGCAGCATTACCAGTTGCTGACATAACTTCACTCTTATTGACGTCTCCTATCTTGACACCAACAAAATTGATATTAATATTATTAATAAATCGTGAAATCTGATATGTCACATCAAGTTCATATCAAGTGGATCTGAGACAATAACTCCTATTGTACGATTCTCAATGCGTCATGGATATGATGGCTCCAACTTAATTACAAGTTGCATCAACATTGCGCATTAACTCTTTATTCTATATGTAAATATTCAGCTTTATTACTAAACTGTTGCAAATACATATTAAATAAATACCATATATATAACTGGAGCCTAGAATTATTTTTCTTATAAAAAAAACTGTATCAGAAATTGGCATGTAATAATCCAGGTATCGAAATTGACTCAAACCAATCATTTGAAGGACTTCAACGCTATCAAAATCTCATCAATAGTAGAAAATACTTTTTAACTATTTAAAGGTTCGCGTATTGCGCTAAACTGCTACTAAAACAACTGCTACATTGCCCAGTTTGAATTCTGCATGAAGTTATCGATTGGATTAATCATCGATGATTGCTTATAACTATTGATCAGATTATCTACATCCTGCTTGAGTGAATCAAGTGTATTATTAATAAGGTCTGCATTAAATGAAACATCGGATAGTCTTTCAACATAAGATGCGACAACCATCCCACTGATAGCTTGTCCAAGTAGTACGTGCTTTCTTTGTGGCATCGACTTACTTGCCTCAATTGTTGTAATAATTGGTGCAAATAACCTAGAGATAGAGGCTGTCAATTCATAATGAGCCATATATTCAGAAAATGTCATTTTTAGCTTTTGCATTTGCTTAGTCACGGCCTCAGAGATCTGAGAGTAGAGCATTTCATTGGGACCTTCAAAGATTTGAAACGGTCTTGAATCCATAATTCCTCGCGAACCTAGATTTGTAATCTTATATCCACTTGCCCCAAAAAGCTGTGTCATTGTCTGTGCAGCATTTTGCATCAAGTCTGTTACTCGTGCCTTGATCGTATTGGCTTCAAGCCCAAGAAGAGAAACATTCTTGTCTACCCCACTAATCTCACAACTTCTATTGCACATTGCAGAACAGATGGTGAATGCACTTTGCAATTGTGACAATTGATGTTTGACTTGATCAAATTGTAAGAGACTATTCCCTCTAATTAATCTAGAATTACAATACTCTGTTGTATCTTCTAATACCCTTTTTAAAAATCCCATTGCCATTCCTGGAAATTGCATTCTACTTCTATGCAAGACATCCATTAGCATTTTGATTCCTGTAGTCTCAGGTTGTAGTTCATGTGACTTTGGCACTTCAATATCTAGTGAGTTAAGACCGTAACTAATTGGGTAGAGTCCATTATTTTCATACCGTTCGATCAATGGGATATGTTGACTAGGGACTGCGTTATCTGTAACAAATAGACTGATATCTCTACCAAGACCTCCACTTTCCTTTGCTTGACGTGAAGCGACTAACCAGTAATCAGCATCACCAGACAATCCTTGCCAGTGCTTATTTCCTTTAATAGATATCTTCCCATTTACTTCAGTGTGCTGAGTAGTCATGTTGAGTGCATCACTCCCATGTGCTGGCTCACTAATCATCAATCCACCCATCGCCCCTTGTTCAAGAAACTTAGAATAAATTACTTCTCTAGGAGCATTGATTCCATACTTAGCTAAGGGTTCTAAGAAGAGGGCAATGTTAATCCCAAATATCAAAGTCAACGGAATTGACTCATAAGATGCGGTCTCTAATACCTTTAGACATTCCTTTACCTTCAGTCCACGTCCACCATACTCTGTTGGTATTGCAACCGAGAGAGGCTTATGCTTCATGATCCTCGCCATTTGCTCCGATGATAGACCTCTTGTTGTGAGTTGCTCTACATCTCTATTTCTTTCCACAAATAAGTCTTTGAGCTCTTTGGCAAAACCTGAGATCATGTCAGTGAAATTTCTCTCGTCCGTCATAGTCTTTACTGCTTCCATTCGGTAATTGTATCTGCTGAGTATATATAAAGGAATAAAGGTACATAAAGTTTAACCTATCCGCAGTGAGAAAAGGCAGTCTCGTAGAATCAATCCATAGAAACACTTATTTGTAATTAAATATTGAGATATTTATGTTGTGAAAACACTATTGAGAATTCCAGGATACTTCTTAGCATTTATTAGAGCAATCTTTGCCTTTTTTACCATTCTACTCTATGTCGGTGTCTATCTAGTCACTATTCCACTCTTTGGTAATACACAAGAGAGAGCTTTCAATCTACGACGCAACTGGATCAAATTGGGCATGTGGCTTTTCGGTATTAAAGTGAAGCACATTGGCCAACCTATAAATCAAGCTGCACTCTACGTGAGTAACCACTTAAGTTTTACTGATCCTATAGCTACATGTCTCTACCTCGATGCTTTCGTTATCGCTAAGGCTGAGGTTGCAAATATTCCCTTTCTATCCAGAGGTGCAGAGCTTACTGGAGTTATTTATGTTAAAAGAGAAAGTAAGACGAGTCGGTCCAATACGAGAAAAGCACTTGTTGACACTCTCAATAGCGGTAAAAATATCCTTGTCTATCCTGAGGGAACTGTCAGTCAAGACAGCTTAATCCTCCCCTATAAAACTGGTGCCTTTAGAGAGGCTATTACCAACGGACATCCAGTCGTTCCCATTGCAATAAGTTATAGAGACAATAAAGATCGCTGGCAAAAGAATACAGGAATTATAAAGCACTTCTTTACACAACTCTCTTATCTCAAGACTGTTATCACTCAAGAAATCGGTGATCCTATCACTGGCACTGATGGAAAGTTAGTTGCGCAACGAGCACATGATTGGACACAGAGCAAATTGATTGAATGGTCTTCCTGAAATCTAGCTCACCTCATCTCAATACTGCTTATCGAATCAGTGTCACATTCCCCTTCTTTGACTTCAATCCACAATCTGCTATTGATAATTCTATATAATAACCAAATACCTCAGTAGGTGCTTCATCTGTGACATGTCTACCATCCCAACCAGTGCTTGGTGTGTCATTATCATAAACAAGATTACCCCACCGATTGAAGACTTGAAATGTAACAACTTCTACCTCAGAAGCTTCTATTCCTTGACCAACCCAATTAAAGAAGTCATTGGTACTATCTCCATTTGGTGTAAAAATATTGGGCATTGTAAATCCAGCATCTTGCTCTTCTAGGAGGATCTCTTCTGACAACTCAGCGATACATCCTGAGAGTACATCAGTCACAGTGAGTCCAACCAGATAATTGCCACCTGCAGGATAATTCTGACTGACTTCAGCTCCCATTCCTGTAGTCCCATTTCCAAAGTCCCAATTAAAGACATCTGCAATAGAGTCACTAGCTATAAAATTGACAGTATTACCACAGAAGCCTTCTTCTACTTCAAACTCAAATGATGGATCAATGATACCGATGACAACTGGATGCTCTAATATCGCTTCACAACCGTTGAGATCAGAACGCAGTACTACCTTGAGTACTGTCTCTCCAGATGGTGGTGCAAAAGTGTATTGATGATCAATATCTTCAACATTGTCAACCACAGTACCATCTCCTAAATCCCATGAGATAAAGTTGACATCTTCTAAGTCTGTGACAAAACCAGTCAAGATATCGTCTCTACAAAGTGTATCATTTTCAACTTCAAGTACACCCTCAGGACCAACCAATTTGAAAGATTTAGAAATAGAATCAATACATCCGTAGGGTGAGATTAACGTTAAAGTTACAGTTTGCTCTCCCTTGCCGAATGCATAGACTGGATCGTCGATATTATTAACATTATCACCAGACATATTCCATGTATAGAGTACAAAACCGTCTATAATACTTTGATCAATGAATTGAACTGCGGTCGGATAACAGATGGGATCAACATCATCTATACTGGTGGTAAAGTTTGCTATCGGCTGATTGACGACATCGATTAATGTCACATCTTCAGCTTTACAATGATATTCATTTTCTGTAAGTAATACAGAGACTTCATAGAGTCCATTATTGAGATAGGTATGTGGTACATCTTGAACTTGACTCATCGTAGCATCACCAAAATCCCACTCAATACTGTACTCGCCATCTTCTAAATTATCAGCCACAAATGCGAAGTCAACCTCAGTTCCAAGACAAACACCAGGACCAGGGTCAAAGGTGATAGCAACAGCAATGTCAAAGATGGGATATGATTGCTCTATCGTATCCGTGCATCCAAAGTGATCTTCAATTGCTAGCGTCAATGTCAATGTTGAATCTTGAATCTCATTGATGAGTTGATCGTAGTCAAACTCAGGTTCGTATTCCACACTGAGTGGATTCCATCCAGGAAATGAATCTGTATTTACAGCAGTCCAGTGTGTTGTATTGAAGGTCGTATCACTCCGTGAAAGATTAGTAGGGATGTAGGATCCATTGACACAAAGTGAGTCAGTTGGTAGCGAGAAGTTCGCTTCTATTTCGTGGATAAGTACATCTTTAGAAAGAATATCTATACATCCATTACGATCTACTACTTTAAGTGTTACTGTCTGCCATCCTTCAATTAAGTGTTCAAAGGAAAAGGTATCTATACCGAGTGTAAAAGGCCTGCTCTCTCCTATCGTATAAGTGTAACCTTTGTTACTCTCAGTAAAGACATCGACAGATTGCCTTGCATTAATTGTCATAAAATCGCCTTTACAATAAGTGGAATCAACATCAAATGCTGCCTTAATATCAGTAATCTCTACTTGCTCTATATCTACTGCAGAACCACATGCTGGATCAGCACTGAATGACTCTACCTGAATATTATGAACTCCTGAAGTCTCAAATGTATGAAGGAATTGGACTTGATCGGAAACTACAACTCCGTCAATTGTCCACTCAACAGTCTGACCAGGTTGGATAGGATCAAACAGACTTAATTCAACAACATACGGACTACTACAATTGATGTTGTAATGTATCTGTGGTGGTGCAAAAGGAGGTGCATTGATATTGACATCAATGTCTACTGGTAATTGAGTAAAACATCCATTATCTTCCAAAGTAAGTTCCGGTAATATCACAGTAAGAGGAGAAGGTTTGCTCATGGGACAATGACTATTTATTGCTCCTCCAAAGGACCAACTGTCAATATTGTCTGTGCCATCTAAGAGATTAAACTCTACATCGATATCTAAGCAATCACCTAAGGCGACTATCTCCAAATTAGCGAAGGACTCATCGCCTACGTGGATCCAAACGCCTACACTAGTATCTTGACATCCTTCAGTATTCTGAGTGACCATCTTGACATAGTAGTCTCCTATTTCCGTATAGGTATGGAAGATTGAATCTCTTCCAACCGATGTCACTTGGGTACCATCTCCGAGATCCCAGTCTGTTGTAGTTAAATCATACTCAGATGAGGTGTAATTGAAGAAATTGACCTCAAGAGGTACACATCCATTATTAGGTTCTGCATGCAGACATGCTTCAGTCTTATTCTCTCTATAATTTTGAATCGTAGTATCTCTGCATCCTAGATAATCTTCAACAATCAGCGCATAGAAATGAAACTTCTGCCTATTCGCATAGAAACTATCTCTTGGTGGACAGACGATGGTGTCAGAGAAAGTCGGTGCCGTCAATGAATCACCGTTTACCCAATAGTTAACCAAATTTGGGTCCTCAAAATCAAAGTCCAAAATCTGATTGTCAGAGCATCCTGATATCGGTGAAATTGTGAACTGAGCACTTGGTTTGATAGAGTGCATTGTAAATGTTGTATCAATCTGGCAACCATTCTCGGTGATACAAATCATTGAAAACACATTGGCTCCAGTACCAGCGAACCAACCATTGATTAATTTCTCATAAAGTAAGTCTCCATCTTCGGTAAGATGAAGTTCCAAATTAGGTCTGAAATTTTCTGGCATTTCCCAGATATAACTCTCACAAGACTCACCAAAGCCAGAGGTAAACATCTCTCCGGCACAGACTGAATCCCTATGAATGAGATAAGTAGTTGGTTCATTGGTAATCACAATAGAAGTATCTGTAGAGACACATCCGCTTGGAGATGTAGCAACTAGGACGACTTGATATTGACCTTCTTCATCGTAAGTAACTAGAGATGGATTTTGCTGTGAAGAAGTCTCACCATTCCCAAAATCCCAGTTATAAGTACTTCCAGCTAAATTATCTCCGATATACCTAAAGAGAACAGATGCTGGTATCTCACACAGATCAGGACTATCAAAACTAAAATTTGAAGTGATCCCAAATGCATCAATTAAGTCTGGAAATATTTCTAGATAGTCACATTCGGTCTTGTCAGTCTTGATACTGAGTGACACTGTATAGGTGCCTCTATCTTTATAGATATGAGTTGGTTTGGTTTGGTTAGAGACATTGCCATCTCCAAATATCCATTGATATTCGACGATTGTCACATTAGCATCTAAGGTGATACTCGGGGTAAATGTGACCTCTGAAGGAATACAACCATCTAGTTGTTCATAACTAATGGTGATTACTGGGTCAGCAAATACTTGGATAATTATCTTCCCGATTTCTTGGCCTTGAGCACCTTGCTTTAGTGATACAGTATAGTTACCTGGAGTTGTAAAAATATGCTCTGGAGATTGAATATTACTGCTCCCTCCATCATCAAATTCCCAAAAATAATCAGGGAGTGCATCTGAAGAAAATTGTACCGTTAAGGGTACACATCCTTCAGTGATATCTGCTACCTGTGCAGAGAGATTAGCCCCAAAAATAAAAAGTGTAATAACAGTGACAATTCTTACCATGGCGCATAATCTAAAGATTCATAGAGAGTTCTCATCACTTCATATTGTTCCAGAGTGAAACCATTGCGACATTTACCGTAGTATGACATTATGTTACCCACTTCTGGGTCATAAAAGTCACCGTTTATATCTTTAATCCCAACATTGAAATTACAATCTCTAATGAAGGGTATTATACTATATGGGACAAATGGATCTCCCGGAGTACTACATAATCCATCTCCCGCTGTAGTACAATTAGAACCATCTACTAACTCTTGATTTGCTTCATTCCAAGTGTCTTTTAATCCAAAAAGATGACCCAACTTGTGGACAAGATCTTTATCAGTACAATCTCTCCACATTACCATGCTAGCTTTGTCAGGGTCTAACATTCCGTCTTGATTTGCAAAGTGACAAATATCGGATGTAAATCCTTGAGCAACAAAGTAAAGATTAATCATATGATCATCGTTGAAGTGCTCTTGCAACTTGTCATAGCGTCCAATACTCAAAGTATCGAAGGAATAATTAATAATCGAATCAACTTTACACCGAGTAAATGACCAACACAATGGCTCGAAATAGTTACTCGCCTCTTGCAATCTAGCATCTACATTCTCAACAGTAATGTTGGGCTCGCCTGCACTATCTAATACAAAATGGACAGAGACACTAAAGTCTCGTGGCTCACATTTTAGATTGGTATTATTATAGTAAACAACCTGTGCCTCTAACACTTGGGTAAATATTATAAAGACAAACAACACATTAATTATTTTTATCATATGTTAGAGTCTTGGACAGAGTAACACTGGTGTCACTTCTGGTTTTTTGAAATGAGAAAATACTCTTGAGAGACCTAATTCAAATCCACCTCGACTCGCATTGTAAGCACGAGCAGATGAGACAGTCACATCATAGGCTACATTGAATGTCCATTGCTTATAATCTATACCTAATGACAATATCAATGCATCTCCAACTCGATATCCAAGCCCAGGACTAAACATGTAAGGAGACTTCTTATCTAATCTGAATGGAAATGCAAGTAGGATAGAGATATCCTTAGCCTCCGCCATTAGGGAGGTATAGACACTTGGCTTAAACCAAACAGTATTGCTGAATTGAAAGAGTGCTTGAGTCTCAACATTGAGTCGAATTGGAATTCTATTTTCAGCAAATTTTGCTTGAAGCAAATGCTGGACAGATCCTCCAAATTGAATAACATCACCACCCTTGTTAGATGTGCGAAAACTCAATCCGATTCCCAAGTCTTGTGAGATTTCATTAAAATCATTAAAGAGGTTACGGTCGTTACTACTATTAGTAATTCCTGATAACTCATCCTCAAATCTGGCATTCGTTAAATCCAACTTACGTTGACTGCCCCCGTATTGCAACCCTATCTTTAGGGTCTTGGTTTCATCACCATTAAAGGCAAAGTGATAGGCAAGAGATGTAGTAGCTGTATTGTATTGATAACCGAGTTTGCCAGACTGATCACCATAAACCTGGACCCCAAATGCAAGCCAATCCCCATCGGTTAGCCCAAAGTCTATAGATAGATCTGTGTAGAGGCCGGCTGTCCTGAATGGCTCTAACGTAAATTGTGACCATTGATCTCTATAGACTGCCCCTACCCTTTGATTGCCTAGAAAGCTGCCAGCTTGTGCAGGATTGATGAGCATCGGCATATTGCCGTAATTACTCAAGTGATAGTCCTGACCCCATCCCATCTGACTACTACAGATGACACTGAGCAAAAGTAGCCACTTAAAAGATAGCGATATGTTTCTCAGTCGTTGTTTGATAAAATGAAAATAAACATATTACTGCTCTAATTCTAAATTATGAATTATTTATCTACTTACACCATTTAAATATTGAGCTGAAGGATAAGATTTTAAAAGGAAATTTGTTAAGATTAAGGCAAAAAAAGCAAGCATAGCCGTAGCTACCAGATTGACTAAATCTATTATACTATAACCGACATTCTAATCTTTAAATGGTATGAATTAGTGTATGAATTGCCATTCGAAACAATAATGATAATCACAAAATATCCAGATTCTATAGAATCACCTGCTCTTGATTGAATAATTTATTAAGGAATATTATACCAGGATACAAATGGAATATCAAGCAAGAGTTAACCACTTAATGAAGATAAGAAAGAGCATTGAACATTTTAGAGTAGACTTATTGTCCCTTTTTAGGCTCACTACAATGGTAAATGTATTGAGGCGGCAAAGAAACATTACCATTGACCTCTATATAATTGTAGTAGTCAGCAAATTTGCTCTGAGATTTTTTATTGTAAAGCACTTGGCTAAAATGCCCATCCTCTGACAAGCAACCTACACAAATGTCCATAATAGTATGCACAAGTGTAGAAGGAAACATCGTAAGAGGCATTGATGACACAAAAGAATCTACCTCTTCATCTCCAATGTACTTTTTTAAGTTTTCGGCAGAATCATTGACTACTTTCAATCTAGGATCATTAATGTCTGCTCTCACTAATTCGCAGAATTCAGGATTGATCTCGAATGCGAATACCTTAGCATCTTTCGGAAGTTTGGACAAGATAACCTTTGTTATATTACCATGTCCCATACCAAACTCGACAACAAACTTTGTCTTTTTAGTAATTTGGGAAGTAATTTCTTGCTCTGTTTTTTTACTCGTCTGAGTAATAGCACCAGTAGTCCTGATATTCTTTACAAAAGCTATGGCAGTCTTCAATTTATTTGACATCTATTCTATATTCTTCTCATTGGTATCAAATATGATTCCAATCACCGAAACTAGAAAAAATCTCCGAGAAAGTCTATTTCAATTTAGAGAATTTACTTGTATAAATGCGATTCTCGTCTTGGACTTGGATAAAGTAGATGCCTTCAGACAAGTGGTTAAGGGAAATCGCAGTCAAACCAGTCTGTCTCAAAACCTTAAACCCATTTACATGAGTGATAGAGACTTGACAGCTCTGACAATCACCCTCCTTGTCTTTAAGATTAAGGATTAATTCATCCTCTACTGGGTTAGGAGAGATCAGCAGGACATCACTTTGTAAGTCATAAGTTGATGTTGTAAAGGCATTATCAACCAAAATATCCAGAAGGTAAATCGATCTAGAAGCATCACTAATAAAAGTAGAATACTCTGCGATTGACAACAGACTCGTACTCAGTAATCCATTTGCTGCTGCATCAAAACTGAGAGAAAGTAAAGGATCTTCTCCGTCAATATTTAAGAGTGAATCAAATAATTGTGATTTTAAAAGGACAGTTAAGATACGTTGATCATTCACATAGAATACTAAATCAGCATCCTGCACAGTCTGAACGTCCAACGATGAGATATCTATTGCATCACCAAGTGAAAGTTTGACTTGAATTCCATCAGTTGATTGTTCAAAATCTTCAAGGTAAAAATCTGCTATGTAAGGTTGACCAGCATTGAGGAGTTTGTCTTCTGCTCTTAATGAATATGCCTTTGATCTGAATTGAGGTGTTTCAACAATAGTAATCTCTCCACCGAACAATTGTAGAGATAAAGGTACAGAACCTCCATTCTCGTCAAGAATCGTGACCTCATTAAAATTATTAGGACTATCTACCACAAATTGCAATTCGGTATTCTGCCCTACTTCTCCGACGACATCATAGCAGATCTGCATGATTGGGATACATGGATGAGCAGAATGAGGAGTGTCATGGCCAGAAATAATCGTGACCTCGCCTGGTAGTGGTGTGCTAAAAGCAAAAAATCCAGACTGTGAGCTATATTCCTTGACATCAGTAACCTCAATGACATTTGGATCATAAGTCAACCTACATTGAAATGAATTGATGTCTGAATACCCCGCTGAATAGAAAAATACACAATCACTACTCGACGGCAATACTTCTTTATCATCAATATTCAGTATAATCTCTGAAGTCTGAGGTGGATACGCTGGACAGATATTTTCTTGGTCTACATCTCCTCGTTGAGCCAATAATTTATGTTCTGCGTAAACAGGAAAAATCGGATTCAAAGCGATGTCTTCAAATGTATTATCTTGTATGAAATCTTCCTTCTCAAATATGAGATCTTGAAGAAGCATCCAGTCAAGAGACGTTATTGTCTGAGACCCATTTAGATCACTATTAAGAATTTGATATTCGTTGTAAATTCTTAAATTAAGGAGATATAATTGTAAAGAATTTAAATCCCTGATATTAAGTCTTTGATTAAGATTGGATTCTAGTGAGTACACAGCTGGCACTTGTCCACTTAATGCAATGCCTATTCCATTAGTCATGGCTGCCTGATTAACTAGCACATCTGGAACCCCATTGTAGTTGCTCCCTTGAACACTGACTTGTGTCGATAAGTTACTGTAATTTACTGCTATGTTTTGATTTTGACTTGCTACTTCCACACCATTCTGCAAGACAGTCCAAGCTCTTGTCACCTCCAATCTACTCCCTGTGTCATTAATAAGTTGATCAACATAACTTACTGTATAATTCTCGCTGAATGTTGGATAAACTACATATGGAGACACATAAGAAATTCTAATCAATTCTTCAGGATGAATTCTGATATCATTAACTTCAATATCTGGAGGCCAATTGATCTCACCTTGGAGATGAGGTGTAATTGCCACATCAATTAATTGAACATAGTCATAATCCATCGAATTAGTGAAATCTAGCAAAGTCCAAGTCCTTACTATCTTGATATTAGACTCATCAACTGGGACTTCTTGGTCGCTATAATTAATGAGGATACACTCATCGGGAAAGCCAACGAGATCAACTATCGTACCTAATGTATCTCTACCCAGACCTTGTGTCAAGTACTCCGCGGTCAATAGTTCTGGTACGGCATCAATACTTCCATTATATTGGATTACGAGATCTAGGTCACAAGGCCACTCTACATTGTCATCCTCAGTATGACCACTCTGACAATCACCACTCATTGCACATGTTGAAAGCGTATCACAGATTAAGAGCGAAGCACATGTAACATCAACAGTACCAAAGCATGAGTTATTGGTAAATAAATCAGTCACTGTGAAAGTTAATTGTGTCCCTATATATTCTTCAGTCACAAGGTTGTCATCTACGGTATTCCCATTAGAGTCTGTGAGTGTAAGGATAAGGTTTGGACCCATTTCTGACACAGGAATGGACAAGACTTCTTCCTTGGTAATTAAGACAGGTTCTGTACCAACTTTGACATTGAAGAGATTAATGCAAAGCAAACTTTGTGCTTGTCCTTCTCTTGCTATTAAGTTTGAAAAACAAATGTTTTCATTTCCAGAATGATCTATTACAGTTAATGTAATTTCAACTTGATTCCCGATATCATCTCTGGTTAAAAATGCTGGGGTTACTTGCATCGATGTGACTTCACAGTTATCATAACTCCCATCGTCTATGTACTCAGGAATGAGCCAAATAGTATCAACTCCTGCAGAGAAGACAGGCTCTCTATTTGTAGCACAAATTGCTGTAGGGATTATGAGATCTTCAACTATTATTTTGCCCGAACACTCAAAGGGAGTTCCTTGGTAATCACCCGTAATTTCATAGACATTTTCTCCCACTTTACTACAGTCAAAGAGTAATACCTCAAAGGAAAGATCACTATAGTCTTCAAAATCTCCAATCACTATAGACTCTACTTGTATCAAAGCTAAGCCATCAGTACCAAGGCTAACATTGAGCTCACCTATGCAATCAGCTTGTGAGAACACCTGCATCTGAGATACAACAACTAGAGTGAGTGTCAAAATAAAAGATTTAAGCAGAGCTATTTTCCTTTGAGGCATATTTTTTCTATCTAAGTATTTCGAATTTGATTACTTGAGCTTGAGTCGCATTGACAACTCTAAGAATATAATATCCTGGTGTCAAAGATGAAACATTGATATTATCTTGAATCTGTCCAGACATTACTTGTCGTCCAGTAAGAGAAACAATCTGATATGAAAGTGATTGATTTACTGATTCAACAAACTGGATATTCTGGTTAACTGGATTACTTTTGATTGCAATCGGTGAAGCGCTTACTTCATCAAGATTAGATGCAAGTCCGTTGACTTTAATGATTTGAGCATAGGGATAAGTATTATTAATATTCCAGTCAAAGATAGTCCATGTTCTGATCACTTTGAACCCTTCATCTGTCTCTATTAGTTGATCACTGTGTTGTACTGATAAATTAAAGCAACCTCCAACAATCCTAGGTTGTACATCTCTCATATCAACCGACTCATTATCCTGTAAAGTCTCGAGATTGATGATATCACTAAGATTATTCGTGGTCAGTACTTCTGATGTTGTGATATTGAAATCACCTGGCCACTCGACATTATCTGTACTTGTATGTGCCCAGATACAATCATGGAGTATTGTAGTTCTCGACTTAGTATCACAAACAAGAAAAACATCGTCTTCACCACACTCCGTTAAGTTAATATTACCACCGCAAATTGAAGCTCCACTCTCATTATACAATGTGTAGGTGATTACTTGATTGAAGAGATCAGCAGTCAATAGATTATTTACTACTTCTTGTCCATCTGTGAAGAGTTGTACTGTACTTCCAACTGACTTACCACTTAAGAGTAATTCATTCGCGGATACTTCAAAGCTGTCATCTACTGCAAGAGTCAAGTTGACATCATCATTACATGTCATCTCTACAATACTTGCGTCCATTACTGAAAACGTTCCCCAACATGAATTACCAGTGGCATCATCTGTAATCGTATAGGTAAGTGATTGGCCTACATAGTCAGATGTGATGGTATTATTAGGTACAATAGTAAGGTCTTCATCAACAACCTCAAGTGATACTGGTCCATTAAAGTTAGAAGCGATAAAGTCTTGCGCATCAAGTACAATTGGATCAGAACCAAAAAGAATCGTTGTAGTTGCAATACAAGCAAGATTATCTTCATCACCTTGGACAAGAATTTGTGTCCAACAAGAATTGGTGTTGCCATCTTCATCAGCAACTGTAACTACTGTTGTGACTAACTCTCCAATGTCTGAGGCTGTCACAAACTCAGGTTCAATAGTTGAAGTGATAGACGAACAATTGTCGTAACTCATCTCACTCACTAAGTCTGGAGTAAGCCATACTGTATCAGTTTGTGAATCTATCGAGACTACTACACCCAGATCGCAAATAGCAATAGGGCCAAGTTTGTCTTCTATTTTGATAACTCCTCCACAGCTAAATGCACTTCCTTGGTAAAGTCCACTGATTGAATAATCGTTTTCGCCGATGTCACTACAGTCAAATGTGAGAAACTCCCATGACAGATTGGTATAATCAGCTGAGCTTCCTTCAAGTACGTTCTCTGCGAAAATTTTTGCAGAACCTGTATTCGTGAGTGAAACATTAATAGAGCTATAACATGCTTGAGTAACTCCTTGGAATGACAAGCCAAAAGATAAAAGAATTGTAAAAATGAATGCGTTTAAATTTTTCATAATAGTGTTTGTTTTTTTTGCGATAATTAATTTGTTTTCTAATTGAGCTTATAACCTACGATGAGATCAAACCTCAATTGTGAATTATTAGATTGATAATATTCAGAATCCTCGAGTAATTCGAATGGAAGTACTGCAGATGTTCCAAGTCCTACTGAGAATCGATTATTCAAATTGTACAAGAGTGATGCTCCTAAGGCTCCGTTGAGTCTATATCCAGTAGCATATGGATGTGAAGTACTCTTTGTAACTTTTGTAAATGCTCGGTTAGCATTTGCGAAATAATAGCCGTTATGAGTTTGGTAGAGTGTATTGAGTAAGCCTACTTCAGCTAAAATGCTCAACTTCCGACTGATGTCAAATTGCTTTCCTAAAAGGATATCCAGGTTATATTGCTGATGACTTCTGTGCCAGATGATTTCTTGATTCACTTGGGTAAATGTTTTAACTGTTCCTTCAGTGACACTGCTTCCATTGTAGATCTCTGTAGTTGAGTCAGTTGCTCCTTCGATGATGAATTCTTCATCTGATTGATAGCGTGTCACATGAGTAGTCAGCCCAAATTGAGATCTAACTGACCAACCATTTGCTGAGAGTCTTTGGACACCAATACCACCTTGATAACCTAATAGATTTTGCTCATTATCTAACTCTAGTTGCCTCAGCAAGCTATTCTCTTGAATACTCTGATTTGATTTGACCAAATTGATACCACTACATGCTCTCACTGACCATGTTGGCTTAGCATTTGACTCATTCATAAACTCATTACCAGCTGGATCTGAGAGGAATAAACGACCAAGTAATGGCTGAGCTAAATAGATCAGTTTCAGTTTTAGATTTTTGATCCCAGAGACAAATTGAATCAAAGGCTTAGCCTCTGAATCAACGTCTGTTACAAGAGCAATGGGTGTCTGTATTGTCTTCAAATTGTTTGGAGTCCTTGTAAGGGTGTGTCTCTGATTATTGTCTCTTATTCGTGGCTGCGTCGCTACATTTTGAATTAGTACATTTGAAGTAATCTCCTTTTGAGTAGTTGTATTTATATTCGCTGGGACTTCGCCTGTGTGAGTTATTGCTTGGTTGACTGTTTTTAGCGTATTTTCATTGCCACTCTTTACAGTATTGGCACTCATGTTTTGGGATTTCTCAGTTTGAGTTTGAGATGCTATGGTAGTTTTATTCTGTATTAACTCTTGATCATTTGTTATTGACACTTTATCAGGTCTTATTGATGTAGATTCATTTTGAGTTTCCAACTTACTTGAGGTTTCTTTTGTCGGTAATAAGCCTTGCTGAGAAGTGTAATACCAGATCGATGAGATTACTAATGCTCCTAGGCAGAAAGGGAGTAATAATATCCACCACCTTCTTCGTGGCTTAGCTTCTGTCTGCGGAACCCTGCCCTCTATCGCATCCCAAAGTGCAGATGTGCTCAGTTGAGAATCTTGATTCTCTAAGACCTGCTTGATATACTTTTCTTTATTATTCAATTTCATAATACTCTGCTTTACGAAGCTCTAAAGAGTGAAACTTCTGAATCCTTAAATTTATCTTGAATCAACTTCCTAGCTCGGGTAAGTATAGTCCTACTTGCACTTGTACTCACACCTAAATGTTCACCGATTTCCTTGTGACTATAACCTTCTACGAGGTACATATTGATTACTATTCTATAGCGTTCCGGTATATTCTCCATGAATCTAAACACATCATCTTTTTGCAATTTATAGTGAACATTTTCGTCTTCACCAAGGTCGTATGAGTCTGAGATGTCAGTATATTTCATGTTCTTTTCTTTTCTAATTTCTAGTAAGCATTTACGTACAGTGACAGTCTTAATCCATGCTTTGAAATGTCCAAGGTTTGAGTCAAAATGCTCTATCTTTTGTAGGATATGAACAAGTGATTCTTGTAGGTAATCCTCAGCTCTATCATGACTCGGAGCATAGCGCTTACAGATACCCATCAAGTACTGAGAGTAGGTATCAACGAATGCTCTCTGAGCATTGCGATCGCCACACTTACAACCTGATATGATTCGAGTCTCTTTCACTTCTTCTGAGTCTTACCTTCTTACAGTTTAATGACAATGTTTCCTTCGACTGGATAGTTACCAGCATTCAACGTTTGCAATGTTTGCATCCATACTGTTCCAGAAAAACTCACTCTTAACCACTCACTATCTAAGTGAGTCACTTGACAATAATCAAGTCCACAACCTTGCTGCGACAGACCACAATCAACGGCATAACCTGCACTACCAAATCCACTATCCTCAATAATGAGTCCAACTTGATTTGTTTCATAATTGCCAATTTGATTATCTTTCAGTAAGATTTGAAACTCTCCATCGACAGAGCTCAATTGAATTTCTTCACTTATGGAATTGTCTCTGACAAAGGTCTCATAGTACTTCGTCTCACCATTGATCTTGATATAGCCATATCCATCAATTGCACCTGGACAATTTGGTAAGAATAGATAAGGATCATCTATCTCAGCATTCCATGGTAGTGTAAACTGTGTGCCGTCTTCTAAATCAACTGCGATGTTATATTCCCTAGCTTCACAACCGACAACGGCAACTTCAGTATTGCTAGGCAGAGGGAGACTTGTCTGATCTTGACTAATAAGTTGGACTGAAGCAGTATTGATTTGTGAAGTTGAACAATCCACAAGCTGAGGATTGAGTGTGAAAATTGAACTGCCATCAAAATTTTGATATTCGATATTGACATTGGCTCTATCACTTTCCATTGTTGTTAATGACTCATCTGAGTAATTATCGCAGGTGTTAAGTCCTATATTTACAGTTGCATCTTGCTTAACAAATGAAAGGTACTTTCCACTTCCCGTAGTTTGATGAGTGCAAGATGGGTTGTCTCCAAAGTTAAAAACATTGAACTCTAGAAACCCAAGTGGTTGTCCATCATGAGTCACTTCTCCTTCTACAATAACTCCAGAAACATATTCTGCAATAGAGTAGATCCCATCAGTCTCGATTGTCAGCGACCCTTGAGTTTGATCAATAGTCTTGATAAGCAACCAATCAGATGTCTCATCATCAAGTCTAAATAATCCTAAGTTTTCTGACAAAGAATAACCTGCATAGCTAAGCTCTCCGTGTAGAGTGTTTTCATCTGAGTCAAGAATAAATGCATCTAAGTGATTCAAGGCAAACCTCAAAAAATTCTCTTGAGTCCCAGAGCATCCAATATTATCTTGTAAGAGATGAAAGTCAATTGAAGTTAATCCTTCATTTTCCGGTTCACTACCATCAATTGTGAGTGTCAATTGAGGACTTATTTCAAGAGAGAATTCACTTTGGTTGATTGGGTGAGTCTCACTTCTTGTAAATGTCTCAATCTCGATAAGATTGACTTCATCTTGTAGGATTGGAGTTACAGCAAATCCGATTAACTCTCCAGACTTAAAGACTGATATCGGTTGAAATAATTTATTAACTCTTTTTAAGTCTAAGTAAAACTGTGATAAAACTTGAAACTCTTCATTGTTTATTTCTAAGGTATAATCACCAACTAGCTCTCCATTTTCAACAACATTACCAATCAAAAAACCATCGTTCGTCACTTTTGGAAATTCAACTTCAGTGGTATCAGTAGTAGTGTCATCACTATTCTCATAACATCCTGGCAATAAGAAAAAACAGGCAAACAGCATCAGAAATAAAAGACACTGAATGCCTGAAGGATGTTTAAGGGAGATATTTATTGCTTGTGTCATAATCTGTGTTTGTAGATTGTATGATAAGTATACAGAGATTAATGGAAGCGCTTCAAGCAAATAGCAGAAAAGTGAAAAAAAGTTTA
>Ga0114957_1001574_pt1 | contig 24296 bp, 35 predicted proteins | sample BantaG_FD_87175 | JGI IMG/M metagenome (GOLD analysis project Ga0114957, IMG submission 87175) | Marine algal microbial communities from Bantry Bay, Ireland - BantryBay_4 metaG | ecosystem: Host-associated > Algae > Red algae > Unclassified | place: Bantry Bay, Ireland | collected 2014-11-21 | reverse complement strand
GGGGCGGACCAAGCATGTCGACGTCGCCTACCACATGGTTCGCGACTACCAGGCGCGCGGGGATGTGGCCTTCTACTTCCTCCGGAGTGCCGAAATGCCGGCGGATGGGCTCACTAAGCCGCTGCCGTCGCCGGCGTTCTCGGCTTTCCGGGCTGCCGTCGGGGTGAATGAAGACCTGGGCGCGGTCGTGCGGGGCGCCGAGCTTGGCAACTTCCTGTTGGGGGAGTGCTGAGGCGCCATGGCGCTACTGGAGGCGTCCAGTGGCGCAGCCCCGGTTTTGCGGCAGCGACCTCTGTCGACGTTGCTGCGGGCCGGTGCCGGCCGTGGACGGTTGCGCCTCCATCCACTTGCTTGGAGCCGGCAATGGGGCGCGGTTGCGCGGGACGCCGACCAGAAGGACGGCCGGTTGGGACCGTCCTGGGGCGCTGCGGCGCCACTGGGGACGTCCAGTGGCGCAGCCGCGGGTTCGCGGTGGTCGCCCGAGTCGATTTGGTGCAATTCAATTTTGGTCGATTTTGGCCGGGAGCAGTAGGCCTACTGCTCCCACGGGTCGAGCCGATTTCCGGCCAAGTCGATGAGCCGCGTTTCCGCTCAGACTGTGCGTCAATTTTTTTCGACTTTTGGCCCGCATCTGCAGGCCTCCAGCTTCGGGCCAAGTCGGCTGGTCGGGCCCGAATCGATTTTCGTGCAAGTCGATTTTTGGTTGAATGTGGTATGGCACAGTAGGCGTACTGCTCCCTCGGGTCGAGCCGATTCTCGGCCAAGTCGCTGAGCCGCGTTTTTGGCCACAATTTGACGGGCCGCCGATGCGCCGCATCGTCTCCGTTCGGGACGCACCCGGGTGCGCTGTACTCACCTCGACGTCTGCTTCACGTCGATGGTGATTTTGGCGATTTCGGCGGAGGTCGATTTTACTTGGCCGAACTCGGCTCGACTCGCTGGCAGCTGTAGGCCAACTGCTCCCACCGAGTCGACCCGATTTCGGCCAAGTCGATGAGATCGACTTCGCCATGTTTTCTCGATCGCGGATGTTGGTGGAACATCTCGCACTGTGGCCGTGACGGAGCTTTCATGGCGCGGACTGTGGTGCGCTGGGGGAGTGTTGAGGCAGCCCCCCAAGCCCGCGCAGGTAAATCGGAGTTACCGCGGACTGCCTGGCGAATTATGGGAGGACTTATGCGGTGATCGGCTTGTTTGGCTGTGCCATTGTCATGCATTGCTTTATGTGCGTGATGTAACTACTTGTACATGCATACTGAGGGCAGCTCCTTTTGGAGCTGAGCTCGGGGAGATTCTCGTGGGGTCATCGAGGGGCGTCGCGATTTGTGGGGTGGTGAGAGCATGTACCCTCCAAGGGAGGAAGCACTGCGCTGGCGGGGGGGGCGCCGGCAGAACGTGACGAGAGAGCCACACGGAGAGTTTGAGAGCCTGCTGGCCTCGCGCCTCAGACCGCTCTCGAGTAAAGCAACGCATCCACCCAACTACCATTCACTTCACAGGTTATTGGCCCAGCTCGTGCTGGATTTTGTTCTGAGAGGTCGCGGGTTTGAGATTAGCCACGGCTGCGCCCCAGGAGGGGGACGAAGGAATTTGCAGGAGAGGAAATTTCGAGTCGTGGGTCAGACGAGCCTGGCCCTGAGGAGCTGGGGGGAGTGTTGAACTGGTGATGGTCAGCTCCCCAGGCCAGTCACACCGGTCATGTGGCGTAGTTGGTTTTTGACCTCTCAACAGGAGGTCCTCCACATTGTGCCAGGAGTCCTCCCGGGGTCCTTACCCGAACCACTTGACCTCGAGCATGAGTCGCTCCTGGTCGTCGTGCCCCTGTTCGACAAAGCGGTCGAAGACAGCCCCAATCGGTTTACTGGCCGATGAGGAGAGGGACCATTGATGGTACGGATTCCATCGTCACTTTCGATGGTCAGCCGACGCCCGCCGGTCTTCAAGATCTGGTAGGGTCCCAGTGTCTTGAAGACGAGTTTACCCCGCTGGTTCTCGTGGGACCTCACGAATATTCAGTCTCTAACTTTGAGGGCTTCGCAGCGAGTCTGCACACGCTTGGCGAAGGCTCGTTTGTACCGGGCTTGTGCCTTTTCCATCGTATCTTGTACTAGGGGGATAAGGGATTCAAGGCGCTGGAGGAAATTCTTCTTGGCTCGCCCGGGAATTACTATCTCCCCGGGGTCGGTACCCGCTGTAAGTCGCTTGAGTGCCATGGGAGTATGCCGTCGGGGATCCACGAACGCAAAAGGGATCTGCTCGGAGCTACTATGCACTTGCGAATTGTAAGCCGTTACTACCAGGCTTAAGTATCGGGACCACGTAACTACGTGGTCACCTACGTAGTGTCGTAGTTGCTTAACTAAGGTCTTATTAAACCGTTAGACCTGCCCATTAGTTTGTGGGTGGTAAGGGGTGGCATAGTTAGGGTCAATACCCAGGGTCTTGAGCACCCCTTGCCAGAGTACGGCAGCGAATTGGGGTCCGCTATCCGATAGAACTGAATCGGGGATCCCATAACTAGCAACCCAAGTGTCGAGGAATGCGCTAAGAACATCCAGTGCGGTGATATCCCGAAGCAGGACAGCCCAATTGACCTTAGTAAATCGGTCACAAATAACAAGGATATACTCATATCCTTCGAAGGTCCTGGGCAAGGGGCCAAGTAAGTCAATGGCCAGCGCTGCGAAGGGTTCCGTCGCGGGGAACATCCTCATAAACGCTTTACTCTGCGTACCCATGAGCCGGTTCTTTGCATAGGTGGGGCAAGCTGCCACCCACCCGAACACATCCATCGCCAGCGAGGGCCAGTAGTATTGGTCCCGCAGGGTCTGGTACATGCGCGTCCCACCTGGGTGCGCAGCCAAGGGGGAGGAGTGCTCCGCCCGTCATACGTCCTTGACTAGGGCCTGGGGGACCAATACCTGCTGAGTCCCCTCGCGGTATCCGCGACGGCACAACAACCCGTCTGCGTTCTCGTAGAAGCGCGTGGGCGTGGGGGTTTCAAGTAACTTCTTGACCCCCTGACAGAATTCGTCTGTCGCCTGCTTCTGGACTAGTTCGCCTAGGGGTATGCGGGCAGTCTCCCTGTTTTCAAGGAGTCGGGGATCGAGTACCGCCCTCAATCCAGTGGTCAAACCGACTGTGGGTATCTCCTGGGAGATGGGTCCCGTGTCCAGCTCCTCGGTTGGGATGCGGGATAAAGCGTCGGCCACCGCATGTTGGGGGCCGAGCTTGTATTCCACATCATAGTCGAACTCCGAGAGGAGCATTCGCCAACGATTGAGTCGATTTTTGGTGCAGGCCGTCGTGGTTAGTATCCACTTCAGTGCCTTGTGGTCATACCGGACAATAAACTTGAGGCCTTCGATGTACGGTCTTAATAAACCGACCGCTCATACCACTCTTAGTCCCTCAATCTCGGTGACGGTGTTGTACTTTTTCGCCGGCAGTAGGCCCTTACTGAAGAGGCATACCGACATGTACTTGCCACCGGGTTGCTGCTGTAGTAGGCAGCACCCTAGCTTAACGTGGCTAGCGTCTACATCGATGATGTTCTTCCCCTCCTTGCGCGGTATCGCAAGGATGGGCGCGTGACACACCCGGTCGCGTATTTTGGCTAACGCGGCCTGTTCCTCCGGGGTTGGGGGACTTTACCGCTTCGGAAGCTTCACGCTGTTCGAGTTGTTCAGCGGCTTCGCTGTTTTAGCGAAGTCTACAGTGACCCGACTGTAGTCATTGCACATCTCCAAGAAGCTCCTGAGTTGGGTTTGGGTCTGGGGGAAGCGGGCCTTCTTGATGGCCTTGAGGTTCTCCTCGTTTACAGTAAAGCGTCCTGGCCGCACAACAAGGCCAAGGTACTCCACCTCGTCAGTAAAAAGGTAGCACTTCTGTACCTTGAGGGTGACCGCGTGCTTCCCCAATAAGGTAAGCACCGTGTCCAAGTGGGACAGGTGCGACGCGGCATCGACGGAGAAGATGATGCGGTCGTCTAACTAGACGAGCACATTCTGCCTCTTGACGCCGGATAGGATAACGTCAATAGCCCGCTGGAAAGTGGCAGGGGCATTGCACAGGCCAAACGGAAGACGGGTACACTGGTGCGTCCCGTAGTGGCCGGTGAATGCCGTCTTCCGGTTTATCTTCCTCGGCTAGGGGGATCAGCCAGTACCCCGCGTTGCAGTCCAATGTGGAGAAGAACTGTGCATCCCCTAAGGAGTCGAGGCAGTCGTCCATCCGGGGTAATGGATAAGAGCCGCGTACTGCGCGCTCGTTCAACTGCCAATAGTCGATGCAGAACCGGGGACTCCCGTCGGGCTTCGGGATCAGTACCACCGGGCTGGCCCATTAACTCTGGCTGGGCTCTATAACTTCGATCTTGAGCATTCGGTCGACTTCGGCCTTGATGAGTTCCCTAGTTCGGGGACCCATCCGGTAGGGGTTGAGCCGGACGGGCTTGCATCCCGGCTTCAACTCGATCCTGTGCTCCGTGGCCTTGATGGAGCCCAGGTGCGCACTCCAGAGGGCTCGGTGCTTCTCCAGTAGGGCAAGCACTTGAGGCCGCAGTCCCTCGGGCACGTTCGAAAGATGAACGTGGGACTTCTCCACGGGTTTTGTCGCGTCGGGCGTGGTGTTCGGTCTGAAGCTGAGTGCAGCCCAGTCCTCTCGGGATATGGCGACTACCGGACCGGAGTAGGCCGACATTTGCCCCATAAGCATGACCTTGGGGAAGCGCTTACTCGTATTCCCCGTATGGGTTACCTCCACCCTCCACGTCTGATTGGCGGTGCAGTCCATGGTGCCAGTGGCAACATGCACGCGGTGGCGCTCATACACTTGATGGCGCTGGGTAATGACCCCATTCCCTTGGAATGACGTCTGTACTTCGACGTATCCCCGGGACCGCGGGAGAAGCACCACCTCGTGTGCCAGGCGCACATTGGTGTCCGCCTCACTAGCGGCCCCCGACTGGGATTGGTCCGCCCGGGAATACGACACCGTCTTACCCCGACGGAGGATGAGGACCCTACATCCGTTTAGTAACCGGATGTAACCCTTGCGTCCGCAAATGTTGGGGACATGGACGTCAGTGTAGTCCGTTCCTGGCAGTAGAGGAACCGACATGCCACGCACTACTCCACACGTGACTGGGGTGGAGTAGGTGCCGCCTCGCACCGTAAGAGTCACGGTGCCCGTGACGGGAAGGAGTCCCCCATTCACGTCAAAAAACTGGGCGGTCGCCGCGTCGAAGGGCGCCACTCGGGCCCAGTCTGCGGTTCCACCTTCTCAAGCGGCGTCGACTCCTCGCCGCTTGAGCAGGATTCCTCGTTGGGAGTGGTAACGGCTACTCGCCGGCCCGCTCGCTGGGTATCACGGGAGCCCGAGGAGGTCCCGAGAGGGGCCCACCGACTGGATATGGCCAATCGGTCGCGTAGGCGTGCGTCCAAGTTGGCGCACACCTCGGCTCAATGACCTAACTTGCCACACTGCCAGCAAGGGTACTCTCCCGCTCGGGATTCAGGTCGGGAAGGCTCATCCCTCGGTCGGGGGCGGTAGCGCGGGTTGTCGCCGCCCCCGGTGGTCGAGCCGCCCAGAGCCTTGGGTCGGGACCCATCGTACCGGGGGCCCGGAGTGGGAGCACCCACGGCCCTGACGGTCCGGACGGGGGCGTCCCGCGGCTGGGAACCCCGCGTTCCCCCAGTGACCCGGGGAAGGGCGGCCGCACGAGTTTGCCGCCGGAGCCGGGCTTACTCCGCAAGTGCTTCTCGCTCCGTGGTCCGCTCTTTGTGCTGCTCGAGACGTAGCCCGCGGTGTTTGTCGCCCTTAGTCTGAGCGACGCGAGCCAGCTCCGCCATAGTCATGCCGGGGGTGTTTCGCTCGCCCTCAGTGGTGCGCGCCGCGCGGTGGACACCTTCCACAAAGCGCCCCTTGAGGAGCCCGGAGAAGAACAACTCGTCCTCGTCATCCGGTTGGACCGCGACGTTAAGGGTCTCTACTAGAGTAGCCACGGAGGCCGCGTGGACTTTACGCCGGATCATTCAGTTGGTGAGCTCCAGGTATGAAGTGACCTCGCCGGTGTTACCCGCCCGGCGAGTTGGCATAACCATCATCACCTCTGACTTGAGAGGTTCCTTCGTGAAGTCTTGAAGGATGTGGAAGGATTCGCCTTCGGAGATGTTGTTGTCGTCACAGGCCTTGGCAAACTTGCGCAAGAACTGAAAGACCTTGGCCGGGGGGGAACCAGCCCACTCGTCGTTTACCCCGAAGGACTGAGCCACCTCTTTCTTGCGCCGGCACAGAGTACAGGCCTGGCGCCGCGTGTAGGCAACCGACTTGTTGTCTAGCGCGTAGGTTTCACAATTGAACATCACCCGGTTGTACGGGTGGTTCACCACAATCTTGGGCGGCACCACCCGAGTTGGGGGTGTTGGGGTGGTTCGAGTAGGCCACCCCTCTGCCTCCGGACCGGTCGCGGAGGAAAGTTGCGTCGGGAACCCCAGGTCAAAACCCCGGGGTATCTCTCGCGCAGGTTTCCCGCCTTGCTCACCCTCCGGCGAGTCAGGAGTCTGTTGGGCCCTCGGGTCAATACCCCGAGTGCCCACTCTCACCGTCGACGGCGTGGGGGTAGCACGAAACGCACCAAGTAGGGCCGCAACAGCTGACCCGTCCCCCGAGCGGGAGACGTCAGTGGTCGACGACGACGACGAGTCGTCGCGTCGGCGCCGACGAGAACAGCGCCGGGTTCGGCCCCGCCGCTCAGTGGGCCTGGGCGTAGAGCCCCTCAACACCTTAACTAGCGATCGGGTAACTTCAGACCGAACGACCTCGGCCACGGCGTCTCGCTACTCGAGACCCTGGCCATCCCTGGCACCCCGTGAGCCTGGGGGAGCACGACTAGAGCTCCCGCCTGCAGGCTCCCGTGCCGATTCTGGCATCGCACTCTTCTCCCAAGCACCGAGAGGGGATCTCCCACCGGGCCCGAGGGCCGGGGGACCGATACCGTGGGTCCCGGCGCCGTGCTCAAGCGCCATATTCTAAATGCATTATGAGAAAGAGAGGAGAGGATATATCTATCTTGTCCGACAAAGTTTGGAAGATTATATCGGATCCGTATTCCAGATATGAGAGTCAGGACACAGGGATATACAATACTATAAACATTCTCGGGCCGACAGAATTCCGGTAAAGCGCAGTCCACCTCTCTTTCACATTCCGATCATCGGAAGATTCATGTGCAAGCATGATGCAGCGACAAGCGGCAATCTCGCGCAGTGGCGCTTAGAACGTGTACCTTACAGATCTGTCAATCCTCTGCAATGGCGTGTTGCAGACTGCTTGCAGGTCTGGAAAAGTGGCCGCGTAAGGCACAAGCAGCATGATTTCCTGCAGCAGCGATCTGTGGAGCAGCTCATTGTCGTGCATTTATGCAAAAAAAAAAACGGAAGACCTGTGCTTTTCTTCTTCGGAAAGCACCGTGACGGTGCGAGTGTCTTGAGCCAAAGAGATCCAGCGTGGTCCCTCGTTTTTTTCTGCCTACGACAAGCCTGTATTGATTTTGACCTGCAGGAAATCTGCTGGCAAAATATTGCAGGTCGCTGCCGGACCCCTGTTGCAGCGCACATTCTCTGCGCCGGATCTGTGAAAGCATGCCACTGGGCTGCACTTGAAGTGCATGTCTTCAGGATCAAGTCTCCTGCAGAATGACGATAACAGCATCGTCCCAGCATTTGGATGTCCCAGACAAGCAGCGAAAGAGCAGAAAACATGCGTGTCGATCTGCTAGATATCTGTTAAACCAGCAGGCTGCTAGCACAAAATGGCTCGACCTGCAGCCATTTGGCAGACTGTGGAGATCCTGCAACAACCTGCATCACGGAATCAGTAGATCCGTAAGGTACGCGGTCTAAGCCCAACTGCGCCGCCCGACCCGGAAGAAATCGATCAAGCACGCGACTCGGCCCGCTTGCGATATCAGAAGAGTGTGACACGAGTTTCAGAATGGTCTTTCTGTCGACCATTCCCAAAAACGGTGGGGAACCGCCTGGACCGCGCCCGTTGGGGCTCACACATCAAATGTGAATATCAAGTCGTACTTGACGTCCATTTTGCTCTCAACAAGTGTCTGAATGGCGTCTTTTTCTGGTCCTCATTGTGCGGCCTGGCGTACTTGTAGGAATATAATCGGATACGATAATCGTACTCAGATACGGATTTAATCTACGATATATTCCAGTTTCGGAGGCAGATATCCGCATCCGGATCTCAGTTAAGCGATTTTTCCGTAATCAGATACACCGCATCGGCGTGTATCCGTATCCCATTTCGCCTCGAAATGCATATCCTGACAACCCCTGGTCTTGATGTCCATATGATGTAGCTCCCACCCGTTCGCCGCCGTTATCGCCAGGATGCATCGGAAGGTAATGAACTTGGCCACCGGCGCAAACGTCTCGTTGAAGTCGAGCCTCTTGATCTGCCGGTTCCCCATGAAGCACAGGCGCGCCTTGTGCCGCGTCGTGTTGTTCCCGTTCTTGTCAATCTCGTTCTTGACCTTGTAAACCCACTTGCTTTTCAGCACGCGTCGACTGGCCGGGCGATTCGTCATGCTCCAAGTCTTGTTCTTGCGGATGGCCTCCATCTTCTCGTCCATGGCCATCTTCCACATAGCCGATTCTTGCCCTTAAACGGCTGGCACGTACGTCGTGGGCGCTTCGTGAGCAACCAGGCTCACCAGGCGCCATTACTCGACAGGTGGTCGCCGCGCTCTGCCGCTCCGACGCAGCGTGTCAAGAGAGCCGCCGCTATCTTGATCGTCGTCCGCGCACTTGTCAGATCCATCGTCTTGCTTGTCATCCTTGTCGTCATTGTCAGCATCTACGTCTTCGCCGTCGCTTGTAGAACGCACGCCCGTCTCGACATCGACAACTTCGTCTTCGGGAAACTCCTCTGCAACTTCTGCGACCTTGCTTACGTTCGTCTCGGCGAACACAACGCTTCGTGCCTTGACGACCTTGCCGTCGTAGAGGACGACCTTGTACGCCTTGCTGCCATCGGGATAGCCTCAGACGACGCCTTTCGCCGCCTTGTCGCCAAACGTGCCGTCGATGTGACTCTTGTGCAGCACCACCCAGCATGTCGGCCCGAACACCCGCATGTGGCTTACGTTGGTCGTATTCCCGGTCCACAGCTCAGAAGACGTCTTGCCGGCGATACGCGCCCGGCTGGTGACGCGGTTATTGATGTGCACCGCCGTCTTGATGGCATCCGCCCAAAGATCCTGATCGACGTCCTTGTGACGCATTATGGTGCTAGCCATCTCCACGAAAACACGGTTACGCCGCTCAGCAACTCCGCTCTGCTGTGGCGTGTCGGGCACCGTCGTCTGGTGCGTCGTGCCGTTCTCATCGTGAAGAGCCTTGAATGCGTTCGACACGTACTCGCCGCCATTGTCGGATCGCAGAATCTTGATCTTGGTTCCCGTATGCAGCATGATCTTAGTCAGCCACTTCTTCTCCTCAGAGAGAAGATCGCTCTTCTTCTGCAGGAAGACCACGTCGGTCCAGCGGAAGAAGCTGTCGGTGAAGGTGCCGAAGTAGAGTGCACCGCCACGCGACGGCTGCGACATTGGCCCACCCAGCTCCGAGTACACGAGCTGCACGCGCTTTGTCACTTGACCCTCTCCCGCACTAGGCATGGGCGTCATAGCCGCCCACTCATACACGCACGGCTCGCAGACGTCCTTGACCGCCATGGAAGAGCACTTGAGTCCGTCAATGTCCTTGTTCTTGATCATCCGCTTAACGCCAGCCACGTTGACGTGCCCGAAGTGCTCATGCCAGAGCTGAAGAGAGGCCACCGCAGCAACATCCGACAGTAGGGCCATGTCCAGGTGGTAGAGCCCGCTCTTCCGCGTGCCGCACGCAGCGACCTTGTCGATAATCTTTATGATCGTCTAACCGCCCTTGAATGACCCTTCCGCACCACGCTCCTTCATCATGCCGACCGACATGAGGTTGAAGCCATTGTAGGAACATGAAGTACCTTCTCCAACTTGATCTTGCGCGTCTTAACCTGAACGATGACAATGAGCACGACGGTTCCGACGCCCGCCGTGCCTACGGTCCCCTTGTCACCCATGGTGACACTCCATCCCGTGGTCGTATGGTAGTCGTCGAAGCACCCGCGCATCCAGCACATGAGTGCGGTCGCCGCAGAGGCGACAAGCCACGAATTGGAGATGTCATCGGTGTCATCAGCAGGGCCCACAAGACGGATGGCGTCGTCGCTGTCGCTATCTTCGTCAGCCGCAATCGCGGCCACCGTGTCCTCTCTCTGCTTCTTGGCCTTGTGCTCCGGGCAATCGTGAGAGATGTGCTCAAACTTATGGCAGTAGTAGCACTCGATCTTTGAGAGGTCACCACGGCCGCCCTGACCTCGATAGTTGGCGCCGACGAGTGCCATGTTACCAATGCGCTTGATCGCCGGTGACTTGTCCGCCTGAACCCACTCCTCCTGAAGCAAGCGGCTCTCGACGAAGTCGAGGCTCAGCTTGTTCTCGCACTTGGCGTTGATTGCCACCAGCAGGTTCTCGGACTTGGACGTCAGCCCGTTGAGAACGCTCATGGCGGCATCCATCTCCGTCACCTCGCCGCCCATGGCCTTGAGGTTCTCGCCGAGGTTGCGCACGCGGTTGATGTAGCCCAGCATGCCCTCGCCGACAGTCAATTTGACGGTGTAGAACTCGCGTCGCGCCTTCATCTTGTTCATCAAACTCTTGCGCTGACAGACACTTTGCAGCGTCGAACACATTTCTGCCGTCGTCTTGCAGCCCGACACGTGCTCGAGCAGCTCAGACCCAAGGGTGAGCCCAATGATCGCGCTCGCCTTCGTGTCTCGCTGCTTCCATAAAGGTAACTCGCGGTCTTCCGCGTCCGTCGGCTTGCCGTCTTCGTCAAGCATATCGTCCAGGTCGCGCAGCGCGAGGACCATCTTAATGCGCTGACACCACTCGTGGAAGTTCGTATGCGTAAAATTGTCGATCTTGATGCCGCCCATGCCGGCAGCGCCTCCGTCCATGATGTCTTCTTGTCGTCGCGCCCGACCTTGCTGAGCCGTGCGCCTTGACCGTCACGTCCTTGAACCACTTAGACCTCGTCATCTTCGCACTTGGCGCGACCGCCGCGACACCAGCCGGCACACGTTGCTCTTGTCACAGCCCCGGCTCTGGGCCCATAACCTGTCGGGATTCGAAACTTGTACCACTCAGCTACAGCCACAATACCGGTGTTAATGGTCCTGAGGGAATTCAAACTTATAGTTCAACACTCCCCCTAACTTCACAGGAGCTCAAGTCGCCAGGTCTCACGTAAGAAGCCAATCCAAAGGCTCCTTTGACTGATTTCCTTCCCAGTCGCCAACTTGTGAGATTTGAACGTGCGACCTCCTGCAAAGTCAACCAGCTCTGACTGGATTTTTCTGCGCCCATAACCTGTTGAAACGCAGTCATGATAGGGGTTGGGGGACCACGGTGAAGTTGTTGAGCGGCCTGAGCTTGTGTGTGTGTGTGCGAACGTGCTTTGTTGGTTGTCCGAAGGTTCGCCCGCCTCTCCAAACCAAGAGCACCTCTCAAATAGTCCCCACCGGCCCAAGTGCTCCCTCCTCTCGCGCCCACACCGACGCCCACGCCATCGCTCCAAATCGAATCACTCACCAAATTACAAGCCACTACAGCAAAGCGAAGATCAAATCCAAAACATGCCAAAAGAAACGCCCCAAGATGACCCGACACGAATGCGTGCAACTTGACCACGTCTTGCAAATGTACCATGTGGGGTACAATAAGGGTCACTGACCATCATCCATCCGCGAACCGCCAGTGGAGTCGGCGACGAGCATCACAGTCTAACAAGAATTCCCCCCCCCATCCGCCATCGACCCGGCCGGAATCAGCCAAACCTGGCGTTTCTGGGCGCCGCCCTCAGCGCTGTGCACCAAGGGAAGGAGAACCAACTAGATTCCTTCCGAGGCGGGATGGCGCACCGCCACCACCTCGAGGAAGGTTGAGATGCCTTCCTTCCCTGCTGCTCCCTCAAATGTGACAACACACTCCGCCCACCCCACCCAGTTGGGGGAAGGGCGAGCCAAACCGTGTCGCCGGGTAGTCCTGTCGCGGAATACCCGCCCCGGAAGAAAAACCCGAACAGCACACACGCACGGCGTCGACCGGGGGAAGGCGCCCCGAGCGACAAACACGAGTTGTGTGACCAAAAGTTTACTTGCCCGCGTCGAAAGCCTCGAGGCGACACTCGCGGCTCACCCTCTTATCCCATCCGCTCCTCTCGGACCCTCGTAAAACCCTCCTCAGACACCCTCGAAGGACCCTCGGAAAACCCTCCTCAGACACCCTCAATGGACCCTCGAAGAACCCTCCTCAGACTCCCTCAAAAGACCCACGGAAAACCCTCCTCTCAGGGCCCACGGGGCCCAAAACCCGGATGACGACCGAGGCCTCGAATACCGCCTTGAGTAGAGGCGGGGGAAGGGTGCTACGTGACACCCTCGCGGCTCGCCGGGGTCAGGGGCGCGGAGTATTATCAGCCGGTAATCCAAGTCGGGCTTACACAATCTTAAGCCCTTAAGTATGGGCCCGCTCGAGGGGGTTAGGGATCCCAGGGAAGTATTGGGATTGCGGTTGTGGTTGGTGACCCGCGAGGCGATCACGAGTGGGTCGCCAGCGGAACATTTTGAAATAAGCGGTAGTGGGGAATATTTCCGGGGAATCTGGTTCCCCGAGTGTGGGGGCCATTTGACGGACCGTCACACATACCTGGTTTCTTGAATTTTGCTTTTCACAGCAGCAGGGCTTACAGCGGCGATGAGCATGACATTACAACAATATCCTGCCGAGAGCAAACACTGAAGAGCTTTGGGTGAAGAGCCTTGTCGAGAGCAATGCCCGAAGCTTGCTTTGTGTTGGCTCTGGGGCAAGATTACGTCAGATACTCCCTGGCCTTCAGAACAGGATGCTCTCAAAGTGCACACATATCCTTAGAACGAGGGACTTCCTCTTCGTTTCAGAGGTGGAAGTCTGCATTCGTGTCCTCAGGGATTTGAGGGCATGTCAGCGTCGGAAGGGTCGCGATGACGCTCCAAGCGAATAGAGTTACGTGGCTGAGAAGGACTGTCCTGCCACAGGGGTCACTGTGCCCGGAGGGAGCCTGCCCCCATGCCTCCCCCCTCCGCCCCGAGTAGCGTGCGGCGACCGCGCGCAGCGACTTGCGGAGCTCGAAGCGCCCCCGATGAACCGCGAATGGACGTGCCTGGGCGCCAGATTCTGTTGCGCTGGCGCGTCATCGGTTGCTGACGCCATCAACCGGTGCGGTTTGAGACGCCTATTCGCGCGGCAATTGATCCCTGGGTGCCGGGGTTACCGTGAAAGCGACGGCGGCGCCGGAGACGCGGCACCTGGTGGGGGGTCGCGACGCCAGCCGCGAGACGGCGACGCGGGGACATGGAAGACGGTGCAAACCGCGCCGCCCGATACGAGAAACCGGGAAAGCGTACCTGACCAGCCGTCGGGCGCCATGCGGGCGCCACGGGGGGCCGGGTTGGACATCCGATCGATACGCGGGCCCCGCTTTCATGGCTCTCGGATCTTCCTCATCTTCCCCGCTTGACTAGGGTAATTCTCCGTTTGAGATGCCCGGCATTTGCCGGGTGACGGACGTGCCACTGGCGGGAGACGTCGGGCCAACACCAGCGTTGGGCGCCGTGGCCCTCGTTGGGGGTGGAAGGGCGGTCCCGGTTGGCGGCGGCTGAACGGTGGCGGGTGAGTCGAGCTCCCCGACCAAGGATCCCGGCCGCACGCCGACCACCGGTCCTCGTCCTCCTCCCGGCGCGGGACGGACACCTACGCTGGCGGATGCCCAGCGTTGGGGCGTGGGGGCTCACCACTCGACGATGGATGGGCAGTGCCTAGAAGGGGCGCCGCCCTTTGGCCCACTCCGCGTGGAGGGGGTGGGCAGCTTGGCGGGTACATGGGCCGGCGGGACTCCCGCCGGCCTGGCGATGATCCGACCGACGGATTTGCTGCCGCTGGAGGAGGACAAGCGACAACGCTTGGAGCTTCAGAGAGCTTTCGGAGTCACCTTGAGAGCTGGGACACGGACACAGTGGCACCGAGCCACCCGGGACCACTAGTCACTCGACGCACCCTCGATGGTGGGCGGGGCAAGGCCCAGCCTACACGGGGTCGGTGGCCTCGCGCCCTCAGGGGTGCCGCTGCCGGCGGCCGACACGGGGCGCCTGGTCCACCTCGCTCAGGTGTTCCGAGACGCAGCAGAGAAGGCGTGGACCGCAGCATCGGACGGGACCTCGGTCCCGGCGCGTAGCGCAGCAATCGACATTGCTCTGGCAGTGGCCCAGGGGCCATTCCCAGCTTCAGCGGGTGCGAGCTCGCCGGCACCACCGGGACCCGGCTCAAGTGCGTCCTCTGGGCGCCCTCAAGCGGAGGACCGCGGCGCAATGGCGCCCACTCTGACGGTGGTCGCCAGCCGCACGGCTCGCCCGATGCGGTTGCAGTTGCAGAGGCCCGCCGAGCGTAGGCGCCCTACGGAGGTCGCGACGCTAGGAAACCGCCGGCGGCGGCTTTTGCGACGCGAGGCGTCACCCCCGTCCTCAAGGGCCCCCTCGTCGACTGAGAGCGAGCCGACTTCGTTGGGCTCATCTTCCGAGTCAAGTGGGACGGACTTAACAGATAGCCGCGCCGGCTCGACCTCTTCCTCGGCCACCAGCAGCGACCCCGGACCAACTTGCTGCCGATGACGGGCGCGTGCGGTCGACACGCGTCCGCGGCGCGCCCTGGTGCAAGAGGCGCTGCGCGTCTTCCGGTGGGAGCAGCGGGATGACACCGTAGTCGACCCTGGTTTGAGGGGCCCCTGTCGCCAGAACAGTACCGGCTCGCGCAGCGAGGGGGCCGCCTGCACCTCCCGCGAGGCACCTCCATCAGCGGCATCCGCGCGGACGACAAGGCCTTGATGCACACCTCGCGGCAGTGTGCGGACAACATCCCGCTGGGGTTGATGGCGTTCCTTGGGAACTGCCAGACGGCATGCGACGGCAGTGGCCTGAACGACAGGACGGCAGTGCCACTGCTGCAGTACTTTGATACAAAGGAGGAACTCGGAGTGTTCAAGCGCGCACGAACGGCCATGCTTTACGGCAGCTCACGTACAAGCGCGCGGTCCGCGCCTTGCTCAACGAGTACCCCGACGGGAACGACCAGGTGGACCCCCTTCAGGCGTTTATGCAAGTGTCCCAGGAAAAGTGGGAGGACGAGCACGAGTTTGCTATCCGTATCCTCGATGCTAACCGCGCCTTAATCTCGGTCCTGCAAGAGTCCGAGCTGAAGAGTATCTTACTCAAGGGCGTCGGGCGGGAGGTCCGGACCCTGGGCCGAGCCTTTAACACCTAGGGCCGGACCTTCCCCAAGCTACGCAGGTTGCTGGCCAAGACAGGAGCAGCCACCCGCGAGGCCCGGGAGGTCAAACTCCAGGCCAAGCCCAAGGGGGGCACCTCCCGGTCGGCCGGCGGCGAAGAACGGGAGCCCCTTTGGGCCTGGCCGGCGGCGTCCGTCGCCCTTCCAGTTAGAGCCGCGTCGGCCGCGGCGGTTCTGGCCGTCACGGATTACGAAGCCGAGGCGAAACGGGCCGAGTGGGCCGCGGTTCTAGCCGCGGCGGCAAGGCCTGTTGGAAACAGCCCCCCGGACGACGTCCTGATTCTACCGGTGGATGGTCCGCCGCAAGAGTTACGCTGGAAACAGCAGGCCGCGTGGGGCGGGTGCGCGGAGCTGTACCCCGTCCAGACGGGGTAGGGCCGCGGGCTCGGCACCCTGACGCCAGACACCCGGGTGATCCCGCGTGCGGGCACCGTTATCCCACACTCGTACCGCCCTCAGCGGTATCCCTCTGGCGCGGCCCCCCCTCCATGCGGTGGGGTATCGAGCGGCGCGCCCAGGTCGGGCCCCCCACCCCGGCGGCGGGAGGCCTGCTCGTTCTGTGGCCACCTGGGGCACTTGGTGTGAGAGTGCTCAGCCCATTCCCCCGAAGTGCGGGCCAACGGACGCGGTCTGCGCAAAGCCAATGCGGCGCAACGAAACGGGCGGGTACATGCGCGTGCCGTCCTCTGTGCACGGGACCACTCTTCGCGCCCCTGCCGCCGGCCGTGACCACCAATGCGTCCGGCCCGCCCGGCACGGCCGCCTTCGTCCACGCCATGGAAACGGATTACCGAGTGGACCCGAAAGCCGCGGGCACAGAGAGGGAAAGTTCCTCCGAGGAGTGGGCCGCGGGTGCTGACCATTCGGATTGCGGAAAAGGCCACGCTTGCCACTGCCAGTGAAGCGCGTAAGTGGCAGCCAGTTTAGTGGGCTACCCACGGACATCCTCCGTCTCAAGGCGCACCGGCACTGTTACGTTAAGTCGACCTGCCTGTGACAGGTCCGCAAGCGGCGGGCCACGGCGGGATTTCCGCCAGAGCTCGCCTTCTGCCCCCCCATGCTGGCACGGCCGGAAGGGGGCAACAGTGCCGCGGTGGAGGCGCCAGACCGCCCCTTCGCTCCGGCGGCGCCGGTCGCCACCGAGGCCACCCCTCCACCCCAGGCGGTCGCCGCGTTGGTACTGGCCCTTGGCCACTCCGACCTCCGACCTTGGGGCGGCGGGGATGGCATCCCAGCAGAAGCACCCGCCGATCTGGCACGGATCGAAAGGGGACTCCGACCACGCCTCTGTGGGCGCGCCTGGCGCGAATGGACCCGCCTTCGGCGCCACGCCGTCGCCGTCGTGGATTCCGCGGAGAAGCCGGGCAAGCCTCCCGGGGGCGGAGACGTGCTGCTTTTCAGCCAGCACAACTACCGCATCAGGGCATCACTTGGCTTGGACAAGCTGTCCCTATTCGCGTTCGGCGTCGTCGTGGACCCAGGAGCGGGCCTTAACCTGGTCCGCCGGAACGCCCTCTCCCCTGACTGCCTCCGCCAGGTGGTCCTTTTCAAAAAGGAAGAACAGGTACGCCTCCGGGACGCCAACAACGCGCGGTTACGCACTAGCGGCAACGTCAAGCTGTGGCTACAGACGGGCGCCGGGTTCGTTCCTGTGCCCCTCCTCGTCGTCGACAACCTGTCGGTCCCAGATATCTTGGGCTGCACGTTCATCGACTGCAACGCGCACGCCATCCTGCCCCAGGATCTGTCCATCCGTTGGACGGTCGGTTCCGTTACGGCAATCTTGCGGGGACCATTGGATGATGCAGAGCGCTCAATGGGCGTCTCCCGCGTCCTCCGTGCGACACTCAAGACGCGGCTCCCGCCGTCTGCGGCCTCGGTCGTGTGGTAACGAACCATGGGAGGGGGCCTGGGCCAGGTACTTGGCGCCTCACGCCTGTTCAAAATACACGGTGTCACCATCGCCAACGGCGTGCACGACATCGTGCCATCGCTATCCTTCCCGGTCATCGTGACAAAGTTCGGCGGAGCGAAAAGACCAAGACCGTCAGAGGATCAAGCAAGGTGACGACAGAAAATACCGTCCGCAGGACCATCCGGCTAACGCTGTGCCCTCTCCATCGTTCGATACTTCTGCCACTGGATCGAACCCGACTCTGTCGCACGACGACAAGACCAATGCGATGGACACGTTTTGTCCTAATGATGGGCTCGGGCCACCAGGCCCGCCGTAAACTTCAAGTGGGTCTCCTCCGAGCGACAGCTCAACTGAGTCGAACGCAACAGCGCGCAAGCACTCAGCGACCCCCACCAAATGAAAGAAGCGTCTTCAGAAAGCCGAAAGGATGTGGGTGATCCGCCCGTACAGCCGCCGCGTTCAGACCATTCTCTACTGTGGGACTTGTGTTCTCCTCTGACGTCGACTAACATACACGCCTAAGGAGGCACAACGGTCGCATGGTCTCCAAAAACGTTTGGACGGAGCGTTCCACGGGCAATCACCAATCACGGGAGCCCTGCCCTTGAGCATCATCACGCTCTTTACGACCTACCGCCGCGCGTGCGACGCTGCTGGGCTGACGCACAGTCAAGCCCTTCCGCTCATGGTCTTTCGACTATCCGGCAACGCCAAGATGGCCTTCTCCGGCGCGCTTAACATCACCCTCGGACGTAAGTCTTTTGCCATCCGTACATACGGATATGCCGTCAACTGGCTCTCTTGAAGTACGCCATACACGAAACTATGGCTAACGCCTACCAAGACATTATTACGATGAAACGACATGACAACGAGGCGCCCACGGGCTTTGGTCACCGCGTGGAGACGCAGGCCGATGTTATGAACTGTTGGTTTAACGTGCAAGACGTTAGGGACGTCTTCATAACGGGCCTCTCGGGCCTTGTGCAAGCGCACTTTCGGGTCTTGAATGACCAGTTCCCGAATCGGTCTCTATCAGAGACGGTGGCTACTGCGATGTTGTGCTGCAACGGCTCAAACAAGCTGCGCTTGCAGCTCAAGATGACTCGCCTCACGGCGATCAAAGTCGCTTACGCGACACAGGGCCAGCGGACGACTATGGAACGACCGTTCATGCCTATACGCACGCCGCAGCCCCCTCGGACTGCCGTCCCGCACGCCAACCGGGCTGACATCTGAACCAACTGTACGAAGCCGGGTCAGTTCGCTGCACGATGTGACGAGCCGTTTCGCCCTCGCGAACGTCGCGAACCGCCTGTAGGCGTTAACGCCATGGAGGATGGTGATACCGAAGATGACGCAATCGAACATCAAGCCAAATAATTAGATGGCTCAAAACACGCCAAGGTCGGGTGCCCGACTTAGTGTTGCCCGGCCAGAAGCAGAAGCGTGCAGTGACAAGGTTGTTGCACCATGCAATACGGCGGTGAAAGATTCACGGTACGCGTGGCCCATGCAGGAGTGTATGGCGGAGCTGCCGTTCTCTCCTAGACACATGCGCCGGTATGAACATAGTGCGAACGAGTGTTTGCTCTACGAGCGGGATGGATTATGCTGAGAAGTTGACCACGATCCCGCGCATCCGAAACGCAAACAGCAACTTTGTCGTGACGAAGTATGTCATACATTTGAACGTAGACACCGGAGGTGCGCGTATCTCTGACCGCTTCCTTGTTTTCGACAATTTGTCCGTCCCGTGCATCCTTGGCACCGATTTCATGAAACAGAAAATCAACGCGATCTTGCCGCGTTCGCGCAAATAGTCTGGCACGAACCCATGCGTTGCACGGCGCGGCTGCCTCGGCCAACGCCGATCTTTGCTTGTAAGAACGACAGGACGTGGGACCGCCACTGGCAAGATCAACCCGCGAGGGTGCTGGCCTGCAAGCAGTTACGCGTCAACGGACACCAAGCGGAGTGGATCAAGGCGACATGTGACACCTCTGGTATGGACACCATCACACCGAACGCTCGCATATGCCGACAAAAGTCACTGGCAGTTGCCCGCGGCCTTGCCATCGTCATACCCGACGAGCACCTCTAAGTCAGGTAGGCAACTTCGGCAAGGACCTTTTCATGGTTCGAAAGAAGTGAGCCTTGGGGCTCGCGGAACCAAATCAAGGGCTGATGTTATCCACCGTCCTCTATAGCCAGACTGCAAAGGATGGAACCGATGCTTCATCGGCCGGCACTAGTCGTCACCATCTCGGGAACCTCGACCTCAGCGAGGGTCCCGAGTACCTGCACATGAAGATTTGCGACATGCCAAAGACACATTCGTCTACGTTGGACGGGACCCTTGTCGTCATCCCTGCTACGGAGCACGATATCGTGACTCATCAACACGCTCTGCCCACACGGGCACAACCCTACCTGACAAGGTCGTTGAAAAGGCAGATCATCTCGGACCAAACAAACAGAATGTTGAAACCCAACGTCATTGCACCTAGCCACAGGGCTCGGGCCACCCCTGTGGTCGAAGTGCCGAAACAGAACGACAAATCCCGATTCTGCGTCGACTATCGTCGGCTGAAAAACATCACCAAGAAGGATGCTCATCATTTGCACCAAATGGGGGACTACGTTGACTCCTTGGCAGATGCTCAAGTATTCACATCTCTCGAATAAACCACAAGAAAGTGACAAGGGCCCTTGAGCAAGGAAGATCCAGAGAACTCGGCGCTCACAACAAACTGTGGTTTATACCACTGAACGCGCCTCCAACCTTTCAGTGTGCGTTGGATATTATCCTCTCGGGCTTAAAGTGGCAGATTTGGCTCGTCTACTGAGACGATGTACTCATCTTCTCCACGAACGCAGAACAACACGTCAAAGACGCTCACACGGTTCTGCACCGCCTCCGCGAAGCCGGGGAAACAATGAACTTGGAAACGTGCATATGACTCTCCGACGAAATCGAGTACCTTGAGTACATTTTCCACCCAGGGCAACTGCACGTGCATAACAAGGACGTGGATGCTCTGGCGCACGCCTGGTTCCGAACGACAAAGACCCAGCTGAAAAGCTTCTTGGGCATGTGTGACGTCTATTGACATTTCGCCAAGGACTTTTCCAAACGAGCGAAGACCCTGAAGGCCCTGACTAGGTCCGAGATCCCACCCGGTCTACCGCAGACTACGGACGCAGCCGTCGCCGCATCTGAAGACCTTCGGAACGCACCATTGTGCTCACCGGTACTGGCATTGTCAGAGGACAATCGGAAGCTCACTGTCGATGTGGACGCGTGCGCCGATCATGTCGGGAGTACCCTCCTCATGGCAAAACCGGGTGAAATGCTTCATCCTGTCGGATACTGGAGCGGAAGACTCACTGTTACAGAGCACAATTACTCCACAATGGACTGCGAACGCCTTGTCTTCGTGTGGGCTGTCCTCAAGTTGAGCCACTTCCTCGACTGGCAACGGTTAACCATCCGAGAGGATCACCAAGCATCAAGCTCGATCTATGTCACGACCGATTCAAGCAGACGCTTGACGAGATGGCGACTTCGCCTCTCCGAATGTACATAGGACATGCTTTACAAACCAGGTGCGTCGCACCACTTTCCTGACGTCCTGTCGCGTTCCTTTACGTTGGCACTGTCAGAAGGTATACACGATGATATAGCTTGCCTGGCATTGGCCGAGAGTGGCGTTTGACAACGTGGTCAAAGCCGAGATAAAAGACGACTACTGTGTCGAGATGTCCAACAAAGTGTAAATTGGAACGAAGAATGCATTCTCCCGTCATGAGCAACACGCTGTGTATCGCACGACGCCGGACGGCAACCAATTGGTCAAACCAAAATCATTGCGCGAACGCGTCTTGACCCTCGCGCACCACGCAGCCGTGGCATCCCATCCCGGTATGAACCGGATGTATTGCACGATGCGAAAGGCATATTACTGACATTTGGTGGTGACAGACATTCACACGACCATCACGAAGTGTACAGCTTGTGCTCAGAACCGCCTGGCCTGACGGCGACACAACACGCCCATGAAGCTGATCCCTGCAACGGAGCCCCTTACGGAACTCTTCGTCAAAATCGTCGGGCCCGTGCCGGCCTCCAAGAAGGGCACTCGCTGCATCTTGGTCCTCACCGACCGCTTCGCCAAGCTCACTAAGTGTGCAGCCTTACAAAGAATTATGGCCATGTCAGTGGCGTCAGCAATCATCGACGCGTGGGTGTCCGCCTACGGGCCTTTGGAGCGGATCCTGTAGGACCGAGGGCCCCAGTTCATGTCGAACGTCTGGCACGCTGTGATAATAATGCTTGGCATTGAAACTCTCAGCAACACGACGAATCATCCCCAAACCAATGAATAAGTCGAACGGTACAACCGTACCATTCCCACTTATCTGCGACACTACGTCGCTCATGACCCATCACGATGGGACGAGCTACTCCCGGTAGTCACCATGGCGTATAATAGCCAACAGCAGCGGTCGACGGGTATCGCTCCATTTGAGCATGTTATCTCACGACGGATCTTCAACGTTATGTTTCGCAATTTACCTCCGGGCACACCGCTGGCCAAAAATGGAACGCTCAATCATGGGTCACGTTGAGCACGCAAACGCGAATTTATGGCCCGCATTTGCCAGCAGATCCTTGTCGTACTCGAGGCCTTGGGACAGACGCAACAACGTGACAAACGTACGTTTGACCCCCAGGTAGCAACCCACAATGCGGTCGTCAAGATCGGCGACTCAGTCTACACGGCCCATCACGATCGGCAGAACAAGCAGCAAAGGAAGGCCATTGGACCCTTCGTGGTTGTGGACATTGATGCGGATACCCCCACGCTCGTCATTTAGGTTGACGGGGAGGAAAAACGCGTCAGAAGTGACCATGTCGCCCCATCTCCGCGTCTATTTTCGACGGACTCGGTGCCTGACCCCCTGCTAGACGGTGTAGGCAACGCAAGCCATCTCTGGCAACCGCCGACGAAACGCGGTCGGCGTCCTCCTGGGCTTACGCCAAACACGTGACAGCTACAGCGCTAGATGCGCTGGTTCGACTACGGGTCGAAAGAAGATACCTGGGAACCAGACCCTGCTATTGGTATTTGGCCCGCAAGTATTCTTGCAAGTACGAATATGAGGCCACTCTGACTTGCCGATTTGTTGGGGTTTCGGAATGCACTCACATTTTTTGAGGAACAGCGAGAATGTACTTCTGAAAACGGGCAGAGTGAGTATGGAATGCATATGCGATGAGCATGAGAAAAGCCTTGCTGTCAGTGTCTGCTTTTTCCAGTGAATATAGGAACCAGCAGCCTGTATTACCGGATGGCGTGCCAACAGCGGATTTCGCCGCAGTTGCCGCCGGAGTGAGAGACGGGGAGGAGGGAGGGCGAGCAGGCGGGGGGGGAAATGGTGGCTCTTACGGGCGAAGACGTGGGTAGTTGCCGGAAGAGGGGGGGGGTGGCGGGATCGAAAGGAGGGGGATGAGGGGGGCGGTCCGGGGTGCCTTGAAAGGCGGGGAGCAGGGGGAGCGGCGCGACGATGTGCGTTTGAAAGGAGGAGGCAGCAAGATGGGAGCGCCGCTCCCCTTAGAGCACAGGATGCCTGAGAAAACAAGTAACCTTGAAGCTTCCGCGGTTCCCTGCATCATATCATGGCACGGCTGGACGGCGCAGTGCAACTCGTCGCTGGATCCATGGTTCTGGCTGAAACTTTTCGTTCAGAACTTGCACAACCCCTCGTAAACGTCTCTGTGGAGCGTTTTACTTGTGCAAACCATGTTTTCACTTGCATGCTTTTGCAGTCGACCATTTCTCACTGACTCTTTGAATGCATCAGAAACGCCTCTGGAAGCGCCTCTTTTGGTGTACAGGGCAATAGCGGCAATGCCCGTATGGCAAACGCATGCAGATTCTCAACAAGCGCGGGCGAGCTCTTTCTTTCTCACAACGAGGTGTTTCTGCGACTTCTGCACGCTTCCAATACGACACCCTTGTCGAGGCGCGTGTATTCACTCGGGCACGGGTGTCGAGGTCCTGCACGATTACCGGCTATTCACACTGAGCACCTTCTTCTCTGCGACCTGACGGTATTTATTCCCAGCCACCGGAGCGGCAACTGTCCCTTTGTGAACGGCGCAAAGAAACGGTCTCGGCATTGTAAACTCACTTCCCACCAGGTTTTGTGACAATTTCCAAAAGACTGTGCATCCCGTGCAAACAAAGCGGGGTCCGACGCCCCCAACTCCGGGGGTTGCGGGGCTTGCGGCACGATATTTGCGTCGCTCGGCCGCCTCCGAGCCGGTTGCTTACTGCTGTTGCCATGCTCCACCTTTGTTACCGTGCTTTCCCGCCGCCGGGCTGTGCTTGCGCCAGTGGCGGCTACGGCAGCGGTGGCTACTTCCTGCTGCAACCGCCACCGCCCCAGCGGCGACCGAGCCGCCCGCATGGCGGCAGCATCCCCGCCACCGCCGCCATGGCCCCACCCCGCGTGGCGGCCGCGACCCCGCCACCCCCGCCATGCCCCTCCCCGCTGGCTCTGCCCCGCCCCGCCACCTAACCCACCGCCCATCCCGCTGCGATGACCACCGCCGCTGCGGCGACCGAGCCGCCGGAGTGACAGCAGCACCCTCACCTTCTCTACCAACGCACCCCCTCCCCCTTCCCCCCCGCTGGAACTGCCCCGGTCCGCCACGTGCTTCACTGGCCTTTTCGGCGGCGCAGGAAGGAAATGAGCCGGGACTGTACCCTTTCTTGCGAGGGCACGTCCTACGTCCTCTATTTGTACTGGAGACGGGTTCTTGCGGGGGGGGGGGGGGGGGGGCGGCCGGCGCCTCAAGCCCCGCCATGCGCAACT
>Ga0114957_1001573_pt1 | contig 24310 bp, 17 predicted proteins | sample BantaG_FD_87175 | JGI IMG/M metagenome (GOLD analysis project Ga0114957, IMG submission 87175) | Marine algal microbial communities from Bantry Bay, Ireland - BantryBay_4 metaG | ecosystem: Host-associated > Algae > Red algae > Unclassified | place: Bantry Bay, Ireland | collected 2014-11-21 | reverse complement strand
AGTTTGTCAAAGAACTTTTAAAATGTGGTATTATTGTTTTTTAAAATATAATTACACATTGGAAATAAGCTATATGTTTAAAACTTAATCATTTTCGGTCTGCCTGTTTAGCTGACCGTAAAAATATGAGCGCAGCGAATTCATTTTTTTTTTTTTTAAATTGATATATTTTTGAAAAAAAATCGCTTTACTCTTTTTTTCAGGTCAGCTAAAGCAGACCACCAGGTACTACTCATCACTCTTTAAACTAACTCCTGTCCCATTTCTTTTTGGAAAAACAACTTCCCCATTTTCCAAAATTTTTACACCATCTGCAATGTCTTTTTTGATCAAAAGAATGCTATCCATATCTACATAATCGAGCAAGGGAAGCAACTGTGCCACCGCTGAAATTCCAATCGAAGATTCCATCATACAACCTGCCATCACTTGCAAACCTAATCGTCGAGCTTCTGCAATCATCCTTCGTGCAGGTGTCAATCCACCACACTTCATTAACTTAATATTGATGCCATGAAATCGTCCGACACACTTCGCCACATCACTTTCACCGACACAACTTTCATCGGCAAAAATCGGTAATGCACTTTTTTCATAAACTATTTTCATATCATCAAACTCGCCTCCTGCCAAAGGTTGCTCGATAAATTCTACCCCTAATTTTTTGAGTTCGATAGATTTCTCAATTGTTTCTTCGGCAGTCCATCCACAGTTCGCATCAATTCGAAAGGGTACATTTGTCGCTGCTCGCAAGGCACGCATAATTTCTAAATCTTCGGGAACGCCTAACTTAATTTTATATACTGACCAAGGAATTGCTTGCATTTTCTCCACCATTTTTTTTGGCGAGTCGATGCCAATTGTATAATCTGTAATGGGTAGATTTTCCAATTTCAAATTCCATAATTCATACAATGGTTTCCCCATTTTCTTTCCAAACAAATCATGCGCAGCCACATCCAATGCACATTGCACAAAAGAATGTCTTTCCAAATATGGATTCATTTTTTTCCAAAATTGCTCAGGCGTATCGAATTCGTAGGCTTCAATGATAGGTTTTAATTTCTCCAAAATATTCCATAGTTCCGCTATTTTTACTTCGTAAAATGAATGATCAGAGGCTTCACCAAAACCACTAAAACTACCTTCTTGCAATTCCACTACAAGTAAATCACGCACATTATAAGTTACTCTTGATAATTTGAATGGAGTCTTGGTTTCGAGATGAAAACGATGAAGTTTGAGTTTCATAAAAATTTTGTTGTAGCAGTTCTTTTTATTTTCCCAGAATCAGTTTCTAGAAATTTTTCAACAAAAAAAACTGCTTTGGGAATGGAAAATTTAGTCAAGTTATTTTTCATAAAATCACTTAATTCTTTGTTTTCCTTTTCGGTAAAAACGGTTCCTTCGATGAGTAGAATTATTCGCTCTCCTAGCACTTCGTCTTGTTGACTAGCGATAAAAAATCTACGCTCTAAATATTCCTGTAACAATGCTTCTACATTTTCTGGAATTACTTTTACACCGCCTGTGTTGATGATGTTATCGAAGCGACCAAGCCATCTGAACTTGGTTGGGGAAATGATTTCAACAAGATCATTGGTGATGACTTTTTCTTCTGCGACATCGGGAGCGTTGATGACCAGACATCCACGTTGATCCGTTTTTATTTGGACATTGGGGAGGGTTTCAAAAAAATCGCTTCGCTCTCTATTTGAGGTTTGTTGAAGCAGACCACTACGTAGTTTTTTGACTGCAATATGAGTGATCGTTTCTGTCATTCCATAAGTTGCATAGAAATTATTTTCTTCTTTTTGCAAAATATTCAACAATGTTTTACTGACCACTCCGCCGCCAATAATTGTCTTTTTTATTTTTCGAAATTGCTGGAGTTCTTTTTCATTTTGCAAAGAATTTAATGCTTGCAACGGAACCATTGCGGCAAAATCTATTTGGTCAAAATCAGTATTTCTTAACGGATTCCCAGATGGTTCAACTAGAACTAAATCTAATCCTAAAACAAATGCTCGAACGATCATCATTTTGCCAGCGATATAATTTGGAGAAAGACATAACAATGCTTTTGCATTTTTTTTCAACTTAAAATATTCGCCTGTTTTGAGTGCAGAGGCAAGCATTTTATTTTTTTGTAAAAGTATTGTTTTGGGAGTTCCTGTGGTGCCTGAAGTTTGGGCTCGAATGGTTGATTTTTGATCGAGCCATTCTTTGATGAATTTGTAAATATCATTTTCCCAAGGCAAAGATGAGGTCATTTTTTGAAGTTCGTCAGCTTCAAATTTCTTTCCACTTAAAATGATATTTTGATATTTTTTTTCCATTGAGGCTAAATTATTCACAAGGTGACTTCGAAGTATAATATCGCCAAAGACTCAGGATTTAAAATGCATATCCTAACTTCAAATTCGTATTAAATTCTTTATTAAAAATATCGTACTCAGCAGTAAGAGAAAGTGGTCCGAACTGTCGAACCAACATTCCAAATTCAATTCCTACGCCAGCCATATATTCCTTTTGTCCTGACTTGGTAAAAACTTGACCTTCCTGCACCAAGTCAAATGACTGTAATTCAAACGCACCATAATTAGCCAATAAAGAAACAAAATATCCCAAGGTTGGCTCCCATTGTAATTTTAAACCAGAGAAGGCATATTGATTCGCCAACTGATCCATATAGTCAAATCCGACAAAACTAACAAAGCGATCTTGTGTTGGAAGCGTTTTTCCCAAGTAAAAAAGATTGATATAATTACTTTGTCTTAATTGAGAAAAACCTACTTGGTTGAACCAATGCAAAGAGGTTTTTTTGCCTAAGTTAAAAATATTTTTGTATTCTAATTGAGCATAATAATTATCGGCAGTAGATTGATCTTGGACTTCTTCTACTCGATTTCGTAGTTTTCCACCGAGCACATATTTTCCATTCAAGCGAATCTTATAACCAAAGGTTGGAAAGTATTTTCGATTCAATTTATCTCTGGAATATTTTGCAAATAAATAATTTTGAGTCAAACTAACTGCTTCAAATTGGTCAATAGAAAAAACTTGTTTTTGCACAAAAATCTCCGTTCCCCAACCTAGCCAAATAGAGGAATGTGTGCTGATACCTGAGTATAATCCAATTTGATCTTTGGCATGTTGCATTGTAAATCCATCCGCCAAATTATTATTTTCATAATAATCACCGGGGTAGAAATTCCATTTTCCATCTATTCGAAGACCGACATTTGGGCGAGAGTTTGTATGGATTAAGTAATCAAGAAATATTCCTGGTGTTTCGGAAATTCGTAAATCTATGGAAAGATTGGAACCTTTCAATAAGACATTTTTAAAAGAAGTATTGAGTAAAATTGCAGCATTGACATTGTTATCATAATATCCTCCAAACTTCACATACATATTGCTACTTTCTCTCGCCCTAATTAATAATTTATAACCATCTGCTTCGGGAAGTAATCGATAATCAACATAAGTAAAAAAACCACTAGCATATACTCCAGTTAGTTTTTCGATTAATTCTGCTTGAGTTAATACTTCAGGAGGTTTTATTTTTAACAATCTACGAAGCGTTCTAATATCAGAATTTTCTCCTCCTTCAAAATCAATCGAAGTGATATTTAATTCAGTTGGAATGGAAAAATTACGCGCTCGTTTAGGAGTAGATTGATTATTAATATTCAATTCTTTTTTTAATGCTCTAATTTGAGGAAGCATTTTTCGAGCAGCTTTTTCACCTCGTGCAATCAATGTATCGACATTACTAAAATCTAAAGAACCCATATTTTTGAGTTCAGGCATGATGAGTACATTTGCTTTTTTTTGTTGCTCTGCAGTTGATTTTACCATTCCAAAAGAAGTGGTTTGACCGAGTACTCCAACGAAAGAAGTTAACTCCTCCAAGGTTGATAAAGGTGCTCCGACATCGATTGCGATAATTTTTGTTGCTCCCATTTCGATACAATCCTGAACAGGCAAATTACGAACGAACATTCCATCAATTAATGTTTTCTCATCGACAACTCTTGGTTCAAAAACAGTAGGAATACAGGAACTCGAACACATGGCATCAGGTAAAAATCCTTTATCAAAAACATATCCTTTACCCGTTACTAAGTCAGTTGCGACACATCTAAAAGGTATAAAAAAATCATCAAAATTTTTAGTTTGATGAACAGGTAAAGTCAGTTGAGAAAGTAGCATGGACATTTTCGCCCCTTGGATAAATCCTTTTGGAAATTGAATGTTTCCATCTACTACAGGAAAAGAAAATTGATACCGTTCGCTGGCTTCTTTCGCTTCTATGGGTTGCGAACTTCTCGAAACTTCATCATCAAAATATTCTAACCATGGAACATCGTGCGCTACTTTTTCCAAATCTGCAGCAGTATAACCGATGGCATAAAGTCCTCCGACGATACTTCCCATACTTGTGCCTGTGATGAATTGAGGTTCGATTCCTTCTTCTTCCAAGACTTTTAAAACGCCGATGTGAGCCAAGCCTTTTGCACCACCTCCACTCAAAACTAATCCTAGTTTTTCAGGTTTAGTAGGAACTTGTGAATGTATTGTTATGGAAAAAAGAAATAAAAGAAATAGAGTGATTGATTTTCTCATTAAATGCTGTTTTTATAAAAAGGATGTTTGCAAAGATAAGTATCTAATTGCAATGGCAATGGTAATGACGATACCAATATTAAATTACAATCTATTTCATCCAGATTGCTATTGACATTGACATTGCTATTGTAATTTTTCTAATCATAAATCTCAACAATCATTTCAATTTCCACCGCTAAATTTTTAGGCAAAGAACACATGCCAACTGCAGACCTCGCATGCTTTCCTCTTTCTCCAAAAACGGCTACCATCAAATCTGAAAATCCATTGATGACTTGAGAGTGTTCGGTGAAATTAGGAGTGGCGTTGACCATTCCTAAAACTTTGACAATTCGTTTTACTTTTTGCAAGTCACCCAACTCTGCTTGCAGCGCAGCCAATAATCGAATGCCTGCTAGGCGAGCTGCTTCCTGTCCTTGTTCGATTGTTAAATCATCGCCTAATTTACCCATATACAAACTTCCATCCATATTTGCTGAACCTTTTCCAGCAGTATAAACCAAGTTGCCAACTCGAACCGTATGGATATAATTCGCCAAAGGTTTATTTAAGGTAGGAAGTGAAATGTTGAGTGATCTAAGATTGGCGGCAACATCTATTTTTGGTAATATGTCTTTCTCCTGAATCTTATTTGGATTAGATGAGTTAGAATTATTACAGGAAAAAAACACTAAAAGGCATAAAAACATAGAAAATCTTTGCATAATAGAAATTATATTTTGTTTTTGTATAAAGTGAAAGGTTATAAAAAAATAAAGATGAATCTAATTTTAGTTTTTAAAAATTAAAAACTTTAAAGAGTAGGTTCACCTTTTATATTTTCAAGATTAAATAATTGGAACACAAAAATATTATTAAAACAATTACTCTTAATTTTTAATAGTTCTAATAATGTTCTAATTCCGAATATATCAAGGTTATTATTATGTCTTTTTTGGTACTTCGCATTTTCTTTTTTTCTAAAAAAATCGGAGAGAATGTTTAGTGAAAGTCTAAAAAAGCTATCTTAACTAATTTTTAAATTTAGCTCTATTGAGAAGAAATATTACATTTACACTATGAAAAATTTAGATTTAATCGAAAAATATTTGAACGAAGAGTTGAGCTCAAACGAGCGCTCTGAATTTGAACAACGACAAAAGACCGATGCAGATTTTGCAGAAGAAGTTCAAGTTGCGGTAACTATCAATGCCGACTTTAATGTTAAACAAAAAATGCGCTGGCAAAGCTTGTTGAAAGAACAAGGAAATGTGGTCAGACAAGCACCTATTCGAACATTAGCTCCACGAAAATCTGTTAGTTGGATTCGAAATATTGCAGCCATTTTTATTTTAGGAATAGGATTTTCTTTGGGTTGGTTGATGTTCTCTAGTCCAGATGCTGGAGAATTGGCTGATGCAGAATTAATGCACATTTACAATGCTCCATTAGTCATAAAAAATGATGACGTAATTGAGGCTAATTGGGAAAATGCGATTGCTGCTTTCAAAGAAGGGCAATTTTCAGTTGCGGTAGCAGCGATTGAAAAGTCAATAGAAAAAGATGAGGAAGAACTAAAATTAGATGAGAAGCATTTTTACTTAGGATTAAGTTATTTATATGAAGATGTCCCAAACTATAAAAAAGCAATTAGTCATCTTGCTACAAGTAAAGAATTAAATCCATCTTCTCAACTTGCTCCACAGGCAAATTGGTTTATGGCTTTGGCATACTTAAAGCAAGGAAAAATAGAAGAAGCAAAAGTTTTAATCCAATTAGTGATAGATGCTGATATTTGGAAAAAAGCAGAAGCTACTGCCTTATTGAATAATATCTAAATCTTTTATAATAAAGTCTTCATCTATTTGAGGCAACAGTTGATTTTCGTTATATGCTTTACATATTAATGACCGAATGACATAAGTTGTTCGGTCATTTTTTTTTGGCTATGATTTTTTTTTGACCAGTCTCTTCCAACCTAATTTTCCTAAAAAAAATGTCAACATCAGCATTCCCAAAGCAGCGAACAACGTCCAATTTTTTGATAAGGTAGAAGACGAATAAAGTGGCAACATATCTCCAATCGGAACAAATCCAGCCCAAAAAACTGGATGATGTCGATCAGGGGGAACATCAGAATCAGTCAAATATTTTAGTTTTGCTTTTCGCAAAGCGATATCTTTTGAAGTGCCATTTTTTAATTGTTTAAAAAAACTATTGGTAATCGTTGCTGTCTCATCATCAGGCACACTCCACAGACTCATGATAATACTTGGACACCCTGCATAAGCAAATGCACGAGATAAACTCATGATGCCTTCCCCTCTATTTATTTTTCCAAAACCAGAATTACACGCTCCAACAAAAACCAAATCTGTATTCAGATCCATATTGTACAACTCCGCAGCGGTGAGATGATTATCTTCATCAGAATCTTCCAATTGAGTAAATGCAAGATGTGAATTTAATGGATTTTTATCATCATAAATTCCATGCATAGCTAGATGTAATATATCAAAATAGTTTGAAGTATCTTTAAAGGTAGCTTCCGTTGCTTGTTCGCCAATAAAGGCACTTCCATCCAATAAGTTAGCGATATATTTTACTCCTTTTCGGGAAGCGGGTAAGTCAACATATCTCCCTTTTTTAAAATATTGATAATTCGTGGAGGAACTTACATCGGATATTTTTCCAGAACTATAAACTGGTGCAAAACCGCCATATTTTAATTTTCTAGTCAAAACAGGAGATCCCTTTTGTTGCACTAGCATAGTACTTGAAAAGGCATAACTGATCGAATATTGATGCAACAAATAATCAAGAGAAGCATAATTTATTTGCTCCATATTTGGTTTTTCTTTGATCAAAATTTCAAACGGAATGTAACCCAATATACCATCAGGAATGATAATTAATTTTTGAAAATCTCTTTTGGGAAAATGACTTAAAGGCTCCTTTAATAAAAGTTTATAGAAGTGATGCGCATGGTTCGTATAAGTTTTCCAAGCATGTTCTATCGAATCTCGGTGGGTGATATAATCAATATCCGTAATTGATTTTCTAAAAGAAAAAATAGCATTATTGTAGTCTTGGGGTTTGTTGATAAGATCAATGTGGACATCATTTGAGTTAATCGTAAAAACGAATAATTGTTCTTTTCCTGAGAAAAACTCAATTAAAGTAGTTCCAACTTCTAGATCATTTTGCACTTCTTTAAGTGTCGTAACGGAGTTGTCGTACTTGAGTTGATAATAATGTGGATAGTCGTTTTCTAACTGCAGCACAAATTGATTATAAGTTCCTTTGGCTTCAAGTAATCGTTCTTGAGCGATGATAGTTTTGACACTATCTTTGTCTTGCAAGGCATCCGTCAATTGTTTTTGAATAACGGAAATTAAAATTTTCAAACTCACTTCTTGCGCTTCGAGTGAGTCTGGTAAATCAGCAAAAACTAAAGCCTTGTCATTGGAAAATGATTGCAACAACGCATTTGATTTACTTTTTTCAGAAAAATAAAATGCTTGTTCCTCGTATCTTTTATCCTCAGTTTGATTCTTTAAAACCAAACAATTATAAATCGCTTTTTCATACACTTGAGAAGCCATTCGGTTAAAAATTAATTGGTCGTTGTACTCAATAAATGATCGTCGGATTTCATCAATTAATTGGTCACAGAGAACAAAATTTTGATAAGCTAATTCAAGATGGATAATTTTTTTATTGGATAAAAAAAGTTTCGTTTGCGTTTGTGCTTTGAGCGCAAGGGTGGAAAGGAAAAGGTTTTTATCTAAAACTTTTTCTTCAGGAGGATTTTTGGAAATATCAAAAACTTCATATTGAAAAGGAACATTGGCATTGAGTGAGTTTTGGAAATGCTCTAAAGCTATTTTTAAACCACCTTTTTTCAGAAACGTTTTGCCTATTTGTTGTTCCACTTTTGCTAAGGCAATATGTCCAGATTGGTAAGCATCTTGGTACTTTGTAAAAGCATTGTTATAGAAAGCTAATGCTTGGTCGTACATTTTTAATTCAAAATAAACATCACCAATATTCCCCCAACTTTCTGCTACATTTGGATGCGACTCATCAAATACTTCCTCATTAATTTCTAATGCTTTTTTGTAAAAAATCAAAGCAGAATCTAACTCGCCACGAGTTCGCAGAACTGCTGCAATATTATTATTACTTTCCGCCAAATCAGGATGCAACGCTCCTTTGTGAAACTCCACTAAATCCAATGCTTGCTGATAAAAATCTAATGCTTGTGAGTAGTTACCACTTTGAGTTTTTATTTTTCCAATATTATTTAAGAAAGGCGCACGGGAAGGATGTTCCGTTCCTTTGAGTCCTTCGAGAATCGTCAAACCCCGTTGGGTATTCATCAAGCCTAAACCATAATTACCTTTGTTGATAAATGCATTGCCCAATTGAAAATAAAGTTCCACGACAATATTTTGTTCTTCGTTATTTTGTTTTTTAAAAATGTCGATAGCTTGCTGGATCGTTTCTGTCGCTCGGTCATCTTCTCCTTGAATGGAATAAATAGTTCCAAGGTTACCTAAGGTTTCGGCAGTCGCAGGATGCTCTTCGCCAAAAGCAATATGGTTGATATTGAGTGCCGTATGGATATTTTCAAAAGCTAAATCAATTTGTCCCAACTGACTTTGCGTGATACCAATGGCTTGCAACGATTGGGCAATTTCTGGATGATTTTCAGGTAATTTTTCTTTTTGAATCGTCAATGCTTTTTCAAAATAACCTAGTGCTTCTTTGAAGTGAGCGTCATTGAATTCTACTCTTCCCAAAAGGTGGAAAGCACTTGCGGCAAGCGTATCGTTTCTTGAAGTCAATCGAAGGATGGTGGTGGCTAATTTTTTAGCTTCATAATTTTCATCGGCTAGGAAGAGAATTTCAGTTACTGCAATCAGCGCTTTGATGCGTTGAGTTTGTTGTCCGTTATATTTATATTGATTAGCTGCTTTGGTGGTTATTTTGATCGCTTGTTTATATTCTCTTTTTTGCACCAGAGCATGTCCCTCTTCCAACCAAGTACTTGCTTGATTTTGTGATAGGACGGGGAAGGTCGCTACAAAAAATAAAAATATCACCAACGCTATCCGCATATGTTTTTTCTCTTTTTTGAAATTCAAAACATAACAATAAAATATGTTTTGAGTAGATTAGGGGTTTAAAAAAAATAGTTGGTTGGTGCGTTTTGTTTAGATGATTAAAGGTAATGATTTTGAAGGACTAGTGGTGCATCCCATAATTACCTACCTATTAAACTGGTCTTTTTTTCCGTAATACTTCGTTATTCATCAGTCAGGGAGCGTAGGCTATCTTTCTTCTTCCTGCCTTGTCTTACGAAAAAATAGCCTCATTTTAATAGGCATTTAATTATGGGATGCACCACTAGTTAGTTTGTCATTTTAGATTTGAAAAAAGTGACTAATTCTGCTCGCTGTTCTTCGCTCAATCTTGCCGATGAATGTGCCATCAAATATGGCGTTAGTGGCATTTCTTTTTTCTCTACTTTCTCGGAGGCCTCTTCTAATTTGTGGTTGGCTTTTTTTGGTTTGTAATTTCCCCATGCTGAAAAATTCACTTCTTCGATTCCATGATTAATATGATCTTTTACCCACCACGAAACGGGTGCGACATTGGAGTACCAAGGGTATTTTACTTCGTGGGAATGACAATCGTAACAAGCATCTTTGAGCATTGTTGCAATTTCTTCGGAAGGTTTGGTGATTTCAATGAAGTCTAATTTTTTGTCAACTGGTGGATTGGTTTTGTCAATTCGCCAAAATTGCATGATGATGAATATTGTTAGAAGTATGCCGAGGATTGCTTTGCGATTTATTTTTTTCATGGAGGATTTTTTTTTGGTAAAGGTAATTAATGAGTGGGGAAGTATTTAGATTTTGGTTTTTAAAATTACAGCGGTGGATGTTTGTAGTGCTATTCTTTTTTTCATTGGAAAAAAAAGAACCAAAAAATCCTAGGCAAAAAAATAGCTTTACGCAAGGCAGGCACCCGCACCCTCATTTTGTTTTCCAACCGCTCTTTGATTCATCGAATCAAGCAACGCAGGAGCGCAACTCGCCCCGTTTCTCACAGAACATTTCTCATTGATTGCTTCTCGTGGTTTTCCTTTCAAATTAAATTAGTGGTGCATTGATTCTTAGGAATGGTCAAACAATAACTTAGTGGGTATTTTTGGCGACCGTAAAACGTCAAACGAATCATTCTAATGCTTCGACTTTTTCTAGGAGCCATTTTTTTGCGGCGAGTGCTTTGCAATTATTGATTTGGGTTTTTAGTTTTTGGATGCCGGGCTTGTCGTAGGGAGCGAGGGAAGCGAGTTTTCGAGTGAAGCGAAGAACGTTGAGATATTGCTGTTTGAATTCTCTAGAAATCAATTTATTCCGACGTAAATAAATACTGTAACTATCGAGCAAAGAACTTAAGGGTTCAACTTCATTTAACTCATAGTAAGTTTTCAACAACATTAATTTTCCTCCAAGTGCGTAGGATAAATTCTTATATTCTACTTCACGCAATTGTTCAATGACTTTTTCATATTCACCTTTGTGAAAATATATTTTGGCTAAGTTATAATTGAGGTCGTTGTCTTGGCTTTCTTCTGGAAGTCGAATGGTGTAATTTTGAATAAAATTTTCTGTCCAATCGAATTCTTTAATGTGGAGACCGACGGTGATGATATTTTTATAGTCTCGAGGATCAAGCATTCCATCTACGAAATTGATTTCCTTTTTCAAGAGTGTTTTAAATATGTCAAATAACTCTTGAAAATATTCAGATTTTCCATTGTTGATTTTAGTATCAATACAATAATTTTTTAAATAAATATAGATCGTATTCAATTCTTGGATGGTAAATGATAGATAATTTTTTTCTAAAATCTCTTTGGCATTTTTAAAAAAAACTTCGTCCTCAGGATGTAAAAGCATTGATACAATATAATAGTATGACTTAATGCACGGTTCATTGATGTAAGGGCTATTTTTTAAGTTTTCTAAAAACTTTGGAAAAAGATGAATATTTGGATTGTTAGCTGTTACATTTTTATAAGCTAAAAAATCACAATAGTTTTTTAATTTATTAAAAATATAAAAAGCGTCGAGGTGGTAATCAGCTTTTTCTAAATTTCCAAAGTCAGGTAATTTCGTCGTGTTGATTTCTTGATTTCGATATTTTTGATATTCGATATTAAATTTTGAGAAATGATAATTTGCGTTTTTTAAAGTTGATTTTTTTTGAAGAAAATCAGCTTGACGAGTTGCTCCTACAAAATGTTTATTAAGACTTGGCGTATTGATAGTAGGTAGTAAATAAATGAATTCATCCATCGGATTTTTTTTGAATTCATTATATGCCAAAAATTGATACGCTTTTTTAGTTAGGTCAGAACAGATTCGCCTCATTTGTTCATCTAAGAATGGGGTGTTTCCTCTTATTTTTTCCCAAACAATTTTCTTTTCAAAATGAGAGTTTTCTTTGTGATTACTATTTGATTTTTGAAATTGAGTTTCGATTATTTTAAATAGTTTCACCAAGTCTTGATTTTCATTATGAAAAGAAGATTGTAGGAATTTGTAAAAAACTCTAAGTTCAGGTTTTGAAAAGTTTTGAAGCAGCACTAAAAGCTTTTGGCTAATCATAAGAGTAAGTATCTAATTTTTGATTATTTTTATACATAAAATGTAAATTAATTAAATTTTATTTTGTCATACCGTAAAGATAAAATATTGATTATCAATTAGTTATGTTTTTTGCAAGAATGTAACTGAATGTACAAAATCAATATTCTGTACTTTTTTTAACCCATTTTTTTAGTCATTATTGTAAGGTGGAAGATTTCCAGTTTTGGTTTTTAGATAAAATCTCGTGTTTTAGGTCAAGCCAAAATTAAAAAACAATACTTCCTGTGGTCTTTTTTTTATTTCAATTTTAACTTGACCATAAGATTTATCTAAAAACGTCAACACTAAAATCACCTGAAGAAATGAAGTATTTGAATATAAAAATAGCGCTGATTTTTTTGTTTGGAGTGACTGTGTGTCAACTCAAAGCGAATGAAAATGTAATCACTTGTGATGCTTACTTTACTTACGAAGTATATGACGGGCCGATTTCGGGAACTGGAGGAATTACATTTTCTAATGAAGCAAGTGGAGATTATACAGATGTTTCTTGGGACTTTGGAGATGGAGGTATTTCTCCTAATGCAAGTGCCTCTTTGGATTATTTTTATGCAACAGATGGAGTGTATAATGTGTGTCAGAACGTTTGGAATGATCAAGGATGTTTGAGTACATTTTGTGCAGATGTGATTGTGGGAAGTTTGGGTGATATTTGTAATTTGACCGATTGTGTATTTCCTGGAGATGCCAATAAGGATGGAGAAGCTAATTTTTATGACTTATTAGATTTAGGAGTTGGGAATGGATTGTCGGGACCTGCACGACCAAATGCGACGATCGAATGGGTTGGACAATTGTCGCCTGATTGGCCGCAAGAGACAATGGAAGGAGTGAATTACAAACATTTGGATTGTGATGGAAATGGACTTATTGATAATGATGATGCGTTGGCGATTACTACAAATTATACTCCAATGGATGCTCCAAATCCAACAGCTGAGGCAAGTGCACCATTGATTTATATTGATTTTGATCAAGATACGATTTACATTAATCCAGATACCTTGTCAGCCAATATTCAAATTACGGCGCATCTAAAAATAGGAAATCAGGCTTTACCAGCAGAAGATATTTATGGTTTAGCTTTGTATTTAGGCTATTCAAGTGATTTAGTTTATGAGGATTCGATTAGTGTAGCTTATTATGATAATTCATTTTTTGGTCCGTCGAATGAGGTTTATTGGCTGCCAAATAATCAATATGCGGAAGAGCAATTGGATTTAGGAATTACTCGAATTGATGGCAATGCAGTAGATGGATTTGGAAAAATTGGCGAGGTCGTTTATATCATTAATTCGGATATTATTGACGGTCGGATTGATGATGGAGATGCTCATTTTATCGTTTCAGTTAATGGAGTGAAAATGATTGATGCGGAAGGAAATATTTTAGATATTAATTTAGAAAATACACCTTCCACACTTGTTTTTGCAAAAGTAGAAACAGAAACAACGAATATTAATAATTCTGAATTAGCTCAGAAAATTGACCTTTTCCCAAATCCTGCAACTGAAAAAGTGGTGATAAATATTTCTGATTTGGAAGGAGAGCGTTTAGAAATTTTTAATAACGTTGGACAGACTTTATTGGAAAAAGATATTAATGATTCCCGAATTGAATTAAATACGAAAGATTGGAGCGCTGGAATTTATTTTGTAAAAATAAAAACAGCAGAAGGTGTGGTGAGTAAAAGATTTGTTTTGAACTAAAAGACCCCTCTATTATATATTTTCTCTAAATTAAAAGATGAGCCTTTTTTGAAAAATTTATTTTTTGGAAGAGGCTCATTTCGTACTACCGAAGCTCCCGCTTCGGTGACAACATGAATACCGAGGCAGGAGCTTCGGTGTTACTTGTACTTATCCTTTTTTTTCTTTTTAACGATAGCTTTCCCTTCAACGACGATAACGATTTCCCCTCGGACCTTTTTTTCTGTATCAAAATATTCTACCAATTCGGGCAAAGGTTTCGTGACACATTCTTCATACATTTTTGTCAATTCTCGACAGACGCTTGCCATTCTTTCTTCGCCGCAACATTCGATTAATTGATTTAAACATTTGACCAACCGATGTGGAGATTCATACAAAACAAAAGTGTAGGGCAACTCACACAGGTATTGCAATCGAGTTTGCCGACCTTTTTTATGAGGTAAAAATCCTTCGAAAAAAAACTTATCGCAAGGCAAACCTGAGGCAACAAGTGCGGGTACAAAAGCAGTAGCTCCAGGCAAACATTCCAATTTAATATTAGCTTTGACACATGCTCTTGCCAACAAAAAACCTGGGTCAGAAATCCCTGGTGTTCCTGCATCAGTAATGAGTGCAATGGTTTGACCTGCATCGAGTTGGCGAATAATATCTTCGACGACTGCGTGTTCATTATGTGCATGATACGCTCGCAAGGGCGTTTCAATATCATAATGCATCAATAATTTTTTAGAAGTTCGAGTGTCCTCAGCTAAGATAACATCTACCTCTTTGAGGATGCGCAAAGCTCGGAGGGTGATGTCTTCGAGGTTGCCGATGGGAGTGGGGACGAGGTATAGCATGGTTAATTTTGATTTTGAATGAATGAATTTTGAATGTGTTCCCAGAGTTAAAGCACGATTGGGAGCGCATTCAAAATTCAAAATTATTCATTCAAAATTCCTTTATAGAAAAAGTATATTTTTCCATAATCACATTCGCCAATAATTTTTTGCAAGCGGTGTCCACTTTTGTATTGGCTTCTGCTTCGTTGGCAGCGTCAAAAGTCATGGTAATGTGTTTTCCAATTCGAACATCATCAACTCCTGTGATGTCTAAATTTTTCATATTGTTAGAGACTGTTTTGCCTTGAGGATCTAATAATTCCTTGTTTGGCATGATGTCTATTTCTGCAAAGTATTTCATGAATTTTATTTTTTTGCAAATGTAATAATTTTAGAATGAACGACGAACGCTTCGCTTGACGAATTACGAACCACGGAGGAAATTTTTACTCCATCTTTTTCCCAAAAAAAATCTTATCAAAAAACGCAAACAAAACATACAACCCAACCATCAAAGAAAACGCCACTTCGTGTAAAAAAATAACTGCCAGTATTCCCAAAATCATAAATACAATTCTCCTTTCATTGCCAACCCATTTCATGCCTTTAAATTTCATACTAAACATCGGCAACTCTGCCACCAATAAGTAAGACAAGATAAGAATAGTCGGATATAAAATATAAGGATGATAAACCATGTCGCCCATTCCAAATGAATCAAAATGATAAATCAACATTAATCCTGTAACAAACATCGTAACTGATGGTGTATTCAATCCAATAAAATCTTCCGATTGACGTGTATCTAAATTAAACTTCGCTAAACGCAAACAAGAGAAAAGCGTTACTAAAAAAGCAGGTGCAGCCATCAAGTTTAGATTTTCATAAGAATAATCTTCTGCCATTGGATGATTGGAAATCAAAGTATATAAAATTGCTCCCGGTACCACTCCAAACGAAACCATATCCGCCAAAGAATCCAATTCTTTACCCAAAATAGAATGAACGCCAAGTGATCTTGCCACAAATCCATCCGCATAATCAGCCAATCCTCCTGCAAATAAAAACCAAAATGCTGGAACGAACATCTCATTAAATACACAAACTAAAGCACAGCAACCGCAAAAGAGATTGACTAACGTGATCGCATTAGGGATATTTTTTTTCATAAAATTTGATTCAAATATTGGTTTTAAAATACTCCAACAACGAATATAATTATTTGTGTATCAAAGTATTAGAAGACAAATTTAAAAAATTAGATGGCGAACCGACACATTGCTTTAATGTTTTCTTAAAATGAGTATTTGGACTCAACAAACCTTCCTTTGAAGTGGTCTTACATTTAAAGAAATATAACACTTTTACTGCGACAAAAAACGTTATTTTTGTGCAAAACAAAAAGCTTTGAAAACAATATTTACAACAGCATTCAACTGAAAAATTATGAAGAAATATTTTCTCTACACAAACTGCATCTTATTTTCATTTTTTATCTCTATCCAAAATACTTTTGCCCAGCCGACTAATGATGATTGTGCAGGTGCAATTGAAATAACTGATGTCTCTAATTGGTGCTCCAATGTGGCTGAATTTTCCAATGAGGATGCAACTGCTGATGGTTTTCCTGCTCCCTTCTGTTTTTCTAATGCTGATAATGATGTTTGGTTTAAATTTACTGCCATCGCAACTGATATGACGATTACGGTGATTGGTGCATCATCTCCAGTTTTGGGAGGAACAATGTGGGAACCAGAGGTGGCAATGTACACAGGTGATTGTAGCGGAACGATCAATACATTTGGTTGTGCGTCAGATGATGGAATCCAAAATAATACGATTCAGTTATATGAAGGAGGAATGGTGATAGGGCAAGAATATTATATTCGAATAGATGCTGGAGGAGCTTTGGGAAGTTTTCAATTATGTATCGCTAATTATTTTGCGCCAGTAGAACCTGGTTCTGATTGTCCAGTAGCTGCCATCCTTTGTGATAAATCTGCTTTCATTGTTCAGCAAGTTTCGGGGGCAGGAAGTGATCCTGATGAAGCAGCGGGAACTTGTTTGGGCGGTTTAGGATCTACTTCAGAATCAAATTCGACTTGGTTCACTTGGACTTGCGAAACGACTGGAACGTTGGAATTTACTTTATCGCCAACTTTCCCAAGTGATGATTTAGATTTTGTCGTGTATGAATTGCCGAATGGAATTGGAAATTGTTCTGGGAAAATTGATTTGCGTTGCATGGCTTCGGGGAGTTTTAATTTTCCTAGTCCTTGCATGGGGCCGACCGGTTTGAATGGGACTTCAACTGATATTGTCGAAAATTCTGGCTGTCAAAACCCAGCACCTCAAGATAATTTTTTAGCGGCTGTTAATATGGAAGCAGGGAAAAGTTATGCTCTGTTAGTCAACAACTTCACAAGTACAGGAAATGGTTTTGAAATAGAATTTGGTGGAACAGGTGAATTTTTAGGCCCAGAAGCAGATGTAGAAACGGATGAACCTGATGCAGAAATTTGCTATGGCGAGTCAGTCATCTTTAATGATAATAGTTCATTTGTTTTAGGTGCGTTGGTAGGTTGGGAATGGAATTTTGGAGTGGATGCAGTTCCTGCAACTGCTTCTGGAATTGGTCCACATGATGTGACTTGGACATCTCCAGGGTTAAAAACAATTTCATTGACAGTCGAAAGTGACTTGGGTTGTATCGTAGTAGATGTAGAAACTATTTTAGTTTCTCCTTGCTGTGAAACGGTGAATGCGATGACCATTGTTCCAACGATAGACGATGTGGATTGTCCTGATAGTCAAGATGGTGGGATTAGTTTGGAGGTGACGAGTAATGCTTCTCCGCATACTTTTCTTTGGGAAAATAATGCGACGACTTCGGCGATTACAAATTTGGCTATTGATGATTATATGGTTACCATTACGAATGATGCAACTTGTGATACCGTACTGACTTATTCAGTTGGTGGACCACCTGCATTTAATATTACGCCACAGATTACGATGCCGAGTTGTAATCAAGGGCAAGACGGAGGGATTGAATTAATCAGTTTTGGCGGAACACCACCTTATTTATATCAATGGCAAAATAATGGGGTGTGGACGTCAGATAATACTTTGACTAATATTTCAATTGGATTGTACAATGTGATTTTGGAAGATGCAAATGGTTGCCAAACCAGTTTGGATATTCAAGTAGATGAATTGGAATTGGAATTAGAATTAGGTGGAACTACTTCCCCTTCTTGTTTTAGTTTAGCCGATGGATCTATAGAAATTACGATTGCGAATGGTCTATCGCCTTATCAATATAATTTTAATGATGGGAATGGTTTTCAAAATTCCAATATCAGAACCGACATTGGAGCAGGAACTTATATCGTTGATGTGATTGATGCAAACGGATGTGTTGGTCAATTTGAAATTATCGTTTCTGAACCGCCACCCGTTGCAGTTGATTTGGATGGCGTAAATGTAAGTTGCTTTGGCGCAGGCGATGGAACGATCACCGCAACGCCAAGTGGCGGAGTGGGAAATTATACCTTCTCTTGGAATAATAATGAAACGACTGCTACGATATCCGATTTAAATCCTGGAACTTATACGGTGACAGTTTTGGATGGAAATGATTGTGATGCAATTGGTAATTTTTCCATCACCGAACCTGATGAATTATTTATTGATTTAGTGAATGTGATTGATCTGATTTGTTTTGGCGATGAAACTGGAGTTATTTCAGTAATGGGTGCTGGCGGAAATCCACCTTATCAATATAGTGTGGATGGAGTGATCTTTCAAGATGAAGTTGACTTCACAGATCTAGCAGCAGGTGATTATACGATTACCATTTTAGACATTTTAGGATGTACTGATGAAGTGGATGCGACGATCACTCAGCCAACTGAGTTGATTGTAGATGCAGGCGATGATCAATCAATTGATTTAGGTTTTTCTACCAATATCAATTCTACTTATTCGCCTTTCATTCCAGTAACTTATGAGTGGATTCCAGCAGATGGTTTGTCGTGTACCGATTGTCCCAATCCAATTGCCATGCCCGTGAACACTACGACTTACCTCCTTACGATTACAGATGAAAATGGCTGTACCGCAACTGATGAGATCACCATTGAAGTAGTAAAAAATCGACCGATCTATATTCCAAATGCTTTCTCTCCCAACTTCGATGGACAGAACGATGGCTTCACCGTTTATAGTGGACCAGCTGCAGCAAATATTCAAATTTTACGTATTTACAATCGTTGGGGAGCATTAGTTTTTGAGGCAAAAGATATTCCGTTGAATGAACCAAGTTTGGGTTGGGATGGAATTTTTAAAGGAGAAGAAATGGGGTCAAGTGTATTTGCATTTTATACTTTGGTAGAATTTATTGATGGGGAAGTTGTTTTGTATGAAGGAGATTTGACTTTGGTGAAATAGAAAAGCAAGAGAAGAGAGGTATCGGATACCTTCAAGGTATCCGATACCTAATTAAATCAAAAAAACAGTATAGCGAAGATGAGAAACAAATATCGAATATCGAACAAGGAACAAGGATTTGAGAAGTTTGACGAGACTACTCATAGAAGTACAAAACTAACATCGTCAAACTTCTCAAATCCTTGTTCCTTGTTCGATATTCGATATTCATTTTTTCTTTTATTTCTCCTCCTCCTCTCCTCCTGCGAAAATGATTTAGAAGAAATCAAAAGTGTCGCCACTTCCGACGAACTCAAATACGAAACTATGAAAAAAGTAGAATTGCTTTACAGCGATTCTGCTATCGTCAGAGTAAAAGTAATGGGTGATAAAATGTTCCGCTATCTAGATATCAACATGCCTAAACAAGAATTTCCAGAAGGAATAAAAGTTGATTTTTTTGATCCATTAGGAAGAACCCAAAGTGAATTGACGGCGAAGTATGCCTTACGTTTTGAGAAAAAAAATGAAATCATCGTACAAGATAGTGTCGTCTGGAAAAGTAAAAAAATGGAGAAACTCGAAAGCCAAGAACTCATCTGGGATGAAAAATTAAATAAAGTATATACCAAGAAGTTTGTCAAAATTACTCGCCCGGGAGAAATTGTTTATGGACATGGATTTGAAGCGAATCAAGATTTTACTCGTTGGGAAATCCATGCGATTACGGGAAGAATTAAAGTGGATGGGATGGCGGATGAGTTGGAAGAGTAGAAAATCAATAGCAATGTCAATCAAAATTTATTGGCAATACTATAATCGTCAATTGCCATTGAAATTCACATTTTGATTTATTTCAATTATATTTAGGTTTTTAAGATTCGAAAAATACTTCATGACATTTACCCTTATTGTTTTTTTTCTTTTACTATCCGCTTTATTTTCAGGATCGGAGATTGCCTTCGTCTCTGCCAATAAGTTGAGGATCGAATTAAAGAAAAATAAAGGATCTCGCCGAGGAGCAATTTTAGCCCATTTTTATGAAAAGCCAGCAGACTTTTTAGGAACCATGTTAGTGGGGAATAATATTGCCTTAGTGATTTTTACGACCATGTTATCCAAAGTTTTAGAACCTGTATTTCAACAATATTTGGGGATAGAAAATGCTTTGTTGATGTTGCTCATCACCACTATTTTTATCACGATCATCGTGCTCATCTTTGGAGAATTTTTACCCAAAACACTTTTTCGATTATTCGCAGATGATGTCTTATATTTTTTAGCATATCCTTTACGTTTTTTACAATGGTTACTTTGGTTAGCTTCTTGGGTGATGATTCGATTGTCGAATTTATTCTTAAAAGTATTTTTCAATTCGGAAGTTTCCCAAGTGGAGAATGCCTTGACGAGGGTTGATTTAGGAGACTTTATCCAAAGTTCCATCACCGAAGAAAACGACGATATTGATACAGATTTATTTCACAACGTATTACAACTGCGAGAAGTCAAAGTCAAAGAATGTATGATTCCTCGTCCTGAAATTGAAGATATTGATGTAAATGATAACATCGAAGATTTGGAACAACTGTTTCGAGAAACGAAATTATCAAGATTGATTGTGACCGAAGATGATATTGATAATGTGCTCGGATATGTTCATCATGCTCAAATGCTCAAAAATCCAAAAGACATCAAACGGTTGATTTTAAATATTCCATTCGTTCCCGAAACGATGCGAGCACAAGCGTTGATGAACCGATTTATCAAAACAGGAACAACCATCGCTTGCGTCGTCGATGAATATGGAGGCGTAGCAGGGATCATCACTTTAGAAGATATTTTGGAGGAAATATTTGGAGAGATTGAAGACGAGCACGATCAGGAAGAATATATCGAAACTCAGGTTTCTGACAAAGAATTTATCTTCTCAGGTCGCTTGGAAATTGATTACCTGAATGAAAAATATGATGTATTAGAGTTTCCCGAAGGAGAATATGAAACACTTTCAGGTTATCTCGTTACAACTACAGAGACTATTCCTGAACAAAATGCAGTCATACTTTTGGAAGGGTATAAATTTATTTTAGAATTGGTTTCTGATACTAAAATTGAAACGATTCGAGTGGTGAAATTAGATGGCGAATAAAGTTATGTCCGTTTTCCAAAAATGATCTTTTTTAGAAAAATCTAAAATTGGAAGGAAAACGATGAGAAGTAAGGAGCGGGCGAGGAAGGGCGAAAAATGAGGGTGCGGGAGCTTGCCTTGCGTTAAGCTATTTTTTCGCCTAGAATTTTTTGGTTCTTTTTTTTTCAATGAAAAAAAGAACAATGCTCAATACATCCACAAACTTCAGCATATAAAACGAAATGAAAAGTAAAAAATTAATTATGCTTCGTAACATGAGTTAATAAATACAAACCGATTTTATTTTAAGATGTTTTTGTGAAAAAACGGTTTTGAAAAACCGTCCTACGAAATGAAAAAATGGCTAACCGATATTATCTACTCTTTCCCTGTGCAATTGTTATTTCTACATTTGCGTAATAATTTATTATTGATCGGAATGTGGATTTTTGTAGTCTTACTTTTGACAGGAACGATTGCAGATTTATATGGCGTCAAATACTTATTCCTATCTCCAGAATATATGGACGAAGTTGGTTTTAAAAGTTTCTTTCTTCTAGGAGCGGCGTTTGGTGGATTTTTTATGACCTGGAATTTGACGACCTATCTTTTGGATGCACACCATTTCCCTTTTTTAGCCTCCATGAAACGACCCTTTACCAAATTTATTCTCAATAATTTTATCGTTCCACTTACCTTTTTAGTTTTTTATTTTACCTATACGATTTGGTTTCAGCGATATTTTGAATACTGGGCTGCAGATGTGATTTTGACTAATTGTGTTGGATTTCTGTTGGGCGTAATTTTGATGTTGTTATTGTCATCCTTTTATTTTCAATTCACGAACAAAGACATTTTTAATTTTTCCAAAAAAAGAAAAGGAAAAAAACCGCCCAACCTCGTCGCAAGCATGGGCCCTAATCGAAGAATTGATCGCATCCAAAATATCAAAAAAGGAACAACTCGTTGGCGAGTCGATACTTATTTGACAGAATCTTTTCGACCTCGAATAGTTCGGTCGGTACAACATTATGATTATAAATTATTGCTCAGCGTATTCAAACAAAATCATTTGAACGCTTTGGTAGTTCAATTGATGAGTTTGGTGGCGTTGATAATTATGGGATATTTAATTGATTATCCGATGTTTAGAATTCCAGCGGGAGCAAGTATTTTTATTATGTTTAGCATTGTGATTGCCTTGTCGGGAGCAATTACTTATTGGTTTGATCGATGGCGAATTACCGTTTTCTTTTTGCTTTTAGTTGGGATAAATTTTTTGACAAAATACGAAAGCTTCAATCATAAAAACAAAGCCTACGGATTAGATTACAACGTGGAGCCTGCCAAATATGCCTACGCAGATTTGCAAAAAATATGTGTCGCAGAAAATGTCAACGAAGATAAAAATGCCACCATTCAGATTTTAGAGAATTGGAAAAACAAATTTCCCAAAGAAGAAAAACCCAAAATGGTCGTCGTCTGTGTGAGTGGCGGAGGACTACGAGCAGCAGCATGGGCGATGCAAGTTTTACAAAAAAGCGATAGCTTATTGAATGGAGAATTATTGCCTCATACAGTTTTGATGACAGGTGCTTCGGGCGGAATGATTGGTGCAGCTTATTTGCGAGAATTATATTTACAAAAGCAACAAGACAATAATATCAATATTTATGATCGAAAATACATTGATATTATTTCAAAAGATTTATTGAATTCCATCGGCTTCACCATCGTGACAAATGACTTGTTTTTACCTTGGGCAAAATTTGACGTGGATGGAAAAACCTATCGAAAAGATCGAGGCTACATTTTTGAAAAGCAACTCAATGAAAATACTAACAATGCTTTTACGCAAAAACTAAAAGACTACAAATCTCCCGAAGCAGCAGCAATTATTCCCATGACTTTTTTGACCCCTTCGATTGTCAATGATGGTCGGCGCATGATTATTTCTCCACAGGGCGTTTCCTACATGACGATTCCGCCCATCGGAGTGGACCGACCGAATGCGGTGGAAATTGATGCCGTAGATTTTGGAAGAGTCTTCGAGAAGCAAGGCGCAGCAGATATGAATTTTGCGACAGGACTGAGAATGAATGCCACTTATCCATACATTTTACCCAATGTTTATTTGCCAAGCAAACCTGGAATCGAAGTAATGGATGCAGGTTTTCGAGACAATTATGGAATCAATTCTGCCACTCGTTTTATCCATGTGTTTAAAGATTGGATTTCGGAAAATACAAGTGGCGTAGTTTTATTACAAATTTCTGCACAAATAAAAGTCGAAGAAATTGTTCCCAACGACGACCAAGGTGCGATTGAATCTTTGCTGAATCCACTCGGCATCGCAGGACAAATTTTGACGCTACAAGATTACGAACAAGACACCAATCTCGGATTTATTTATGATCTTTTAGGCAGAGATAAATTTGATGTGATCAGATATATTTATTATCCAAAAGACGATATGGAGCGAGCCTCGATTTCTTTTCACTTGACCAGCAAAGAAAAAAAGGATGTGTTGCGTTCTTATTTTTTGAAAAAAAATGATGAAAAATTTGAGCGATTGAGGAAAGCGTTGGAGTGAGTTGGTTGAGCAGGTAATTAGTTAATTGGTTAATTAGGAAAACAGAAAATCAGTTACCTGGGATTCCCGAATACCTAAATTTTCTATTAAACCCAATACCTAAAACGGGACATTGAGAAGTGGTCTATGAGAAACGGGGCGGGTTGGGATCGGTGAAAAATGAGGGTGCGGGAGCTTTGCCTTGCGTATAGCTATTTTTTCACCTAGATTTTTTTGGTTCTTTTTTTTTCAATGAAAAAAAGAACAAACTCACCAAAATCCACTTCCTTCAAAATTTAAAATAAAGT
>Ga0114957_1001567_pt1 | contig 24388 bp, 23 predicted proteins | sample BantaG_FD_87175 | JGI IMG/M metagenome (GOLD analysis project Ga0114957, IMG submission 87175) | Marine algal microbial communities from Bantry Bay, Ireland - BantryBay_4 metaG | ecosystem: Host-associated > Algae > Red algae > Unclassified | place: Bantry Bay, Ireland | collected 2014-11-21 | reverse complement strand
TTTTTCAACTAAAGCACTTTTATCATTTAAAAAATCCACTCTTACTCCTTAAAGTTTTATATAAATAATTTTAGATGGATAACCATAACACTATTTCTCACTATGTTTACAGCAAAAAATTAAACTATCGACCCGTCTTGTAATTTAAAATGAGAATTGAACCTGGATATTAACGATACGTCATGTGTAACCAGTAGGGCAGGAATATTATTGGTTAAACAAAATCTATTGACCAAGCCTAATGCAGATTCTTTATTTTCAATGTCTAATGCTGAAAAAGCCTCATCCAAAAGTAAAATTTTAGGCCTCCCGATTAATGCACATAAAAGTGCAACTCGTTGTTTTTCACCACCTGATAATGTTGGTGTTTTTTGTAGCAAAATTTCCTTATCTAACTTTAACTCCTTTAAAAAACTTTCAGATTCTGTTAAATAATTTTTATTATCACGAGCTAAAGCTGCAAATTTAATACATTGCCTCACATTTAGATGCGGAAACAACTCCCCCTTTTGTAGGACTAAACCAATTTTTTTATCCTCAATTTTAATGTTTGAGTAGTCAATACCTAAAAAATTCCAACTCATACCCTTACACTTTCTGAAGCCCACTAATATATCTAAGAGAGTGCTTTTACCACTCCCACTTTCACCTGTTAAAATTGATAAGCCCTTGTCTGGTATTTCCCATTCAGGAATTGATAATTCAAAGCTATCTAGTTTAAACTTAAGATTTTTTATTACCGACATTTAATAGACCTTTGTAAATTAAAAAAATTATTAGTTCACATATTAGCATAAGTATAATTACATTTGTTGCCTCATTCATTTTATATGATCTCATATAATTTTTAGCACTCAATGCCAATGTTGAGCTCGAATCAAACACCAAGGAACTTACAGCATAATCACCCATCACCCACACTGAAGTCAAAAAAGCTATAAATAAGCACAAATTATAACTTAACGGAAAGCTTATCATTTTAAACTTTAATAAAGCATTCGCACCCATAACTTTAGACAGCTTTAAAACTGGGATTAACTCCCCTAAATACGACTGTATAAACATTTTATACAAAAAGGGAATGAAGAGTATTATGTATATCAAAAAAATACTTAAAAACTTAATATCTGAATTATGATTAAATAATATCACGAAAGACAGACCCACTAAAACAGTACTGGGACTGGAGTACGATAATAAAAACTTTTCAAGAAACCTTGATGGCAGTAGAGAAAATAATAATTGGCAGAACATAAACATGGTATAACCAGCGATGAGTGCAATAAATAAACTGTACAAAATTATTTCTGCATTAAACACACTTAACAAACTTAAGTTTAGGTTAATAAATAAACCCAAAGCTAAAACTAACGAAATAACCATGGGTATAATTAAGAAACCTTTGAAAGAAAAGTATGAGTTCTGCTGTGAGGATAGTTTTGTATTTTTTAAATCAATCCTGTTAACCACTAGCATAATGCCTAATAGGAATATAAATTGAATTAAAGCAATAACCACAGCTTGCTCTACACTATTGCTAATAATTAACTTTTCATAAATCAGAAGCTCTAATGTTGTAGACCTTACCCCACCAATAATGAGTGGGATGGAAAAGCTTGTAAAACAAAATAAAAATATAGATGAAAAAATAAACATTATATCTTTGGCAGTTAAAGGTATTAAAACCTTTGCTATATAGTTAAATGTAGATCCGCCTTGCACTAAGCTTAACTGATTAGAAAGTGAGGATTTACTCAATATAACCTTTGAGTACAAAACTCCGACTAAGCCTATATTGATTATTGAATGCATGGTTACTATTCCAAATAACCCACTAATGGAAAATTTGAGCAACTGAGAAATATTTAGAAATGAAAAAACAATAAATATTACCGGAACAAAGCAAGGTATATAACAAATAAGCTCATATAACCTATATTTTTTTTTATTTTTAACTGCAGCCAAACTCAGTCCTACTAATAATCCCAGGCCAGTTGATATAACTGCACTTAGAAGGGCTTGTTTAGTTGTAAACTGAAAAACTGATATAAATTCTGTTATGTTTATTAGATTTAATGACGGAAATTTAGCTACTAAAATTATATATGGTGATAATAAAAAAAGTACTATTAATAAAATCATTTAGTCTCGCTAAAAACTTTTTTCCAAACAGTGATCAAATTTTGTTTATTAGAATTATATGATTTTATACCAGAGCTTGGTAATAACGGGATTTGCTTAATATCAGCAAATACTGTTCCTGACATAACCTCTTTTTTAACTGGAAACATTATGTTTTTTTCCATAATTATTTTTTGGCCCTGCTCTGATAGCATTAAGTCCATGAATTTTTTTGCTAAGTCACATTTAGTACATGACTCTGGGATGCCAACAAACTCAACATGATAAGGATGCCCCGTTGAAAATGATGCTGCCTTATAATTATTTTCTCCATTTTTTAAATGATAAGCAATTGAAGTTAAATAGCTAAAAGTTAAATTGGTATTTTTTTTAGTAAATAGCCCATATGAAGATGACCAAGAAGGCGCCCAGTGCGTAACCTTGTTTTTTAAATTATTACTAGCTATGCCAAAGCGATTTTTAAATGACTCCACAAGCCAGTATAAAAAAACATTCCCAGGTGAGCTTGTACGTGGGTCAGGAACTGAGATTTTATAATCGTTGTCAGCTAGGTCTTGCCAGCTTGTTGGTGGCTTAACTTCACCATCTCTGTATATAAATGTCATTGGCGACCAATTATAAGGAACTAAATACTTTCCACTGGCAAAAATGTTAAAATAACTAGAGTCAAAATTAATGCTTGATGGCTTCCACTTAATTTCATTTAAAGCATTTATTTTAGTAAATTGGTCTAAGCCAATAAATAAATCTGCCCCAGCCTTATCTTGCTTAAACTTAGTTAACATAATTAAGGCGCTATCAGAGCTTATAAAATTAATTTTAATATTATTTTCTTTTTCAAAAATTTCTGCTAATGCAGCCCCCGCACCTGAGGAAAAGCTTGAGTAAGAATAAACCTTTAAGCTGTTTTCATTACTAAAATTTTTGTTTTTTGCAAAAAATATTAGTAGTACAGAAATAAAAAATATTATTATGAAAAATATTTTTTTGTTCGTTGCTACCACAAATACCCTCTTTGCCTTTTATAGAAGTAATAGTCTAAACCTACACATCGACCAGCACCCAACCAAAATAAAATAAAAAATATAAATATTTGCAACTGATAATACGGAACAAGCCCTAAACCTTGAGCTAAAATATAATGAAACATCAACAACATGCCAAGTATTGCCATAGGTCTAATTAATAAACCAATTATAAAACTAATACCCACTGCAATTTCCAGGTAAGTTACAATAAAAGCTAATATTTTCCAGTTGTCATTTGGAATTATATCCACTTCTAGCCAATTTTTATACCAATCAGGCGCAGAACTATACGGAAGCCACTCTGTGATTTTAGCTGCCATTAACGGATGTACTAAATATTCTGAATTTAATTTATCTAAGCCAGATACTAAAAACTTGTATCCAACATAAATCCTTAAAAAAGCGACCGGAAACATTAGTCCCACGTAACGAAAACTTTCTAAAATTGATTTAAACATAAATGCCTCAAATTTTTAATTTATTCAGTAATATTAATAGCATCGGGCTTAATTTTTGTCATGTAAATACGATGAGCTCGATGATTGTCTGGGTATTAAAATTCAAACTCTCCCACCTCTATAACTAACCTAGCTCATCTAAAGAATTATCTATTATAAAATGCTCTACTAAGGCACATATCTGCCCACTTTAAATACTCTTATTAGCAGTTTTTTATTAAAATAATATAGAGCTATTATGCTTGTAAGTATTTACCGTCTGCCCAATGTTTTTTACATTTATCAGACTAAGGAATTAATAATGAAAGTAAAGAGTCCTAGTAAATTAGAACTTAATAAAGTTATCTCCTTTTTAAATTCACAGCTACGATCCGAAGTGAATTGGTCAATGGATAAAGAGTATCCTATAGCTTTTTCAGGATTTAATATTAATAATATTAAGTTTATTGAAGATGAAGGTAAAATTTTATCTCACGCACTCTTGAAATATTTGATGATCAAAACACCTGCCGGTATATTTAAAACTGCAATTATTGGCAGCGTTGTTACTGACAAAGATCACCAACGAAAAGGTTTAGCAAAAAAACTAGTTGAAGAGCTTATTGCAAAAGCCACTGCTGACAAATGTGATATTTGTTTACTGTGGTCTGACCTTGATAAGTTTTACACCGATTTAGGCTTTGAACTGGCTGGCAGCGAAGAGCATGTACAAATTAAAAGCAAACCTACACCAGTAATCATTAACCCTGACTATAAATTTAGCGATGACCCAAAAATTAATGCCGAACCCATTCAGAAATTATTTTCAAAGCATTTAGTTGGCAGTTTAAGATCAAATAAAGAAATAAACTCCTACTTAAAAATACCGAAATCTAATGTGTTTAGCCTTTGGAGTAAAACTAATGAGTTGCTTGCCTATGCCATACAAGGCAGAGGTGTTGATTTAAAAAATGTTATTCACGAATGGGGCGGTGGGGTTGAACACCTAACACAGCTTTTTTCTCATATTTTAAAAAAACAAAATACCATTGAGGTAATTACCTCGAGCACAGCTATTAACTTAGTTAAAAATTTAAAAGACACATTTGATGCCAAACATACAACTAGAACACTTGGTTATATTAAAATATTAAATTTACAGAGTATTCACTCAAAAATACTACGCTGGGCGCGAGTGCAAGGCGAGTACCATTTACAAACCTTTAATCAAGGTAATGAAATTTTTATTCGCTATAAGTCAAAAAACTATCAGTTACCCAATGAGCAGGCATTAACCCGATTAGTATGGGGCCCTATTAACCCTGATATTTTAAACAATATTGATGACGAGCTGAAGGCTTCTTTACTCGCAGTATTTCCCTTACCACTTTGGGTATGGGGATGGGATATAGCTTAATGAAAAAAGCCTTTGGTGCTATTTCATTTTTTTCTGTGGTTTTCTTTTCAGTATATTCATTCACCGCTTGTGAGGAAACAGGGTCAAATGATGATTTAAAAGTCGAGTACTCTTTGGAGGCGGTTAATAAAGCTATTGTTCAAGCCACTAAAAACCATGACCCAAGCGATATTAAAACAAATCAGTTTGTTAAATATGAAGACAATTACCAAATCGAGCTGACTGACCCTAAAATTAGCGGCACCGTTGAAAATGAAATTTTAGAAGTGATCGATGAACCAGACCAATACATAGTCACTTTATTAGAGACCATCACAAGCTTTGATGAAGACGGCAACTCCACTGAAGAAGTCAGTGAGCAAAAAGTGACACTGACTAAAGACGCTTCGATATTAAAAAGCTCTAATTTGAGCTTACTGAAAGGTGTTGCCACAAATAGCCTCATAAATAATAATTTTTCCTTAAAGAATGATTCAAAACTTAAGATTTATAACTTAAAAATTGACGACGCATATATCCCTTACCCCAACAGTATACAAAAGAAAATGGGTTGCCATAAAGATAATCCATGTAAATTTAGAGGGACCCGAATTCAATTTATAGTTCATGAGTACGTAAATAAAACAGACCCAACTGAGTTTTCAGTGGACCGTATATATATGACTAATGGTTCTTTTTTAAATGGCACGTTTAGCTCCTGCATTAGCCGCTTCTTTGATGGCCCAGAAAGGGATTACTATATTAAGCAGTGCTCAGTCCTCCGCGATTATGGCGCCCCGTAATTCATACCGTCATCCAGAGCGGAGCGTGGGATCTTCTTCGCCTTGTTACCGCTAACGCCTTTCTGAGTATTATTTTAACTGGTTTTTATTTCTAGACCTTGCTTGTTTTCTAAAGCTTGAGGGAGAAAATAATTACAAAGCGCGCAGTTCTGCCCGGAGGGCAGCTGTTTGAGCACTTTGTGAATATTTTTTTCCTCATGGTTTAGAAATACTTAGCCGAGGCTTGAACTCCAACAACTTTGGTTATAAAAAATAGGAATGAAAAATTTTGCGGTTATATTATCTGGTTGTGGTTTTTTAGATGGGGCTGAGATTACGGAGTCTGTTAGCACTCTTATATGCCTTGATCAAAAAGGCTGTTCTTATGATGTTTTTGCTCCTGATGTAAATATCGCTTCAGTAAATCACAGCGATCAGTCTGAAGGCTCACAGCGAAACTTACTTGTGGAGTCTTCACGTATTACACGCGGCAAAACTAAACCCTTAGCAGAGCTAGACCCATCAAAATATGATGGCCTAGTTATACCCGGTGGTTTTGGTGTAGCAAAGTACTTATGTGAATGGGCAGCCAAAGGGTCAAGCGGGAAAGTTCATTATAACCTCGATAAGACAATTCAATTATTCCATAGCGATTCAAAACCTATTTTAGCAATTTGCATTGCCCCGACACTAATAGCCAAAGCTCTTGGTAAAGAAGGGGTGAGTGTCACTATTGGTAACGACTCTGAAACTGCTGCTGAAATTGAAAAAACAGGGGCCATTCACGAAAATTGCGAAGTGGATGATTTTGTTACAGATCGCCTAAATAAAGTTATTACTACTCCAGCGTATATGTATGATAGTACTCCCGGGAAAGTTTTCACTGGTATATCTAAAGCCTTTAATGAATTTTACGAAATGGCTTAAAGCCTTCGCTGTATAAATGTCATCCAGAGCAAAGCGTGGGATCTTCTTCGTTCTATTACTGCCTTTATACGACATAGATCCCACAGCTACGCCTATAGATGACGGGTAAACAATCTGGATGACTGTTGCACGCTCAGTATGACTGGCCTACACTCCGTACGTACTCACGATGACAGAACTACACTTCATATGCACTCAGGGTGGTAAATATATAATTAGTTTTTTAAAGATTAACTCTTAGCATTGAATTTATTTAAGGCTGCCTTGTGGTCTTCTTGTAGCCATAGGTCTTCAAAAGCGGATTGCTCATTATTTTTAATTGAATTGTTTTTGCATAACTCTAATGGCTGCTTTGGTAACGATCCGGCCCTTAATAGCCAGTCTATTGCAGTGCTTTTTAGTTTAAAATCAGGAACTATCTTATCTACTAAATTTAAGGACAAAGCTTCATAGCTAGAGATCGTACATGTATCAATAAATTTTCGATGGAGACTTTTAATATCGAGCCTTTTAAGTAATTTACCGCCACCTGACCAACCATAGCTTAAGCCTATTTTCCTTTGCCATAGCGAAAACAAACTGGCATTACCGGTAACAACATAATCAAAACAGGATATGAGCTCTACGCCGCCACCTATACATAAGCCATTAACACAAACAGCCGTAGGTATTGGCGCCTCTGCTAATAAATTTAATACTTGTGAAATTTTTTTGTTCGCTTCAATTCCAGGCTTTTTATCAGGTAAGGAGCTATAAAATTTTAAATCACCACCAGCACAGAAAAACTTTTTGTTTCCTGATAAAAATAATAACGCTTTTACTTTTTTATCATTTACAGCGGTTTCAATTATGCTTTTAAGTTCTGATGCAGCGGCTGGGCTAAAGCTGTTTTTATTTTGATTTAAAAAAATAATCTCACAAATACCTTGCGAGTTAATTTGATGACTTAATGAATTCATTTTGCTAGATTTTCATTTTGATTAATGAACTCTAAACCAAAGGCAAATATTCTATTTTCTTCCTCATCACTGTTTTTTGTCCAAATTACTTTGGCGTTCAGTGTTTTTCGTTGCGAGTCTTCATTGTGTACATTTAATCTAATTAAAGAGCCTATAGAAACTCTATTCTCATCAGCTAAAGTGCAAAACGCACCGCCCATAGATAGATTTTTTACAGAGGCTAAAAAAGTAATACCGTCTTCAATTTTCTCTACTTCGGCTTCTTGATCAGTTTTAAATCTTTTATATTTTTGAGCTGGTAGTTCTTTAGCTAGTAAAAGCTTTGAAATAAATGCTCGTACCTGTGGGCACGAAGCTGGCTTTCCCATAAAGTGAACTCTATTTTTTTCAGCCGTTAAGCTCTGAGTAAACTCATTTTTATTACCTAAAATTAAAATTGGCATATGTGGCAAGTTTTCAACAATCCTGGAACAGGATTCAAATTCTACTGGTGTAATATCATCAAAATTTATCACACAGGCTGAAAAATTTTCTTCATGAATCATGCGTACAACTTCATCCATATTGGTTTCGTACACTAAAGTAAAAATTGATTCTTCGGAAAACTCCTCAATAAGTTGCTCACCAAAGTTACATGCTATCGATCCTATTAATATTCTTTTGCTCATGTTAATTTATCGGCAAACCCAGGGCTTTATATTAATAAATATTGGCCACTACAAAGCTTTTTGGACTAGGGTCTATTAGCTATTATAATACATATCATCAATAACTTGAGATTTTATTTTTTATACTAGAATTATAAAAAAAGGCCTTTGTCTAGCTAGACAAAGGCCTTTGGAATTTTAATTTTTAAATGAACTATCTTGCATTCATTGGGCTCCACTTTAAGCCTGATTTTCCAGTCCACTCGCCTCTTGGTCTGTAGATTCTGTTTTTAGAGTACTGCTCACGAATATGTGCTAACCAACCGGCTACACGTGAAGTTGCAAAAATCGGCGTGTATAAATCAAGTGGTATACCCATGCTGTAGTAAACAGTCGCTGAGTAAAAATCAACATTTGGCAGTAAGCCTTTAGCTTCTTTTACTGTATCTTCAATAACTCGAGACATTTCGTACAACTGTGGCTCACCAGACTTTTTGGTTAAAAGCTCACTCATGCCGCGAAGAATTTTAGCTCTTGGGTCTCCGTTTTTATAAACTCGGTGGCCAATACCCATAATTTTTTCTTTATTAGCTAATGCATTTTCAATCCAAGTTTTTGCATTGTCAACTGTGCCGATTTCCTTAAGAGTTCGCATAACTTGCTCATTGGCGCCACCATGTAATGGCCCTTTTAAAGCAGAGATTGCACTTACAACAGCTGAGTAAACATCACTTAATGATGAGGCCGTTACACGCGAGGCAAAAGCAGAACAGTTTAACTCATGGTCAGCATGTAAAATTAAACAAGTGTCCATAACCTTAACCATATCAGCGTCAGGCTCAGAACCATTTAACATATGTAAGAAGTTCCAGGCTACAGATTGGCCAGCCTTTGGAGCGATATAATCTTTACCTTGCCTTAGCCTTTCAAGGTAAGCTACTAAGCCACCCATTTTAGCTACTAACCTCAATGACACTCTATTAATTGCTTCTGGAGAGTCGTCCTGAGATTCAGGGTCCCATAAGGCTAACATTGAAACAGCTGTTCTTAGCCACGCCATTGGGTGAATATTTTTATTTGGTAAAGCTTTTAAGTTTTTTAACTGCTCGTCAGTAAAACCAATGTTCTCATCTATATCTTTTTTCAGAGCACCTAACTCAGACTCATTAGGCAATTTATTATTCCAAAGTAAAAATAAAACTTCTTCAAAACTAGAATTTGCAGCTAAGTCTTCAATTGTGTATCCACGATAAGTAAGATTCGCATCGATTATATAAGAAATTTCAGTTGTACAGGCTATTACGCCCTCTAAGCCTTTATCTACAGCGCCATCATAAGTTTGAGCCATTCGCATTACTCCATATTATTAAATTGTTAATGTTCGAACATCCTAACAAATAAGGACTTGTTAGGCTAGCTTAATCACTCGATCTTTGACCTCTGCAATAACAACTGTCATGTCTCTGTCTGGTCTTTCAGAATTTTGATAACTATCTATGTCGAAACAAATTTTATTACGCAGCTTGTGAACGCCACGACTAGGTGCATTTACAATGGATTGTAAAAATCTTGCTTTGCCATACTGCTCATGATCATGACCTTGGACGAGGTAACACCCTTTGGTTGCAAAAACTAGCCTATCATTTGGGTTTATCTGTGAGTGCCCCACTTTTAGATCGCCATCAAACTCAGTGGTGATGGCTGGCATTTTTTCCTCAAATGGAATTATTTTTTGATCTGACGCTCTTTGCACCACTGCAATCATATCTCCCATACAAACATAATTTAATTCAAACTTTTTTCTATCAAAAACACTGTACATTAAATCTACGTTTTGTTCTGGCCCCATATTTTTTTGCAGATCTGCTAAAATTGCTTTAACTGCTTGATTTGGATTAGGATTTTTTTTAGTTTCCATTAGGCTAGAAATTTTAAGCAAAGTCGACATTAATAAAGCCGACAACATATAACCTGAGCAACTTGCCATTAATATTCCAAATTTAGATTTGTCATCATGCGGAAAAATATCAAAATAATCTCCACCTTCTTTTTCACCGGCAATATATTTTGAACTGAACTCAAAGCTTGGAATACTTGGAAACTCCGTGGGAATTAAATAGCGTTGAAGCTCTTGGGAGTATTTCAGCTCGTTTTTAAGCTTACTAAGTAAAAGGCTGAGCTTTTCATTGGTTTTATTTAACTCACCCCTGAATACAGCTAGCTCATTATTTCTATCGACTAATTGCTGCTCTAGGTCAGCAATTTTGCTTAATAAATATTCTTCTTTTTTAGACATAAATTATTGTACTTCTGTAATTCTTAAAACTCAAAACGCTTTCAACACCATTTAAAAAATTTATAATCTACTTATCCACAAAGTTATAAACATGCCCTATAAATAGGACAAAATACCCCCTCTTACCTAGACTAAAGAGTTGATATCTGGCTATTTTTCTTGATCTTTAGTCTAGGTATCAATAATTTAAGTATATGGATGTAAATCAAAAATTACGCTGGGATAAGCTAAATGTGGACCTCGAGCTACTTACGGTTTCAGACCCAAATTCTTTGATACCTGTTATTTTAGACATCCACTCATTAATTTTTGGTGAAGACGACTCCAATAATACACTTAGAAAGCTAAACTTTATGGGTTATGAGCTTCAAACAAGAACTGAAAATTTAACTGAAACTGACCGCCAAACTATTTTAAGCGACTATGTGTTTAATGAAAAACACTTTTTGATTTCGGCTTTGTCTGGTAAAACTATTGATCAAAATGATTGGCAGCTGCCTTATACAATTGAAACCAAGCAAGGTTGCTCATTTATTATTTCATTAATATATGTTCACTTAGCTCAAAACATTGAACTGCCAATTTATTTAATAAACTCTAAGCAAGATAATATTTTAAAGTGGGTTAAAGGTAACGAGCCTACATATTTAGATATTACAGCCAACGCTACAGAGATTAGTGAAAAGAAAATGTGTGAGGCACTACTTGAGTTAAACAAAAGCAATGACAATATACCAACTGATTGCTTTGACATTATACCTGCTAAAAATATTATAAAAAAATATTTAAACTACTTACTAAATATTTTTAACCTAAAAAAACAATTTGGCTATGCTAAAACAACTTTAGACATCTTACTTGCTTTAGACTCTTCTAACTTAAAGTACTTACACAATAGAGCTCTTGTACACAAAAAATTAAACCTACATAAAGAAGCTTTAAACGACATTAGACGTTACTACTCGCTCAACGGCGAAGAAAACTCTCCCGTTGAATTAAAAGTGGCTTATTACGATTTAAAAAACATGAGCACACCAACTTCAAAACTAATACACTAAATTATGAAATAAAACAGTGCTTTGCTGCGAACAAGCGTCATCCAGAACGAAGAGCCTTCTTTGAGTTTAAGACGATGTTCTTTTTCTTAGCTTGTTAATGTTTTTTAGGATTGTGGCCAGCTCTAGTACGCTTATATTTATTTCATCTAGTACTGTGCTTATTTCTGTTGTTTCTTTTATAGATTCTATTTTTGTGGGATATATGGAAGGGCTATTAGCCATAAAAGATTCAAATATATGATCGTAGTTATTTGAAATCACGCTTACATAAGCCCTCTCTTCTTTTGTAAAAAGCTTTTTGCCTTTAACGTTTAATAAATTTAATGACTGCCCAGATATTTTCTCTATGACCTCTGTTATTTGTAACAGATGTAAGTTTTCTTGGTTAGTGTATGGGATGCGTATTTTTTTAAGGGACTTTTCGCTGTAGTCACGGGTTTCTACCCTTACCCGCTCTAAAATTAAATTGTATTTTTTAGCCCTTAATAAGGCCTCTGTATCTTTATGGAGCTCTTCGTCTAGGGCAATATTGATAATATTTTCAAGCATGGCAGCCATTTTTTTAGACTCTTGCCTGAAATGATCAACGTATAAATAAGGCGAATTAAACTGAGTATTGCTTGGGAAAATTAAATTTTGCATTTGCTTAGGCTTATTAATATCAACTTTTTTAAATACTATATTAGCTACGAAAGTTAAAACTGAGTTTACAAATGCAAATAGCATTACAAAAAATAAATTTAATGATGAAAAATAAATAATATTCGCCGGCGAGTAACTGAGCTTCATATCTACCCATAAATTGAAGGTATCAAAAACATCTCCGCCTGACTCTAAGGAATTATTAAATATAGTAGTACTTACAAGCTTGCCTAGTAAAATCTCGACCAGGACTAACAATTGTATATGAAATTTATAAACTAAAAACGAGGCTACAAGTGTTGCAACTAACTTATTAAAAAACACTTTTTTTATAAAACCTTTATACCTAACTGATGACAATAAAAAGTACAGCGCCAAGGCTAAATGAGCGCCAATAATGTACAAATAATAGTTATCGATAGCCACTGACCTGGCTAACACTAAGAAAAACACAAAGCCTGAGAATAAATACGATTTAAAAACTAATGTTAATAGTAAACCTAAGGCAAAAACTACAGCGGGGGTAGCTAGGTGTGAAAAATTAGAATACACAAAAGCACTGGCAAAATTTAACTCATAAATAGCTAATACCATAACACTAGAAAGTAGTAGTAAGTCGACCAGCCAAAACCTTACTTTTGGTAAAAACACCTTAATAAAAAAACTAAGTAGTAATGTGCCTATCACAATTTTTTTAGGAATACTTGGGACACATAAAAGTAATAGTAGGGCTAATGAAGAAACAAGCTTACTGCCCGATATAAACATACCCATTTGCTTAAAGCTTACTAAGCCTGATTGACCATAACTTTTAATATGATTAATGGCACCAAACGGAGACTGTATTAAAAAAGCTATCATTGTACCGGAGAAAAAAGATTTAATGCTACTATGTGAAATTGTTTTTATTCCACTTCTGATAAGGCGACCATTGAATAAATTTTGAAAAAACAATGAATAGCGCCTAACCCCCAAGAAATAAACCAGGAGTAACCAAAAAGATATAATTAGATATACTTTCATTTGTGCAAACATATATTTATTAATTCTATAAATCTGAGCTGATCAAGGCAAGTAAATATCATAACGAATAGCCTTACCTACTACAGAGTGTGAAAAATTACCTATACGCAGGACCTCAACCTTAAGTGGGCGCTTAAATACCAGCCTTTTAAACTTAAAACCTAAATACTGGGTAAAACTCTCTGTAACCCCGGCATCACTAGGAATAGAGGTTATTTTTTTAAATATTTCCATATTTTTTTTAGACTTCGCTTTTTTATCAGCTTTACTGAACATAAAGTCGATATAAATAACATCAACTTCACCGGTAAAGCTTAAACTGTCAGCGAACTGTAAATTTACCTTTTCAGAAATACTTGCCAAGCTTTCATCTTTAAAGGCTCTATTTAAACCGTCTTTTAATAGTAAATATATGGCTGCAGATTTTTCAAAGGCTATTACATCTAAACCTAAGGAAGCAAAAATCATGCTGTCTACGCCCATACCAGCTGTGGCATCTAAAACCGTTTTATACCCATGCTTTTTACCTAAAGTTTTATTTAATAACTCTGATTTAATTCGTGAACTCAGTAACCTTTTTTTTAAAATTGGTTTTAAAAAATCTACGGCAACGGGTAATACTTTAGTATTTTCTTTGTCGGCTAAACTTAACATTTCGTTATACACCCAGAGGTGCACACCATTAATATCATCTAGTGAATTTACAATTTGAATACCTGCAAGATCAGAGCTCTTCACCAACCTAGTGGAACTGCAAGAGCTACTTTCAGTGCCCGCTAAAAACTGTATCATTTAATAAGAAAAAAGGCCGTAAGTGCCAGCCCTGTAATAATATGCAGCATGGCTGCTAGGTTGCGCAAGCTCACAATAGTTGAACCCATACTTGATTTTAACTGGTAAGTGGTTTTAACAATTAATAAATAAGACATAATTGGAACAAACAACAAAATGGTTTTAGTCACAAAACCCTGAAAACTAATACTGAAGCAAAGATAAATATAAATCACAGGCACCATAAACAATAAACATAATAAAAACACCCTAGCTTTATCAAAACCTAAATACTCAACAATGGATGTGCCCATTTTTTTATTACTTAAATATAAATTTTCAATATGTCGAAAGCCGATACATAAATAAGCCATTAAGCCAAACAATAAACCCATCACAAGCAGGCTTGTATTGTAATATTTAGCAATACCCATGGAAAAGCCCAGTACTAAAAAAGGCCCCATGAACATATTAATAATAAATGCATTTAGCCCAATAAAACTTTTATATTTGCTAAAGTAACTATAAGCCCAGCCTATAGAAACCCCTATGCCACCTAGAATTAATAACTTCCAGTCGTATATATAAGATAGGTACAAGCCAATACTCGCAGCTAGGGCTAAAAATACAAAGCCTAGTGTTCTAACACTTGAGGCCTCAAGCCAGGCTTTTTGAATAACACGAGTGCCGCCTTTGGGTCGTAAGCTATCAATGCCAAACAAATGGTCATAAAAATCATTGAGTATAAAAATGGAGGCGTGAGCAAATAAAATTGTTATACAAACTAAGGCCATATTAAATAAATTAAAGTTAAAGCCTAAGTTTTCAAGGTAAGCAAAAGCACAAATTACTGGAGTCAAAGTGAGTGTTAACCACTTAAGGCGCATAAGCTGAGTCGATAAAACTGAAAACTTGGGTGAATTAACTTTGTTTTTATCAATTAATTGAAAGGTCATTTGGTCTTTATCAAGGTCCGTATTAAAGGCCTTAACTGGGACTGAAATTAAATTTTCATTGCCCGGAACTTTCCCTAGCATATAATTTTTAAAGTCTTTGTGGTTTTTGGCGATGGTTACAAACTCTGCACTCAAGGCTTAGTCCTCCAGTACATTAGGTGGGCCAATGGACTAAGGTTTTTATTAAGTACGCCTTCATCTTTTGCTATTCGACAAACCTCTTTTAAAAGGTGCGAGTATAAATCAATTAATTTTTGATTGTCTGAATCAAAGCTTGATAACTTTTTTTCAAAGTTATCTTCACCTACTAAGCGCTTTACCTCTAGTAAGCTTTGGCAGGTTTTAAAAAGCTCTTTTTCTTTGGTAGATAGATCTTTCATGATTTGTGAACCAAAGGAGTTTAAGTAACCTGATTTTAAATCACTTAACACAATTTTTTGTTCATCGTTTCTGATGCCGAAGTCTAGGAGGTCGTCGCTTCTTTGAAAAAGGGCACCAAGTATTGAGCCCATTTCCTCTAGGAGCTCATGCAACCTTTCATCGTAAATTTCACCAGCAATAAATGGGGAACGTAAACACCATTTAAAAAGTGAACTTGTTTTTAAGTTATGCACTTTACTGAGTTGCTCTAGTGATACACCCCAATCAAAAATTAGGGAGTCTTGTATCCACTCGCCTTCTAGTAAATCAGAAATCACATTGGCCGTGTATTCAATTAATTTAATATTACCGTTTGAAGATAGGTTAACCATTACTCGGGCTAATAAATAATCACCGGCAAGTACGGCGTACTCTGGAGTGTACTTAAGCCATGCTGCCGGTTTACTGCGCCTAAGCTCTGAACGGTCGATTAAATCATCATGTAAAAGTGAAGCGTTATGGATGAACTCTATGGTTTGGCAAAGTAGCTTTACTTTTTCATCACTTAAATTTAAGTGCGAAGAAACTTTTTGAACTAGCTTTGAACGAAAGCCCTTACCGCCTGTGAATAAATCATCATATAAAGCATTTAACTTTGGTAGGTAGGAGGGGAAGTCCTTAGAGCTATAATATTTAATATCCATATAAAGGATATATCAATTATATAGCAAATTTAGTCAAGGCCTTGTTATTTAAAAATAACCTAGTAATTACATGTACTTATGTTTAAATTTTGCTTTTATTTGTTCTAAGGTATTGTTTAAACCTATTTGAGCTCAAATTACTGTGTAAATCCAAATAACTTTCAGCCCTAGGCTTGAGTTTTAAGGAATAATGCACATATTACATGTATAGCCTTTTGGCAGAAATTCCTTTTCAAACAGGAGAACACTCGTGAATAAAGTTGAACAAAAATCCGGCATGATCAGCCAATTTTTCGGTTGTATAAAAAACGTATGGCTCGATCGTAGAATACCAACTCGCGACCGTTGGGTGATTGCTGTAAGTACTTTTTTAATTATTTCACCCCTTGATATTATCCCTGATGTTATACCGGTCGTGGGTGTTATCGATGATTTAATTTTAATTTCATTTATTTTAGATTATTTTTTCAATCGCTTGGAAGACAGCGTAATTTTAGATCACTTTCCGTTTAATAAAACCCGTTTTTATACTTTTAAATCTATGATTGGAAATATTTGTAAAATTAGCCCGCAACATATGTTACATTTTTTATGGAAATATAAAAAACCACAAACCACTCCTCAAGGGCAAATAAGAGATGTTAACTAAAATTACTTTTGACCTGGCAGACCCTGCCGGAATTTTATATTTTGCGAACGTATTTCACTTAGCCCATAAAAATATAGAAAACTACTTAGATAAAGAATTTGGCTTGTGGGATGAGTGGTTTAATAATAAAAACCACGGCGCCCCAATTAAACACACAGAGTGCAACTACTCAAAGCCCATGATTTTGGGCAAAGATTATAATATTGAAAGTAAACCCGTAAAAAAAACAGATAGCACTATTACATTTAACACACAGTTTTTAGATTTAAATGGGGGTATATGTGCTGAGGTGAAAACCGTGCATGTGTTTGTATCAAAACCTGATATGAAAAAAATTAATGTACCGGAAAGCTTAGCTAGTAAGTTGTTTTAACCTGCTATTTTTAGTTTGTTTTGTTTTTGTAAACCAAGGCCTGCAATAATTTTATCCCAGTTTTCTAGTAAGTCACACATCCCGTTAAAACTCACAGGCTTACTAAATAAATAGCCCTGCCCTAGTGCGCAGCCCATTTCTTGTAGCACCCTAAGTTGAACTTCTTCTTCGATGCCTTCAGACACGCAGTTAATACCTAGCCCTTGGCTCATATCAATTACAGCTTTTGCAATAGTGAAGCTTTTATTAGAATCATGAATGTTATCTACAAATGATTTATCAATTTTAAGTTGGTCTACATCGAATTTAGTTAGGTAATTGAGGCTTGAGTACCCTGTGCCAAAATCATCAAGCACTACAGGCAGACCTAAATTACGGCACTTGGTTAACCAATGGGTTACATCTGGCCCTTGGATAAATATTCTTTCTGTTACTTCTAGTTTTACACGTTTATAGTCAAGGCCACGCTTACGAGGAGCGTCTTCTATATAATTAAAAAACTGTGGGTCAGCAAACTGCTTACCTGAAATATTAATACTCATAAAAAATTCATCGGCGATCATATGACTTTTTTCTTTTTGATCAGTTAGTTTTCGTAAATTTTCACAGGCATTTTCATAAACCCAGCGGCCTATGGGCACAACAAGGGCGCTTTCTTCTGCGATATTCATAAATATATCTGGGCGTACAAAACCACGCGTGCCTGAGTTCCAACGAACTAAAGCCTCCATACCTGCTAGTGAGTAATCATCTAGGTTCACAATGGGTTGGTAATGTAATTCAAACTCTTTATTTTCAACGGCACTGAGAAGGTCAGACTCAAAACGAATTCTGTCGATGGCAGCACTATTGGCCGCAATGGAAGTTAATTCATGAGAGGGGTCTGAGTGGCCAAGCACTTCTTCTTCAAGTGCAGTCATATCTATTAAATTAGAAACTTCACTGACTTCTTCGTCGTTATCCAGTGTTCCGGCTGCGATTAATAAATTATTATTTCGCACCCTTCTAAATAACATGGATATTAGTAAACGCACAATGGGATCAGCATGTTCAATACGCTGGCCTAATTGGTCGCGGTTAACAACACTTAACTGACAGTTGTTTAAAGCACGGGCTGTGGCACTCCTAGGTGAGCCATCCATAATAGACATTTCACCAAAAATTTCACCAACACCTAAAACACCCACACAGGTTGTTTTACCGTTACCCTCTTCAACTAATATTTCAACTCGCCCACTATCAATAATAAATGCAGAATCACCAGTATCACCTTGTTTAAAGACAACACTACCTTTTTTGTAAGTTTTTTGAAATATAGATGTAGCAGACATAACAACTCCCGGTTTACTCTTATTAATCGGGATTTTGTGATATTAACTGTATTATAATTTTTTTAATCTAGACTAAAGTTATTTATCAAAAGAAGTAAAATAATCAGACTTTATAGTACACTGGTAGAATACTGAAAATAATTAGACCACTAGTTAGACCCTTTAATTACCCAACTCAAAGCGCGGAGATATATAGTTGAAGCAACCTCTGCTCCTCTTACTACATCATCCATTTCTTGCTGTCCAAAGTTACAGCCCTCAATAGCATTTAGTACTTCTGTACCATGATCTAAGTTTGGACCATGTCGGTGTATTTTTAAAAAAACAGTATTTTCTGGCTTAATAAACCCATCAGCACTCATTAGCATTTGGTCAGTTAGGTTGCTAGCTTTACCTGAAATATTCTCTAATACAGCTGTAGCTCCAATTCTTGAAAGTGGCCTAGTCTCTATATGTTGATTGAAATATAGCCACCACAATTCTATGTCTAGGGGAGCTTTGTCGATAGAATAACCTAGGTTTTCTAAATCTTTTGCCGCTATTATGTAATGTGGTTCTTCTTCAAATCCAAAATTAATTAACCACTTCCTGAACTTCTTATATTTATATGTTTGCTCTGAACTTGCTAATCTAAGAAAATGTTTTTGAACCCCTTTCGTTAAGTGGTACTGCATATTTAAAAATCTTTTATACATTTCTTTATCAAACGAATTTGTTTCTACAACTTCATTAATTTTGAAGTTAAATTCTTCCTGAACATTCTCAATAATTTTTTTAATCTCATCCATCCTATTACTCACCTCTTAAGCTATATGTTGCAATATCCATTTCACTATCATAGCCTCTAATCTTGATGCCTTTATGTTGACACCAGCCCTTAATGTTTTTTAGTGAAGAATATATTTTTTCAGAAACCACTATATTTGAATTATATAATTTATTTAGTGGTTCTAAACGCGAAGCCAAATTTACAGATTCGCCAATAACAGTAAATTCTTTTTTATTATCTGACCCAATATTACCCACTAAAACGTTACCAATATGTAAACCCAGGCCAACATTCATTGCTGGCTGTCCATGTAATCTCAATTCCTTGTTAAATTTTTCAATTTTTTTAATAAAGTTTAATGACGACTCAACAGCAGTTAAAATGCACGGCTCAGAACCAGGTATTGATCCCCAGGTAACAAACGCGCCATCACCTAAATATTTATCAATTAAGCCACCAGATTTTTTAATTTCATCTTCAAGTATTTGGAAAATTGAATTCAAGGTTTCTATCAATAGTTTTGGAGGAATCTCTCCAGAAATTTTGGTAAAATCCCTGATATCCATAAACATACAAATTACCTCTTTCTTGATCGAATTTGTAGCAATGCATTGTTGCCCAAGAATCTCATCAACTATAGCTGATGGAACATACTTCTGAAATGAATTTCTAATTAATTTTTCTTCCTCAATCTTTTTATTTTTATCCAGAGATAGACCAACTGATTGTGAAACTCTTTGCAATGAAACTAAATCCCTTCTATTAAGTTTATTTTTTTTATCAACCTTATCCGCAATCAAAACACCCCAATTACCATCTTCACCTGGAATTGGCATCATTATAAATCCATTAGTTTTTAAAGATTTTACTAACATTCGAGATTCTTCATTTAGTAAACCTATATGATCTTCAACATCTTTTATTATAATTGATTGGCTTGTATTATAAACGGATGACAAGAAAACATTCTTCTCTCTTTTCTTGGATATATCAACTTTATACTTCCATAATAGCTCACTTGTATCATTTTTAGAATATACGCTGAACGTTTGTAAAAACTGTATATTTTCATCAACTAACATGACAAATGCCCTTGAAAAATCTAAATTTTCACAGGTCATTTCTAAGCAGGAATTTAATATATCTTTAATACTATTACTATTTTGTATTTTCAAATTAATTTCATCGATAATTTTAGATGTTTGGTAGTCGCTCTCAATAACCGATTTAGCTGAGTGTAATTCTTGATACTTCATGTCAACTTCATCTTCAAAATTATTATATGAAGTCAACATCTCTGAATGCATTTTTTTATATTTTTTGTAGTAAAAAAATGACATCAAAAATAAAAAAGTTAGTGCGGTCAATCCAATAAAAATTGAGTTACTTAGTCCTACAAAGTGTTTAATTAATAACATTGGAAGTACTGACAATACAAAAAGTGGGAGTCTAATTACAAAGCTTTCACTTTTAAAAAATGAATTTTCCCAACGAACTAGATATTCGCAATACTCATCTCCATCGAAGGTTGAACTGATGGTCTCTACTTTTGCAGGCCTCCCTGTCGCCAATAGCACATATGCATTTAAAAGTGATTCCCAATGTATTTTAGCAGATTTGTCTTTGGGTATTAAATCATTACTATTATTTAGTATTCTAATTTTAGCACTAGACCAACTAGATTCTATTAACTTATAAGTCCTAGTTTTATTGAACTTTGGCAGATATATTTCTAAAGCCTTAAAAGCTATACTTGGATTCAAAAAATGTTTTATTATAAAATAATTTACACCTAGTATCTCTTTTTTTGTAGCCCTATAGGCCGCTTTTTCATTTAATAGATATGGATCCCCAACTTTAGAAAACCTTTCTATTAATTCATCAAAAAATAGTACGCTTACCCAGTTACTTGTGCTTTTAAAATAATCCAAATTAAACTCATAATCATTTAGTAAATCGTCAAGCCATTTTTCACCTGCGTAGTCTTTTATCTCTAATAAATATGAAAGTAGTATTGTAGCATTTAATTGCTGTCTCGTATACTTCGGGGAGGCGTAACATTTTTCAATAATATTATCTTTTAATTTTTTATTTTTTTTATTAGATTTATTTTTACCAGAAAAATATGATATTTTTCTACTCAAATATTTTAAAAACTTCTGCTTTATACTTAAACCTGAACTTTTAGACAGACCTACACTATTAAAATACTTCTGACTTTCTTCAAATGCAATTGACCATGCATATGGGTTCATCCCATCAGAGTTAGAATAAGCTTCAGACTTTATTACCATCACACTTAGCTCGATACCCTCCATATATTCATGAGGCAGCTTAAGTCCTGTATCCTTGAAACCCAATCGACTATACAATGGCTTCAATCTATCTTCTGCTAAAATTATGCCATCTGGACAACCATTTAACGTCGCCAGAGCATGGACTTTTTGAAATATACCTAAAACTACATCTGTTTTTTGAATAGAGGGGTGTACAGACAATTTATTAATTTCAGCATAATTTTTATTTCTTGTAAAATTGAGACTTTCAAATTTCAATTTTCTTTCAATATTTAACTTTAAATCACTTTTGAGAAGGAACTCGCAAGATGCTACTTGCTGTCCACCCAGATAAGCGGCAATAATAACCCCTTCGCTCTCTAGACCATGACCCATATCTTGCCAAGTAAAATTTTTTCTGACTTTATTAGATTTTTTATAACATAAATACCTTAGCTTCAATGTTTCCTCGTAAGCCTTCTCGCCAGACACTTCTTTGATTGTTAAGTTTTTATGTAAGTGTTTATTAAAATATCCCTCTTCTTTAATCAAACTAATGCGATCTGATATACCATTAACTTCTGACTCATTAAATAAGTCACCTAGTGATAAAATATATTTTGATATTAAATCCATAAACTTATCGTTGTTTTTTATATTGTTTATGGAGACGCCGAAAAAGATAGAACCAGGTTCATTTGATTTTCTTGAGTTTTCAACAAACAAGTCAACAAGGCAAGACCCCATACCTGATATTTCTAAGTTAGCATTTTTTAAAATCATACCTGGCAACATATGCCTGTTAGTTAAAGACGTCTGTAATAACATGCCACTTTTTGAGATATTCTCTACTTTAAAATAAATCATCCTGTTTGGATCAAGAGGGTCTATAACAGACAGGCTTGGTATATTAACTGAATGGGCTTTAATTCTATGTGCTCTTTTTAAGATGAAACTACTTTCAGTTGTAAATTTAACGCCAAATAAGCCATTTTTTTTAATAGTATTCCATGTGATTTCAAAATTTAATTTTGTTTTAATTTCATTCTTACCTATTTTAAAAATTAATTTCGCATCACTTTTTAAAATTTCTATTTTATTTGGGTCAATTTTAAAACAAGCGCCACGATAGTGGTAATTTATAATCTTAAGTTCAGTTAAATCATCATTATCAACAATATAGCACGACAAAGGGTTAAACCTTAGTTTATGAGATGATCTATTTTCATTACGTTTCTGCTTCGCCGCCATTACTTTATACTCCAAATGTCTAATCGGCATTTAAACTTAATGTATAAAGATGTTTAGACTTAGTTTTATACTTTAATCCTGCATGTGAGTACGTACCAAGCCATAAGTATTGCCAAAGTACTCTTGCGCACTAGGTTATTAAAGCAATATTAACTTTTAGAATGATCTAACTATAAAGATGTAAACTAGCCTATTGTATTATTATATTATTTTTATTTATTCCGATATATTAACATGAAAATAAGCTTATATGGAGTCCGTGGCTCCTTACCAGACAATCAAACACCTAATGATAATATTTTATTTTTAAAAGACCTACTGGAGCAATTTAAACAAAGTACAGATCAGAATATTGATTTATTTTTACGAAACTATTCAAAGCTTATGCTTGGCGGCCTTGGCACAGGTACAACCTCTATTTATGTTGAAGACGAAAACAGTGGAGAAAATCTAATAATTGATGGCGGGTCAGGCATTAGACGCCTAGGCCTTGAAATGTCAAAAGACAGTCGTTTTAAAAGAGCACCAATCAACATATTTATGACTCATTTTCACTGGGATCATTTGATAGGTTTACCTTTCTTTACACCTTTATATCAATCAGAAGCCACAATAAATTTTTATTGCGTGCAAGGACTTTGTGAAGAGGCTTTAAATACTGTATTTAAAAAACCTTTTTTTCCAGTTCCATTCAAACATTTGAAAAGTAATATTAATTTTCATCAATTAAAGCCAAGAGCCGTTAATAAAATTAATGGCTTCAATATCACTCCCTATCAATTACAACACCCCGACCCCTGTTGGGGTTATAAAATAGAGAAAAATGGTAAAGTGTATTCGCACTGTGTGGATAATGAAGGCCAAATGATGAGCCGTAGAGAACTAGGTGCTGATTTACCAATATACCAAGGTGTAGACCTGTGTTATTATGATGCACAGTACTCGGTAGATGAGTTTTTTGATAGGCCCAACTGGGGCCACTCAACCGCACAAATAGGCCTTGAAATAGCAATGCGTGAGGGCGTTAAGCATATGATATTTGCTCATCATGACCCTGCTAGTACCCCTAGCCAAATTATTAAAATGGCTACAGAGCTAGATAAGTTTTATTTGAAAAAATTAAGACAATCAGAAGAAAAAAAACTAGGGTTTAGTAAAGTTAAGTGGGAATACGCACAGGAGGGTACAGTCTTAAAAATTTAGTAGATATATTAAAGTATACTTTTAATGAGGACTAAATCTACTTTAAAGCCTTTATCAGAAGATATCTTCAAACTTCCTCCTGTGCTCACAATAACATCTTTAGCAGAACTAAGCCCCAAACCCATACCATTGATTTTAGTTGTGAACTTTCTTTCAAGAACATCATCAATGAGCACTTTATCCACTCCAGGGCCATTATCTAAAATTGTTATATGCACACTATTAACGTCTTATTCTAAAGTAATTGTAATAAAACAGGAACTTGAATTACATGACTCAACAGAGTTATTAAGTAGATTCCCCCGGGCAAGCCCAGGGTCCTTACCGCTACAGCTCCAAAAGGAGCTGACCTGAACAAGTTCAGGAACCATTGTCGGCACTTGTATTTTAATATTTTACTTTATGGTT